>Ga0265293_10004499_pt1 | contig 24485 bp, 25 predicted proteins | sample Munlanlewell138R_FD_192505 | JGI IMG/M metagenome (GOLD analysis project Ga0265293, IMG submission 192505) | Leachate microbial communities from a municipal landfill in Southern Ontario, Canada - Leachate well 138R | ecosystem: Engineered > Solid waste > Landfill > Unclassified | place: Canada...
CCCTCCTCCCTTAGGAGGTAGCATCCCATGAAACGTACCCTTGGATGCCTGACTTGAGTTGGGCGGGGATCTGGACTATGGGGTGTGGGGAGGTTTTCATGAACAATTTGAATTCAGTGCTGCTTGAAGGGAATCTGGTAAAGGATCCGGAGCTCGCGGTTGTCGGAGAGCAGCAGAGCGAATTGGCCAAGTTCACTATCGCGGTGAACCGCTACTACAAGGGCGCTGATGGCAAACCCAACCAAGAGGTCCTCTACATTGGTGTCGATGCCTGGGGCACCTTGGGCAAGAACTGCCTCTCCTACCTGACCAAGGGGCGGGGCGTGCGGGTGGTGGGACGGCTGCGCCAAGATCGGTGGAACGACAAGGATGGCGCCTACCGTGAGCGGATCTTCGTGGTGGCCGAGCACGTTGAGTTCAGGCGTGAGCGGTCGGCAAAGAGCGCAGACAACCCTCTTGGTGAGGATTGGGATGGTGAAGATGAAGAGGATGCGCTCGTCCTCTGATGAACATCAGCCCCCTCTCTCCACTGGGGGAGGGGGCTCATGAGGTGAGGAGACTTCGATCCAACAGGAATTGGTAGAGTCCCACATGAAGGATTCCCATCTCATCGGTCCATGGTTTGGCGTGGGTCTTTGTGATGACAACCTTCTTGAAGTTATCTCTGATAGCGTAGAGTGGCCTGAGCTCCTGCCTCTTCTTCTCTTCGCCTTCCATGGAGAGTGTTGATTGGATATACAGCTTCTCCGGTCCTCTGTTGATGACAAAGTCCACTTCCACCTGTTTCTGCTGTTGCTTTCCCGCCATACTCGATTCAATGACTTCAAGCACCCCGACATCGACCAGGTATCCCCTCGCGACCAATTCATTGAAGATGATGTTCTCCATCATATGCCCCTCATCCTGTTGTCGCAATGAGAGTCGTGCGTTTCTCAGTCCGATGTCGGTGCAAAAGAATTTGGAGGGGTAGTGGAAGTACCGCTTCCCCTTGACATCGAATCGTTTTGCTTCCTTGAAGAGGAAGGAGTCGGTCAAATATCCAAGATAGGTGGCGATGGTCTCTGAGGAGACCGCGTCTCCATCCCTGCTCGATATTGTCCTCGCGAGTTTGCTTGCATTGGTCAGCGATCCTACAGACGAGCAGAGGACATCGGTCAACTGAGAGAGGATAAGTGGGCGGGAGACGGTGTGTCGCTCGCTGATATCCTTGAAGTACACCTCAGAGAAGAGTTTGCTGAGGTAGTGTATTTTCTTCTCTTCTTCTTCCAATGACATGAGATGCGGCATGCCGCCGAAGCGAGCATACTCCTCATACGCCTCGGTGGTTCCAAGCCCGGCTACCGCATGAAATTCCGCAAAGCTCAGAGGATTGACATGGATATCGTCACTTCGCCCCCGAAACTCGGTCATGATGTCGCTGGAGAGGAACTTGGAGTTGCTGCCCGTCACATACACATCAACATTGCCTAGGCGCAACAGGCCATTGAGAATCCCATACAGCCGGATGGGGCGGTCACTGTTGCGCATCTCCTCACGGGTGATGGCATATTGGGCTTCATCGAGCAGCACATAGTACTGCTGATGTTCATCAATGATCTGGCTCCTGATGTAGGCGGAGAGCTTCTTAGGGTCGCGAAGTTCCTCATATGCATCGTCATCGAGGGCGACCTCGATGATGTTCTCTGCCCGTACTCCATCAGCGATGAGATAATCACGGTAGATCTTGAAGAGGAGAAAACTCTTGCCCGACCTTCTCAGGCCGGTCAAAACTTTGACCAGATTATTGAATCTACTCTCAATGAGTTGTTGCAGATAGGTATCCCGAGGAATTACCATATCACCTCCAATCGAAAGTGAGTCCATTTACTGACCAACTTCCGATTTATTATACCGTGTTATGCTCATTCCTGCAATAATATTCGAAAGTTAGTCCATTTATCGACCAACTTTCGATTCTTATCTGTTTGATGAAGCAAAAGCCTCCCTCTCTTCCCTTAGGAGGTACATGAACGTACCCTGATGCATGGCACGGGTTGTGCAGCATCACGGACGAGGGGCACTGGGTAAGAACGAGCTCTTTTCCCTAACGAAAGGAGGAGCTCAGGAATGGATCGTTTTTGCCATGTGCTTCTTGAGCTATTGGGTTTCATTATATATACTACTTTCACTATCAGAGTGAAAGTAGGTGATATAGTGAAAATAACTGAATCATTCCTGAGGAAAGCCATCATGCGATGTACCCATACCATGGAACTTCTGCCGGTCGTCAAAGAGTGCGCATGGGTAAGCAATACTCCAACAGGGTTTATTGCTGAAGCGGTCTTTGAGGATCGGTCAACCGTTGTCTTTGATGTCGTTGTCCTACCGAATGCCTATCCTGCCTTGATCGATGCCTACTTTCGGTCTCAGCGTGCTGAATCCTTGGATATGGTTCCTCTTGTGATGGCGCCATTCATATCGAAGGAGAGTGATGAACTCTGCCGACGACTGAAGGTTGGCTACATGGACATGTCTGGAAATTCCATGATACATACCCGGTGCATCTACATCCGTGAACATGGAAATCCAAATTTGTTCGTGCAAAAGCAGAGATCGTCCAAGAACATCTTCAACCCAACCTCACGCATCTCCTCCTTGATCCTCCGAGAAATTCTCAGCGATATATCACGGCCCTGGAGGTTGAGTGCATTGGCTGAAGAGCTTGGATGCAGTATCGGACAGGTATCCAAGGTGAAGAACCATCTCTGTGATCAACTGTGGGCTGAGATGACGGGCGAAGGTTTGAGGATTCTCGATGCAGAGGCGATCATGAGGGCGTGGAGTGATGTATATGGCGCACACCTGCCACGAATGGAGCGCCTCGATTGCTACACCCTGCTTCCGCTGGCGGAATTCGAGGCTCAGGTCCAACGAGCCATTGAACAGAACGGGTTCATGGCGTGTTTGACCGGGCTCTCGGGAGGTGTGCGCTATACGCCGGTTGTCCGATACAACAGGGTGGACCTCTTGGTCCATGAGAGAGATGTCGACGTATTTCTTGCGTCCATTGCCTGCAAGCAGGTGGACTCGGGAGCCAATTTGCGCATACGGGTGGCTGAGGGCGAGGAATATTTCCACGACGGCAGAATCATCCGCTCTGACCACGTGGCTTCCCCGGTACAGATCGTCCTTGATTGCATGAACGACAAAGGAAGAGGTGAGGAGATGGCCGTTGCGGTATTCGAGAAGGAGATTGCACGATGAGGGCAGTGTATGCCTCAGAGGTGAGTTCGGATTATGGAACAGGGCAGACCGAGGCTGCATCACGAACGTTGATCGAGTTATGTTCCTTGTTCGAGCAGTACGAGGATGATATCCGAATTATCGGAGGTTGGGTCCCTGACTTGATGTTTCCCCACTCTGGTCACGTGGGAAGCCTGGATGTTGATCTGTTGATAAACCACCAAGCCCTGGATGATGCTGGCTATGAGACCATGGAGAGGCTGTTGCTCAACCATGGCTATCACAAGCACCCAACTCAATTCTTTACATTTGTTCGTTGTGTGGAGATCGATGGGGTTGCATATCATGTCGATGTGGACATCCTCGCCGGCATGTATGGAGGAACTGGAGGTAATCGACACAGTCAACATGTACAAGGTGTCAAAGCTTTGAAGGCGACAGGCGGAAACTTTGCTTTTGAATTTGCCCCACAACTGATTCACCTTGAAGCAGCGCGTCCCGATGGCTCCCTCGATCATGGTGTCATCAGGGTCGTTGCCGTGGTTCCTTTTCTCGTCATGAAGGTTAAGGCGCTTGGAAGGGGGAAGGCAAAAGACGCATATGATATATATTTTGTGATCAAGAATTTTCCTGGAGGGGCTCGTCAGCTGGGAAAGGAGTTTGAATTCTGGAAAAATCGTGGATTAGTGGTGGCGATGCGGCATAAACTTGCAGAAAAATTCGCCTCTGAATACCACGCTGGACCTATCGATGTATCAAATTTCATAAACCTTTCCAGTGAGGAAGAGTCTGCAAAGGTACGTCGCGACGTCTATGAACAAATACAAGCTCTGTTACATTGTCTCGATAAAGACTCCTGCTGATTGAGCACCGTATCATAAATATATTTACATATATCATAAGGATATGCTCTCGAAATACAGTATAAAAAAACAACGCGAGTTGAATGAGGGAGTGACCATTATATGCAATCCTATTCGAAAGTGGGTCCATATATTGACCTACTTTCGATTTTCTGTTGCTTGAAAAAGTAAAAGCCTCCTTCTCCTCACTTGGGAGATGAACACCCTACACAACGTTCAGGATACGCAGACTGAGCCATAAAGTAGGAATTTGAACGGGGGGCAGGGATGAACAATCGTATGAACGTAAAGGACAATGATGAACAGAGTATTCGGTCTTTGGGAACAGTTTTGTTGACTTCTCCTGTCAGAGGGAGTGCGTTTTGGACGTAAGGTAGTTGAACCGTTCCAAGCAGTACGATTCACGTGATAGGGATAATCCAAGCGTGGAAACCTTTTTTGTATGGGATTGAGGGATAGTGATTTTGTGCCAGCTGCGAAACTAGCACGATGAGAAGGCATTGACTTCATCCTCGACCCAATGTGGGGGCCCATAAAGGCGGACTTTTTTGAGCATGTCGATGGCTTGAAAATTGCACTGCTAAAGATTGAACCTCAGCCTCTTGCTTTTCAGTACAAGATGAAGACAGAGTGAACCGATAGCAGCTATCAGCACAACAAAGATCCCTTTCCCTAAGATACTGGGAGTATTGTAGTACACCATGAACAACCCGAATGATACGAATACTGGAAGATATGTAGTCAATATGAGCGAGCTTGGATCGAAGAGCAGCATGACGATAGAAAATGTCAGTATTCCAAAAGTCAATGCCAGCAAAACGCTCATTGTGATCACGCTCAAGGTCAACACCGAGTGAGTAATGGGCAGGCTGACCAAAAAAAACAACGCGAGATACCCGAGGCTGAGTGTCAATTTGGCAAAGAGCATCACAAAAAATGGTATCCCCATGTTGTGAAACATCAAGAAAGTCTTTCTGGTTCTATCAGTGATAGTTGAATCCGAAATGAATTGTATAACTCCGGCGAAGGCACCTATATGAAAAAACGCAAGCAATTGAGTATTCGCGCGTATTAGCACCGCCTTTCGCTCATTCAGCACCACCAGTTGCAGCATGGGCACCACACTCTTTCTTTCACCTAATCTCATCATGAGCACCACAAGAAGCAAATAGAGCACCACCTTTGACGGGCGATGATTCAGAATACTGAGGACGGAACAGCAGGTTCCGCGATCTAATTCTGAGGAGGCCATCATGGCAAGGAAGATCAAGGTGAAGCTCATTCTCGAGCTCCATGGTCAGGGGATGTCACTGAACGAGATATCCCGAACGAGAAACATCTCCAAACATTCGGCGTGCGCCACTGTGGAGAGGGCGAAGGAGAAGGGGTTGTCCTACGAGGATGTGCGGGACATGACCGACGAGGCGGCCTACCGGCTAATATTCCCGGAAAAGCATGTCAATGAGGAGCTGTTCGGGAAATCGGACATGGAGTATGTCCACAAGGAGCTCGGCAGGGTCGGGGTCACCCTTAAGCTGCTGCATGCCGAGTATTGTGACGAGTGCAGGGCCAAGGGGACGATAGCGATGAGCTACTCGAAGTTCTGCAGGGACTACGAGAGCTATACGGTCCAGGGCAAATTCACCAATCATATCTGTTGTCCGGCAGATAATTCTATAGCGGAGATTGCACAATAACTGATAGTGAAAAGTTGAACAATAGTCGAGTTGAAGACCATTGAGATGTGGATGATAGTGGTCGTCGTGACGGATACGAGATAGCAAGGAGAGGAGCCCCTTGCGAGGCCCCTCGACAATGCTTCGCGCCCGGTCAGAACGGTACCTCCGGCACACTCCTGCCGGCTTCGACGCTCTGCCACTTCAGCAGGTCCAGGTCATAGGATATGCCCATCTCCGCCGCCACCTGGCGCCTGGCGATCTCGCAGATGCCGCCATGGATCGTCTCGTCGTTGACGAAGCAGCTGTAGAGCTCGATGACCAGCAGCAAGTACCGTCGGGCGAGGACATCCTTGCTCGCCTTGTTGATGGTGTCCGCCATGCTCATTCCTCCCACCAGTTGCGGGTCACCTTTCGGATGACGTCGGCCGAGATCTCCTGCACCGCCTTCTCCATGCCGTGCTGCAGGGCGAGCAGGCACACCGAGTTGATGTTGCGCGGGATTCCCGCCGACACTTGGCTGACGGCGATCAACGCCGGCTTGTCGAAGATCGGCGTCGTCCTTCCTCCGATGACCTTCAGGTGGTGGTCGACGTAACCGAAGCACTCGTCCTGGGTGAGGCTGTGCAGGTTGTAGCCGTCCAGCACCCTGCTCATCAAGGGCCTGGCGTGGGGGTTGCGGAGTTTCTCGAACAACCCTTCCTGGCCGCACATGACGATGGGGATGACGTTCGCCCTCGAGAGGTTGCGCTGGCTTATGAGATGCAGCTGCGCATACAGGTCGGGGCGAAAAGATGACATTCATCGACAAAAAGCACCGGGCGCTTGCCCTCGGCGTAGACGAGGTCCAGCGCCTCGTGGATCTGGGCCAGCATCATCGAGGGCTGGTTGCTCCTCGTCATGATGCCCAGGGCCGACATGAACTGGCGCAGCATCTCGATGAAGCTCCATTGCCCGCCGACCAGGTCGATGACCTGGTAGCTCTTCGCCGGAAGCTGGTGGAGCGCGTAGCGCAGGCTGGTGGACTTGCCCGCCCCCACGTCGCTGATGACGACGAAGTACATGCCGTTCTGGATGGCGAACTGTATCTTGTCGCTGATTACCACCATCGAGGAGAGCAGGTACATCTGCTCGGGTTTCAGCTCGGGGGAGAACGGCATCTGCTTGAAGCCGTAGAAGGTGCGGATGTCGGTGTTCATCGTACGCCCTCCATCCGATGGGCCCGGGAATTGGCGTGCAGGTCGACCGGGCGCAGCATGCCGAGCCTCTCACCGTCGTAGAAGGCCTCTACGTCGGCGGCGTCGTTGAAGCGCAGCTCGATCTTGCGCCCCGAGTAGCCCAGCGGCACCTCGTAGAGCACCGAGCCCAAGCTCACCGTCCTGGCCTTGCTGACGGTCCTCACCTCGCGCTTGCGGAACAGCTTGGGCAGGTCGGGGGGTGCCGGCCTGACGGCCTGCACCTCGGAGAGGTAACACTCGAGCGGGCTCTTGCCGATGCCCGAGTGGTAGCGGTTGTTGTACTCCTCCATCCAGGACTGCCACAGGCGGTTGAGTTCGAACAACTCGAGCGGCTTGTCACCGATGGTGGGGAGGAACTGCATCCTCACCGTCAGAAACAGACGCTCCACCTTCGCCTTGTGACGGTCGAAGGCACGGTAGGCAATGTCGCGACCGCCATCATCGCCAAACTCAGGAACCGAAGGTTTACTTCCTTTGCTGAGTTGAAGCTGGCGGTCAGCGAGCAATTGCGGGAGTACAACCACGAGGAGTTCCAGAAACGCGAGAAGAGCAGATACCTGGTGTTCATGGAAGAGGAGCTTCCAACGCTGGGTCCCCTGCCCAAATACCCCTATGAGGCAAGCACGTGGTATTACGGACGGAAGGTCCAGCTGAACTGCCATGTCTCGTACAAGTCCAATTTTTATTCTTGCCCATGCATACACCTGGGCAAGACGGTAGACATCAAGGCCATGAGCAGTAGGATAGAGTTCTACATCAACGGCGAGCGGGTGAAGACCCACGAGACCTTCCCTCCATGGGTGAAGAACAGGTACCGGACCGACCCTGAGGACATGCCGAAGGAGGGCCAGTACCAAGAATGGACCGAAGAGCGGATTGTCGGATGGGCATCGTCGATCGGAGTGAACACGCTGTTGGTGGTGCGCAAAGTCTTCGAGAGCGTGGAGGTGAAGGAACAGGGCTTCAACCCAGCCCTGTCCATCATCCGCCTGGGAAAGAAATACACCGACGAGCGACTGGAGACTGCATGTCGAATTGCCCTCGAACGCGGTTTCGGGAGTCCTCGGTACGCCCATCTTAATTCCATCCTCAGCTCAAATCAAGACGAGGCGTACCTGGCCGAGCTCGCCAAGGTAGAGCATGAGCCTGGGCAGACCACCACATTCACCAGAGGAGTCGAATATTACCGGAACTTCGGCAAGGGAGGATCGGATGATCGGCGATGAATCCATCAGAAAACTGAGGGAGCTCAACCTCTCCGAGATGGTGGAGATCCTCCAAAGGCAGGAGCATGACGTGGCCTACACCTGCATGCCGTTCGATGAGCGAATCCAGTACATCACCGACTACGTGTACAAGGTCAAGCAAGACAGCAAGATCAAACGGCTGATCAGGTCGGCGCGGCTGCGCTATCCGAACGCCGAGCTCAATTCGGTGCACTACGACAAGCGGGGCCTCGACAAGAGGTTGTTGATGGAGCTGGGAACCTGCGCATTCATAGAGTGCAACCACAACGTCGTCTTCAACGGCTTCACGGGAGCCGGGAAATCCTGGCTGGCCTGCGCGATCGGTAAGCAAGCCTGCAAAAGTGGCTACAAGGTCAGGTACTACAGAATGCCCACACTCCTCGAGGATTTCTACCTTCAGGAAGTGCGAATCGGTGGACGGCGCAAGTTGGTCCGAAGGTTGCAACATTACGACCTTCTCATCATTGACGAGTGGATGTCCTCCAATCTCGACGACAAACAGGTCTCCTTTATGTTTGAGCTGATTGAATCGAGGTACCAAAACAAGAGCACGGTATTCTGTACCCAATTCGCTCCGGCTGAATGGCTACCTCGATTGGGAGGAGGACCTCAGGCAGATGCAATAACCGACAGGATCATTCATGAATCAGTTTTCTTCAGTTCCGGAGATCTCAACATGAGAGAAGTAATGGGAATGAAGGACAAGACGGGCTCTAAAGGAACTGCCTGATTCAGGTGGTGCTGAAGTAGCGACGCACCGGTGCTGTCTCACGCCATCGCCGGTGCTATTCCGTGCGAATATTCATATTTCTTCGGGATGATGAATCATTTTACGGTACATCATGATTCTTTCATATTCAGGAATTGCAACCCAATCTAGGTATTCTTCAAAATGCCAAAATCTCTTTTTCCGATTTTCATCAGTTCTCTCGCACCTGCCAAAATTGGGCATAAGCCAAGGCCGACTCGTTACTTCCTGTCTACTCAACCCAAATGAATTAGCAATCATTGAAACAGTAACAAAAACCGGATTATTCTTCTCAATCAAGTTTGTCAAGGCAGTGTATTTAGCATCCACCTCTGTTAACCGATGAAATTCCTCTGCAGAAATCGTATACGCCTGAATTTTACCCATCCCTGTTTTCCTCCATAATTCGATTTTTCAAAATATTACTATACCGATGACATTCATCGCATTAAGCACTGATTGGCATTTATAGTCAATCGCTAAGAAAAATAAATGGAGTAGTTGTGAGCTGGTTCATAAGGTTTGTGTGGGGTAGAGGAGGGCCAACGTATCCTAGATGCGTATGAAAGATGAGGACCGGTGAGTGGCATTGGCTGACGAACAATATGGTTGGTGTCGATAGGCGGGCAGTGAGTCCCACATTCACACTCAATAAAGCCCAATCTTTGATCATCCCCACGGCAAGTTTCTTCAAGAATGCGTGAACACCAATAATTTACGGTGTCAAAGATTACTCTGTGAATACATTCAACTGGGATGTAAGCAATATTGTGTTGAGAACCTGGTTGTTGGTCAAATCCAAGTTTTCTTTCTTTCAGTCGAAAAGGACAAGAGTGGGATTGAAGAACCCTTGTTCCATCGCAATGAAACCCACATATGAGCCATACACCTCCCTGTCTATCCGATTTTGCTTACTGTAGAGTGTATCTTCCAACACTCTGAAATCGGGTCCTAAGATAATAATCCTCCCTCCGTCAGGAATTTCGCAGGAGAGGGTACCGTGCTCGGTCACCCGACGCCAGAGTGAGGTAACCCCCGCATTTGCAATCTGAACCGTCTTACCCGATACCAAAGGAAGAACATCGCTATGGTTCATGCATTGGTACGCTCCTACCATCAAACTCCCATCATCTGCAATCCACGGGGGAGTCTGGTCACGCAACGCAGGTAGGGTCATCGAGGTACGCCTGCTGCCTGTAATTGCGTAGGGTGTTGTCGTCATGCCAGTCACGATGAGATAGGATGGCAATTGTCCGATGAATTTGGTTTCATATACCTGCATATATAAATCGTGGGGCAGCAAATTGGTTGGCAGCCAATACCCCTCTCGAAACTCATGCTCGAAGTAGGGCATCGTTTCATCAAGCCGTGTCATTTCGATCTGAGCAAGATCATATGGACCCTCGACCTTCATGAGGGAAGGAACACCCAGCAGGGTTTCGAACGCAACTATTTCCCCCTGTGGATTTTCAAAGACACCTCCTCCCATATGTCGAGCGCTGGACGTATGGATAAACGTGCTCCCATTGAAGGCACTTGTCTCCAACGTTGAGGATTGAGAATTGAGATCGATCTTGAATATGCCTGCATCGCAGGCATAGTAACCGTCGTATGAGCCTATGTCTGGTGAAAACGCCACTGCCTCCAGCGATTTGGGCGCCACTTTTTTTGATTCCGGTGGCAATCGTTCCGTTTCCATCAACAAAGCATCGACGATGGGCAATGTTGTTTTGACAGCATCCATATGGCCGGCACAAAGTAGTGCTATAGCGCTTTGTGATTGAGGGATTACGAACAGCATCGCGGTGTATTGCAGGGTTCCACCGGATTTCCCCACCACCTGTATGCCTTGGGTGGCATAGGGTTCCCTCGAGGTCATGTCCCATCCAAGGCCGAAACTGAAGATGGGGTCATAAGAGCTCTCCTTCACGTACCTTGGATGCTGCCCTGTAAGGAATTTTGTGAGGCCGAGACTACTGAGCAATGTTGGATTGAACGCTGCTACGGCAAATCTGCATAGGTCTACCGCCGTTGATGTGATGCCACCGGACGCAACCGCATTGACGAATTCCTTTGGAAGTGGCACCGTGCGATTGGCATATGCTACAGCCATATTTGACTCTTCGTGAAAGAATCCCACCGATGTGTCATCCATCCCCAAAGGGTTGAAGATTCGTTCTTGAAGGAGTTGCTGATAGGAGGTTCCTGCCAGCTGCTCGATTACAAGCTGTGCCACGGTGAACCCATCATTGCAATAGGGTGAGAATGCACCCGGATCATGCTTCAGCGAAGCCTTGGACAACTCTTGCATAGTCTGCTCAGGATAATCAATGGATCGATGGGTGGAGAACGTTTGCCGCATGTTTGTTCCAGCAAAGCCTGATGTGTGGTTGAGCAACATCCGAACGGTAATGTCCCTATACCGTTCATCCTCCATTGTGAAATCCGGCAACACATCGCAAACCTTGTCATCCAGGTGTAACAATCCCTCATCCTCCAGCATCAGGATGGCGGTTGCCGTGAATATCTTGCTCACTGACCCAATATTGAATCTGGTGCTCTCCTCCACAGGCAAATCCTTGTAAAGATCTCGTTTGCCGAATCCCTTTGAATAGATGATCTTGTCTTCATGCATGACTGCGATGGACACCGCACTCACATCACCGTGTCCAGTGACCAGAGCATTTCCGACAGTATCCACTGTTTCTTTGGTCCGAAGGTATGGGTCGATCGGGTGAAGCACACATGACAAGCAAGCGGTCAATAGGATTACCGTCAATCCCAACAGCGGAGAGCCGGCCAGCTGTTTCATTCTCAAGTCCTCCTTGTAACCGCGCAAGATCCTTGATCCCAAACAATCCTTTTAGTGAACACTTTGAATAGAAAGCAATCAAACTCCCATGCCAAGTGCTGTAAGGGTTGAAGTGGTCTCTCCATTATCGCATGGGTTCAAACATGATAGTCAAAGAAAATATGCGGCCACCAGTCTCATCTGGACGATTGATGCGTACAAATTAATAATGCCAAATAATCGACAAAATACTATATACCGAATAGACTGGGTTTGGGAGTACGCTTTGTGGAAATTGCTGCCTTCTGGCTGAACATCGTGGGATTTTCCCTCCTGTTCGGGACCTTTTTTCTAACCCTCATTACTCGAAAGACAAACCGCCACAAGATGTTCGACCAATATCTCTGGTACATCGGACTTTCGTGGATGTGGTTTCTCTTCCAATTCATCGGTTTTGTGTACCTGACGGTGTTGCAGCGAGATACCCCGGCCATCTTGACGGTCAATACACTGATCCGCTATGCATTCACAATCATGGTCTTCCATCGGATTCCGTTGTTTCTCGATACCATCATCACTGGCGAGATTTCAAAGGATTCAAAAAAAATCTCTATCATCGTTGGATGCGGGACCTTTGTGTTGTTGATCTTGTTGGGATTCATCCGTTCAGTGGTAATCGGTCCCTATGTCACCGTACTTTTCAACGCTTTGGTGGGCGGTTCGTTTCTCTATGCACTCTTCCGTACCCGACGCCAACACTCCTACCGAGCAAAAAGAATGCGTTCGTTCTTGGTGATTTCGTCAGTCGCCTTCTTGTTTTTCAGCTGGTACGCGATCATATTCAACGTGTTCCCCACCCTCCACAGACCCGGGTTTGACCCCTTCGTTACATCCTTGTATATCATCGTATGGTGCCTGAATGATGTGATGGTCTACCTGCGTGAGTTTTCCTCCATCGGCACCAGGGAACGGAATCGGATGGAGAGCTTCCATGACCGATACAAGCTCTCCGAGAGGGAGCAGGAGATAGTGCGATTACTCGTTGACGGCATGACGTACAAGGAGATCGCATTCCACCTGTCGCTCTCCCCTAGAACCGTCGAGACGCATATCTACCGAATATTCAAGAAGTGTTCGGTGTCGACAAAACTCGAATTGATCAACAAGATATTCCCATTACGTAATCCTACGTAACGGGGCCCCATCGGCATGTACGTAACAATTCGGACTGGTAACCATTTCGATGGAATCGTAGTGTTGCGCTCAGGAGGCAAACATGAAACGATTCGGACGTGTTGCGCGATTGGTTCAAACATTCTTTGGTTGTAACGGCAGGAAGCATTTGGATTTTGAAGACGGGTTTTGTGAGCACAATGGCTGTGTTGAAGGCCCCAGGTTTTTCATCAGTCTTGAATCCAGGGACAACCGATTCCCAGCGAGTGTTCCAGAAATCCTAACCTGCCCTGCATGGGAACGATAGGCTGCGTCCCGAATCCAGCGATCATCCATCTAGAACGCCATACACAGACCGGGTTTGTAGTGCGGATAGAGTGGCAAGCGGCCAATCGCAGCAAGTCTTCGCCACGGTGGGCCGGGTTGTCTTGAAAGTGGGCTGGACTCCAATCCAGGTGTCCTGTTCGATGCCATATCAAGGAGAAGAATCATGAATGGAAAAACCCTACTGCTTTTCGCTCCGCTCGTGGTAATGGAGCTGATATTAAAGGCAGTGTGTCTGGGGGACTGGATGAAACGAGAGTCACTGAACGGTTTGTCAAGGACAGCTTGGCTACTGATCTTCCTGTTCGTGAATCTACTGGGTCCAGTGGCATACCTAGTATATGGAAGAAAATATGATGGCAATGATTGAGGTTCAACACATCACAAGACGATATCATGAAGTCGACGCGTTGAAAGGGATTTCCCTGTCGGTGCGCCAGGGGGCTGTCTTCGGGTTTCTTGGCCCCAATGGTGCTGGAAAGACCACGTTGATCAAAATCCTTGCCGGGCTCATCAAACCCACCTTAGGGAGTTTCAGGATAAACGGTGTGACCAATGCCGCTACGAAGAAGTACGTCGGATATTTAGCCCAACACCCTTCGTTCTATCCGTGGATGACCGGAAGGGAACTGCTGCGGTTTTCGGGTGAGCTCTACGGAATGTCTTCTACCGAGATAGGGCAAAGGATTTTAGAATTACTCGAACTCTGCGGCATTCAGCACGCAGCTGATAGGAGAATCGGAGGTTATTCGGGAGGAATGGTGCAGCGGCTTGGCATTGCACAAGCGATCCTGCACCGGCCGAGGGTCACTCTGCTGGATGAACCAGTTTCAGCCCTTGATCCGGTGGGAAGGAAGGAAGTGTTGGAATTGATCACTCGGTTGCGAGAGGAGACGACCATCTTCATGTCCAGTCATATCCTCGAAGACGTCCAGCGTGTGTGCGATGAGGTAGCGATTGTATCGCATGGGTCCATCATACTCCACGGGGAGGTGAAACCGTTGCTACAGTCCCATGCCCGACCACGCATGAGCTTGGAATTCGCCACCTCAACAGACGCTAGGGCCTTCCTTGCCCTCATGGCAAGCCAATCGGTCGTGGGTGCCGCTGAATCGGACTTCCGGGTAGCTATTGCAGAGGACGATTACCGTACAAGCTATCCAAATATCATGAGGATGCTTGCCGAACACGATCTGCGAGTTGTCAGCATCGGCCGGCAGAGCGCCACACTGGAGGATGTATTCATGCATCACATAGAGGAACGCAACCATGCATAACCAAATAAGCATTTTGTTGTCAAAGGAGATGACCGAAGGCTTCCGTACTCATCGATTTCTAATTTGGACGATCATCTGTGGATTCTTTGGCATCCTCTCGCCGCTCTCGGCGTATTATATGTCGGACATCCTGGCATTGATCGGTTCAACACAGAGTGTCCAACTCACCATAACCGCTCCCACCTATCGCGACGCTGTTGATCAATACGTGAAAAACTTCACGCAGCTCGGTTCAATCCTCGTCATATTCCTTGCAATGGGCAGCGTTGCCGGAGAAAAAGTCGACGGATTGCTGCAACTTTTGGTGGTCAGGCCGATACCATGCCGATCGATTCTCTGCTCGAAAATTTTGGCAATGGTGTTCACGGTCTGTTCGGGTCTCGGTGTCGCAGTGATTTTGAGCAGTCTCTATGCGTGGTATCTTTTCCCAGGATTTCCTGTGATCCCATTCGTGAAATCGAACCTATTGCTCATGCTATATCTCGTAGTGATCACAGTAATGACGATAAGTGTTTCAGCAATGGTTGAAAAACCCGTCGTTGCCGGTCTCTGCTCCATGGGTTTGTGGTTGCTGTTCAGCATGTCTGGATCGCTTGGGGGATTTGGTGAATATTCATTCACTCGTTTGGGGTCGGAGATGATTCGCCTCACGCAAGGGTTCTCCATATCATTGAAACCGATCGTGTCGTCTCTCGTGATCTTGATTGGAGGTAGCGGGGGAGCCCTTATATCGCTGAACCGATGGGAACCTTCTCAATAAGCTCTTGGTTGAAGCGCCGTATGGATTGGTATACAGGTTGCGCCAGCCCAGTGTGGGGGAAGCGTGAGGATAACAAAGAATACATCGAAGAATCATGATCGGTGTTCACCCTCATGATCAAACAAAGTTGGTACAAAGGGGATTCATTTATGGAGCACGTGGTATATCTCGATGCGAAGGCAAAGGAATTGGACAAGCTGGGAGACGGTGAGAAGTGCATGATCATCAGGGGAGCGACCGGAAGAAAGCTCCCCTACGGGCGGGTTTTTGCCGGCGAAACATTGTGGTTCGTCGAGAACAGCGGTGATGGAATGGTCCGTGGCAAAGCCATTGTGAAAAATGTTCTCAACTCGGAGAAATTGGAAGATTCAAAAGCCTTGGGGTTTATTTCGGACTATCAGGCAAAGCTCTGCCTGACTCCCGATCAAATCAAGCGATGGAGTAACAAACGATATCTTGTGCTGATTGAAGTGGAACAATACTTGGGAGTTGCACCCTTTCGAATCAATAGGAGCCCCTTTGGCAATATGGACGATTGGCTGCCTGTCGAGGCTATCGGCGACATCATGGAACTGCTTGGTTGAGTCTTCAAATGGCCAGAAGTGGGGAACAATTTGATGCAAACATCACGCATCGCAGTCGGTCAGCGGTGTGCGGTTCTACGGAGAGGGTAATTCAGAAATTTGGAACACGGTATGAAGATGGAACATAATGCAGAATCGAAAGGCCATCGGATGTGGTGGAGCCTCATGATCTTCTTCTTATTTCTCGGCGTATTGACCGCGTTGCTTTCCAGCAGTGTGCAAATACAGCGAAAGATCAGCCCAGAGGCTTCGCTTGACCAGTTCACGGCACATTTGGATGAATTGGTACCAGACCTGATGGCGAAATATGAAATCCCTGGCTGTAATATTGCTCTTGTGGTAAACAGCGAGGTTGTATGGAGTAAAGTCCATGGATATGCGGATAAGGAGAGTCGCAGGATTTTGACAACGGATACCCCCATGAGTGTCCAGTCCATCACAAAGTCCCTGACCGCATGGGCAGTGATGAACCTTGTTGGAAACGGTACGGTCGACTTGGATACCGCTGTGTTGCGATACCTGAATGGTTGGGAATTCCCCCCGACTGATTATCCGATGGAAACAGTTACGGTGCGGAATCTGCTAAGTCACGCCGCCGGCATGCCGTTGGGTGATTTCACGGACACATATGTTCCTGGAGATCATCTGCCGACCCTCAAGGAGAAGCTTGCCAAAGAAGCTGTATCGACACACGAGTCTGAAACGAAGTTCTCCTATTCGAATGTCGGTTACCACGTGCTGGAGCTTCTGGTAGAGGAAGTCAGTGGACAACGGTTTTCAGAGTACATGCGCAGCCAAGTGTTGGTTCCGTTGGGCATGAACGCGTCATTCTTCGAATTCGACGAACCTCTGCGACCATACCCCCCAACCGGGTATGACCTTGATGGTAATGCTGTTCCAGTTTACATCTACCCAGAAAAGTCTTCGGGAGGCTTGTTCTCGACAGCTGAGGATATTGCACGGTTCGCGGTGGCAGGAATGAAGGAAAATCTGGTATTGGGCGATGAGCAGATCCAGATGATGTATGCGCCGGAACGTAAAGATATCGGCATGTATGGCTTGGTGTTCGATGCCTATGGGTTCGGTCACTATATTGAGACGCTTCCCAATGGATTGCTATCCGTCTCTCACGGGGGGCAGGGAAACGGAATCATGACGCATTTTCAGATTGTGCCAGCAACGGGGGACGCCATCGTGGTGCTCACGAATAGCCAAAGAAGTTGGCCTTTTATTGCACTTTTACTCTCCCAATGGGCCAAATGGAGGGATCTCCCATCTGTGGGCATGGGTAACATCATACGGGCTCACTATGTGGTAAGCGGGTTCATAGCCCTGGTGTTCACTGCCAGCCTGCTGATGGTGGTAAGGCTTGCCTTGACTTGGAAAGAGCGAAAACCGAGAGGCGTGATGCTGTTCAAGTGCTCCACCGCGATGGTGCTCATGAGCATACTTGCATGGAGTGCCAACCAACCGTATTTGCTTGTTGCTTCAGTGTTTCCCGTCCTGTCACCATGGCTAGGGCTGGCAGTATTGATGTTTTCTGCCTCACTGTTGTTGTCGGGGATCTTGCCAGAGATCAAAAGGATGAGAGAGGTGCGAACATGAAATTCTCAGTTTCGGTTCTCACTCTTCTCGATGTTGATTGGCATGCATTGCGGATTGCCATGCATAAGAAAGCGAACTGATTCTGATAGACAGAATCGTATTAGGAGGAATAGTTTGAGAAAAACGAATCGGTTGTATCCAGTGGTTTCTTTTTCATTGAGGTTCATTACCGTGCACGTGCTGACGTATCTTGGCTTTGGCATATTCTTCATGATCGTCAGTAAATATTTTGCGTATTTTTCACATGATCCGATGTTCAGCGAGGTGATGAAGCCGTCAGATGCATTATCCGTCAGAATAGCACCTGTTGTGCAGGTCGTCCGTGGTGGATTTTTGGCTTTGGCGGTGTATCCGTTCAGGGTGGTCATCATTGAACGTACATCGGGTTGGATCAAGTTGTTCGTACTGCTGTTTGTGTTTTCCAGTATCGGATCGGTAATCACAGGGCCCGGATCGATCGAAGGTTTGCTGTATACCCGTTTCCCATTCGACCCAGTAATTGGGTATCCGGAGATTGCTCTCCAGATGTTTGTCTTTTCTTATTGGTTCTGTCGATGGCAAGGCAAGAAGATTGTTGAGAATGCTCACTACAAGGCACGATAATATGACATCAGGGCGTTTATGTAGTCTCGTCCTTTGCCTTCTACTGCAGTTCCTTCGGCAACATGGAGGATTGGCATCCTGTGGAGCGTATCGAGAACATCAGAGGAGCTATTCACTGTTTTACATGGAAGGTCAATGGGGCATGGCATTGTTTGGCTGCCACCTTGCCATGTATCCGTCTTGTGGATAATCGTGACAATCTGAGGGGAGATATGAAAATTCAGAGTATAAGATCTGGGGCGAGCGGAAGCCCGTTGGCTGGCAAATTGGCACGATTCAGTAGGATGTCACCGTACTGGTTCAAGGGACCCGACTGGAAGCCGCAAGAAAAAATAGGTTGCAATTGTGTGAATCGACCTCTTCTACGGTCGAACGACTTCCTGTCAAGACAATCGAATCACAGGGTGCTGACAATCGGTATGGTTTTGTTCTTGTCGTGGTTCAGAGAACACCGATGGATGCTGGGCTTCCCCTGTTGGCGTCCAACCAATCATCAAGGTTCGTGTTCATGGAGAACATCGCGGCAGGATATCAGGCGTATATCGATGTCGTGGAAGCAGATGCTAGCCTCCCTCTCGAAAGGGAGGGAGGTGGTTCACACCCCATGCAATCGAGTCGGATAGGTGGCGGGATTACCCAGAGGAGCTGGGATTCCCGCTGTGATGAGTAAACACATGGGTGATCGGCGCAACACGCACCTGGCGATGGCCGTGCTGAATCATCAATTGCTGGTTTGGGAGAAGCAAGTCACGTGAGTACCCCGATAATCAGGATGTTAGCTGGTATGACACCTGGTCTTGATACGTAATCAACAAGAAAATCATGGAAGGAGAAGAAAAAATGATACAGTATCTAGGATTTTTAGCACCAATAGCCTTCGTCTTTGCACTATCAGCACTTGCGCAGGTAGCTTCATTGAAGAAACAATTGGAAGTACTGGAAAAAACTGTGGATGCGTTGGAGAAAGAATTACAATCTAACACATAAGGCAATAGGTTGATTCCAATGTGGATGCGATGTCGTTCTAGAGTCTCAGTTTACATGGTTGAGCAATAGAAATTCGATTTCATGTCCAGTCATAATTGATTATCCAAAGCCACCCACCTCACTCGATCCGTGCTATACAGGGCAAACCATGCCGGACAAAGAAAGAAGGCCCATCGTATCATCTCGGCCAAGCGGTATCTCAAGTGCACGTGCGCGCCCTTGTAGTGCTACGTTAGCACGCAGACGGCGCTTCAGCAGAACAGCCTCTTGGTCAGCTAGGTTCCAACGGGAGGACAGCCTGGAGAATCTTGGTTGGGAATATGTTGGTACCCATACTGATGTCAAATCAGGGTAGACCATCAGCTCCTGACCTGGCTTTTAGAGCCACATGCCGATTGTGAGGAGGGTAAAATCGATTTGATTTGTACCAAAGCAATCAACCTGTTCGCACCTAACCGTATGGATTTTCTGGTGACACTTCTGTGTCTCAAGAACCTTGAGGTGGTTGTTTTTGTCCCCTATTTCCTAAGATCATGCCTTGTCTTGGTACACAGCGAAACCACCAGACGGTGACCATTGCCCTTCAGGTGATATGCTCATACCATTACACATCCTCAGGGGTGGATCATCAACCCTGGGGGAGGGGAGGCTTACCCTGCACAGTATGCGAAGAAAATTGGGAAGAGAGATGGACAGGAGAGCAAAAGAGAAGTACATCGTTGAGAAGATGATCAGGATGTACTGCAAGGGGAAGAAGCACAGCAACAATGGCTTGTGCCCTTCGTGCAGTGAGCTCGTAGAGTATGCTCAGATGAGGATCGACTACTGTCCATTGATGGAGGCGAAGAGTTTTTGCAGCAGCTGCCCGGTGCACTGCTACAACACAGAGATGCGACAGCGGATCCGGGTGGCCATGCGGTACAGCGGGCCGAGGATGGTGTACCACCATCCGCTTTTAGCGCTCGCCCACCTCATGCATGGAAAACGGAGGCTTTGAATGCAGGCCAAGAGTGATACCCAGCTCGTCATTGGACCCTATGAGAGTGCCAATTTCTCGAGAGAAGAGATTCTCGACCGTATCAAGCGATATGTCGAGGCGGTACCCACCCGACGCCTGATCATCTGGAACAACCAGGGTGACCAGTGGTTTGAGCGCTTGGTGAAGCTCTGTGATGTGCATCACCTTGAGCCGTACCTCTGGTATCCGGTCTTGGCAGACCGGATGGACAAGAGCCTCCCTGATACTGATGAACTGGTACGTTCAGCCACCTGGCAGAGTGGGTATGGTGAGCTGGGGCTCTGGGATGGCTTTGTAGGCAATGATGAGAACTTCCTCTTTCGCTGCCCCGAGCACTCCATCGATGGAGAGGAGGAGGGGCGAGAGATTGCGACAACACTCTCTCGCTTTGGGTTTGCCGGTGTCTTCCTTGACCGGATTCGCTACCCATCGCCGGCAAATGGGCTTGAGATGCTCTTCTCCTGCTTTTGCCAACGATGCCTTGAAACTGGGCTTGTACACCAACATCGTGTAGCAGAACAGGCTGTGGAGTGCATGGTCGCGTACTGTCTGGAAGGCCATGCGATGGATTGGCCGACGTTCGTCCAAGCATGCGGGTTGGGTGATTTGATGGAGAGACGGGCGCGAGCCATCACCGAGGTAGTGAAGACCATCACAGGGGGTGTGGACCGATCTCGATTCAGCGTTGGCCTTGACCTCCTCTCTCCCGCCCTCGCCCCGCTCGTCGGCCAGGACTATGGGCAGCTCTCGGTGTGCAGTGATTGGGTCAAGGCGATGACCTACACCCGGGCCATCGGGCCGGCAGGGTTACCGCTGGAGGCGCGTTCAATGGTCACGGGATTGCAAGAGGCCCACCGGGAGATTGGAAGAGAGAAGGCTTCGCGCTTTGTAGAGGGTCTGCTTGGTCTGCCCATTGGCTCGATGGAGGATCTCTATCAAAGCGGAGGCTTCTCCGTTGATGTGCTGCGCTCTGAGATTAGCTGCGCGCAGCGCTCGGTGCGCTGCGGCGTACCGGTAGTGGCCGGCGTCGAGCTCGTCGATCATCCGGTCTTCCCGACTCGGATTACCGCTGGGCAAGCCGATTCGATGATCGCGGCCACCGAAGCGACAGGCACTCCTGTGATCACCTGCTGGAATCTGCTCTACATCCCGAAGGAGAACTATCGCTCTTTGATGAGATGAGGATATTCTGCTTTCAATGTCGTTGGTCGCTCATCTCGTAGGTCTCGCAGAAGCGTGCGGCAAAGGAGGGCTCGATGCCGGCTCTCTCAAGGTGTGGCATCGCCCCGAAGGAGAGCATCCTCATCGAGGCATACCCCTTGGTCCGCTCTTCAGTCACCACGGTGGTGATCGAGGAGGGGAGGGCACAGAACGAGTGCCACAGAACCATGGGTGAGAGGCCGAAGAGATGGCCTAGCATGATACATATGATGCCAAAGTGGCAGAAGAGCACGTATGTGTCGCTATTGCCCTCTTGCGTGCGGTATATCCTGCCGCTTCTGCTATACCCTCGCTCGGCGAGAAACTCATCAAAGTGCCGGCATACGCTCTCATGATGGGACGCAATCTCCGCCCCCTCCATCTCCGGTGCATGAGCCCAGCGATCTGTGTCGTAGAACTCGTCTCGATGTGTCCAATGGATTGGACGCCAGTCCCACGGTACACCAGCAGAGTCGGGGTAGTCGGGCTTGAGCGGCGTGCTGTGGGAGAACTCGGTAAGCCAGGGGAGGACGATTGCCTCACGGCCGATTCTCTTCATCGTCAGTGAGGCGGTATCCTGGGCTCTGCCGAGCGGGGATACGTAGTAGTCGGTGACGGGAATGTTCTCCATGAATTGAGCCAGTGCCTCGGCTTCCACCCACCCCGGTGGGGTCAGGGAATCGTGCTCGTAATCAGGGTCGGCATGGCGGATCATCAGCAACTTCATGGCGCTACAACGTCACTTCCTTGTTCCCTGTCACTCTCATGTATACCAAAAGCGATATGATCGTGGTGACGGTCAAGATCGTGGCGTACGCCGCTGCCACCCCGTAACTGCCCCGGCTGACATAGGTATAGACGGCCAGCGTCAGCGTGATGGTATTGGCATTGTAGAGGATCACCGCAGTTGAGAGCTCAGTGATGATCGTCACCCAGCTGAGGATTGCGCCACTGATGATACCATTGCCCATCATCGGGACGGTGATGGTGAAGAAGGTCTTCATCTTGCTGGCTCCCAGCGAGATGGCGGCCTCCTCGATGCTCAACGGTATTTGTTGCAGGACCGCGACCGAAGACCTGATCGTATACGGGATCCTGCGGATGATCAGGGCGATCACCATGATGGCGACGGTTCCCGTAAGGAGGAACGGTCGTTTACTGTAACTGAACACCAGTGCAATGCCCACTACTGAGCCAGGGATGATGTAGGGGACCATCGAGAGGGTATCGATGACTTTATTGGCGATATTGCTTCTTCTCACGACCAGGTATGCGATCAAAATGGCCAACACGACCACAATCGCCAAGGCAGAGATTCCGATTTTGAAGGTATTGGGAATCGCCTTCTTCAGGTGGGTGAAAGCGAAGCGGTAGCTGTCAAGTGAATATCCTGGTACAAACAGCTTGCCGCTGGTCTTCTGGAACGAGGAGTAGATGACATACACCTGGGGCATGAACGCCAGGCAGACCACAAACCAGCTATAGAAGTTCAAGGCGAGGCTCTTGATTCCATGGGCCTGTTTCCTCTCGATGGAGTGGAGTGCGTTCATGGTGAATTTGTGGCGGTTGCTGAACCAGTTCTGGATGAGGAAGATACCGGCGGTGATGATGATGCCGATGATGCTCACCGTAGCTCCGAACATGTTGTTTCCACCTGTTTCGGCAAAGTATGCATCGTAGATGATGACGGGAAAGGTCTTGTACCCTTCGCCGATGAGCAGCGGGGTGCCGAAATCGGCGAATGCCCGCATGAAGACGAGCAGCGATGCTGCGATGATGGTTGGCATACAGAGCGGGATCACGACGGTGAAAAACATCTTGGCTCCGCTGCGCCCCATGTTGATGGAAGCTTCCAAGAGTGAGTTGTCGATGTTCTTCAGCGCTCCGCAAACGTAGAGGAATACCAAGGGGAAGAGCTGGAGGGTAAGTACCAGCAGGATTCCCTTGAAGCCATAGATACTCCCCACCTGGATGCCGATGCTTGCCAGCAGCTTGGTGAAGATCCCACTTCGGCCCATCAGCACGATCCAGGCGTATGCGCCGATGAACGGAGCTGACATACTGCAGAGGATAATCAGGATCTGCAACAGGGATTTTCCCTTCAGTTCATACATCTGATAAAAATACGCCAGCGGAACCCCTACTGCCAGTGAAACCAGCGTGGTGGCAATGCTCACTTTCAGGGAGTTGCCGATGGAGCGCACATAATACCGTTGACCGAAGAATGACCGAAAGCCATCCAAGGTGAACTGCCCGTCGGGGGAGATGACTGCTTCCTTCAAGAGCTTTGTGAGCGGGTAGACCAGAATGACCGCATAGAGTGCCAAGATCAGTACGGTGATCAGTTTCCAGACGTCCCGCTCCTTGGAGAATGAGGCAGTCATCGTTGTGCTCCATCGGACAGGTCGAGGTCGTTTACGACCCCCTCAACCAGATTTCTCTTCCCCTCTGAATCAAAGACGTTGATCTTGTCTGTCTTCACTCCAAGCGAGATCTTCGTGCCCTTCTCTATGATGCTGTCGATTTGTGACTCCTGGATGATCTCTGCCTTCTCTCCATTCTCGAAGTGGATGAAGTAGTGGGTATTGAGGCCGAGGAAGACCGCATCGTCGACGTAGGCTGCTACCCCCTCCTCTTCGTATGGTTTGACGAAGAGCTCTTCAGGACGTATCGAGAGGATCACGTCCTGTGGCTGTTTTTCATCGTTGCTGATGGTGTCCAGCTGAAGCTTGTACGCGCCAGGTAGGTGCACGAACGTCTTGCCATTGGAGATTTCCAGCCGAGATTCAATCAGATTGGTCCGTCCGATGAACGATGCGACGAAGAGGTTCGTCGGGCGTTGGTAGAGTGTCTTGGGGATGCCGATCTGTTGTATGATTCCTTCATTCATCACCGCTATCCTGTCGGAGACAGCCATTGCCTCCTCCTGGTCGTGGGTGACATAGACGGTGGTGATCCCAATCTCGTTTTGGATCTCCTTGATGACGGTACGCATCTCCACCCTGAGCTTGGCATCCAAGTTGGAGAGCGGTTCATCCATCAACAGGACATCCGGGGTGATCGCCAAGGCCCTGGCAAGGGCAACGCGTTGTTGCTGCCCGCCGGAGAGCCGCTCCGGCATGCGAGTCCGGTACTCTTCAATCTTCACCAACTTCAGGAATTGATCGGT
>Ga0265293_10004501_pt1 | contig 24483 bp, 21 predicted proteins | sample Munlanlewell138R_FD_192505 | JGI IMG/M metagenome (GOLD analysis project Ga0265293, IMG submission 192505) | Leachate microbial communities from a municipal landfill in Southern Ontario, Canada - Leachate well 138R | ecosystem: Engineered > Solid waste > Landfill > Unclassified | place: Canada...
CGACAATTGTTAAATGATTTAATTTTTGATAGTTTTCTTTTAAGTAATCATTTGTCGATGTAACTGATTCAAAAGATAATACATCTTTCATTTTGAATCAACAACAAATGAAAATTCAGCTTCACAAACGATATCTTCACCTACGAATGCTTTCGCTTCACCATAACCAAAAGCACCTTTAATTTTTGTTAATTTGCAATATAGCTTTAAAGTATCACCAGGTAAGACTTGCTTTCTAAAGCGTGCTTTCTTTATGCCAGTGAAATATCCGATTTTGCCTTGATGAAGCGGACCTGACAATAGTATAACTGCTCCTAGTTGAGCCATGGCCTCTAAGATAAGCACACCTGGCATAACCGGTTTTTGCGGAAAATGGCCTTTAAAGAAATATTCATCTGGTGATACATATTTAATTCCTGTGGCATGATCCATCGGTTTTATATCAATAACTTCATCAATAAAAATAAAAGGTTCTCGATGCGGAATTATCTTTTTAATATCTACTAACTTCATACTTCCACCTTCTTAAAAATAACAGCGGCATTTTGTCCACCAAAACCAATGTTAATGTTCATTGAGTGTGTCATTTCTCTTTTTACTTTAACATCTGGTGTATAGTTTAGGTCACAGTCTTCATCAAACTCGGTAATATTAATTGTTGGCGGAATTTCGCCCGTCACTAGTGCTTTGATTGCAACAATGCTTTCAATTCCACCAGCGGCACCAAGTGCATGGCCAGTCATTGATTTGGTTGAACTGATGTTAATCTTATAGGCATAGTCACCTAACGCTTTTTTAATGCCTAACGTTTCTAAACGGTCGTTTAGTTGCGTTGATGTTCCATGAGCATTAATATAGCCAATATCCTCTGGTTTAGCTTTAGCATCCTCCATTGCTAGATTGATACATCTGGTTATTCCATCCGCATCTTCATCTGGAGCAGTCATATGGAATGCATCTGATGTTGCAGCATAGCCTACGATTTCAGCGATTATATTAGCACCTCTGGCAACTGCCTGTTCATATGTCTCCATGATTATTACACCAGCACCTTCAGCGATAATAAAGCCATTTCTGTTTTTATCAAATGGAATACACGCCTTCTTTGGATCCTCTGTTAATGATAGAGCCCGAAGACTAGCAAATCCACCAACACCAATTTCGTTGATTGAAGATTCAGCTCCACCGGCAAAGGCTGTATCAATATAGCCGTCGCGAATTGCCCTAAAGGCTTCACCAATTGCGTTTGCTCCCGCTGAGCATGCAGTTACAACCGGAATATTTGGTCCCTTAGCGCCAAAACGAATTCCGACTGCAGCACCAATTAGATTGATTATTGAATTAGGAACGAAAAAAGGTGACATTCGATCCGGTCCACGCGTTAAGCTAACTTTTGTTTCATTAAAAATTGTGTGCAAACCACCAATACCGCTTGCAATATAAGTCCCAAAACGATTGTGATCAATACCAGTAGCATTGGCTAAGCCTGCATGCTCATATGCTTCACTAGCTGCGTACAACGCTAATAAAGCTACTCGATCGTTTCGCTTGATTTCCTTTTTGTCTAAATACTTTTCAAAATCAATATCCCTTACTTCACCAGCAATTTGTACTTTCCAGTTTGTCGTGTCAACCGATTTAATATAATCAATGCCGTTTTTTCCCGCCAGCATTGCGTTAAATGAATCATTGACAGTATTGCCAACTGGACTTACCATACCCATTCCAGTAATAACAACTCTTCTTTTCATCGTAATCCTCCTACATCGCCATTCCGCCGTCAATTTTTAAAACATGTCCGGTTATATATGCTGCTTCGTTGCTTGCTAAAAAACATACGGCAGCAGCTATCTCTTCTATTTGTCCAAAGCGTTTCAATGGAATCTGTTCTAAAAATGCTTGCTGTACTTCAGGTGGCAAGCTTTGGGTCATCTTTGTTTCAATAAAGCCTGGAGCGATCGCATTAACAGTAACCTTGCGTCCTGCTAATTCTCTTGCCAGTGCTTTTGTAAAACCAATTACCCCTGCTTTGGCAGCACTATAGTTTGTCTGTCCAGCGTTTCCTAATATGCCTGAAACGCTTGAAATATTGATAATTCTTGGATTGTCTGCTTTTAACAAGACTCTAGCGGCATGCTTGGAAACGTTCCAAACACCCTTTAGATTTGTTTCAATTACACGATCAAAGTCATCTTCCTGCATTCTTAAAATCAATTGATCGCGTGTAATACCGGCATTATTAACAACAATGTTTAGTGTTTGGTGGTTAAAAATGATTTGATCAATTAAGTTTTTAGCAGATTCAAATTGACTAATATCAGCTTGATAGGCAAATGCTTTACCAAAAACACTGATTTCCTTTACTAGTTCCAGCGCGGCTGTTTCGCTTTTGTTATAGTTTACAATCACGGTTGCTCCTGCTTGAGCAAGTTTTAAACTGATTGCTCTACCTATACCTTGGGCACCGCCGGTAACTAAAGCTACTTTATTTTTCAAATTGTACATCTTTAATCCACTCCTTTAGTTCATTTAAATTTTTACTTTCAGTAACTGCAATAACATTTACTTCACTATTTATTTTCGCAATCATTGAAGCTAAAACCGCTTTGGGTCCAATTTCAACGAAATGGGTGATTCCGTCTTTGATCATTTGTTCAACCATTTTTTGAAAATAGACCGGACCCATCGTTTGCTTCTTAGCTTCCATGCTAACTATATTATAATCCATCTTTGCAGCGGTACTGTTTAAATAAAAGGGAATTTGGGGTTTGCTTAAATTTAAAGTCTTTAAATGTTGCTCCAATTTCTCAGCTGCTTCTTGCATCAACGGTGTATGAAACGCACCAGAAACATTTAGCTTAACTACTCTTCTCGCACCCTTTTGCTTTGCAATTTCCATAAACGTCTCGATTGCATTATTGCTTCCACTAACGACTGTTTGGATTTGCGTATTATAGTTTGCTGGATACAGTGGTTCTGCTTCAGTATGAACTTCTTTAACCAATTCTTCAACTTTTTGATAATCTAGTCCTAAAACAGCAACCATTGAGCCTGGCTTCTTTGAACTTGCCTCTTGCATGAACCCAGAACGTTTTAAAACAAGCTTAATCGTTTCTTTAGCAGAAAGCATTTCCGCAACATAATAACTTGAATACTCGCCCAAACTAAAACCAGCTGTAGCAGCTATTGGTATCTTAAGTCTTTTAATTTCATCATAGATTAAAGTCTGTAGCCAAACAATTAATGGTTGTGCATAAACCGTTTCATTTACTTGCTCACTATTTAAGATCGATTTTAGATCAACATTTAGTTTTTCTTGGATTAAATTAAATCTTTCTACTTTATTTTTTTCATCAAAATCCCACAGTTGATCCATGCTTGGAAACTGCGTACCCTGACCACCACATATGACTGCAAGCTTTGACATTAAATCACTTCCAAATTAGTTTTATATTCATTAACATGTAAAAAGAGATCATCCAAGACTTCTTGAACCGTTTTAATCTTTTTGACTAAACCCGATATTTGACCAGCCATAAAGGATCCTGTTTCTAAATTACCTTCAAAAACCGCTCTGCCAAGTGAGCCGATTGTTAATTTTTCTAATGTTTCTAAATCGACACCCTTTTTGCTTAACTCAATGTACTCAACAGCCATTGGATTTTTTAAGACTCGAACAGGTGCCTTTGTTTCACGACCAGTAACGATTGTATCGGTATCTTTCGCTTTGACAACTTTTTCTTTATAGTTGATATGAATTGGACATTCCTCAGTTGCTAATAAAACTGTCCCTATCTGAACACCTTTAGCACCTAATGCAAAGGCAGCCAGAACACCACGTTGATCAGCTATACCTCCAGCTGCTATAACCGGAATATTAACAGCGTCAACTGCTTGAGGCACGATTGCCATTGTTGTTAGTTCACCAATATGGCCACCTGCTTCAGTTCCTTCTACAACAACTGCATCAGCACCAAAACGTTCCATTCGAATTGCCATCGCAACCGATGGAACAACCGGGATTATGATCATACCGCTCTTTTTCCATTTTTCCATGTAAATACCCGGACTTCCTGCTCCAGTAGTTACAATCTTGACTTCCTCTTCAACTAAGACATCAGCAATTTCGGCCGCATGAGGACTCATAAGCATAATGTTTACACCAAAAGGTTTATCTGTCAGCGTTTTACATAATCTAATTTGTTCTCTAACCCAACTTGCTGGATATCCCCCTGAACCAATCAAGCCAAGCCCGCCTGCATTTGAAACAGCAGCTGCAAGTCTGGCAGTTGCGATATTGGCCATTCCACCTTGAATTACTGGATAACGTATACTTAATAATTCTGCAATATTTTTCATTATAGCTTATCTCCTAAGATTAATAATTGAACTTCCCCAAGTCAATCCTCCACCAAAACCAACTAATAGTGCTTTGATCGGTTTTGTTATCGTTGCGAATACTTCAGCGATTGTAATGGGAATTGAAGCTGCTGAGGTGTTACCATAGCGGTCCATATTCATTGTGAAGTTTTCAAGCGGAATTTCTAAGTTTTTTGAAACTGTTTGAATAATTCGCTTATTCGCTTGGTGAGGAATAATTAAATCCACGTTTTCAATTTTTTTGCCTGCAACATTTAAAATTCTTTGAATGCTTTTTTCCATCATATCCACAGCAAAAACATAAACATGCTGTCCTTGCATATGAATGTGATTATCGACATATAACGAGTTTTTTAGATCTGGTGTTGATGAGTTATAAAAATATGCTTCATCTTCTTTGTTATCCGTTCTTTCCAATATGACAGCTCCTGCACCATCACCAAACAATACGCAAGTGTTACGATCTTCATAATCAACAACTTTCGTTAATTTCTCACTACCGATTACTAAAGCAGACCTCCATTTGTTTCCTTCCAATAATTTGGCGGCTATATCTAAGGCGTAATTAAAGCCTGTACAAGCAGCATTTACATCAAAACTCATTAAATCGTGATCTATTTCTAATCTTCTTAAAACATCGTTTGCGACTGAAGGAGTTCTTAACTCTCCTGTTATTGTCGCTACAATAATTAAGTCTATCTTGTTCTTATCATAATTAACACTATTAATTGCATCAACAGACGCTAGATAGGCTAAATCATTTGCTGTTTCATTTGTTGCTCTACGTCTTTCCTTAATGCCTGTTCGACTTACTATCCAATCATCTGATGTATCGACTATTTTTTCAAAATATTGATTATCCAATTTCTCTTCTGGTAAATATTTACCTGCGCCGACTATTGCGACTTTTGCGTTCATGAAGCCATCTCCTTCTCGATAAATGCACCCATTTTTCGATATTTTTGGTATCTATTATTTAATAATTCTTCTTTTGATAGTTTTTTTAATTTATTTAATGCTCTCGTAATTTCTTGTCTTAAGTGACGAATCCCTGTTTCTTGATCGATATGTAAGCCCTCACCTTCATATATGACCTTATCAATTACTTTTAAGTCATGTAAATCAGCAGCAGTAATCTTCATAATCTCTGCAGCTTGTTCAGCTAGGTTACTGTCTTTATATAAAATTGAAGCAAATCCCTCTGGTGACAAAATAGAATAGATACTATTTTCAAACATTAACACTTCATCACCAACACCAATTGCTAATGCTCCCCCAGAACCGCCTTCACTTAATACAACGACAATAATCGGTACTGTCAAAGACATCATTTCCTGTAAGTTTAAAGCGATTGCTCTTGCTTGTCCTCTTTCTTCAGCACCAATACCCGGATAAGCACCTGGAGTATCAATAATAGTGATAATCGGTCGGTTAAATTTTTCCGCTTGCTTCATTAAACGCAAAGCTTTACGATATCCCTCAGGATGAGGCATCCCAAAATTTCTTTTTATTTTTTCTTCTGTATCAACACCTTTTTCTTGCGCAATGATTGTAACTGGTTCATGCTCAAAAAAACCAATGCCACAAATCATGGCTGGATCATCTTTATATAAACGGTCACCATGTAACTCAATAAACTCTGAAAATAAACTTTGAATAACTAATTGACTTGTTGGTCTCTTAGGATCTCTTGCAAGTTTAACTTTGCTCCAAGCTGTTTTGCTCATAAATACCTCTTTCTGTCTGATGTAGACGCAACAAACGATATAGTGTCTTACGGATTAAACGACGGTTAACAACTAAGTCTACTTGACCATGATTCAATTGAAATTTAGCTGTTTGGAACCCTTCTGGTAAATCTTGATTAATTGTTTGCTTAATCACTCTTTCACCGGCAAAGCCAATTAAAGCCCCTTTTTCAGCAATTATAATATCGCCTAATGAAGCGAAACTCGCTGCAACACCTCCGGTTGTTGGATGTGTTAGGACACTAATAAACAATAAGCCTTGTTCATGATGACGAAATAAAGCAGCACTTGTTTTGGTCATTTGCATTAATGATAAAATACCCTCTTGCATTCTAGCTCCGCCAGATGCTGAAAAAATGATAACCGGCAGTTTTTCTTTGGTTGCATATTCAACTAACCTTGTTACTTTTTCACCAACGGCACTACCCATTGAACCCATCATAAAATTAGCATCAAGCACACCGATTGCACATTGAATATTAACGATTTTTGCTGTTCCACAATAAAAAGCTTCATTCATCTCCGAAAGTTTTTTTCCGATTATTAATTTATTATCATATTCAGGCATTTTAAGTGGGTTAAAAGATTGAATGTCACTGTATAATTCAAAAAAGCTTTTATCATCAACAACCAGTTTGATTCGTTCTTTTGCGCTTAAGCGAAAGTGATAATCACAATTAGGACAAACATTATAGTTTGCTTCAAATGATTTTTCAAAGATTGCTGAATTACAGTTTTCACATTTAATAAAAATCCCATCCGGAATATCGACTGATTTGACTTGTTTTTGTTTTTTGCGAATATTTGTTTTAAAATCTTCAAGTTTCTTCTTTCTTTCATCAATAAAATTATTCATCTGATTGCTTCCTCCAATAGGGCTTGAAAACGAGCAATAAACCCTGTGTCATATTGCCCTTTAATAAAGTCTGTATTATGGACTAATAAATATTGATACTCAATATTTGTCGTGACACCTTCAATAACAAACTGCTCCAATGCAACTCGCATTTTTCGAATCGCCTCTGTTCTTGTTGGTGCATGTACAATTATTTTTGCTAACATTGAATCATAGTAAGAGTTAACAGTATATCCAGAATAGATATGTGTATCTAAACGCACGCCAAAACCACCAGGAAAAACAATGTTTTTAATCTTTCCTGGTCTAGGCATAAAATTATGATACGGATCTTCTGCATTAATTCGACATTCAATCGCATGTCCATTGATTCTTAAATCGTCTTGTGTGAATGATAATGGTTTTTTCTGGGCAATCTTAATTTGTTCTTTAACTAAATCAACGCCAGTTATCATTTCGGTAATTGGATGCTCAACTTGAATTCTTGTATTCATCTCGATAAAATAAAAGTTTTCTTGTTTATCAACTAAAAACTCAATTGTTCCAGCACCAACATAACCGACTGATTTAGCTAAATCAACAGCCGCTTTACCCATTTTATCTCTTAAGTCATTAGACATTGAAACAGCTGGTGCTTCTTCTAATAGTTTTTGATTTCTTCTTTGTAAAGAGCAATCACGTTCAAACAAATGAACACAACTGCCAAATTGATCACATAATATTTGCATCTCGATATGTCTTGGTGAATCAATAAATTTTTCAATGTATAAGGATGGATTTCCGAAGCTTACCTTTGCTTCAAGAGATGTTTTTTCAAATACTTGCCGAAAATCATTATCTGAACTGGCAATACCAATTCCTCTGCCTCCGCCACCGCTGGTTGCTTTAATCATGACGGGATAACCGATCTTCTTCGCAATGCTTAAACCTTTTTCTATATCATCAACTGTTCCGTTGCTTCCCATAACAACCGGTATACCACTTGCGATTGCAAGTTTTCTTGCTTCTGCCTTATCACCCATTTGCTTAACAACTTTTGAGCTCGGACCGATAAAAGTAATACCACATTCTTCAACCATCTCAACAAACAGGGGGTTTTCTGCTAAAAATCCATATCCGGGATGAATAGCATTACATCCAGTTGATATGGCGGCACTTAAAACTTGATTTAAATTTAAATAACTTTTTTGACTTTCAGGCTCACCAATGCAAATTGCTTCATCGGCAAACTTAACATGCAGACTATCCTCATCTGCAGTTGAATAAATGGCAACTGTGGGTATTCCTAACTCTTTGCATGCTCTAATTACACGAAGCGCAATCTCGCCACGATTAGCAATTAGTACTTTAATGCTCATTGCTCTTCCTCAATTGTAATTAAGACTTGGTTATAACCAACAGCATTTGCATTTTCAATTTTAACTTCCTTAACTATACCTGCAACTGGTGCAGTAATTTCATTCATGATTTTCATCGCTTCGATTAAACAGACAACGTCACCTTTTTCAACTCTTTGACCAATTTCAATATATGGTTTGCTCTCTGGGTTAGGGGCAATATAAAATGTTCCCACTAATGGTGATTTGATGGAAACTAAATTATTGTCTATTTGATCATGTTCGGTGTTTTCGTTTAGTTGGAATACTTCAGTTTTGTTGTTCTTTTTTGATAGTCTTAGTTTGAATTCGTTTCGTTCTAATTCTAGACTGCTTAATGATGATTTTTCAAATTTTTTGATAATAGCTTTAATCTCTCTAATTTTCATATTTTAACCTGTCTTTGTGTTTTTTTGACTGCATAAAATTATTTTGAATATCAAAACATATCTGGGTTTTATTCTATCACAATTTTTCAATTTGTCAATTCATAATTTCCAAAAGCATTCTTTAATGTTTAAAAACTACATAATGTAATGTTTTCTGATTTAAATATAATTCCAAGTTTCGTCTAACTAGTTCAAACAGTCTTTGACTGGTGTACGGACTAGAATTAGAGCTATGTGGAGTTATAAAGACATTTGACAACTTCCAAAGTGGATGGTCTTTAGGTAGTGGTTCTGGCGAAGTCACATCCAATCCAGCTCCACGGATTTGGTTATTAGTTAATGCATTAACTAATGCTTCTTGATCAATTATGTCACCTCTAGCGATATTGATTAACAATGCTGACTGTTTCATTAGGTCAAGCTGTTCCTTTTTGATGAGATGTTTCGTGTCTTCGTTTAATGAGATTGTAACAACCAAATAGTCGCTTTCCTTAAAAACTTGATTGAATCCTGCTTTGGTAGTCTGTATTTCATCAAAAAAAGGCGGTAACTTGTTTTTGCGACGATAACCAATTACACGCGCTCCAAAGGCTTGCATTCTTTTAGCAATTTCAATCGCGATTGCACCGGTTCCAATTATACCGACTGTTGATTGATTAATTTCAAAAATCGGTTTTGCTCTTTTCCAGCTTCCTGTTTCCATTTGCTTTTGATACGTATTTAACTGTTTATCAAAATATAAAATCTTTGAAAAAACATCCTCAGCAATTTGAATATTATAAACATCAGCAGCGTTTGTCGTTAAAATGTTATGTGCCTTTGTTTTTTCAAAATCAAAGCCATCATAACCAGCCGTCGTAAACTGAACCCACTTTAAATTTGGGTATTCTGTATAATCTAATTCATTGACTGTTTCCGGAAAAGCAATAAAAACTTCTGAATCTTTTGCCTCTGTTAAGTCACTTGTCCAAGCTATATTCGGATAAATCTTTTTTAACCTGTCAATGTATTCTGGTTTGAACAATAGATCTTCGATGTATATTTTCATTTTACCCCTCCAAAAAACATAATATCATACTTTTGATAAATTGTAAAAAAAGATGGCGTCTTTAGACGCCATAAATTCTTTGTGTTTTATTTATTTTTTTGCTAGTAAATCCTTAATATCTGTTAATAACTCTTCAACGGTTGGTTTTTGTTCTTCGACTACTTCTTTTTCCTTGGCTGCTTCGGTTAGTTGTTCTTGCTCCTTAAGTAGCTTGGCTGTTGCTAGTTTGTTCGCTCTTGAAACTAATCTAATGATAACGAATATTACAAATGCAATAATGATAAAGTCAACGATGTTTTGAATAAAACGACCATAATAAATAGCATGTTCCGCAATACCAAGTGTTTCATTAGCTGGAGTAATGACATGTTTTAAATTTTCAAATCCGCCTTCAGCTCCAACGATCCAGCCAACTGTTGGCATAATCACATCATTTACCAAACTGCTTACAATCTTACCAAAAGCTCCACCAATGATAACCGCAACAGCTAAATCAAGCACATTTCCTCTTTTAATAAAGGTACCAAAGTCTTTAAAAAATTGTTTCATTTTATTTTTGTCTCCCTCATGATTTTATCTTATTATAACCGTTTATTTTTGAACTAGCAAGGTATTACTTTTACTTGCCTTTTTTTGCTGAATTTTATTTGAAACAAAGATGTATAAAAAACCGATTACTATCATTAAAACAAACATAAAGATCAAATAGTACGGATATGGCCAATTAGAAATAACCGGAAAGCTTGCATCTACATATCTTGTCCAAATAAAATTGTCGTGGCCGCCAGTCGGGTAGTTATGGTTTATAAAGCTTGCGATTGTTGCTACAACATATGCAAATATAATTGCTGTAGCGGATATCCAGTATGATTTTGAATTGGGCTGCCAAAGTTTCAGTTGCTGTCCAATAACAAAAACCCATGTAATCAATGCATGTGATAAGAAACTCTGTAGCGGTAAAAACGAATAGGCATTATACCAAGGTAAAATACCCATTGGCATGATGACTGCGAGTGGCGCTCCAATTATGGCAAAGATCAGCAATGCATCAAATAACCATTTTTTCTGAAAAATTGCAGCTAATATAGTGATATATACACCAAAACTACATAGATGAAAACCAATTGAACCAAACCAGTTTCTACTAAAGTATTCTAAAAAGTTGATAAACCTTAAAACTTCTAAAATCAATAAAAGAACACCAATAATACGAAACATTAGCCTTTGCTTAGGCTGTGATAATTTTCTTATCAACAGCCACAGCAATAAACTAATAATCATTAATGAACCAATCAAGATTAGATGATATTGACTTAAAAAGTAATCAATACTTGAATCATATGTAAAACCTTTGTTTCGCCAAAAATAATCCATCTTTTAATCCTTCTTTAATCTTAATTTACGTCTACTAATTCAATAAGTACTGTAGAGAAACCCGAGAAAAGCGGTACTGGTGCAAGTACTTCCATGTATCTTGGAAATGTATGATTTGAATATAAGTAGTTGATAGCAGCAATAAATGAACCGCCAAAGTCTGAATCAGTAGTAGCAGCACCATAAGCCGTTATTACTTCTAGTGCATCTAAATTATAAAATGCTGCAAGGCTTGCCAGGTTAGCTACCCCTTCTATCAATGCGGCATGCTGATCAGAATTAATCTCGTTTATACTCAGTAGATAGTTTGCTGTTGCTACTATAGAATCTATTAATGTGCCAAAATCAGCAAGGTTTGAATATTTACCTACAGGGAAACCAAACTGCCCATCATCTATTCTTGGATCACCCAATCCTAGGTAATTCCAAGGTCTTTCAAGTGTATATTGTCCAGTGTCGTCTTCTAGTACAAACCTAATCTCTGATCCTCCATTTTGAAAATCATTATTATTAGGATCCACTGTTTTTGCATCTTCACTTGTTTCGGTCAATAAAATTACATTTATCATTTCTGATTGTAGACCAGTTACCGGATTTGTGATTAAATCAATGATGTTTCGTTGAGTTGGAGCTATTCCTTGTTGAACACCACTCTTAAGTTGAAGTGCAATACTTGACATTGCATATGCCTTAAACCATGCTTCTTCACCCGAAACATAGTTTTTAACTTCAGTTGAGTTATGGATTACAATCGTTGGATTTTTCTCATTTCCACCTTGTCTTGTATCTATTACATGGATTGCAGGTCCACCAGATTGTCCAATATAGCTATTTTGAATTTCAATTCCAACTGAGCCTCTTGTATATATGCTGTTTGCCCAGTTATCATTAATCTTAACAAAATTGATTTGGCCAAGCTCCATTGGTATTGTTTCTGCTGAATCTTTATATCCAAATGAATCATGCATAATACCGATTACAGTAAATCTAATATCTAGGTTAGTATAATTGGCTGTACCATTTGAAACCATAATTCCAATATAACCACCAGAGTTTCTACTCATAAGTTGCTCTTGTTGTAAGATTTCTTCAGCAGTACCACCAAAATTAACACTAGGTATTGTTGTATTACCTAAAATCTGTAAGTTCTTAATATTAAACTCACTGTTATTCACTTCATCACTGTCCTTGACATCATATCCAAAGATTGCAATTCTGACATTAACGATTTCGAATGCTTCCGCTAAACCGACTAGTCCGCTACCGCTGTTTTTATTGCTATAAGGTAGGTTTGAACCGTCAATGGTCAGATAATTACCTTCAATAGTAATTTCGTCGTCATCTACGTTTCTTGCAAATCTAGTGTAGACATCACCATTATTTAAATTTCCTACGGATGGTCTTATGTTTTTTGGCGATCCATCAGCATTCATTTGATTTGCTGCAAGTTCTGCGACAAGGTTAGCATGAATATTGATTCTACTAACATCCATATTGGCATATAATGATCTCAATTGTTGGTTGCTAAAAGCGTTGTGTCCATCATTAACTGTAAAAGTATAAGTAAGCTCATCAACTTGCATCTGTATTGCTTGATAATGTGGTGTTACTTTAATTTCATAAGTATTGCCTAATGCTGACTCTTTCATTCTAAATTGATTGCCATCAAAGAATTCGATATGGTCCTTCCAATCTCCTTCTGGAATCAATTGTGATGTTCCACCTATTACTTGGAATAATGTATACTCCAATTCTACTTGTGCTAAAGGAATTCTTGAACCTTGATTATTTAAAATTCTAATATCTAGATAATAATTGTTTTGATAACCAACATAATAAGGATCACCACTATCTAAGAATCTAGTTGAACTTTCTAGTTGTGCATTTTTATATGTTTGATAATTTGAACCAATTGAGAATCCTCTAACATCGGGAATAACTAATGCATCATAAACAACTGTTGGATGTCCTGTTCTAATCATTCTAAATCTAAATGCTCCATAATTGTTTTTAGTAATGATTCTATTTCCGTTTACTTCTGCAAACTCATGCCCTGTTATGATTTCAAATGAATATGATGAACCAAATACGTAGGTTAAGTTTGAATAGAATACATAACGGGAAACATCACCGAACTGCTCAACAATGAAGTAGTCATAAACAGCAACTCCAGTTGGATCTTGATCATAGATGGATTCGTTTGTATGTAATTTAACATCAGATATTGGCCCGTGGTAATGATTACTTCCATCACCAATCGCTTGAATTGTTAATTCATGTTTACCGACTTCTAACAATACTTTAAATTCGTTAAATAATGCTGGATAATTGTTTACATTTAGTGTATATGTTGTTCCAGCTAGTAATACGTTTGCTATCGGTACAATTATTTCAACGTTATTGACGATGAATCTAAACTCTTTTGGTTTTTCATCATTAATTGTTGGTGGAACTAATGTCCAAGAAATCACAATTTCTTCCTCTTCTAATTCAACCAAAACATTAATATTTGTTGGTTTACTAAATGGATTTAATTGTTCCCATCTTGCATAATACACTGTTTTCATTTCAGTCAAGTTTGAGAACAACAACAGTCCTGGTGCAACATAGTCACCACCGTTTTCTTCAGTGTACCAACCTAAGAATTCGTATCCTGTTTTTGATAATGTCCAAATCGGAGCTGTTATATCCAATGCCTCATCGATCCATTCATCATCAATGTCTTTTTGTTGTGTTATAAGATATCTAATTGTGCCTCCATCTCTAAATTCAATGGTCTTAACACCTTCTGCATAATAAAGTGCATAAACATCAACATTTTGTCTTAGATTTATAAATTGAAGTCTATTCCAGTTTACGCTATAATTGTCCTTGCCTTTTAAATCTGGCGCATGATTTAAATCGAATGGTTCATCATAATACAGATAAAATACTTCGTTTGGAGACTCACCTTCGTCAAACAAATCAGGATCTTGATTGAAAGTAAGTGTAATGATAACTCTCCGATAATGAACTTGAATTGCATCAAGACCAGTAATATTTCCTAACACTTCTACTAAATCATCAAGACTTATATAATCATCACCATCGTAGCTAAAGTGATGGAAAATATAGCCTTCATAATTACGAACAGGGCTAATCATTTCACCGTATAAAACATTAAAGATTGTAAATTGCTGTGTAGAAGCAGCGCTACTGAACGTTTCTTGTACTGCATAATTCTCAATGTCTTGTTTTTCAAACACAGAATCAATTTCAACATTATAATACTGAATTTCATAAGTTGCATATAGTGTCATATCGCCTGTGATTGGAACATTAATATCAAATAAATCGATTAACTCACTATCTATATACCAGGCATTAAAGCTATAACCCGGACGAATTGGATTATCAACGGAAGCGGGAGTTGTATTATATGCAACCTTGATTGGATCCATTGGTAGTCCGTTATTTGTATCAAAGCTAATTGTGTATTCATTAATGTAGTAAACTGCTGTAAAGGTATAATTACCTGTTACTTCATGTCCAACAGGATCGCTGTCCCACTCTGGAGCCACTTGATCATAATGTGCTTTTGTTGGAATTGCTGGTATATCAATAACAGTCAATATTGTTAAATATGAAACCGTAATCGCACTTGTTGTCCCATCAATATCAAAGGTAATTGTATACTCTCTTGCTACCCATCTGGCGTATAATTCAAGATCTCCTGTTGTTCCTAGTTCGATTGCAGTTACTTCTTCACCATCTTCTAATTGATTAAACCAGCCAACAAATAGATAATGTTCTCTGTCTGCTAATGCTGCTAAGTTGATTGTAGCTGTTTCAATATGATATGTTGCAGGATTACTGTTTGTTGCTCCTTCTAAATTATGATAAGTAATATCATAGTTAATTGGTGTCCATCTAGCATAAACCGTTCTGTTGCCTGTTCCACTAATTAATGTAACTTCTGTTCCTCCTGTTAACTGACTAAACCAACCAACAAATTCATAATGTTCTCTTGCTGTTGGTAAATCCAATTCAACTGGGTTTTCTATATTATAGCTTGCCGGATTGTTTGCTGCTGTGCCTTGTAGGTTTTCATAGGTGATAGTGTAATTGTTTACAGTCCACTTAGCATACAAAGTGATTGTTTCAACATAAGTCTCTTCTAAGTACTCTACTTCAAATGTGTCGTTGTCCTTATACCAACCACCAAATGTATATCCTTCTTTTGTTGGTGTTACGAATGCTGGAATTGTACTTAAGTACTCACCTGTGATAGCTTCAACTACACTTCCTTCATTTGAATCAAAGGTAATTGTATATTCATTAATATAATAAACTGCTGTAAAGGTGTAATTACCTGTTACTTCATGTCCAACAGGATTGCTGTCCCATTCCGGAGCTACTTGATCATAATGCGCTTTGGTTGGAATTGTTGGTATATCATCAACAGTCAATATTGTTAAATATGAAACCGTAATCGCACTTGTTTCTCCCTCAATATCAAAGGTAATTGTATACTCTCTTGCTACCCATCTGGCGTATAATTCAAGATCTCCTGTTGTTCCTAGTTCGATTGCAGTTACTTCTTCACCACCAGCTAGTTCAGTAAACCAACCAACAAATAGATAATGCTCTCTGTCTGCTAATACTGTTAAGTTGAATGTAGCTGTTTCAATATGATATGTTGCAGGATTACTGTTTGTTGCTCCTTCTAAATTATGATAAGTAATATCATAGTTAATTGGTGTCCATCTAGCATAAACCGTTCTGTTGCCTGTTCCACTAATTAATGTAACTTCTGTTCCTCCTGTTAACTGACTAAACCAACCAACAAATTCATAATGTTCTCTTGCTGTTGGTAAATCCAATTCAACTGGGTTTTCTATATTATAGCTTGCTGGATTGTTTGCTGCTGTGGCTTGTAGGTTTTCATAGGTGATGGTGTAATTGATTATCTCCCATCTTGCATAAATCGCTTTGTTCCCTGTGCTTCCTATCGTTATCTGCGTAATTTGATTTCCTTCAGTTTCTGCATCAAACCAACCAACGAATGTATATCCAGTTCTTGGGGTTGGATTAGTTAAATTAAAGGTTGTAGTTTCAATGTTATACTGTGCTCTATTACCATGACTTGTTCCATGAAGGTTATGGTATGTAATATTGTAAGGAATAACACTCCAAGAAGCGAAAACAGTTATTCCATCGGTTGAATCCATGCTTCTGGGGAATGTAATATCATTACCACTTTCATCTTTCCAACCAGCAAAGCTGTAACCTAAACGTTCTGGTGAAGTTGGTATTGAAATGGTGCTTAAGTATTCATGTTCTGATGTCTTAACTGTTGTTTCGTCAGCAAAGACACCTCCGTTAGCATTTAAGGTTAAAGTATAACTATTTCTAGCAAAAATAGCGTTAACGACTAAGTTGCTGGTAATATTGTCAAATTCTTTGTCCCAGCTGATAAAAGTATGTCCGTCTGCTTCAGGATCTTCAGGTGGGATTGCTGCTTGTCCGATGTTAACTGTGATGGTTTTTATAATAACCCCATTGAAACCATTAAAGGTAACAGTAAATGTTATTGGAGTAAAGAAAACAATGATTTCAGTATCTTCAGTAATCTCATCATCAAAATTCCAGTTATAGCCACTAAACGTATGGCCTGCTTTAACTGGATTTGGATCCAATTCAGATACTTTTTCGCCGTGTTCAACACTTAAGGTTTCATAAACATTTCCTTCAGCATCCTTATAGACAACTTCATAAATTTTTCGCGTATAAACAGCTTCTACTTCTAAGTCTCCTGTTATATTTGCAAAATTGGTTGTACTCCAAACAGCATCATAACCTTCTCTTGCAGGAATGTTTGGAATGTTTGTTAATGTTTGCCCGTGTTGAACTGTTCTTGTTGTTAGTAGTTCACCTTCAACACTAAAGGTAATGACATAAACAATTGCACTCCATCTTGCGTATAGATTTAAGTTTGTAGCTGGCATTCTTGTAGCTTCAAATCTAGTTGTAAGGTTTTGATCCTGATACCATCCACCAAACGTATATCCGACCCTTGTCGGTGTTGGTAAGGTGATGTTGGTATTATAGTTGCCACTAATGGTTTGTTGATCCTCACCGTTGTTAAGATTCAACGTTAACGTGTAACTGTTTATCTCCCAACTTGCATATAAAGTCAGGTTTCTGCTAGCGCCAGCATTAAAGTCAAATTCGTTCTCAAATGTCTCTTCACGAAACCAGCCTTTGAAGGTATATCCTTCTCTTGTTGTCACTGGTTCTTCAAAAGATTTCAACTGATTAACCGTCATTGCTTGAACTGAGCTTCCGCCATTACTTTGGAAAGTAATAGTGACCTTTCTGCCCCCACAAGCAATTAGGATGATAGACATTAATATTAATAGACCTACCAATATTGTTTTTTTCATCTTTTTTTCTCCTAATCTAAGTCTGGGACGATAACTTCGTCCGGCATTTTAAACATTAAAATGATTAAATCTGATCTGTTTGTCTTTTCGTCTTTAATCGTTACGGTCACTGAATTCAAACCGTCTAATAATCCAAAGAAAACATATACTTCTTGACTTAGGACATCAATCATAACTGTTGCTCTGTCTGTGTCAGAAAAAGCGGTCAGTTGATTATCATCAGCCAAATCAGGTTCAATCCTGTATTTTATAATGTAAGTTAAATTTTCTGCATTCACAATATCCCTGATATCTTTAATCTTATCTCCGTCTTCATTGATTTCATCATAATCTTCAATTTCAACAAGCGCAATCGGAATCGGATTATTACTTTCACCGGTTGTTGTCCAAACAGCAATAACCATAATTGATAATGCACTAATAACTAAGGCCAGTAACATCGACATTTTTTTAGTCATAATACCTCCTAGTATTCAATATCGACAAAGTATGCATTCAAATAACTTTGAAACATAATTAATCGATACATTAAAATAACTCCAGCAAGTGCTATTAAAATTACCCAAGCAATATCACGCATAAAGACGAACAAGACTAAGGCAAGCACACCAAAGAACAATGATAACCCTAGTCCATTTGATAGTGACTTACTAATATTATCATTATGCGTTAATGATCCTTGAGTTGCATAATCGGATAGTTTTGGATTCAAAAGGTCAATTTGAAACGAGGAAATGATGTGACCAAAATTGACAATGTTTACAAATCCAAATAATAGCCAAATATCTTTTCTTGGAAACACAGGTAAAACTCTGCTAAATAAGAAAAAACTTAACCCAATCACTATAAAAGTAAAAATAACGTTGAACGTAATCTTTGCCCAGGCCATCTTTGATGAATTATATGGAGCTGTCTTAATTAAAATAAACTCATATCCTTCTGTCGTAATAGCGCTTGCTGAAGCGGTATTTGAGGCTGTAACAATGATCAGAGTAATCATAATATTAAAGATTAAAACGAATTGATTTCCCAATGTAGACCTGTTAATACCCATATAGATATAGTTTAAGACATACATGAAAAACGGAAGTGTTAATAGCAATGCATAGTTGTTAATCAATTCGTTTGGGGTTCTTCTGGCAATTGTAAACTCTTTATTAAAGAAAGTGAAGAATAAAGAATTTGTTTCAACTATTTTTTTAACCTGCTTCTTTCGAACGGTATTTTCATATGATGATGACATCGACTTAAAATAGATTGGTTTAGCAACTAAATAGTTTAAGCCCAGGACAACCACTAATGTTGCAACTATTATTAATAAATTAACAAAGTATTGAATGTTGAATAAAAATTTGCCAATTACTGTGTAAATTGTTCCAACTGAAGCAATCTTATATAAGGTCATTGTTAATGAAATGATAAAACGATTATATAACTGTACAATTCTAATTGGTGTTTGAATGCCACTAACAACTGAATATGTTAGATAAAACAAACCTAAAACAAAGGCAATAACTAATAAAAAAGTAATAATTGGGTGTTGTTTTAAGAAGTTTCTGGCAAATGAAACGGGAATTGATATTAAGGATGCTATCCCAACTGATAACAACGGTAAGATAAAAATTACAGGAATGATATTCAAGTAATAAAGAAATGATAGTTTGTTGTTATAACCAAAAGCAACTAAGATCGGTATGATCAAATAGATGTTTCGTATTACTTCATGGATATAATATACAATCATTTTGCTTAAGTAAACCTCATCGCTTTTAACCGGATAAGAAAAGAGAATCTGATTATCCTTACTATGAAACAGCTCCGAACTCAATCCCGTAATCGCAACCACTATATTTAATCCTTGTGTTAAGATTAAAAGCGCAATTACAAAATACTCATTCGTTGGAATATATAGAATATTCTTGATGAAGTAAAGAACTAATGACATCACAATACTTAATAGTGCTACAATTAAAACTCTAGTTGCAATAAATGCATATATTCTTTTTGAACCTTTACTGTAGCGTTTTGTTTTGTTACTTAATTGTAACAACGTTAGAATTTTAATTCGTTCAATCATGAGAAACACCAATCTTGTCTTGAATACCGGTCATATAAAGCTTCTCTAACGAAATGCCTTTATCCTTTAAGATTGAAACATCATAAACGCCCGTTAATTCACCTTCAGTAATGACTGCTATTTTCGTACAAATCTTTTCAACCACTTCAATTACATGGCTGGAAAAGAAAACAATATTACCCTTTTCGGCATAGTTCTTCATGATTTCCTTAATCTGGAATGATGAAATCGGATCTAGTCCTGTCAATGGCTCATCTAAAATCCAAACAGGTGGTTCGTGAATCAAAGAGGCTATTACGACCAATTTTTGCTTCATCCCGTGTGAATAAGATTTAACCATTTGGTCGAGGGCATGATCCAATGATAATTTTTTCGCTAAATCGTTTAAGTGTCGATCACGTGTTTCGTTGTCAATTCGATACAGATTAGCAACATAATGGATATATTCTCTGCCCGTTAGCTTTTCATAGACTGCGTGATTATCAGAAACATAGCCAATTCTAAGTTTTGCTTCTAGTGGTTGCGACTTAATTGAATATCCGCAAATTTCCATTTCACCTTCAGTAATTGACTGGATGCCGACCAAACTCTTGATTGTTGTTGATTTTCCGGCACCATTATGTCCAAGGAAACCAAAAATTTCACCTCTTGGCACTTCTAGTGAAAAGTTTTTAACAGCAAATTGAGTTGATTTTCCATAACGTTTTGAGAAATTGGTAATTTTTATCATATCGACACCTCCAAGGTTCATTGGTTCGCTTGTACTTCTACCACCTAATAATTCTAATAAATTCAAATAATCTACTTTCATTTGTTTTTGCTTGTCTCTTAAACGCGCCCTTTGATCGGCAAATTGATAACTGGCATCATAAACAAACCAGCTAGCAAACATTAAGAAAACAAACGTTAAATAATATAAAATCTGGAAAAGCCAATAAAAAGTAAATGTTAAGCCTCGATATTCAAAACTAACAACATTGAAATATTGCAATTCCCTTATATTAAACATATCGGTTAGATAATCCGAGTAGGCAAAGAAGTAATCAACTTCATTGTAGTTATTGAACCAAGCGTTTAGACCAACAACAACGATAAAATAAACTGTAAAGACTAAGATCGCCTTATACATATGTGATAAAACAGGCTTGGGAAAAACATGCAGTGCTACACCTAAAATTGGTACAATCAAGGCATATAAATGATTATAGCCAAAATGAATCACCGTAAAGGAAAAAAAGTCAGTTGAGTAGTTTGGCAGGAAAATTGCGGCTATTGCACCTAATACATTGGCAAAATATGAAAAATAGAAAAAGCTTTTTATATTAAAAACAAGAGCGAAGAACAATAAGATTACTGCTGTGTTACACAAATGTAACGGTAATGCAGCTAAACCAATTCGTCGCATATAAAAGTATTGAAAGACCCCAGCAAAAGCCAAAAAGACCATTAATAATGTTTTGTCATTTTGATCTTTACGACGCATCACAAAATAAATGGTAAACATTAAGACGACTGGAACAATAATTACGAAAATGTGTGTTATTGTAAAATCTTTAGGCACTTCACCATAATTACCAAACAAGTTATATAATAATGTTTGTGGCATTAAGGCGAACAATGAAACCAGTAAAATAACAGTGGGTTTCCAAATGTCATTTAATTTAATTAGTTCCTTATTTTTAATTAATTGAAATAAGATTAATCCTGCTAATATTAAATACAAAATAGTCTCGATTCCAAATTGGATTCCTCTAGTTGAAAATACTGAAGCTGCTTCACCATAGAAGGCAATCAAATGACTCTTAAAGAAGATGATGTTCAAAAAGGCTGTAAAAACGCCCACAACACCCACAAGCCATCGTAGCCAAAGGTTTGATCTAAAGGGGATAATAACTGCCCAGGTTAAAGTTACTAGTGTTATCCATCTTAAAAAGATTATTAAAACGGATAACGATACCGAACTAAACAACCAAGTTGTTTCAGAATCAATATTAGTTTTAACGTCAAACAACAGTAAATTGAAGACATTATCAATTTTGTCGGCAGAGAATAATCGAAATAAATATGTAACGAAAAGTAATACTGCAAGTATCTTTAAGATTAATCCAAACGTTATTCTTATGTTTTTTATAGTTTTCATAGTCACCGAAATAAGCTTGTTCTTTTAAAAACAACAAGTACAAAACAAGCAACGCTTTCTTTAATTTATCTATCTTAATCTCTTGTAAATGTCATTTTTTACATCATTTCAAATATAACGAAATAATGTTGGATTAATTATAGAAAACGAGCATCGAAAAGTCAAGCGAATCACACGCGCCCATTCAACCAACAAATAATATACTTATTAAATTGCTATTATTATTTTTTTATTATAAGTTAAAGTGTTTTTGAATGAGTAACGCTGTGTCCTCTGGACTCAAATTAGTATTATCAATTTTTAAATAGTTGGGATATTCGATTTCATCCTCATAACTAACCAAACGATAACGCTCATTATCGCGTTCGATTTGATTTCTAGACCATTCTAGATTGCGTTTACTCGGTTTATGTTTTAGTCTGTTTTCAGTTTCATTACGATATAATCGTGCTTTTTTATCAGCTACTAATTCAATATAATAAACCTCACCATTATGAGCAGTGAAGATACTTGTTATGTGTTGTATATACTCCCAATCAGATGTTTGATCTAAAGCCCACATAAAGGTAAAAATGAGGCCATAGGCATCTGTTGCAGCAAATTCATTAAAGACCAGTTCACGGAATTTAACGATTGCTTCTTTATGAAAATAGCCAAATATTTCAATGATGAGCTCAATTGACATATGATTATGGAATAAACGCAATTTAGTTAATTCCATTAATTTTTGTCCAACCGTCATTTTACCGACTGCTGCATCACCAAAAATAATTATCAATTTCATCCGCTACACTTCTTTCGTTCTAAATATAGTGAAATAAATACCCGACTATACCTGCAAAGATTGTTAGGATAATTGGGTTGATTTTATATTTGTCATGTAAAAACCACCCAATAAATGTTACTGCCAATAAAAACCAATTGATTTTTGCCGAGAAGATTTGCCTTAAGTTGTCAATTTCTAAAGCATTATGGACAAGAATCAAGACACCAATTCCAGCTATCAAACCAACTGCTGCTGCTTTGACACTTGACAAAACATTACTTAAGTAAACGTTTTGTTTGATTTTATCCTCATATTTAATTAACACAGGTGCAAATACAAATGATGGAATGGTTACAGTGAGGGTTGCTACCGTTGAGCCAATTATACCACCAAACAAAAATCCAACATAAGTTGCAGCATTAATTGCAATTGGTCCTGGAATTAAAACATCCAAGACATTAAGGTCTGCAAATTGCTCGATTGTCAATCCGATGTTTCTTGCTTCTTCAAAAATGAGTGGCAACATTGCATATCCGCCACCAAAGCCCAAAAAACCGACTTTGAGAAACATTAATACAAGAACAATTAAGATTGGCATTATTGCTCACCTCGTTTCTGTTTGAACGAGAGTAAAATTCCTACAACAATGGCAATAATAATTAACCAAATAGCATCCAATAAACCAAAGATGATTGCAATAAAGCAAATAAAGGCGATCAAAATGTTGTAAATGTTTTTTAAGTTTAATTTTGCAATTGTCAATGCTGCTGAAAAAATGAATGCTGCTGATATTGCTCTAATTGCACTTAATCCGTAATAAATCGGACCTTCCTTTGGCAACAGCTGATATAAAACTGTTGCAATCAACATAAAGACAAAAGCAGGTAATATTGCCGCAAAAGCAGCGATAAACATTCCTGAAGTCCCATTAACTTTCTTACCAATAAATGAAGCATTTGTAACCGCAATTACACCAGGTAATGTTTGTGATATCGCAGCGTAATTATAGAATTCTTCATCTGCCATTAAGCGATGCTTATCACAAATCTCTCTTTTTAATGCTGAAAGCATTGCAATTCCACCGGTGAAAGTAAAGAGTGAGGTTACAAAATAGATTTTAAATAAAATCCAATTCTTTTGCCAATATGATAATTGTGTTTTTTCTTGTTGCTCCATAAATTACCTCATTACCTTCTATACAAAGAGCCAATTGTAGTAGCACTTTATATCAATATTGTATCATATTTTTAAATAATACATCTTTAAAGAAACTGATTTGCTTAAATCAAGGGATAACATACATAAAAATCTTTTCTAAAAAAATAAAAAATGAAAATAATGTTTTTTATGTTATACTTTTTTATTTAATCCTTGTAATAAGCAATCAAAACTATGATAATTAATTATAGCTGCCGTAAATTCTTTTTTTATGCTTAAGTATGAAAAAAAGATGTTAGCAGCTTTGTCTAAGAACATCTTCTATTTTTATCAATGATTTTTATGTTTTATTTCCTTTGTGTCATCACACCATCAATTATGACATAGACCTTATCACAAAATTCAATTAGACGTTCATCGTGAGTAACCATAATAGTTGCTTTTTTCTGAGCTTTGGTCTCTTTAGCGAGTAGCTTAATAACTTCAAAAGCACGCGTAGTATCAAGACTTGCTGTTGGTTCATCAGCAAAAATAACGGTAGGTTGATGATAAAGCGCTTTGGCAATCGCTACTCTTTGTCTTTCGCCACCAGATAACTCATTAGGATACTTATTTTTTAATTTATCAATATCTAATTTATTAAATAATTCTTGAAGCCATTTTAAATTAGGCTTTGTTTTTTGAATTCGGTTATACAGAATCATTTGATCCTTGACTTTTAAAAAGGGTATTAAATTCGATGCCTG
>Ga0265293_10004502_pt1 | contig 24482 bp, 31 predicted proteins | sample Munlanlewell138R_FD_192505 | JGI IMG/M metagenome (GOLD analysis project Ga0265293, IMG submission 192505) | Leachate microbial communities from a municipal landfill in Southern Ontario, Canada - Leachate well 138R | ecosystem: Engineered > Solid waste > Landfill > Unclassified | place: Canada...
CCGGAATTTGCCGAGTGGTGGATGGGATGGCCGATAAGGTGGACCGCATTAAAACCTGTGGAGACGGACAAGTCCCACTCCAAGCGGCGGTAGCTTGGTTATTGCTGAATGATGGTGAATTTAACAGGAGTGAATGATGGACGTGATCATAGTTCGGTTGGATTTAGAGGTGCAAGTCAGTCTTCCGGAGGGGCCAATCCTGCATGATGGAGAGCTAATTGCCGAGTGCAGAGAAAGAGCAATTGAAACAGCACTTTGCGCTATTCCGCAAGAGGCGAATATCTACATAGACGGTGAGGACAAAGAGCCCGCAAAGGTCTTCATTGATGCTTCGGAAGACTTTTCTGTGGATGAGGTTCGGATCGAAGGCGAGTGATGTTTGAAGCGGAAAACAACATCAAAATAATCTTCCGTTATGTATCGTTTAACAGCGAGAGAAACCCGGACGTTAACAGCAAAGGAGAAGAGTTATGAACAAATACATATGCCAAATAGACGGGCATAAAAAAACCGTCACGGATGCAATCATTGGTTTTTGCGAAGAAATGTTTGAGGACAAACGCGAAGTTGATCCGGTGTCAATTACCGGCAACGCCTTTTCCAGTAATGGCCTGTCATTCAGCCTTAAAGACGGCAGAAATACATACAAGATGGTTTACCGGATAGTGCCTACGTAGTATTTAGTTAGTCCTGTCTGCATTTTTCAATCCTTTCCGGAGACCGTCAGATCTCCAACAGCGTCGTTCTGGCTGCGATCGCCGGCGATAGTTTCCGCATCACGAAAGCGCTGCTCCCGGACCGGCCCACGGCGACCGTGTTATTCACTACCAGGTCCGGGAAATCCTCCGGCAGATAGCTCGCCCATAAACTCATCCCGTTTGGCCCTTGGATCTGCACACGTTTATTGCTTACCTCGATCTGCAGCACCACGCCATAGATGATGTTATCCAACTTCTCGCGTCGAATGAGGCGGTCGAGCATTTCTATTACCTCTTAAGGGCCAGGTAGCCTGCGATGGATAGAGTGCTTGTGAGGCTTGTTTCCTCTGAGATCTCCGCAGCTATACGGTGCTCTGTGACTTGCAGGAGCTCATCCTTCCCTCGCCTGGTGCTGTTAATCGTGACGATATCACCGGGCTCGATATCCGGGATATGTGAGCCGAGGGTTACTTCTTTCCGGATCACCGCGTGAGTGTGGGCATCGATCTCAGCCGTTGCCCTGGTGGTGATGAGGTCAGTGTTGCGGTAGATGGGATGACTGATTTCATCGAGGTCCACGAATTCTTTGACCTTGAATATCTTAGTCTCATCTCCGTCCGAACCGGAGACTTTAAGGTGCCAGGTGTAGTCGAGATAGAATACTGCCGGGACCGTGGCACCCAAATCAGGTGTAAGTATCACCTCAATGTCCGACCCAAAGCCCGTCGTGCTGCCTGATGCCTGCCGGTTTGTCTGTGCTTCAGCGTCGGCTTGTGTGAGATAGAGTTCGACACCGATATTCGACCCCGCATCAGAGAGGCGCACAAACCAGACGCGGTTAGGGTTGATGTTCCACGCGGTGATGGAAAAAGCCATTACACAAACCTCATTAAGTCGCGGCCCAGGTAGCGCCGGTTATCGTGCCGGGATTATTATTCGAGGTAAGATCCGCGACTGTGCTCCCGGTTCCTTCATTCATGGGCCAATATGCAAGCAGGCCGGGCTCGTTACCGGTTAACTTCGAATACATATTTTGCCGAATCTGGCCTGGTGTCCGAAATGCGCTCCAGACGCGAACATCAGACATGAATCCATAGTAATCGCTGAGATAGCCGTACCCAGTAATGAGTTGAGACCCTATTTTAACTGGATAAGTGTTTGTTACAAAGGCGACTCCCGTATCCGTCTTATATACAAGATCCCCGTTAACTGTGAATATTTGGGTGTATGGCGAAGTGCCCATCATGCTGACTGCGCAATGAGTCCATGCCATAGGGTTTACAACCCTATATCCAGTCCGGACGACCCTCCACGCACCATTATACCATGTAGTTTCGAGCCAACCGGTGCGCTCGGCTGTAGGCGCAATCCCGTCATTGGATGGGCTGAGTGTGAGATTCCATTGAGACTGACCAGGATTTATTGCTCGATCACCCTTATTTAATAAATTAGCAAAACCATCGACGGCCTCGCAATTAGTTTGTATCCACATCTCGATAGTGAATGTGACGATACCCACATACGCCGAAATATGGTTGGCAACAACCCGAGCATCCGCCGCATTAAAATAGAGGCATGACGAATGCGGCGGCCGGTGTTCGCCTCGTAAGCGAGGCAATGGTTCAATAAGATTCGATCGCCTCCTCATATCACCCATCCATAGATGTACGGATAGTTGCTCGTGCCGGTGATCGCAGACAAATGCAACCCAATCTTGTAAGCCCCAAAAACATCCCAGGTCAATACCGGCATTAAATAGAGGCCGCTCGATGAACCTCGCCTGAAAGGGTAAGGCTGCGTGAATGTTTTGGGGGACATGACGGTAACAACGCCAGGAGTACTCTCATCATCGAAAACGATTGGAGAGACGGTCACGGTTCCGCCAGATGTATACTGATCCACGGCGACACACAGCATCGCCTTATCCCCCACCGTAATTAGATTCTGTGTCAACCCTGCCGGTAATGCCGTCACATCGAATGTGTCGACAGCGGTCAGCGTTGAAGCCGCTGAATCTCCCCCTACGGTGCAGACGTTGCTATTGGCTCCCTCATTTAGGTCTTCTGACTGGAATGTCCCGACCTGGTCGCAGAGAGTGAGCGTACCGGCAGCATCTCCCCCGGCCCAGGTGCCGGATGTGAGCGTGAGCGAGACCACCCGAGCGGTAGCGCCGCTGGTTGCGCCGGTAAGTGTATCTCCCGCGACAACCTCATGAGTGCCGCCTGAAGTATAGGCGAGGGTTCGAAGGTGGCCTCGTTTTGGAAAAGTCATGGGTGAGACAAATTTGCCTGACGCGAAATCTACCCGTTCGATAACGCGGTCATTTTCGCCATCATCCTTTTCGAATGCGGATCTAACTGCCATATATAGGCCGGATGCTGCGCTTGCTAATCGTACCGATAATTCGGACATATTGTTAAACCTCCTTCATGACCGATGTAAGCCGCTGTGCAACCACGGCCACGAACTCGGGGATAGGACCTGCAACTTCCAGTTCGAGGGCAATATCCGAGTAAAAAATCCCAGCCGATACTTCCAGCTCGAGAGCAATATCCGTAAAGAGAAGGCCCTCGACCACTTCCAGTTCAAGACCGATATCCGTGAGCGCATCAGCCGCAATTTGCAGTTCCATGCCGATATCGCTATGGAACTCCGCCACCACATCCAGTTCGAGTGAAATGTCCTTCCAAGTCCAGCCCCACACCTCCAGCTCTAACGGAATGTCTGTAAATGCCGTCGAATAGTCGATCACCTCCAGCTCTAACGAGATATCCGTGTAGGCCGTAAATGTATCCGGGGGCTCGGCTGCAAACTTCCATATCGGCATCTTATTTCACCAAGCTGGAGATTACCGTTTTCATCGAAACGCCACGCTTCCACCCGGTGGTCGGCATATTCAGATATTCACGCCCCCAGAGTGTGTCCACATGACGGAGCCCCTTCTGATCGAGGTCCCACCTCGATATGCGATCGCATCCAGGGAACCTACCGTAAAAATGAACGCATACCGGGACCATTCGATTCTCACCGGCTATCCAGAGCCCCTCGGCATTGAAGTTGTATTGCTGAAATCCCTTCAGCAATAGTCTCCTACCGTCATGGAAGGGAAGCTCCATGCTCTCTATGGGGTCCAGGAAACGCTCTTCTCCCCATCCAGGGGCCTTGCTCCGGATATCCTTGGAAGTCCAGGTCCTAGGCCCCAAAGCGGCTTGCAACACGATTTTGATTTTCCAGGGTTCGCTCATGAATACAGTATCCTTATCCCCATCACATAGAGGCTCGACTGTTCGGGCGTGAACGTGCTGGGCACCACCAGCTTCGAATTCCAGTAGAGATATTTAGCGCCAGTAAGAGCGTCGGTATCCAGGGCCACGCGGCTATCCTCTCCAGATAAGGGAGTCCCGGTCCATGTTGCGCTGCCGGGTGCGCCGTTGGTGGTGGCGATGGCCTTAATTAGTGAATTCGCCGGAGTGCCGGCGCCAAGGAATGTCCCATTTGCCAGGGCATGATTGGATGTGTTCCAGCATTCCAAGTAAGGGGCCGCTTCCGTTGCTCCGTCCACATAGGCGCAGCAAACATATCGGGTATTCCCTCCCGATTGTCCGCCGCCCGTTGTGCCGGCCAATGGGATCTGTTCGTATTTATTCGCGGAAGAATCGACCATAAAGGTCTTCTCCGCCTCTTTTGACCCCGAGACCGGCCTCACGACCGGGTACTTGACCGGATCATCCCAATCGTCTCCGTCCAGGCGTTGAGCTGACCTCCATACCAATTTGTCCCCCGAATCCATAACAGCAAAATTGGAATCACCTGCGGGATTGGTGCAGGGAGTGTCATTCGACGAAAGATTGAACAATACGGTTACTGAGGGCTGAGCCATCTTACCACCTCCTTAAGGGGCAGGCTTCCTTGCGAATCCTGATCTTTGCGTGGATGTAACAACCGCACTTGGCGCACCGCCCTATGTCATTAGCGGGGCAACCCATGCAGATAGCCTTTCGATCAGCAACGAGCTTGTCAGGAGCCCGACCGATCCCGAATTGTGCCTTTGCCAGTCCAACCAGACCCTTGGATATACTGCCTCGGTTGGCGCCCTTTGTATCGCTGCAGCCTTGACATCCGGACCCGGATGACGACGTCTTCGGTACCATATTAGGCTGCAGTTCAGTGTCCGCCTGTTCCCTATAATTTGCTTTCCTCGCCACATCTCGCCGCACAGGTTTATATTCTACGGGATACCGGTAATAATATTCGCCTTCGACCTGCATCCATTCATATGGAGGTGGGGGAGGAGATTTCTCCTGCCAGATTTGCCACCCGTGATTAACCCGCTCTTCTTTCTCAGCCTGATTTTTCCGCTTAAGCGCCACATCTACAACTCTCGGGGAATAGGCAGATAAAAAATTGAGAAGCATGCCAACTTGCATCTCCTCATTTTTCGTGAAAAGAGTGTCCATAGGTTCGTTATCTCCCTAGAATTTCTGCCGCATAGTGTCTCAACATTCCCATTTCCAGATATAGACCCATCCACAAACATGGGTGCCTTGCGTTTCATTCCATCCGGCGCAAAAGGCGCAAATATCTCCTATGCCAGGGAAGCCACAACAGCCATCCGCATTCCCTGCATGACAACATCCCAATGTAGCCTGAACCCTTGTATCGCCAAAGTAAAATGGTCCAAAGTTGGTGGCGCCCCAATAAGGATCCGGCAATCCTCCACACGTGGGTTGCTGATACCACTGCCCGTGATTTGTAACTCTCGCTGTTAGGCTAGCAGATCCCCCACACCTATCGGTAACCGTAACGGTATAAGCGCCACATGCCGATTCATCCAATGATACGTACCCATTTTCATCAATGCTTGCGCCTACGCCCGAGACTGACCACGCATATGGCGTCACGCCCCCAGAGACAGTATATTGATACCCTCCGGGGCTTGTGACCGCATCGGACCCCGTAAGCACCAGAGCGGTGGCATTTGCGCAGGCGTCGCATTGCTCTATGCAGTCATTGATAGCGGCCTGCCGCAACTCCCCGAATTTCTCCCAATATTCAGGCGAGTCCTCGACAAGGCCGTAATCATCCACGACGATTTGAGAGATGGGTCGGTAGCTGGACCCATCGTTTGATTGGGTAGTGCCGAATTGGTCGAATTCGTTGGAGCAGATCTCTTCGCACCCGCAGCCATCCATTGCCAGAGCATCGGCGAAGCGACCGTTAATGCATTCCTCGCTAGGGAGGTTATGGCAATTAGTAGCATTACAAGATAGCGCACCTCCGCCTCCTCCGCTACCCCACTCACCATCGTCCCCACCGGGCTTATTGTTCCAGTTCTGGTTGCCGCCGCCGGATGATGCAGCGCATTGAGCCGAGGGCCAGCACCCACGTTTCCCGGTCACTTTGTTATCGCAGCACACCGTGCCGGCGGAGCACTCAACGGATGACGTCACACTGGACGTCGAATCGCACTCCTCGACGTCATAACAGCCGAGGGTCCCGCCCTGATAACAGTAGACCTGCCCGTCTCCACATGCATCAAGTTCCGCCGGATCGTAACAGCCGTCGGTGCCGCCTTTTTTGCCGTGCACTTTTGAGACTGTATGCGAGGTGTCGCAATCGCCCGACGAATAGCAGCCGAGAGAGCCGTCCTTGTAACAGTAGACGCCTTCACCGCAAGCGTCGAGATCACCCGTAGGCCAGCAACCGTCGACGCCGTTTTTCTTCCCCCACGCTTCCCCGGCCGAGCAGGTAGCGGTTTCTTCGGCGCAACCTTCGCCTTCCGAGTCGCATAGGCCACTGCAGGTGTCCTCGGTTTCTTCACCCACCGAAATCGATACGGACGCCTCTAGGGGTTCTTCGCGCGTAGTCCTGAGAATCGCCCGGATAGTGTCCGAGCCCGCAAGCTTGCCGTCATATTGATTGACCGCGGCTCCCACCGTGTCATAATCGGCCAGGAGCGCCGTGCCGCTAATAAGGGTTGTGTTGAGCACTACGAGTTTTCCGGTATGTCCGGAATAGAGATTCGCCCCCGTTTTATTGCCGTCTTCATCGGAGAGATAGACTCCGGTAACCAAGGTCGGCCACATGGATAGTTCGCAGCGAGTGAGGCCCGAGATTTCGTTTGTGGCCCGGCATTCATCGTTAGTCACAGACACCGCGCCGAGAGACTGACTGGTCCAATCAATCGAGCCGTGCGCCGGCTTAGTGTCGACCGTCATATATATGAGTCGCCCGTCCGTTACCGGAGATCCCCCGATTTCCACGTAAGCGAGCAGGCCCGCGGTTTCCCCGATCATGATTGAGGTCGGGTTCGCTTTGAGGGTTAGAGTCGGAGGGCAGGCGCAGGGGTTCCCTACATAGATATCAATCGAGGCGGAGTTCCCTCCGACATCGGCGGTGATTTTATCGTTTCCGGCCACAGTACCAGCCGTCGCATAGTTCACGGCCATCCCCTCAACTTCATAGGTGATGAGGAGGAGCTGGTCGCAATAGGAGAGTTCACCGGTCAGGCGGATTGTGTTGCCGTCGATTTCATAGCCATCATCGATGAGATTTGTAGTCTTGAAAACATCACTATATGCATAAATGCTGATCACGCTTTCCGGAGGCCAGTCCACATCGACCTCGGTGAAACTCGTCGCCCGCTGTTCCTCATTTGCAATAATGATGGTTTGCGTCTCGGTTTGAGCAGCATCGAGGGTTACGAGACTCTCAGCGGCACTCCAGGTTACTAGAGCATTATTCACCGGGAGTCCGTCCGGGTCCGTCACCCGGGCATAGAGTTTCGTGCGAGCTATACCGTCATCAAGAAGGCAGGCGTTCGGCGCATTGAGTTCGACACCGTAGCCCGCGAGAGATCCGGCAGCGCTGATCTTTATGCGGTTTCCGAAATCGGGCCATTCCGGCTCTTCGTTTATTTGCGACAGGACCGGATCTGTTATCGTGGCGCTTGATGCTGAGGGTGAGCGGTCCACTAGGCGCAAGCAAACATGCCCTGCAGCGTCGGTAGTGACCTTAAGGTCTTCGCCATAGTCCAGAGCTGCCAGCTCCGAGAGCACCTCAATAGGGTAGATATTCTCGGCCTGGTAACTGTAGGCATAAATCAGGAAATCGGAAATATCGGAATACGTTGAGTCCCAGGTGAGCCCGCAGAGAGTGCACATCTCTGCACAGATCGAAAAGAACGTCGTATCGGTGTCCCATATCTTGTTTACTTTAGGCGCAAAAGGAGAGCCTAGAACTGCCGTTTGAGATCTACCCCATAGGCCTGTTTCAGTCTGGTGGATCCCGACTCGATAGGTCGGTTTCTCAATGTAGAAGAGGCCCTGAGAGATCCACGAGGTTTCGATGCGTGTTAAAACTTCGAGCATCGGCGCTTCGGGCAAGGCTGAGAAATCAAAGGTATCGTGATAATCCGGATCTGCTATATCGAGGCTCAGTTCCCGGACGTAGGAGTCCATGCTCGCCGTGATTTCGAACCGGGAGACTTTGTTGGTAATGTCGACCGAATCCAGTAGGATTTGCACACCATAGGGCATTTTTAAATGTCCTTCGAATCAACTTTGAGCTGGAGCTCATATGAAAAAACATCCTCATCCTGCACAGCCCAGAATAGATTTTTTCTGTATTTCCAACCGCCCGGCTTTTCGAATTTGACCTTCCAGCAATTCACCCCGTCGGTCCAATAATATTGCGTATCGACGGCTGCGAAGGCGGTGTCCATGTCTGCCATCACGGACGCTGCAATCGGCGAATCCGAGACGGCCAGCGTGATTTTACTATCTTCGGCATATACGCCGAAATCCTGGTCTACTACACCGCCAAGAGTCGGGATTCTGGCCCCTCGACCGGCGCTCCCGGCTGCGATATTGTAATCTCCCGAAAGTGGGTCTTCGCCGAGATCGATGAGCGTTGTGGGTGCCGGGCTTAAGGTGTCGGGCGCAAGAGAGGCCCCTTTATCGGTAGAGAAGAGAAAGAACTTGCCAATGACTTGAGGGTCTGCCGGATTACTTGGTAGCGGCTTCCAATGCGTGATGTCGGCATTTACTGCACCGCATACGATCCACTCTTCCTCTTCTATATACCCGACAACCTGTTTCTCTGCCGTCCCGTCATAGGCGAGCACAGACACATCATCAGCGGGTAACCGGGTCGAGACCGAGATCCACATTTATCTGCCTCTCGTCAGCTTGAGCTTTGAGAGCTCTCGCTCGAAATCCTTAACCATCTGGCGTCCACCGGATCCGTGGACCGTAACGGGGAGCTCCACGCCTCCGGCCTGCAGGCGTAGCGTGCCGTAATCGGATACCGCAGAGACCGCACCGCCGGTTGCAAACGCCGTATTTGGGATATCGGGCATGGCCGGGAGGGATAAGGCGAACAATTTAGGGAGATCAACCGTCATACTGTTCAGCATGTTAAATATGGCTGCACCGTACTTCCGGACCGCCTCTTTCCGGATCACGAATTCCCCGTCTTCGAGGAGTGCACGGACGCGATCGCCCCCACCCCAGCCGGGGAGTTGACCCGATAGGCGATTCCATCCACCTTCGGCGAATTGGCGGATCATGCCCCCGAGTTTGTTGGCCTGAACGGTTTGCACATGAATGATGTGAGTCGAGTGCGTGACGGTATTGTTCAGTTCACGTAGCTTTGCATCCACGGCAGCCGAATCGACCTTGAATTCAGCCGTCGGCGTAATCGGAGTGGCGTTGATTTCAGCGATCTTGCCGGTGATTCCATCCAGGCCGGCCTGGATCTCCGTGTTTGTGGTCTGCCAGTTCTTGCGGTTTGTCTCTGCCGCAGAAATCTGTTTTTCTATTGCCTGGCTCAGTACGTCACCGGCTTCATTTACCCCTTTGACGGCCTCCTGGACCGTCTGCGCCTCGGACTTTATAACCCGGTCGCCCTCTTTGACCTCCCCGGCGAGGCCTGCGAATTGCTGCTGTGCTTTTTGGGCCAGTTCTTTGGCTTGCTGCAATCCTTCGGGCGTAGTGGCTGATGATATCGCTCTCTGTGCCTGTTCGAGTGTTTCATATGCCTGCGCTCGCTGATCATTCCAAGCCTGCTCTTCGGTCATGGTGCGCCGATTGAGTTCTCGGATTTTTTCTTCCGTGCTCATCTTGGCTAAGGCGAGTTCGTTTTGCAGGCGCTTAACTTCTTCGGCGTATTTCTGTTCTTCGGCGATACCCTTAAGAAGGGCGGATTGCAGTTTTGATTCCCAATCCTGGATAGTCTTTATCTTGGCGTTTTTTAGGTTTTCGGCCACTTTCTTAATGAGGTCGGCCTGCTGCTTTTCACTGGCTCCCGATCTCTGAATGATCTGCGTTTCCTGCTCAGCTTGCTGCTCTGCGAGTTGGAGAAGGGTCTGAGTCTTTTGTCGGTGGATATCCAGTGTGGAGAGTATGGCGCTGCGCTCGTCTCGGGCGAGAGCGCCGGCTTTATCGGCGGCAAAGTCGTAATAGCGGGTTACCTTGGACTGAAGTTGGGTGTATCCTTTCCCTAAATCCTCTATCGATTTCTCCAGATCCTCGATTTGCTCTTTGGTGAGTTCGACCGCACGAGACTGGTCCTTCGTTGCTTGAGTCGCCTTCTGCCAGGATTGCGTCTGCTCGTCCCAAACAATCTTTCCTTCTTTCACCATCTGATTAAAATCTGACAGAGAATTAATATTTATCCCGAGCTGCTTCCCGAGTTCTTGGGCTTTTTCGCTGGCTTTTGTGTCGATGGCCACCCGATCCTTGTCGGCTTCTTTGGCCACCTCCTGCCAGTGTTTGAGCTGCATGTATGCATTCACCAGATTAAAAATCTGAGTGGCGGCAAATGTTGCGGCTAGGGCAAGCCCACCAGTCATCCAAGTGGACAGGGCAACACCGGCAAGTCTGGCCTCGGTAGCTGCGAGGGCTATATCGGTCATGATTTGAGCGGTCTTGGCTGCTCTCAGAACACCCATTGCAGCACTTAGCCCGGTGATGACGGTAGACAGAAACTGGATGCCCTTAGTGACACCCCATACGGCACCAAGAGCGAGGAAAACCTCTTTCCATTCAAGGGCAAATTCGGCAACCTTGGCCGTTACCGTGACTAGAGTTGCGGCCATGTCTCCGATAGATGTAGCATTCTCGCGGATGAACTTCGCCACTTCGGCCATAGCTTCAGCGAGGTCCTCGTTGTTAACAATGGCATCCTCGATGGCTTTGTCGACCAGCATCAGGGCGCCATTGAAGGTCTTGGCGCTATCGGCCGCCTTGCCCTGAATAGCGGACGTCTGTTCCAGAAAGACTTGATAGCGCACCTGCGCCTTTTCGAGATCGTTGAGATCCTTCCATGCCTTCTCGTGCTGTGCGTTGGCCTCATACCAAGATCTAACGTATGTCTCATTCAGGGTAAGCCCGAGATACTCCGAGGCCTCGGCTTCTCCCCTGAGTGCGGACGTAACACGCTCGATCCCGCCGTTTAGGTCGGTTTTCCCGGCACTGAGATCCGCGGTCCGGCTGATGAGAACCTTCATCTGATCAGCCGAGAGCCCGAGCCGCTTCGTCATGTCTACGGTTCGGGATACGGCACCCTTGAGCGAGCTCTCCGAGTAAATAAGCAACTCTCTCGATAGGTCCTTGATTGCCGCTTCCCAATAGGATAGCGATCCGGTGTTCTGAAATTCCCGGTTCGCGGCTTGCACACTAGACGTCATGGCGAATTGGGCCTGTTCGCCTGTTTTTAAAATGTCGATCATTGAGGTGAAAGCTGCTTTTGCGGCCGATATGCCCAGGTAGGTCTTTACGAGGTCACTTACTCCGAGATTCAGATTTTGTATGGCCTTATGGCCGTTCCCGGTTGCTGCATTAAAGGCCTCGACGGCAAGCTTCCCCCGAGTAAAGCCCGTATTGATATGGTCATTCAATGTCTTTACATTCTGCTCGCCTTTGGTAAGGACATCGATTAAAATTTTTATATCGTTTGCCATATTCAACGGCCTCGCAATGGAGGATTAAGCATGGGAACCATTCTGCTTCTCTTCTTCGGTGTCGCTCTAGGCTATGCAGGCATAACCACTATGACGAGTAAGGGTGATATAGACGTTTTGTGCCTGATCATCTGCGCTCTAGCCCTTGGCATGATTCTCAAGGGCGCGGCTCGTATTGCTCTTTGGCTTGCTGCGCTGAGATCCTAATGACTGATTGAAAGATGCTCCACCCATATTCCCAAACCCTTTGATGGCCTATTCTGATGAGCGCACAGACGCATTCGTCGATTCGTTGGATTTCGGATCCGCGAGAGAGCCTGCCAGAATGCTGAACTTTTTTAGCACCTCGAAAAAAGGTGCGAGCAGCTTCTCTACCTCCGCGACAATCTCGGCGAGCTCGGAAAGCGTAAGTTTTGGAATCACAGAAGGGCTTGCGTCCGTGAAGAGCGCCAACACGTCAGTCGGAATCTCGGCTGAGCCGGAGAAGAATCCGGCCGGGTCGATTGTCAAATCTCCCCGGCTAAGCAGTCCACGAACCTGCTCGACAGTAGGCTCGTGGATCTTTATGGATAGATGACCAAAATCCAGGGTTTTTTCTTTACGCATAATAACGCCTCACTATTCTTCCGGCATGATTTCCAGCTTGTAATATTCCTGGCCGCTCGATTGAGTGGTGTCAGCCAGGACCGTACCCGTTACAGAGAGCACCTGGGCGCCATCACCAATGAGCGGAAAGTCGCCGTTGAGATTGATTTGCACCTTATGGAAGGTCCATCTCTGGCGCGGTCCCTGGTCGTCTTTATCCGCCACGAATATTAATTTTTTCGTGAGTGAGGAAGCTGCCATGCCATGGAAGTATTTCCGGGTTACCGCCTCATAATCATAGGAGACGTCGACTGCGTGCGAGGTAATAGTCGATGTGGCGGAGAGCTCGCGGATATATCCGTAATCCGGGTCGATTGAATAATCGGTGCCCTGAGCATATCGCGTGGATTGATCGGCGTCGGTAACGATTACGTCTTCGAGGGTTTCCACTCCGGAGCATGTTGCGGTTTTTGCCGAAGTGCCGCCGGTAAGGGTCTCACCGGAAACGAATGTGCCGGAAACGTCGTATAATTCCTGATAGCCGGACGCAGAGAACCCCACCTTACCTGTGGCTAAAGAGGTTCCGCCCGTTACGGTCTCACCGATTGTGAATAGACCGCCTCCGGAGATCGCGCCGTGAGAAAGCTTCGTCAAGAAAACGTTGAGATGCCCGAGGTCGATATATTTATCGTCCACGAGTGTCTTTGCGACCTGCTCGACATAGCTTGCCGATTGGTCATCGGTATTGATTGCGGAGCCGAGTAGAGCCATTTTAAGGTTTTCCTCGGTCATCTCGCGCATGCCCCACTTGAGCGAGGCCTCGGTCTCCTTAGCTACTTCAAGGATCGTGGCACGCGCTGCGTTTCTCGTTGATTTCAGCTTGTCCGTCGAGGCGGACATGGAAAAGGAGAGACCGTCGAGCTCGCCCAGGTCTTCAAGGGAGCTGCCGCCCACATCAGCCATGTATGCCCGGCCCGTGCCGTTAAAACGAATATTGTCTGCTGATGATGCAATCATTTCCTATAGCCTCCTTTGTCCGCTATCACAGCGGTCTTGGAGTTAATGGTGAGCCCCCTTTGTCCGTCTCACGACGGTCTCGGGGGAACTATGTGAGCCTATTTGCTAGGAGGTCTTCTGTTGGCTGCGCTCGGCGAAGTAGTCTCGCACAACAAGAATAATGAGCCCTACAAACCATTCAGGGACCTCCATGGATCGAAGGAGCATGGCTCCGCACAAAAACATGATCCCAAGAGCAACCAGTGCCCGGATGCTCCCTCGTGGGAGAGCGAGCGGTTGTTTTGCATCGAATATTTTCATCGCCTATCCCTCATCCGTTGATCGCACCGACGACCGCATTGGCTGTTTCGGTTGCCCCTTGGGCTGCGGACTGGGCGAGTTCAACCGCCTCTTCCGTCGCACCCGATTTGACCAGGGCATCAAGTTGAACGAGTGCTCCCTGCGCCACTGCGATCCCGGCTTTCGCCGCCAAGACTCCCGCCTGAACGTCGGGGTCCGTGCTAGCAGCCGCTACCGCGTTTGCCGCTATCAGTAGGCCGGAGTTAAACGTTTGCATGTATTTGATGTATTGATCGACTTTGACTGCATCCAGCTCCTTGGAGCCGGTTACCGGATTTGTGGTGCAGGAGGCCAGAGCAAAAACAAATAGGAGAAGCAAAACGAACAACACATTAGTACGTTTCATAATTTATCCTTTCCTTTTCTTATCGAGTAACCTTCGCATTATCGGGAAGCGCTGTGTGACTATGGCGGTCGAGGGCATCCCATAAGTTGCCCTCTTCCTTCTCGATGAGGCGATGTTTTTCTTTGCAATCCGCCTCATCGACCTTTAGATCGAGTTTCTTTGATATTTCCGAGTTCTGGCATACCAAGGCGCTCAGAAGGCATACGATTATTGCAACCAAAAACGAAATAATCGGTCCCCACCATTCCGTCACGGCAACGCCCTCCTTGAACTCTTCAGCACACTCATAGTTAGTGCGGTATAAGACACGTAAAGCGGGTAGTAGCTTTCAGTAGATGAGAGCCCCGAACTTTTTGTAGAGGCTATCCTTGCCCGGAAAATCGCGTTTTCTGCCAACTCGCGCATGGCCTCGGCTTGGAGTAAGCCCTCGGCGGTTTGCTTGTTGCCGGACGTTGTGATCGTCTCGTTCACCACGCCGATACCGAGGAAAACATCCCAGCTTATCTCTTGCGTATAGTCTCCCCGGTCGTGAGTGACGCCTGTAAGGGATACCAGGGGGTAATCCGACTCTGCCGGAGGGTTTTTCTCATCGATCCCGATAAAGATGGTGGCCGGTTTGGCGAATTGCGCCCGGCACCAGGTATCGAGCGCAGTGTCTGAGGCTAGGGCGTCTCGTATTGCAGCGAGGAGCTCGTCTGTGGTCATGTCTTCGCGCCTCCGGTACCGTATCGACTCATGGCCGCCCAGAACTTCTGTTCAAAATACGGTGCGGCTTTCCCGTGCCAATCATCCTTGACCTTGCCTATCCATGGCCGCGCCGGGGTTTGAAGCGACGTGGTTTCTTTCCGGATCGGAAACCCCGATGCAAACAGAAATCTCCTCATTCTAGGTGTAACTGGAGTATCAAAACCGGCCATATTCTTCCGGAACCAGATGTGATAAATCGGTTTCGGCTTAAGGACGCCGATCTCGACCAGATTATCTTCAGCATCCACCGAGTACCGGATCATGTTGACGAACCGGGAAAAGGGATTAAGACGTGAGCTGCGCTTTTGCGCTACTCCGCCGTCTCTCCCCCGAGAACGCGACGTTCCAGTCTGCCAGGTGCTTGTGCCCTTTATGCGCCTTTTCCCCCAGCGGACATTACTGCCCCGCCGCTTTGCTGTATCATGCGTTCCGGCCAGCACACCGGTATGCGGGTTGAGCTTCGGCTCAAGTGAGCGGCCTTCCCGTTTAAGATCCTGCTGGACTGCCCAGCCGAGCGACTTGAGCGCCGACGCACGAGCCCGAGCGAAGATCCCAGGGAGCTCCATAACGGCCCTTGTGACTTCACTTAACCCCTCGGTTTTGACTTGGACATCCAGCATGAGCAAATTACCTGTTAAATGTGGGCCTTACGTCGCGCCTAAGTTCGAGTTTCCAGTCTCCGGGAGTCTCAGACATGGCCTTAACCACTTCCCAAGTAACAGTGTCGATGACCACCGAATCGCGCTGGGTCCATGTGGGCACATCGGTCTTAAGTACCCGCAGTATTGCAGAGGCTTGCAGAGCCGTCTTCCATTGCGCATCATCCAGGTTCTCGCCGGGAGTGAAGATCCCCGTGCACGATATAGGAGTCCCGCCCGCGGGGGTGTAAGTGATGGCTTGGCCGATCTCATCTAAGGAGTAGAGAGCCGCCATGTCAGACGCAGCCTGATCGAGGAGCCCCATTAATAGTCTCCAAGATTGAGCCAGGTAATCGTAACCGTTCCCGTAATCGTACCAGTCCCGGCAGTATGGGAAGCGTCATCGTCAACGACCAGGTTTAGATAGAGGTCGATCGCCGTCGACGTGCCATCAAACCACCGCGCCCCGGATTCGGTGAGGGCCGTAGCTACACTTAAGGAGTCTATCGCGGCCACTTTGGCAGTAGCCGCCGCAACATCCACTTCCGGCATAATATCGGCCTCAGTACCGGTTAATGCGGTCCCTGTGGTCGCGGTTGCCGTGCCCAATCCAACTCCACCGGCCCAGGTATTGATGAATGTACCGGTTACCCCCAGGGTTGCGCTTCCGTCCACAACAGCACCCAGGATTACGATGCATCCGGCGGGGAAGTCATAAATCTTGACCCCGCCATACTGTGCCGTACCGGCATCGTCCGCGATGGTAATCGGGGTAGCCGTGAGCGTAAGCACGGTTTGATGCAGAACCCCGTCGCCGTATTCGACCGCCGTAACGGTTGCCCCGTTCTTCGCTCCGTTCCCGGCGCTAGTAGTGGGCGCGGCCGAGATGACCGGGGAGGTTAATGTTTTATTGGTGAGCGTTTGCGTGGCTGCAAGCCCGACCGCCGTATCGTTCGCCGAAAGAGTCGGCGCCGCGAGGTAGTAATCCGCTGGAGCCCCGGAAGAAAATCCGTACCAATACGGCGTAGCGATACCGCGCGGATGTTCGGATAGGCCCAGGACGCCCCAGGCCGTACCGATAAGCCCCACGAGGAGGATGGGGAGTGCCCATCGCAGAATTCTGCTTTTCATGGGAACCCCCTTTCTTATGCGTCAGCCGGGAAGGTTGTTGCAGACAGATTTTGCACCCAATACACATAATCAGTCGCGCCGATTTCACAGTCCCACGCAATGCGGGCCTGAAAGGCGATCCGGCTATTGAGGTATGCCTGAGTATCTGCTCCGAGGGTTACATACTCGAAGCGGAGCTTCCATTTACGCCGGAATTGCCGCTTTGGCATTCCCATATACCAAGCTGTTGCGGAGAGATCGTCCAGTTTCGGCGTGGTAAGTCTTCGCTCCGGAGGTATCGACCACATACCGCGAGGCCCGTAGTTATTCTGCTCGTTTTCAACTCCGGGCACGTACTCGGAGTTGCCGATTTTCGCGAGAGTCCCGATGAGAGCGTAAGGCACCAACACCACCACCTCGGACCAGGGCAGTGAAATTCTCGTGCCTCTGGCGTTCTTCATGCTCGCAAGGCGCACCCTGGCTGCATCGAGGTCAGTTTCGTCGACGAGCGCATTGTTCTGTACGCATGTTCCACTTGGAGCTCTAGTGCCTGGAGTGTTTGCGGTAGCGGAGAATAGCGCTGTACCTGTTCCGCCAGGTCGGTAGACATACGGCTCTGCCGCAGAGGATTTTGAACCGTAGTAATCCGTCACCCTTCTCAGCGTTTGCTCTTCGACGAATTCAGCGGCAATCTCGCCCAGCGCATTAATGCGTGACAATATATCCGCCAGTTCGTTTTCTTCGATGGACTCAGCGGACACGGTGAGCTTCCGACCATTTCTTTTATGCCGGATTTCCACCTTTTCTTCGTCGGAACCGATTTCAGGAAAGTCTTCGGTTTCTTTGACTTCATCGACCTTATTGTCGAGCGCATTTACGGCTGCAATAGTCGTAACCTTTTTGTTATCCTCGATCTCAGTCACGAGTTGCTCGCCGATCGTCGGAACCGTGGCGTAGGCAGCGTTAATTGCCGCAATCGCCAGAGTCCCGGTTAGAATCGGGAAAGCGCTTGCAGTGATCGCGCGTTGTGCGCCCATAACTTCCATCTGTACGGGCACTTGAAGATCGTGGGTATACAGGAAGAGGTCCCTGAGGTTTCTGAAGTCTTGGAGTTTCAGCTTTCCGCTATCCGCCAGGTTCTGGATCTTATGGACGAACTCTTGCGGATGATTTTTAATCATTGTGCGAAGCTCGGAAAGCGGAATCCCGCTTCCGGCTCCGACGATATTCGAAAAGAAACGACGCTTATTCATTTTGTGGTGCCTCCTTTGTCCGCTATCACAGCGAAGATTCTGGAATTTAGCTCTCGACGGTAATATCTCCGTCTGCTCCGGAAATGCTGAGATATCCGAGCCAATCCGTTCCGTCCCATACCCACCGGACGAAATCGCCAATATCGGTTACGGAAACATACTTCCCTGCGGTCTGAGCCGCTCCCTTGACGTAGCAGGATGCGGTGTCCGGTTTGGGATCGAAAACGAAAGCCTGGTCGGCCATAACGGCCATATCAAACCACCAGCCGACTGGGACGATCGCGCTTGGGGCTGTAATCGTTACCGATCCGGACGCGCCCTTATTGGTTACTACTGCGCCGAGATCCTCCGGGGTCAGAGTGTAGGCCGCGGTTTTCGCCATGACTTTCTTTAGCCCGGTCTTCAGGACGGTTTGACACCAGTAAGAATAGACGGGGTTAAAAACTACCTGTGCATAGGAGCGGTAAAGCATAGTTGTGCCGCTCTCCGGGTAATTATCTATGCCGACAACGAACGCCACGCCGTCGCCGTCAACGTCCCGAGTGAGCTTCTGTGAATCCGAAGCGGTAAGTTCAAGTGCATCTCCAAGCGCTACCTGAGCTGAGGCGTCGAGTATGAATTCAAATACATCGTCGGGCCGAAGCGCAATAAATTCTATATACCGTTCGAGGTCTGCGGCTTTCTGTTCTTCATTGGCAATCGCCAGAGCATAGCAGCGATCGGCCACGGCATCAGCCGGCGTGAAATATCCGGACGTTTCGTTAAAAGTACAAATCTCCCCGCGCTTAATGGCCGCGGTAGCCCCGGCCTGAACTTTGCCGGGGAAAAGCAGAGGCTTGATTGCCCCGCTGAGATTTTTGAGCCACGGTGATTTATTTACAGCCATTTTACCCTCCTTACATTACGACTGAGGGGCTAGTCAGGGACCGCACCAGCACATCGTCTTCAATGTCTTTCATGGATACGCTACCGGCAGGCGATCCCGGCTTATTCGGCAATTCGGACGTACCACCTGCATCCCTCGCGTCCGTTTTGCCCGTCGCTAAATCGAGCAACTTTTTCTCGATAGATCGAGTGTCGTTCCCCTCGGCCACCATTTTAGAGAATTCGACTACGGCGGCGGGACTAATAGCGGTAGCTCTGGAGAGCAGCTCGCCGAATTCCTCGGGAGTCACCCGCATCTTCGGCTTATTGTCCTCGGCCAACTGAGCGCGTACCATTTCAACGACTGCGGTTACCGTCGCTTCGCGCTCCTCTTTCATGATTTGTCTTACCTCTTCAGGCGTCATGTCTTCTTGCTCCTTTCCTTTAGAGCGTTCGATTTCAATTCCATCCAGGGAGCGCGTTGCATCCCTGCCCACACCAACCGTATGGTCTGCCGGAATAGGCGTGAGAGTGATTTCATAAGGAGCCCATCGCGTAGCGACATATGCCGGGCCCTGTATGCCCTCCCACTCCTCGCCATTCTGAACCTCTCGATACTTCTCAATCAGGTAGCCCGTTGAAATACCGCGCAGAGATCCGCTCTCTACCTTACGCATGGCCTTATTGCCGTCTTCGTCGTCATCAAAGATGATTGTGGCTATACCACGCCTATTCTCAATTCTCACATTGGTCACACGACCCGCGATTTTGTCGGGATTGTGATTCAGGAGCACTGCGCCCATGGACTGCAGGCGAACCAAATCAACATTATCCTCTCCGTGCAGGAGTATCTCTCTCCCGAACCATCGCTTAACGGCGAGCTCGGACGAGAAGGAGACGTCAACGGATCGCTTGTCCTTGTTTAGGGTTGCTCTGTCGAGCTCAAATGATCGATAGAAGAAGCCCTTATTCATTTCACCAGCTCCATTCTCTTGGGTTTGGCCGGCTGTGCGCCCGGCTCTTCCTCGGCTTTATCGTCTTTAACGCCCTGGTCCTTCTGTGGATTCGGGAATATGATGTCGTATTTGGCCTCAAGTTCTTTTTTCTTCCTGAGGATTCGAGCTTCAATCTCTAACTGCTCTTCCCAGTCCTCGCCTTTTCTGGCCCATACACGAGCAAGGTTTTCGGTGTTGTTGTTCAATTCTCGATCGATGCCGGATGTCTCTCGGTCTGGATCGACCCAGGCTTGACCTGGAGCTATCCAGGTGTGCGCAAGATATTCGTCTCGGTACGCATAAAAGCGGTCAGCCTTCACCCTGCCGTTTGCAACCATATCGGAGAGAACGCATTCATAGGTCGGGGAGGCGTAGTAGTCGATAAGGTATTTCTGCCTAATTCGGCATACCATATATAGCTGCAAAAGGATTGTTCGGGCGTTACTGTAATTGAGTCCATGCCAGTTCTGGGTCATTACCTCCGTTGGGATATCAAGGGCATTCGCAGGTCCCATTTGTAGCTGCTCGGTAAATTCCCCGAAGGCAGTGTTGGGACGCTGCGGGGAATGAATGCTTGCCTCTTCTCCGGGATTGAGGTAGTGCCATTTCAGGGGTGCGAAATCGTGTATTCGGATTCGGTTTCCGTTAGCATCCAATCCCTGCGTGTAGGCGTCCTGAAAGATAGAGGCTGAGTCGGTCTTTACTATTCCGGTCATGCAGGCATCTTCGAGTGCGGCCATTATTTCGGCTTCTCGGTATCGGTCGAGATCCTGCATATCTTTCAGCGCGGGTCCGAACATGCTGAAGCCTCGGAGCTGCTCGGGGCGGATCGGATTGAAGAGATAAAAAACTTTGCGCGTACCGTTCGGCCAGAAAGCAGGGATTTCCTCGTAGTCGTCGGCTCGAAGTCCGATACCGGGGGTGAGCGTATCTCCCGGATGCCGTTTCAGAATAAAGTAGATTTCCGGAACTCCCTCCGAATCGTAAAGAATTCCGTCTCGCATGCGCGGATTTGTGATTTCTCCCGGCGGAGTACGGAGCCTATCGACCTCTAGGACCTGCTGGCAGTAGGGAATAAATCGCCCAGGTCTGTTGCTTTGCCTGCCTACTACCAAGACCTCGCCGTCACGAACGAGGGCACCTTCGATCTGCCTCAACTGCGTCCAGAACTGATGAATTAACCTCTGATCGGATTCTTTGCACCACTTAGCGTAGCCCCTTTCGATAGACCTGTTAAGCTTGTCGGATGATGCTTCACTAATGGCGAAATCGTCCGTCGCTCTAATTCGCGCCTGGAATTGAAACCCGGATCCAACTACGTTGTTCACGATTCTAGAGATCGGACCGCGAACGAAACCGGTCTGGAATTCCATATACCGGACATGCTGCCGCAGGGCTTCCGTGCCGCCGTTTGCGATGAAAGAATCGACGTTCTGATTCGTGGAGACAGTATCGTATCGGAGTCGATCGCCGGAAACCGCCTCGAATCCGCGTATATTCGCCAAAGTCTTGCCGCCCAAGGCCTTCATGCGTTCCGCACGATTGCGCGCAATCTGCCGCTTGAGCCCCCAGGAAGGGGAGATCCAAGACGCGAATTTATCTATGCGGCTAGAAGCCATTAGCGGAATCTCCTGTAACGACCATACGAAACGCAAGACTGAGGCGAGCCAATAGAATCCAGGGATTCGAGTTCATAGGTCAGCTTATAAAACTTCTTCAACTCGTCAATCGATCTGAACGTCTTAGAGAAATCCCCGATTGTGTACGAAGCCGTACAGGGATCTCCGGCTGCAAGTGTGGCGATTTTATTTTTAATATCCGCCCTAACGTCCGACCAGCTCGAAAACGTTGCCATTACCCTTGCCCTTCCTGCCACCTGTGGCCACAAACACGACATCGATATGCCGTGCACTCAGGGCGTTTCATCGTGCAGACAACCGGGAAGGCGTCACATTCCGGGCACGATGGGCGCCGGAACGGGAGCATCCGATTGGTAATCATGGATGGATCAACCGTGATGGATTGTTCGTCGCTGGTATTGATAGCGGGAGACTCGGGAATATCGGCCGCGGGTGTTGGGGTTGCTTTTTTGACGCGTTTTCTTGGCATGAGAATGCGCTCCGTAACCTATGAATTGGTTTGTCGGAGGGCATCGTTTCACAGAAATAATATAATTTCATTCGCGCCTATTCGCGAATGTTCACAGTTTTTACTCTAATCCCTCGCAATCGTCGGGCTTAACTTGTCGTCTTTGCAAAAAAGCCTGGATCGATTCGGAGCTAATTCTAATTGAGCCGGGAATAACCCTACCACTCAGAGAAATAACGGTTGCCTGGAGTTCTGCGATCTTCACTAGATTGTAAATATGCCTCTCACTTACACCTAATTCAATTGCCGCTTCTCCAACAGTTATTCGTTTCTTTTCGGTTACCATATCCGCTACCTCCGAAACCAGTTTGAATGTTCGCGTCCGCCGAACCAGTCTGTTTTTCTGGGACTGGGACTATCTCTTTTGCCTTCATCAGTCTGTATGTTTTTGGGGGGCTTCCAGTGCTGAATGCCCAACACGTCAGCCGCGGCGAGAGCCAGGACCTCGCAGTCCCAATAGTGGTTGAGCTTCCCTTGCGGGCACTCCCAAAAGCCTTGATTATTCCTGAACTCGGAAACCATGTGCCGAGAGTACTCGTCGGTCACTTCAGAGTGGAGATTGAATACACCCGGATCTCCGGGTGATATGCTCAGCTTATTGAAGAGCTTGTCCTTGTAATACTGAGTGTTTACGCGGTAGAGCTTTAATCCTCCAGGTATCGGCTTCTGTGTGCCTGGATAGGTATCGATCTGGGTTACTGAGTAGGGTGTAGCCATGCGCTGCTCTCCTTTGCATGGCTTAATGTGAATCTTGTTCCGGCACCAGTCATAGACTTCTGCAGTACGATGCCCCATAGCATCGAGCATGGTTAGGCTAATAACGTATTCGTTCCCCGAGACATCTTGATACCTTCCAGAAATAAGCGTCTCCAGGCCCTCTTTTGTCTCGACAAACCCTTCGCGAATCAACCACGATTCGAGCTGCTCCCCGGTCGGATTCCCCCAGGCCCGGACTATGTAATAAAATCCGTTGTCCTGAGTATCGGCTCCGCATGTGAGACCCAATACCCCTTCGGAGGGCACCAGACCGCGCGGTCGGTCGTCCCTAAGAATTAGGACGGTAGACTCTTTCCGGTCATGCGATCTATCCACATATGGCTCTGCAAGGGCGTTTTGCACCCACGCCTGCAGTTTATCGCCTTTCTCTGCCTTGTTCTCGGTGTTCAGAATAGACACAAACTCTTCTGCTAGCTTTTCGAATCTTCCACCTTTAAACAAGGAGGTGAGTCTGGAATTATGCAGATAAAGCTTACGTTGCCCTGCCGGTTCGGTCCTTGGCACTGCCTTTCCGTGAAGCATGGCCCTGTTTTTCTCCGCGGTTGTCCATAGTTTTCCGCATTCCCCGCACTCATACCGTGCCGTGCGCTGAATCTGATCAGGGGAAGCCGTCTTACCTCCCTCCCAAATCACTTTACCGAGTTTGTGCATCCGTCCGTCTTCACCTCGGTACTCTCCTTCAGGGAATCCATAGGCGTACTCGGGAGAGAATTTAAGCGGCTGGAATTGTCCACAGTGGGGGCAGGGAACATGAAAGTCGAAGACCAGCACATCCGGCTGCCTTTGAATAGCTGTGATGTTGCCGTTTTCGTCGGTTGGCGTACTCGAAGCCAGAAACTTGGCCCCCCAGTAGGATTCGAGCCTTTGTTTGATGTAATAAAGCTTGTTTCCCTCTTTCGAAACCAGCGAATAACCGGGTTTATCGATCTCGTCAGCATAGACTATTCCCGCAGACCAGCTCGCCGTTGCTGCGACAGAGGAAGCCCAAGCGAATTTAACAGAATGTCCGCCGATGAACCCCCTAAAGGTCTTTGTCCACTGGTTTAAGTCTATTTCTTTAGCAAGTTCCTGGTCGTCTTCCCAAGCTGGGGCGAAACGTTTAGTTGAGATCTCCTCGGCCGTGTTCTCGTCGGCAAAGATGACGCCGGCCGACCAGCGCTTCTGTTTTACGAGGTAGCAGAGCCCGGCAAGGATGATGGTTGTTTTCCCGCTTTGAGAGCTCGAGCATAAATAGATTTCATCGACCTTATTATCGATGATCCAATCCAGGACCGGTTTAAACTGGGGGAGTAGGTCGAGATCGCAATAACCCTTAATTGCCGAATCGCGAGGAAGTTTAAATCGCTGCGGGATCCACTCCGCAGGGTGAATGCGCTCGGCCGGTCGCATGGCTGATATCTCAGCGTTAAGCCATCGAATTGGCTGGTTCACAAGCATCATCCTCCGGGCAACAGAATTGTCCTGAACGACAGAAGTTATCCTTGAGTGTCCATATCTTCTCGGACAGCACTTTGACCACCGTGGCCTGATCGACCATCTCCAGGTGAGGAGCGACTTGGTAGGGGATCATTTCAAGGCCGGATGAAACGGCCGCCATGCGGGCGGCCCACTGTTCGGCGATTTCATCTTCGTACCAGGAGCGGCCCTCTTCGCGTTCGCGCTGCATCTTGGCGATTAAATATCGCTCATACCGATAAAGGGACAAACTATCTTGTCCACCGGGGTTGGGCTCTGCGCCGGCGGCAGTACTTGCGTCTTCTCTTGCTTCGTTTAGCATCCACTCGATGACGCGGGGTAGATCGTATGTTCCGTCATCGTTGCGTGGTAAGCCCTCCTTAGTCCAGGTACGGATAGTCCGGTCGCTTGTGCCCACAGCGGAAGCGAGTTGTTTCTGATTAAGTCTCCGAAAATCCATCGCTTTATGTCCTGTTCCGTTTACTCGCGGAAGGGATAGCGGAAATTGCAAAGTTCATATGTAGGTAAGCATCGGGGTTTCCTGACC
>Ga0265293_10004503_pt1 | contig 24480 bp, 24 predicted proteins | sample Munlanlewell138R_FD_192505 | JGI IMG/M metagenome (GOLD analysis project Ga0265293, IMG submission 192505) | Leachate microbial communities from a municipal landfill in Southern Ontario, Canada - Leachate well 138R | ecosystem: Engineered > Solid waste > Landfill > Unclassified | place: Canada...
GGCGACAGGGTCAAAGTAGGAGACTTGTTGGCAACGATTGACGATACAAACCAATCCTACACTTTGGCAAATATAGAGTCCCAAATTGAGGAAGCTACTTTGCAAGGCTCTCAAAGGCAGTTGGAACTGCTGAAGATGCAAAGAAAAATGGCTGAGAATAATTTAGAGTATACCAAAGCGTATGCGAACTTTGACGGGGTTGTGGCATCCGTTAACGTCGATGTCGGGGATTATTTTGAAGCGGGAACTGCTGCCATGGTAATCGTCGACCGCAGTAAACTAAAAGCGACAGTGGAAATTGACGAAATAGATATTCAAAGCGTCACAGTAGGAATGAGTGCCGATTTAACATTTGATGCCATCGGAGACCAAAATGTCGAAGCCGTTGTTGATTATATCCCGATGCTGGGCAGAACAACCAATCAGGGCATAGGGGTCTTGGATGTAGAAATCGTTATTGAAGATCCCCCTTCTGCGATAGCTCCAGGTTTTACGTTTGCCGGTTCTATCTTAGCTGATGAGGCAAAAAATATCTTGGTGATACCTGCTTCTGCCGTTACCAGTAACCGCAGAGGTTCCGATACCGTCAGGAAAAAAGGATCAGACGGAAATCCCATCACCGTTAATGTAACCACAAAATATTTGGGTGAGGGGATGAGTGAAGTAACCGGAGGGGATCTGAAAGTAGGTGATATCGTCTTAGTCGGCGGGTCAAGCAACTCGACTTTTAGTTTTGGAATGCCTACTGGTGGCGGTGGGATGAGAATGGGGTTTTAAAGAGTACAATGTCAAACGAAGTAATTAGTTTATACGATGTAAGGCGTTATTTTCTGATGGGCGAGTTTATTGTAAAAGCCCTCGACGGCGTTACTTTAACTATAAACAGAGGCGACTTTACAGCTATAACCGGCCCTTCAGGAAGCGGCAAATCAACAATGATGAACCTTATTGGGTGTCTCGATACTCCGACTGACGGTATTATAAGCATCGACGGAGAAGAGACACTGGGAATGAGTGAAGCCGAACTTGCCTATATCCGCAACCAAAAAGTCGGTTTTGTGTTCCAACAGTTCAACCTATTGGGAAGAATCAATGCTTTAGAGAATGTGATGACACCGCTGCTTTACAGCGGAATCGGTGTAAAACAGCGCAAAGAGAGAGCCAAGGTAGCTTTAGAAAGAGTCGGTTTAGCCGACAGAATGCGCCACCGCCCAAACGAGCTCTCCGGAGGTCAAAAACAGCGGGTTGCAATAGCCAGAGCTTTGGTGAACAATCCCTCTATTTTGTTAGCCGATGAGCCGACAGGGGCTTTGGATACAAATACGGGACTTCAGATAATGGAACTCTTTGAAGAGCTCAATGCCGAGGGGAGAACTGTTGTCGTTGTAACTCACAACCTTGAAATCGCCATGAAGGCTAAAAGGCAAATTAAAGTCCTCGATGGGAAATTGGAGGCTTAAATGATTTGGGAGAACATAAAACTGGCCTTAAAGAGTATGGCCTCTTCAAAGATGAGAACCAGCCTCAGTTTACTGGGGATTGTCATAGGGGTCGCTTCGGTTATTGCTATCTTAACATTGGGCCAAAGTGCCACAAAAAGCATAACCCAAGCGATAGTCGAAGGGGGCTTGGAGATGGTGACGATATTTCCCATTCGAACAGAGAAAGCCTCCAAAGAATTTACGGAAGATTTTGGCGACAGACTGATGTCCAATGTTGATAACATTAAGACCGTGTTACCGGTAAACTCCAACAACGCCATTATCAGGTTCGGACAAAATAGCACCAATGCAACTGTCAGCGGAGTATTAAGCAGTTATGCCGAAATTCTCGATTATGAGAGCAGTGAAGGCTCTTTTTTCTCCCTGGCAGACAATATGGCTGCCAGACAGGTGGTAGTTCTCGGTTCCGAAGTTGCCAAAGAACTGTTTCCTGACGGAAATGCCCTCGGACAGTTTATAAGCATATTCAGAAACCAAGCTAAAAGTTACCAAGTCATTGGGATTATGAAAGAAAAAGATGCCTCTTTTAACTTACAGTTCAACAGCAGTGTTTATATCCCTTACAACACCTACGCTCAACGCTTTATTAAACCGACGATTGTCGGCTCTTATGTTGTAAGGGTAGCCGAGGGAGCCGATGCGCTTGAGGTTTCCGATGCAATAACCGAATATTTGGATGCAACTATAGGAACTGATGCCTACCGACTCTTCTCCCCGGCTAGTTTAGCCGATATGGCAAAACAGATTACCGGTACATTCAGCTCGTTTTTAGCTGCTATTGCCGCAATCAGTCTTTTGGTTGGTGGAATCGGAATCATGAATATCATGTTGGTTTCGGTTGCCGAACGAACCCGGGAGATAGGGGTCAGAAAAGCTTTAGGTGCCAGTCCCTGGACTATAATGGGACAGTTTATAACCGAAGCGATTGTTTTAACTATAACAGGGGGGATTATAGGGATAGGTTTAGGAACCCTTCTCAGCTATGCCGTAGCTAACATAGTCGGGTGGTCTTTGCATGTCTCATATGCCTCATTTTTATTTGCGGCAGGATTTTCTACATTAGTTGGAGTCTTTTTTGGGTGGTATCCGGCGATGAAAGCGTCTAAACTAGACCCAATAGAGGCGCTTAACTATGAATAAAAAGAGGGGACAAAAAAAATCTGATAAAAAAGAGGAGATCTTGGTTATACTGGGATTATTCTTTTTGCTGATTTTATTGTCTGCCCTCTTACTGTTTTTATCCCGTCTTATCATAGACCGTGAAAACACTCTGATGCAGTTTGAGGCTGAACGGGGTTTTTCTTCGTCAACACTTTTACTTTTACAGCAAGAGCACTCAAGAGCTCTTGCCACAATGGAAGAAGATAAAGTCAAAGGAATTGGTGTTTATACCAGCAGCGGACGCCTCAGACTCGGCTTGGGCTCTGTCCCAAACACCCTTCCTCTTGATCGTTTCTATGAGATGTATCTCTCAGAATCATCGAAATTGCAGTCGCAGGGAGTGGCTATTTACAACAAAGCGACTCAGATGATTGAATATGTCCGCTTTAGCCGTCTCTCAATACAAGTGGAGACCGGTTCCTTTATGTTGGATGAAGATGGATTTTTGCCCTCTCCTTTAACGTTTCCCGATGTTTTATATATCCTTTTTGACGGACAGGCCTATTACAGAAAAATCATGGTTGTAAGGATATTCAGTGCAATTGCCTTTTTGGCTTTGGTGGCAATTCATTATCTGGTATTCCGAATTTATAAACGGAACCAACTCTACAGAGAAACACTGGCTAAACAGGAGAGTTTAGTTAACCTAGGGGAGGCTGCCCGAACATTAGCCCATGAAATAAAGAATCCCTTAAGTGCACTGACATTACAAGTTGCACTTTTAAAAAAGACTCTCCCGGCAAATGCAAAAGAGGACTTGGCAGTTGTTGACCAAGAAATTGGCAGACTAAATCAACTGACAAACAAAGTCAGCGACTTTCTGAGAAACCCAATCGGAACCCCTGAGAAGATCGATTTGATAGCTCTCCTAGAGTCTTTGAAACAGACATTTCAGGATAAAATAAAATTGGTAAAGATACCTAACCAAAAAGTTTATATCTACTTTGATCATGATCGGGCACGCTCTGTTTTTGAGAACTTAATAAAAAATGCACTGGAAAGTTGTGCCGACAGAAATCCCCAAGTAGAAGTTGAAATAAGACGTTCTCGGCGTAATACAATTCATATCTATATCCGCGACAGAGGTGACGGAATCAGTGATGAGAATATGGATAAAATTTTTAATCCCTTTTTCACAACCAAAATTTACGGTTCAGGAATTGGCCTTTCAATCTGCCGTCAGTTTGTCAGAGCCCGTGGGGGAGATTTAAAACTAATGAAAAGGGAGGGCGGAGGGACAGTAGCTTTAGTTATACTTCCCTCTGATTCTGTTTAGCTATGAAGATACTTATTGTTGATGATGAGATTAATATTCGCCAGCTTATGGGTAAATATTTAAGTTTAGAGAATATAGGCAGTGACGGAGCCGAAAACGGACTCTCTGCCCAAAGGCTTTTAAGAGAGAGTCCCTACGATGCCTGTTTAATCGACTTAAAAATGCCTGTAATGGATGGGATTGAGTTGATTAAATGGATTAGACAAGAGGGCTTTCGGATGCCCATAATTATGATCAGTGCCCATGGCGAGATTAAGGATGCCGTGCTGGCTTTAAAAGAGGGGGCTCAAGATTATATCGTTAAACCGTTTGACCCCGAAGAGCTGACCATTAAACTGAGAAAACTTGTTGAAGCTCAACAATTAAGAGACGTAGTTGAAAGCAGAAGCAGAAATATTGTCCCCCAGCAAGAGACATTAGTCGGAGAGTCGCAAGCTATCGTAAAAATCAGAGAAGTGATTCAAAAAATAGCCAATTCCAATGCAAGTGTCCTTATCACCGGAGAAAGCGGAACAGGCAAAGAAGTTGTCGCCCGCCAAATTCATGCCGTCAGCAATTTAAGTGCCGCCCCTTTTGTAGCTATAAATATAGGGGGAGTTCCCGAGAACCTTTTGGAGAGTGAACTCTTTGGTTATGAGAAAGGAGCTTTCACTTCGGCGGTATCCCGTAAGATCGGAATGTTTGAACTTGCCAGCGGAGGGACTCTTTTTTTAGATGAGATTGGGGATATGAGCTTTTCTCTTCAGGTTAAACTTCTAAGAGTTCTTCAGGAGAAAAAGATAACAAGGCTCGGGGGAACCGACCCTATTCCCATCAATGCCCGTATTATTGCCGCAACAAACAGGAATTTAGGGAAAAGGGTTCAGGAAGGGCACTTCAGAGAAGACCTGTACTACCGACTCAACGTTGTCCGAATTGAGATTCCTCCTTTAAGAGAGAGAAAAGAGGACATCGCCCCTTTAACGGCGGTTATTCTAGCACAACTAAACAAACAGATGGGAAACAAGATTGAGGGGATGAGCAGCGAAGCCCTGCAAAACCTTAAGGAGCACCCATTTTACGGGAATGTCAGAGAATTGGAAAATATTTTAGAGAGGGCTGTCATTTTTGCCGACGGACCTTTGCTCAATATTCAAGATTTGGATTTACGTCAAAGTGTTTTTCCTGTTCTTGGAGGAGAGGCTGTTATTCCGATTCCCCCTGTTTCGGAATATGGACCAAAGAGCCTTAAAGAGATAGAGACCGAAGCAATTATAAGGGCATTACACCGGTGGGAGGGCAACCGCACAAAAGCCGCACAGGAACTGGGGGTGAGCCGACGGACACTGATTAATAAAATTGCGGAGTACAATCTCAGTTTATAAGGGAGAAAAAAGATGTTACCTCATTGGTCTTTGGATTCAATTTATCCGTCGTTAGAAAGCGACTTGTTTAAAAAAGATTTCAGCTTAATAAAAAACCTCTCTGAAAGTCTCAGTGTTAAAACAGAAAAGAGCTCTCCTTTAACAGAAGATGATTTTAAAAACCTTTTGAATGATTACAACAATTTAGCCGATGTTGTTGAAACTCTGGGAGCCTACGCCTATGCCCTTTTAAGTGTTGATACAAACAGTGAAAAAGCCATGGCTGCGGTTAATAAAATAGAAGAAGAGGCCGTTCTTGCCAAAGTTGCCCATGTAAAAGTGGTTAATTTTTTAGATAAAAATAGGGAAGCAGTTTTAAGACTGGTAAAAGGAAGCTCAGCCTTATACGATTATGAGTTTGTGATTAAAGAGCTTTTGGAAGAGAAAAAGCACACTCTAAGTGAAGAACTTGAATCTTTGGCAGCCGATTTAAATCGCAGCGGCTCTGATGCTTTCAGCCGATTACAGGAATCACTCTCTTCAAATTCTACGACAGCGTGGGCTGAAAATGAGATAAAAAGTGTAATACAACTTAGAGCTTTGGCTTTTGATTCAGACAGGAGTGTCAGAGAAAGGGCATTTAAAGCAGAGTTAAAACTTTGGGAACAGGACAAAATAGCCTTTGCTGCCAGCTTAAACTCAGTTAAAGGAACAACTCTCACCCTAGACAAAAAACGCTCTTACAGCTCTCCTCTGGAACGTTCTGTCAAGCAAAGCAGAATTACAGAAGAGATTCTAAATGCCCTTATCTCAACTATTGAAGATAACAGGTCTGTTTTTGTTAAGTATCTGAAAGCCAAAGCTTATGCCCTAAATTTAGAGAAATTGGCCTTTTATGATCTTTTTGCCCCGGTGGGCAAATCTTCAAAGAGATATTCTTACCAGGAGGCTCAAGAATTTATCATCAAAAACTTCTCCGATTTTCATAAAGATCTCGGGGAGTTTGCCAAAATGGCTTTTGAGAAGAATTGGATTGACAGTGAAAGCAGAGTCGCTAAAGTGGGAGGAGCCTATTGTACAAGTTTTCCCCTCAGAAAAGAGATTAGAATTTTAGCTAACTACGACTACTCTTACGACTCGGTTTCAACAATAGCCCATGAACTGGGTCACGGTTATCACGATTATGTAACGAACAAATTACCGGCATTATTGCGCTCTTATCCGGTGACATTGGCTGAGACAGCCTCAATTTTCAGTCAGGTTATTGTTTTTAAAGGTGCTTTAAAAGAAGCAACTCAGAGTGAAAAGATAACCCTGATTGAGAGTTTTTTACAGGACGCTACCCAAACATGTATAGATATCCTCAGTCGCTACTACTTTGAAAAAACTGTTTTTGAAAAAAGAGAGGAGGGGGAACTTTCTCCAAATCAATTTTGTGAGATTATGAAGCAGGCTCAAAAAGAGGCCTATCGAGAGGGTCTTGATGAGAATGCTCTGCATCCCTATATGTGGGCTGTTAAAGGGCACTACTATCGCAGTGACCTCTCTTTTTATAATTACCCGTATGCTTTTGGTCTCCTTTTTGGCTTGGGGGTATTTAATCTTAGGGAGAGTTATAATGGAGACTTTGCTCAGCTTTATGACTCTTTGTTGTATAAAACAGGGCAACTCAATGCCAATGATGTTGCACTGTCTGTTAATTTAGAGATCTCCAAAAAACAGTTTTGGCAACAGGGGATTGATCTAATAGCCTCATATGTTGATGAGTTTGTTACCTTAGTTGGTTATGTGGGTGCCTAAAGATGATTGTAGAGTTAAAAACCGAGAAATTAATCAATAACGCCCTGGCATTGGCAACGTATAACAATAGGAGAGTTTTAGTCAGCACAGCGTTGGCTGATGAAATTATCATTGCTGAAATAGAGAATGCAAAAAAAGATTACTACACTGCAAGTACACTTAAAGTTATTAAACCGTCTGCTGAAAGAGTAGAAGCGCCTTGCCCCTATTGGGGTATTTGTGGGGGGTGCAATTTACAACACCTCTCTCATAAAGGGCAAATTGAGTCCAAAGAGGCTATTGCAAAAGAGAACTTTAAAAGAATCGGCAAGATTGAAATAAATGAGATTGATACATTTTCGGATGAGAATAGTTACTCCTACCGAAACAGAGTCAGATTTCACGTTGATTATAAAAAGGGAGAAGTCGGTTTTTTAAAACAAAAAAGCAAAGAACTAATCCCGATAGAGAAGTGTCTGATTCTCAATGATAAACTAAACGAGCTTTTAAATGAGAAAAAAGAAGTAGTGCTTAAAGAAGCACACAACCTCAAAAAAAATGAAATCTCTGCCATCGCCAATGAAAAAGAATTTACCATTAACCAAGAGCCGATTGCTTTTAATATTTTGGGTAAAAATATTTGGGTAAATGCTTCTCTCTTTTTTCAGCAAAACCGATTCTTGTTAGAACCTATGGTCAACTATGTAAGTGGCAATGTCATTGGCGAGAGGATTGTTGAACTTTATGGGGGAGTGGGAACCTTCAGTGCTTTTTGTGAGGGCAACGAGAGATTTACTGTAACGGTAGAGTGGAATAAAAAAGCCTCTGCGATGGCCAAAAAGAATCTTAGTTATACGAAGTTCATAACCGATAGTGTGGAGAATTGGGCAAAAGGGGTTAAGCCAAACTCTTTTGATACAGTTGTTGTAGACCCGCCCCGTAGCGGATTAAGCAGTGAAGCAATTATGGCTATTTTAAAAATAAAACCAAGAAAGATTATTTATACCTCCTGTGATACAGTTACTTTAAGCAGGGACAGCAGCCTATTGTTACAAGGCGGCTACAAACTTCAAAACCTTTCGCTGTTTGATTTATATCCCCAAACCAGCCACATAGAAGCGGTGGCATTGATGTCAAAAACTGAAACATAAAGTTTTCAAACTAAAGCAAACAAGCATTTGATACAAGGTGCAAGCCGGAAGAAAAATAATCACAATATTTTAGAAAGTGGATGTTTGATTTTTTTGGAAGTTGCTGGCCATGGTGTAAAAGAGAGTTGCCAAAGACGATAGAATTAATTCGCCAAAGTTTATAGTGTAATTTGCCAAAGTTTATAGTATATGATTGACAAAGTTTATAGTTTGATGCATGCTATAAAAGGGTGATAAGTATGATCGAAAATTATTTAAGGCGTATTTCCGACAATAAGCTGCAACTTCTTCTTTGTGCTATGGGAGCGGTGCTGATAGAAGGCCCTAAGTGGTGTGGTAAAACAAGTTCGGCAGAACAGGTTGCCCAAAGTGTTTTATATATGCAGGATCCAGATACAGCCAAGGCAAACAAGCTGATGGCACAAACCAAGCCTTCATTGCTTCTTGAAGGCCAAACGCCTCGCTTATTGGACGAATGGCAGGTTGCACCGGAGCTTTGGAATGCGGTTAGATTTGCTGTTGACAAACGGCATGCAAAAGGTCAGTTTATTCTAACAGGGTCTGTTATTCCGACACGAACGGACGATATGCATACTGGCACGGGTCGCATTGCAAGAATGAAAATGCGAACCATGTCTTTATATGAATCAGGAGATTCAACAGGGGAAATATCATTAGGAGCGCTCTTTGACGGAACCAATAATATGGAAGGGCACTCGGGGCTAACTATTGAAAAATTGGCATTTGTAATCAATCGCGGCGGTTGGCCCGTAGTCGCACAGGAGACGAATGAAAAAATAGCCTTGACTATTGCCGCCGATTATGTGGAAGCCGTAGCAAACGAGGATATATCCAAAGCCGATGGAATTGAAAAGAATCCGGACAGAGTAAAAGCACTATTGCGCTCAATTTCACGCAATATTTCAAGTGAAGCACGTACAAGCACCATCTTAAGCGACCTTGCATCTAACGACGAATCGCTGTCACATACTACCGTTGACCAGTATGTTGCGGCTTTAAAGAAAATATTTGTGATTGAAGACCTGCCCGCCTGGAGTGTAAAGCTTCGCTCAAAGACGGCCATCCGAACTACTGCCAAACGTCATTTTGTTGACCCGTCCATTGCTGCGGCATCTCTACGTGCGACACCGAAACGCTTGCTTGCGGATTTTAACACCTTTGGGTTTTTGTTTGAATCTCTGTGCATCCGCGATTTGCGCGTGTACGCAGAAAGTGTTGATGGCAATGTGTATCATTACCGCGACAAGAGCGGGCTTGAGGTAGATGCTATAATCCAACTTGCTGACGGTCGCTGGGGTGCCGCCGAAGTAAAAATGGGGGCGGGGGAAATTGAAGATGCCGCCGAAAATTTACTGAGGCTTCGGCAAGTCATTGATACTGAAAAAATGAATCAGCCTTCATTTCTGATGGTTCTTACAGGGACGGAATACGCCTTTCAATTGAAAAACGGGGTCTGGGTAGTTCCGATTGGATGCCTAAAAGATTGAAATACTTTTCTTTAAGTTCCTTTACTTAAATCATTTAGAGTTAAATAAATTTCAACAATAAGCCTAAGTAACGATTCAGAGGAATCGTGGCTACAAGAGTCAGAATTAGAATAAATAATAATTCCGCATTGGGATCTCAACTTTTCGCCAACTACGAAATAAAATCACAGGTGCAGATGGCGCAATGGGCGATTAAGCTGGCAAAACATATTCCAGAGTTTATAAACTACGGAAGCAGCAACCAACGAACGCAATTGGCAACTTAAGATGCTTAGCAATGTATAATTGAAGATAAGATAAGTAGCGCAATTTTTTTACGCAGAAAAAATAGCCTGCAAGTTTATGATATGTTACCTAATTATAAATTTGGGTAAAAACGGGTTCTAAAATTTCAAAAAGAATATTTTGGACAGTCATAATGACCTCTAAACACACATAGAAGCGTGGCATTGATATTGAGGGTGGAGAAGTAGGAATAAGAACTGTGTTCCCAGATTCACAGTCGTAGAAGTAGCTACATTTTAATAGTCAAATAACAACCATTGACCGGTTAACTGTAATAGGCTATTATTTTAATAAACATCCGCAAAATATAAATATTTGCGGACTGTTATTAAAAAAAAGAGGTTCGAGAATATGTATAGCAGACAAGATTGTCTTAAGAAATACTGTTCGGATTATTTTGTCCAGAAACGGTTGGTCGAAGGTAGTCTTTACCGTATTGATAAGAATGTCTACTCAGAAAAATCATATGTGCCAGAACTTGCGATTATGGCATTCAAATATCCCCAAGCAGTGGTGACAATGAAAACGGCATTTCATCTTTATAATCTGACAGATGTAATTATGGATGTCTACGATTTTGCAACTGAACGTGATGCAGCCAAGATTTCTGACAGACGAATCGAACAGTATTTTATTCCTCACGAATTGTTTCCTCTTGGAATCCAAAAATTTGAATATAAGGGATATAATCTCTCGATATACAGTAAAGAGAGAATGCTGGTAGAACTTATAAGATACAGTAGTAAACTCCCCTATGATTATTACAAAGAAATAATACTTAACTATAGGAAAATAATACCATCGCTCAATATTCAGGAGATACAGGAATATGCCGTAGTAGCTCCAAAAAGCAATATGATATTAAAAATATTACAGAAGGAGGTGCTTTGATGGATGATATTCAAGCACTTGCAGCAACAGTACAGAAAAGTGGCTATTCTGAAATGAATATCATGGAAAGAGGGTACATATTGTCATAAGCGATGACACTGGACATTCTTTTAGAAGCAAAATAGACCTTGGAGTTCATAAAAATATAAAGATTGAGCAGGATGAATATTGCTTTGATATTTGTATGGATGATATTGGGGCAAGCCTTTTGATTAATTCTAGGGAACAGATATTTACAGAAAAGCTTCATTCTTTGTTAAAGTTTGGCTCACTTTCTACTAGATATAAAGATATATTTGATATGTGCTATTTGTTAGACTATGTCGATTCTGATAGGCTACTAAAGTGTATCACTACATTTATCTTAGAAGATAAAGATATGTGGGAAAATGATATGGATGCAGTACGCACTAGAATATCAAAGACTTTTACCAATCGAATGTATAAGCGAAATGCAGAGCGGTCAGGAAAATCCAACTGGGTAGGAATAAACATAAATGAGGCGTTCAAAAAGATAGAAGATTTCTTGAGGACTTTGTAAACCAGCAATATGATTTCGATTGATAAATTCTCTCGCTGGACAATTACGATATGCCTCCTTCAGTCCACCAATGTAGTGCGTTGATATTAGAGCATGCCATGGTTGCTTTAGATTATGCTATTAAGGTAATGAATTTTATGTTTCTCTTAAAAAGAGCATCATTGGATATCTTTCCCAAAATGGATTTTCAAAATTTAAAAAAATCAATTTTGAAGTTATTTCAACTTCTCTAAACATATAGAAGCGGTTGTTTTCGATTGGTCTTATTTTAATTAAATTAAAGGCTGAGGAGGACATTATGATCCCAATTTATAATGACCTGTACCAATTTAATTCCTATGTGAAACCGATTGATTTAACATTTAATCAATACCTGCTGTTAAGTGATGAGCCAACGCTTATTCATACCGGAGATATAAACCAAGTCCTTAATGTAATAGACAATTTAAAAGAGATCCTTAAAGAAAAATCTCTCAGTTATATCTTTGTTTCCCATTTTGAAGCGGATGAGTGTGGAGGGCTCTCTTTGCTTTTAAAAGAGTATCCCGAAGCAATAGTTGTTTGCAATGATGTATGTACCAGACAAATCAGAGGCTTTGGAATTGAGGCAAATATCCTGACAAAAAGAGACGGGGAGAGTCTTATAACCAATGCCAGTGAATTTGAGTTTATAGCTTACCCTTCGGAAATACACCTCTGGGACGGACTCTTTGCCTACGAAAAAAGGAGAAAGATTTTCTTTAGCAGCGATACCATGATTAGCTTTGGTCAATACAACAACTATGTTGAGAGAAATAGTTGGGAAAACTTGGTTGAAGGTATCACCATAAATCAAATTCCCGATCCAACAAAATTAGAGAGTGTGAAAATTTCTCTAAGAAAGTTTGATGTCGACTTTGTTGGCAGCGGACATGGTATGACTTATTTAACAAAGGAAAATTAAGATGATCAGTTCAAAGTTAATTGAAGTTATTACAACATTACCCGACAGTGCCTGTTCTATAGTCACTTCAGCCAAAGGAGTTGCCCATGTGGTTAACTCGTGGAACAGTTACATCCAAATCGTTGACAATAAGTTTTTAATCCCAGTTGGGCGGATGCACAAAACAGAAGAAAACCTTAAAGAAAACAGTACTCTCCTTTTAACTGTTTCAAACAGGGAGGTACAGGGTTTATCTTACAAAGGAACCGGCTTCCTTGTAAAAGGAAAAGGCTCCTTTGCCTACAGCGGTAAAGAGTATGACACTGTTAAGAGCAGGTATTCCTGGGCTAGGGCAGCTTTGGTAATTGAACCACTCAGTGAAGAACAGACTCTGTAGGAAAGTAATGTACTGTTTGAATAAGTGATAGAGTTAATTATCGTTGCAGTTGTTTCAGTTTTGCCCTGTGTTTTTAGTTGTCCAAGCAAGCTTCGCCCAGTTGCAAAGTGCCGTTTATCTGCTTTTTACCACCCTTAGAATTGGTGCACTTGTGTAAATTCAGCACAAGTTACATCTTCTATGGGAATTTCTCTATGATTTTCGATCTTTTAGCCTCTAATTAAGTTTAAGCGACATTTAAAGTTTCTGTTTAGGTCTTTTATTAAAGAAAGGGAATTCTTATATATTTTGCAAAAGCAGTAAAGACTTAGATAAGCAACAATTTATTGATAACAGATGTAAATATCTAGAGCTTAATTATAATCTATCGCTTCAATTGATTTGAAACGATAGGGGAATTATCGTTTCAAAATGGAACGATAAGTGCAACGATAGGCCTATCGTTGCATGTATTTGAAGAGTCTGATATAATATCGACAGGTGATTAAGATGGAGATTAAAGAAAAATATAATTTAGAATTTAAAGAAAGTATCTCAAAAACGTTTTTAAAGACTGTCAGTGCATATGCAAATTACAATGATGGAAAAATAATTTTCGGCATCACCGATGATGGTAAAATAATTGGAATGGGTGATATAAAAGAAGAAAGTTTAAAAATCGAAAACATGATTAACGATTCCATTGCCCCTGTCCCACAATTTCAGCTTGATGTAGAAAAAAGAAATGATAGAGAGATAATAATATTAACGGTGAAGAAAGGAAAAGATACTCCCTACTACTACAACCACAGAGCATATAAAAGATCTGATACTTCTTCATTAGAAGTTGATAGATTTGAGTTAAGAAGACTTGCTTTAAAAGGGATAAATATGAATTTTGAAGAAACCCAAGCTTCTACTCAAAACTTAGAATTCAACATTCTAGAATCAAAGTTAAAAGAAGTCCTAGGTATTGAGAAGATTACTCCTGATATTCTTAAAACCTTAGATCTACTCAATAAAAAAGGAGATTACAATTTTGCTGCAGAATTATTATCAGATGAAAATGACATTAAATTTTCAGGTATTGACGTAGTTCAATTTGGCGAAAATATAAATCAAATACGATATAGAGAGACAATTGATAAAGTTTCCTTATTGACCCAGTACGATAAAGCAATTGAAATTTTTGGAAGGTATTATCAATACGAGGAGATAGAAGGTTACAAAAGGATTAAAAAAGAGCTGGTTCCAAGAGAGGCATTTAGAGAAGCTTTAGCAAATGCAATAGTACATAGGATTTGGGATATAAACTCATATATTCAAATATCAATGTTTAAAGAAAGAATAGAAATAAACTCTCCCGGTGGACTGCCAGAGGGTATTTCTGCAGATGAGTATTTATACAGAAATATCTCATTATTGAGAAACCCAATAATTGCAGGGGTTTTTTACCGACTAAATGTGATAGAGAGGTTTGGTACCGGTATAATGCGAATAAATGAGGAATATGCCGATAGCATTGCCAAACCAAGTTTTACTATTAGTGAGAATTACATAAAGATAATATTACCTGTTGTTGATTTAGAGATGTTAGGCTTGTCAGAAGATGAGAATAGAGCGTTAGATATATTTAAAGCTGAAAGAGAGCTCTCAAGGTTAGAACTGGAGAATAAAGCTGGATTCAATAAATCTAAAGCCATTAGAGTTTTGAACTCTCTCATAGATAAAAACATGATAAAAAAACTAGGTAATGGTTCAAGACTTTCCTATAGATTGAAATAATGTTGGCAAAAAGGAGTTAAATCCTCTAACAATAATCCGTTCCAATCGATTTGAAACGGTAGGTCTATCGTTGCTTCCTTATGCTACGAATTTAAATTAACCGTGGGTATTAGTAACAAGAACTTTGGGCTCAAAGAAGTTATCGGAACAACAAATACACCATCATCTCTTTTATATGTTGCATTTGAGAGACCAGTAATTATACACAGTGATTTTGCCGGTTTTTTAAACTTTTTATTGATTCTTTATATTTTGTTAGCAGCTTCATTTATTTGCTGGGCTCCCATTTTGATTTCAAATTCACACCAAGATCAGTCGGGGAACTCAATGAGTGCATCAATCTCATTATTTTGGTAATCTTGGTAATGGTATACTTTTGCGCCAAACGCGTGAGTATATATTTTTAAATTTCTAATGCAAAGAGATTCAAATATAAACCTAAATTTTTAAAGATATTGGCCGATAATTTCATCAACAACTCTTTTACTGAATCTAGACGAGTAGCACTGATTAATAGATACTGCTTCTCATACATATTGATAGAAGGAGATTGAGGTTTTTGTTTATAGAGTATTCGGATATTGAAAAAGAGTATCTAAAAAGTGTCGATTCCTCTTTGGCAAAAGTTATTGAAAGATTCGGCCATATTTATCGTGAGATGGAAACAGACTTATTTAGTTCGGTTGTCAGGCACATTATAGGACAACAGATATCTACAGCGGCCCAAGAAACTATTTATAAAAAACTAATTCTTAAAGTTGGTTCTCTGAACAGTCAAACAATCGATTCTCTTACTCTAAATGAGTTGCAATCTATCGGAATAACTTTCAGAAAAGCCAATTATATAAAGAGTTTTGCCTCAAAGGTAATTAACGGTATTTTTAATATCGAAGAGCTGAATGAGAAAGATGACCAAGAGGTAATTAAAGAGCTGACCTCTTTGGATGGGGTAGGCTTATGGACTGCAGAGATGATTATGATTTTCGCGCTTGGGAGAAAAGATGTTATAAGTTATGGTGATTTGGCAATAAGACGGGGGATGGAAAAGCTATACAACAAGGATAAATTGAATAAAGAGAGTTTTAATTTTTACAAAAAACTTTACAGTTCCTATGCCACCATTGCCAGCTTATACATTTGGGCTTACTCTAGAACTTAATTTTGTGATAGAGGGTTGGGTTGGGACTCTTTATCACAAAGAATTCACAAACAGAGTCATTCTCATTTCTCACCCGCATGAAAGTATCAAAAGGGATATTTATGACAGTTCCTCTGTTATAGTGGTGGGGTTGTTGGTCTTCCAACTCCAAAGTGAGAGTTCCTCTGACGACTATCATGTGGACAAAGCTGTTGGCTTTGTGATCAGGAACCTTATCACCTTTTGCCAAAACAATATGATTTATCATTACAGAATCTGTATCAACTATTTTTTCAACTTTTTTCTCATCCTCAGTAAAATAAGAATAGATTTTTTCAATCATTGGTGACTCCCATATTTAACATATTTTTACTATACTCTAACTCTGAAGGATTATAACAGATGGAAAAAAGGATTGAATCAGCTAAAATAATCAAAAGACTCATCTTAACAACTGCTGTGATTTTGCTTAGCTATTTTGTAATCCGTTACGGAAATAGCGTTATAAACAGGGTTGTTGAATTTTCTGCTGAAAACCTATTTTTAACAACAGTTATTATACTTTTCCTCTTCTTTATAAAATCGGTCAGTTTCGGTCTTCCTTATACCCTCCTTTATATCGGAGTCAGTCAAATCTATCCTCTTTTTTGGGCTCTTGTTATAAACTCGATCGGGATTATCATTAACGGACAAATTCCTTACTTTTTGGGTAGGTATGGAGCATCTTCTCTTGTTGATAAGGCAATTTTAAAGTATCCAAAGCTAAAAATATTAATCTCATTTAAAACCAACAACTCTCTTCTGTTTGCCTTTTTGGTTAAATTTTTAGGAATAGTTCCCCATGAAATTACAAATTTGATGTTGGGCTCTTTAAAAATAGGATACTTCTCTTTTTTATTTGGGAGTCTGTTGGGATTGGCTCCCGGTATGGTGATAACAACCGTTGCTGGCAATAATTTAACAAATCCTCTATCATGGCCTTTCGTTATCTCAGTTATTCTGTTGATAGTACTGTTGGTTTTCTCTTATTACATCTATAAAAAGTTAGCCGACGAGTCAAAATAAACTTATTGAGGAGTTTTTAATGGGTGTGGTTTATCTTTCTGCTTTTTTTTACAGTCTGATAACCGGACTCTCTTTTATATTCGGTAAAGTAGCTCTAAATGTCTCTTCGGTTATCGACTTTCTGGCTTACCGCTTTAGTGCTTCAGCTTTTGGTCTTTTTCTGCTGATAATTTTCAGACTTGTTAAAGTAGATTTTAATTTTAAAAAAGTGGTTAAAATTCTTCCCCTGGCTCTCTTTTATCCACTCTTGTTTTTTGCCTTTCAAAGTTACGGCTTAAAACATGCAACTGCAATTGAAACAGGCCTCATTACGGCAGCCGTCCCTATTTTTACCTTAATAGGTGCCTCTCTTTTTTTAAAAGAGAAGACAACTCTGTTTCAAAAACTCTCAATAATAGCTTCAGTGGGTGGCGTTATGCTTATAACAATAATGAAAAACACCCCGTTTGAGATAACCAACTTTAAAGGAACTTTTCTTATATTATTATCGGCACTCTCATTTGCCGGTTATGCAATTTTAGCCAGAGTTCTAAGCAAAGAGTTTAGCAGCATAGAATTGAGTGCCGTCATGATTTTAATCAGTTTTATCTTTTTTAACGCAGTGGCACTTATTAACAACGCCATTAATCAAACACTGCCTGCTTTCATAAAGATGCCTTTTAATAGACAGTTTTTAATAAGCATCCTCTATTTGGGAGTATTGTCTACCTTAGTGACTTCATATTTCTCCAACTACATATTATCAAAAATTGAGGCTGCAAAAATGAGCGTCTTTGGGAACTTCGGAACAATTATAACCATAATTGCAAGTACCGTTTATCTTAAAGAGAGTCTGTTTTACTACCATGTCATTGGGACAATTCTGATTATAGGCGGAGTTCTGGGGACAAACTTTTTAGATAAAAGAAGTTAAAGAGTGCTAAGACAGGTTTCTTTTAAAATCTTTTCTGGTTATATTACCTATTAGAGCTTGGGAGGATCTTAATGGAGTTTTTAGATAATATGGGTGCCGGTATCTACTTTCTTATCTTTTTTGGTAAAATTATTGAAGTAAGTGTGGCTACGTTAAGAATGGTATTAATCAACAGAGGTGAGAGGGTCAAAGGATCTTTCATCGCCTTTTTCGATATTCTTCTATGGTTAATTATTACCGGAACCGTCTTGCAGGGTTATCAACAGGATCCATTAAGGATAGTTGTCTTTGCTTTAGCGTTTGCGGTTGGAAATTATTTGGGCTCTTGGTTTGAGGATAAGTTGGCTTTTGGTCTGAGCTCCATTCAGGTAATCGTTCAGTCCAACGAAGAGAGTAAGGCTCTTGCCGAGATTCTCCGCGGAGAAAATTTTGCGGTTACTGTGACAACCGGAACCGGACGCAGCGGACAAAGGGATATTCTTCTGCTCCACATAAAGAGGAAGAGAATCAAAGAGGCAGTACACCTTATCAACACAAACATCCCCGATGCTGTGATTGTCATTAACGATTCAAGAGCTATCTCCGGCGGTTATATCGCCCGAAAATAGAAATTTGACCTAAGTCAAAGACGCAACTTAATTTTATTATTATAAATAGGGCATCTGTAAAATTTGGAGGTGCCTTATGAAAAAAGTCAGTTATCAGCTGGAGACACTAAGCTGTCCCACATGCCTTTTAAAAATAGAGGGAGTTTTAAAAAAGACCAAGGGAGTAGTTGATTTTCAGGTTCTTTTTAACTCATCCAAAGTAAAAGCTAAATTAGATGAGTCTGTCGTAAGTTCCCAACAGGTAAAACAGAACATTGAAAAACTCGGTTATAAAGTACTAAGTGAGCAATCTGATGAGTAGAAATCTCTCTTTAGCACTTGCCACCGGTTTAGTTATAAGCTCGTTTGCGCTTAACCATTTCTATGGCTATATCCCTGTAACGGTAGCAGTGATGATAGCATCAACTCTTTTAGCCGGGTTCCCGATTTTTAGAAGGGCTTTCGGAGCTTTACGTTTTAAAATTGTCGGAATCGAAGCTCTAGTCACTATAGCCAGTTTGGGGGCCCTTTTTATCGGGGAGTTTTGGGAAGCAACCGCGGTTACCTACCTATTTATGCTCGGTGACTTTTTAGAGGTAAAAACTCTAGAGAAAACCCGTTCATCAATTAAATCTCTTCTGAGTTTAGCCCCCGATACAGCCAGAATCCTTAAAGAGGGTAAAGAAGTTGTAATCAGCCCCACAGAAGTTAAAAAAGGTGATTTGGTTGTGATTAAACCGGGAGAAAGGATAGCCATTGACGGAGAGGTCATAGAAGGAAACGCATTTGTCAATCAGGCAACAATCACCGGAGAATCAATCCCGCTTGAAAAAATTCCCCAAGACAAAGTCTTCAGTGCCACGGTTGTTGAATCGGGTTACCTGATTGTAAAAGCCGAAAAAGTCGGTAAGGAGACAACATTTGCCCGAATTTTAGAGTTGGTGGAAGATTCGCAGGACGCAAAAGCCAAAACTCAGAAATTTTTGGAGCGTTTCAGTCGCTACTATACTCCCATGATTATCGTTTTAGCATCTGTGCTGTTTTTAATAACCAAAGATATACGCCTCTCACTTACTCTTTTGGTAATAGCGTGTCCCGGTGCATTGGTTATCAGCGCACCGGTTTCAATAGTTGCCGGTATCGGTAACGGTGCCAAAAGGGGTATTTTAATTAAGGGGGGAGAGGCTATGGAGCGTCTTGGTACCCTTAGAGCAATCGCATTTGATAAAACAGGAACTCTCACCGAAGGAAAACCCTCAGTGGTAGCTCTTTATCCTTACAACATAAGTGAACAAGAGTTGGCTTTTATTGCCGGCAGCGGAGAAACTTACAGTGAACACCCCTTGGCAAAAGCCATTGTGGAGTTTGGGGTTAATGAGAAGCAACAGACTCTCATTAAACCGACAGAGAGCGAAATAATTGCCGGTAAGGGAGTCTCTTTTGTTTTGGAAGGTAAAAGGTATTTAATCGGAAACAGAAACTTATTTAGGGAAAATAACATAGAAACAGAGAGCTATGAACAAACGTTAATTAAAGAGGAGACACTGGGACGTACTGTTGTGATAGTTGGTAATGAAAAATCGGTTATAGGATTGATCTCAATTGCCGATACGATTAGAAGCGAAGCAAAAACATTGATCTCAGATTTAAGGAAAGTCGGGATAAAAAAGATGGTTATGCTTACGGGCGACAACGAACTGACAGCTAAAACTATCAGCGGATTGTTGGGTTTTGACGATTATAAGGCTGCATTGCTTCCCGAAGATAAGGTGACTTATCTGAAAGAACTGCAAAAGATGTATCACAAAGTGGGAATGGTCGGTGACGGAGTTAACGATGCACCGGCTTTGGCAATCAGCGATGTCGGTATTGCAATCGGCGGCATAGGAACAGATGTGGCAATGGAGAGTTCCGATGTTGTTATAATGTCGAGTCATTTACATATGCTCAATCATGCAATAGCGCTCTCAAAGGCTACCGTCCGAAACATGAAACAAAACATTACCTTCGCACTGGTGGTTGCCGCCTTTTTATTGGGGGGTGTCCTATTTAGGGTCGTAGATCTATCCTTGGGAATGCTGGTCCATGAGATGTCGGTTCTTCTGGTTATAATTAATGCCGTCAGACTGCTTAATTATAAAAGTCGCTCCATAGATTGAGAACTATTTAAGTTTTAATCGAAATAATATGAATTTTTATTGATATTTCGAATATAACCGGAATTTAACTTGTTTTTTTTATTTCATTCTGGTTATAATTAAATTATGATAGTCAGAGACGTTTATCTAAATAAGATTATCCAACTCAAAGACACTTATGAACTTGTAAAGGTAATAACAGGGGTTCGAAGGTCTGGAAAATCGACTCTCCTGTTATTATTTCACAAATATCTTTTAGAGCAGGGAGTACCGGAAAGTTCAATAATTTTTATTAATTTTGAAGATTTTGGATATCGTGAATTATATAATCCTGCTAACTTGCACGACTATATCTCTAAGCGATTAGCTTTAAATGGAAAAACTTACATTTTATTAGATGAAATTCAAATAGTTGATGAGTGGGAAAAAGTTGTAAATTCTTTAAGAATCAATAAAAACAACGATATCTTTATTACAGGTTCCAATGCATCTCTTTTGTCAGGAAAATTGGCAACCCTTCTTTCGGGACGCTATATAGAGTTAAGAATTTATCCCCTTTCTTTTAGAGAGTATCTGACTTTCAATTGCCTGGAAGCTAAAGATAAGAGTGATAGCTTTAGTGATTATATGATTAGCGGAGGATTACCGGCTCTTGCCGCCTTACCAGATCAAAATAATATCAAGAGCAATTATTTATCAGATGTCGTAAATACGATTATTGTTAAAGATATTGCTTCCCACTGGCAAGTTAGGGACATCGATTTGTTAAACAAGCTGATTGGATTTCTCTCCTCTAATATTGGTAAGCTGACAAACGCCAGCAATCTTGCCGGTTTTCTTACCAGCATTGGAACAAAAACTTCCAGCGAGACAGTTGATAACTATTTGAGGTTATTAGAGGAAGGCTTTATTTTTCTGAAGGCACTCAGATATAATTTATACGGTAAGTATTTCATGAAAACCAATTCAAAATACTATATCGTTGACCTTGGCCTTAGAAATGCCATTATTGGCAGTAGCGGCTACGACTATGGTTCATCCCTAGAAAATATTATTTTTTTAGAACTTTTACGCAGAGGTTACACTGTCTACACCGGCCAATTTAAAGATTGGGAAGTTGATTTTGTGGCTAAACGTAAAAATGAACAGCTCTATATACAAGTAACAGCATCAGTAGCTGATGAAAATACTCTTAATAGGGAATTGCGTTCACTAAAAGCGATAACTGATAACCACCCCAAATATATTCTTACGATGGACAAGCTTCCTTACGACGACTTTGATGGCATTAAGGGCATAAATATTATTGATTTTCTCTTAGAGACCCATCCCATTAATTGAGATACACCTAAAGAATCGACTCTTTAATTATAAAAGTCGCCCGATTGCTAGGAGTTCTGTTTAACAGTATATTCAGTTCATGAGTTGTAACTGTGATTTACATGGACCTTATCGGTGTATCGATATCGTCCCTATATTCCACCACCTTAGTGGCGATGAGGTTTCTGAAATTGCCTCCATTACCCATCAAAGAAACTACAAGAAAGGTGAGAGCCTTTATCGGATGGGACAAAAGAGAGGCGAGTTGTTTGTTTTACATAAGGGGTTGGTAAAAATAAGCCGCCTCACCTATGATGGGAAAGAACAGATTGTGCGATTAGTACGCAGCGGTGAGTTTTTAGGTGAAATAAATTTATTCAGCCACAGTGAACAAACCGATAATGCAGTTGCTTTGGAAGAGACTGAGGTTTGCCTTATTGAGTGGAAAGCTCTTAGGCAATTGATGGAAAAAATTCCTTCAATTGCTTTCAAAGTTATGGAACAACTGAGTCTGCGGTTGGAGGAGACCCAAAAAAGGGTTGAACAAACTACATTTCACTCTGTTGAGCACAGATTGGCTGCTTATCTACTACAACTTTCAGAAGGAAAAGAGTTTATAACCTTAGAGCTCTCCAAAGGTGATTTAGCTTCATTGTTGGGAACCACTTTGGAGACCCTCAGCCGCCGCCTCTCTGCTTTCGCTCAACAGGATATAATCTCTTTAAAAGGACAGAGAGGAATTAAGATTTTAAATCGCCATGCTTTAACAGAATACACTGAGCAACAATAGTTGAAGTTATTTTATTCTCTTAGCCTCTGTGGTACACTGAAAAAGTCAAAGGAGTGTTCATGAGAGACGGTTTTATTAAAGTTGCGGCAATAACAGCCCCCCTGAAAGTAGGAGACCTCAGATTTAACAGTGAGCAGAGTATTCAACTCCTTAGCTATTGTGGCAGAGAAAATGTGGATTTAGCTCTTTTTAGTGAATTAAGCTTAACAGCTTCCACCTGCGGGGAACTTTTCAGAGATGATTTTTTTGTCAGGGAGAGTCTGAAAGCTTTAAAAGAGGTAATTGAGAGTTCAAAAGAGTCTGATACTGTGGCTGCTATCGGTCTTCCTTTGGCTTTTAACGGGAAGTTATTTAACTGCAGTGTTGTATTTCAAAAAGGGGAAGTCTTGGCAATTGTCCCTAAATCAGATTTAAGTAACACCCATAGAAAATACTTCAGCAGACCAAATGATACTGTTCAGTTTGTAAAACTTTTTGATTCAAATGTTGCGTTTGGGACAAACATTCTTTTCCAGTCCTCTTTTATAAACGAATTTAATTTTAGCGTTACAATCGGTGAGCATATTTTTAAAGAGAGTTATGAAGCTGCTATTCTTTTAAACCCTAAAGCCTCCTATATGAAAATAGGATTGTTAAAAGAGCAACAAGAGTTAAATAGAGTTGTTTCAAAAACAGCCTCTTTGGCAATAGTTTCCAGCGGTGCCTCCTTAGGTGAGTCTACAACAGACCGTGTCTATTGCAATCAAAATATGATTGTTGAAAATGGGAAAATAATTGCCCTAGGTGAAGATCCTTATGAGGGAGCCCTTATAAGTGAAGTTGACGTAAAACTTCTGATGTCTGAGAGAGTCAGAAAACAGAACAATAAAACCAAAAACTCCGAAGCACATAAAGTATATTTCAGTCACCGCTTAAGAGAGACAACTTTAACCAGAGAGATTAGAAAATACCCGTTTGTCCCCTCTGAAAAAGGGGCTTTAGAGGAGCGTTCTTTAGAAATTCTTAAGTTACAGAGTTTGGCTTTGGCTAAAAGGATTAACCATGTCGGCTCGAAAAAAGTTGTTTTGGGGGTTTCGGGGGGACTTGATTCAACTTTGGCTTTGATTGTTGCTGTCATGGCTTTTGATTACCTGAATCTGGATCGTAAAGGGATTGTCTCTGTTACTATGCCTTGCTTTGGAACAACTAAAAGAACCTACGAAAATGCAATTAAGCTGAGTAGTTTGTTAGGGGTAACTTTAAAAGAGATTGATATAAGTGAAAGTGTCAGAGCCCATTTTAAAGATATAAACCACGATGAAAAAATTACCGATACGGTTTATGAGAATGCTCAGGCTAGAAGAAGAACCCACATCTTAATGGATATCGGTAATCAAATCGGCGGATTTGTTATCGGGACGGGTGATTTATCGGAAATCGCACTAGGCTGGGCAACCTTTAACGGAGACCATATGTCGATGTATTCGGTTAACAGTTCAATCCCAAAAACTTTGATAAACCACCTAATCAGATACTACGCCACCCATCTGTCGGTTTCAAAAGAATTGCCTGAAGTCTTAGAAGATATCATCAGTACTCCCGTGAGCCCCGAACTCCTTCCGACTGATATCGGGCAGGCTACCGAAAAAATTATCGGTCCTTATGTTTTACACGATTTTTTTATCTACAATATGCTTAGATTAAGTTACTCACCCCAAAAAATTGTCAGGTTGGCCAAAACAGCGTTTGACGGCGAGTTCAGTGAAAAAGAGATTATCGGCTACTTAAGGATTTTTATAAAAAGATTCTTTGCCAATCAATTTAAACGTTCTGTTTTTGCAGACGGAGTCCAAGTCGGTTCGGTTTCTCTCAGCCCCAGAGGAGAATTTAGCCTTGCCAGTGATACAAGCAGTGCTTTATGGCTGGAAGAGCTGGATAAGTTAGAGGGAAATTAGAAAAGAGCATAATATTTCTTTTCAAATTGTTATGACAATACTATAATTATTATATGGGAAAAGTTGTCACCATTA
>Ga0265293_10004504_pt1 | contig 24477 bp, 19 predicted proteins | sample Munlanlewell138R_FD_192505 | JGI IMG/M metagenome (GOLD analysis project Ga0265293, IMG submission 192505) | Leachate microbial communities from a municipal landfill in Southern Ontario, Canada - Leachate well 138R | ecosystem: Engineered > Solid waste > Landfill > Unclassified | place: Canada...
CCTTCGTCCTTGCTGATTTCGCCTTGCAGGCGTTCAATTTCCTTGGACAGGCGGATACGCTCCGCTTCCACGTCAATCTCTACGTGCAGCATCAGTTGCGTGGTGCCGATCACTTGTACCGGTGCGCCTGCATCGGTAGGCAGTTGATCGACAATTTCCACGCTTTCCAGCTTGCCCAGCGCAGCCAGATACGGGCTGTTGGCTTTTAGGGTTTCGGCATTGCCTTGGGCAATCAGCGGTACGCGCTGAGCGGGCGAAATGTTCATTTCGCCACGCAGGGCACGGATGGCGTCCACTTGGGCTTTCAGTTCGGCAACCTGGGTCACGGCCTGCTCATCAACCGTGGCGAGGTTGGCAATTGGGTAGGGCTGGACCGAAATGCTGGTGGTTTCGTCAGCGGCACGTTTACCAGCCACCACCGAGACCTTCTGCCACAGTTCTTCCGTGATGAAGGGGATGATAGGGTGCGCTACGCGCAGCACCACTTCCAGTACGCGGATCAGGGTGCGGCGGGTGCCCAGTTGCTGCTCGGGCGTGCCGTTCTGGATCTGGGTCTTGGCCAGCTCCAGGTACCAGTCGCAGTACTCGTCCCATACAAAGTGGTAGATGGCATTGGCGACGTTGTCGAAACGGTAGTCGGCAAAACCGCGCTCGGCGTCCTGTTCCAGGCCTTGCAACAGGCTGATGATCCAGCGATCAGCAAAGCTCAGTTCGGCGGGTGCGTCGGTGTGCAGCTCATGACCTTCGGTGTTCATCAACACAAAGCGGGTGGCGTTCCACAGCTTGTTGCAGAAGTTGCGGTAGCCTTCGCAACGCTTCATGTCGAAGTTGATATTGCGGCCCAGAGTGGCGTAGGCGGCCATGGTAAAGCGCAGTGCGTCCGTGCCGAAGGCGGGGATGCCGTCGGGGTAGTCTTTCTTGGTGCGTTTGGTAATGCTTTGTGCCTGCTTGGGGTTCATCAGGCCAAACGTACGTTTGTGGATCAGGCTTTCCAGATCGATGCCGTCGATCAAATCCACGGGGTCAATGGTATTGCCCTTGGATTTGCTCATCTTCTTGCCTTCCATATCGCACACCAGTCCGTGAACGTAGACGGTGTTGAATGGAACGCGGCCGGTCAGGTGCATGCTCATCATGACCATGCGGGCAACCCAGAAGAAAATAATGTCGAAACCAGTGACCAGTACGCTGGAGGGCAGGTAACGGGCCAGATCTGGAGTTTCTTCAGGCCAGCCCAGATCGGTAAAGGGCACCAGGGCGGAGGAGAACCAGGTATCCAGCACGTCTTCGTCGCGGCGCAGTGGGCCGGTCACGCCAGCGGCGCGGGCTTGTTCCAGAGCTTCTTCTTCGGAACGGGCGACAAACAGGCTACCGTCTTCGGCGTACCAGGCGGGAATTTGGTGACCCCACCACAACTGACGGGAAATGCACCAATCCTGAATATTGTTCAGCCACTGGTTGTAGGTGTTGGACCAGTTGTCGGGGTAGAAGCGCACACGGCCATCGGCCACCACATCCAGGGCAACCTGGGTGATGCTCTTGCCGGGGTGCAGTGAATCTTCCGGAGCGGGCTTGCTCATGGCTACAAACCACTGGTCAGTCAGCATGGGTTCAATGACTGTATTGGTGCGGTCGCCACGTGGCACCATCAGCTTGTGTGGCTTGACGGCCTGTAGCAGGCCCTGGGCTTCTAGGTCGGCCACGATTTGCTTGCGCGCGGCAAAGCGCTCCAGGCCTTGATAGGCTTCGGGAGCGGTGTCGGCAATGTGGGCATCCAGTGTCAGGATGCTGATCATTTCCAGGCCGTGGCGTTGGCCAACAGCATAGTCATTGAAGTCGTGAGCAGGGGTCACCTTCACGACACCGGTGCCGAAGGCTGGGTCTACATAATCGTCCGCAATGATCGGGATGGAGCGGCCGACCAGGGGCAGGGTAACGGTCTGGCCGATCAGGCCGATATAGCGCTCGTCTTCGGGGTGCACCATCAGGGCAACGTCGCCCAGCATGGTTTCCGGACGGGTGGTGGCCACCGTCAGGTGGGTCAGATCACCCTGGGGTGTGGTCAGCGGGTAGCGGATTTCCCACAGATGCCCGTCTTCTTCCTCGCTGACCACTTCCAGGTCGGATACGGCGGTGCCCAGTACGGGGTCCCAGTTCACCAGGCGCTTGCCACGGTAAATCAGACCTTGTTCGTACAGGCGGACAAAGGTTTCCAGCACGCCACGGGACAGATTATCGTCCATGGTGAAGTATTCGCGGCTCCAGTCACAGGACGCGCCCAGACGGCGAAACTGGCTGGTAATGGTGTTGCCGGATTTCTCTTTCCACTCCCAGACTTTTTCCAGGAATTTCTCGCGACCCAGGTCGTGGCGGCTGATGTTCTGGGCATCGAGCTGGCGCTCCACAATGATCTGGGTGGCAATCCCGGCGTGGTCGGTGCCAGGAATGTAGACCGTATCGTCGCCTTTCATGCGGTGGTAGCGCGTCAGGCCATCCATGATGGTCTGGTTAAAGGCGTGGCCCATGTGCAAAGTCCCGGTGACGTTCGGTGGTGGGGACTGAATGACAAAGGGTTCGGACTGATGATCACCCAAGGGCTGGACGTGCTGGCCTCCCTTGAAAAGGTCGGCTTGCTCCCAGCGCGCGTACCAGCGCGTTTCGATTTCCTGGGGTTCAAAGCTCTTGGATAATTGCTCGTCGGAGGTCGTTGCGGATGAGTTGGTCATGGTGATGCGGTCTGCCTGCCCCTTTTGGCACGTTCGGTGCCAGATGGGGCGGGACTAATCCTGGGTAAAAAACGAATGTAAGATGCACTATTTTAAGATGTGGCCGTGCGTCTTTGGCGTGGTAAAATGCCGGGTTGCCGTAAATCTGATGAAAGTGCTTGTTTTCATTAAAAAATTTAGCGCGAACCGTCGGATCTGCATTTTGCTTTACGCAGCAAAGACTACACTATATTGTTCTTATTTGGATTTTCACATGGCTATTGAACGCACTCTGTCCATTATCAAGCCCGACGCTGTTGCTAAAAACGTGATCGGTCAGATTATTTCCCGCTTTGAAGGCGCTGGCCTGAAAGTGATCGCTGGTCGCCTGGTTCACCTGTCCCGTGGCGAAGCCGAGCGCTTCTACGGCGTGCACGCCGAGCGTCCTTTCTTCAAGGATCTGGTCGACTTCATGGTTTCCGGTCCTGTATTCGTACAAGTTCTGGAAGGTGAAGGCGCCATTGCCAAGAACCGCGAATTGATGGGCGCTACCGACCCCAAGAAAGCTGACGCTGGCACCATCCGCGCTGACTTCGCTGAGAGCATCGACGCCAACGCTGTTCACGGTTCCGACGCTCCTGAAACTGCTGCTGTCGAAATCGCTTTCTTCTTCCCAGAGTGCAACGTTTACAGCCGTTAATTGGCTAAACCGCGCAGTACCGGCGGCACTCTGATCAAGACTTGCCCGGCCCACTGGAACTCTGGTGTGCCGGGTAAGTCCTACAAGAAGAGGCTTTTTTGCATTTCTGCAAAAAATGAGTCGCCAGACCGCGTGAAGGTATTATTTTTATGTCATCGCTCGAACCTACCAATATTCTGGGCCTGGGCCCGGAGCAACTTGTTGAACTGGTTGCCCAATGGGGCGGCAAGCCTTTCCGTGCGCGCCAATTGCAGCGCTGGATACACCAGCGTCAACAGGACGATTTTGGGCAGATGACAGATCTGGCGCGCGAGTTCCGCGAGCAGCTGAGCGCCAATTGCGTTGTCACCGCGCCCAGCATGTCGCACGAACACATTTCTACCGACGGCACCCGTAAATGGCTGTTTGATGTAGGCAGCAATAACGCCGTCGAAGCGGTTTTCATTCCCGAGGATGATCGGGGCACCCTGTGCATTTCCAGTCAGGCTGGTTGTACCGTGGCCTGTCCATTCTGTTCCACGGGTTACCAGGGTTTCAACCGCAACCTGACAAGCTCTGAAATCATTGGTCAGCTTTGGTTTGCCCGCCGTGCTTTGCTGGGTGCGCCTGAAACGGCCCGTATCGGGGAAGCTGAACAAACCAGTACGCGCGTCATCAGCAATGTGGTCATGATGGGCATGGGCGAGCCCTTGCTTAATTATGATCAGGTGCTCGGTGCCTTGCGCCTGATGCTGGACGATAATGCCTACGGTCTGTCGCGCCGTCGCGTGACGGTATCCACCTCCGGTGTGGTACCCATGATGGATCGTTTGGCCAAAGATTGTCCGGTGGCTCTGGCTGTGTCGCTGCATGCGCCCAATGATGCGTTGCGCGACCGTCTGGTGCCGCTGAACAAGAAGTATCCGCTGGCCGAGCTTCTGGATGCCTGTAATCGCTATCTGGAGCATGCCCCGCGTGACTTCATTACCTTTGAATACATCATGTTGGACGGCATCAACGATACCGACCAACATGCGCAGGAATTGCTGGATATCGCGCGCATTGTGCGTTGCAAATTCAATTTGATCCCTTTTAATCCTTTTCCGCAGTCCGGTCTGAAGCGCTCCTCTGCCGCACGGGTCAAACAGTTTGCCCAAAGGCTGATGGATGGCGGAGTGGTCACTACCGTACGAAAGACGCGTGGCGACGATATTGCGGCTGCTTGCGGGCAGTTGGCGGGTGATATTCGTGATCGCACCCGTATCGAGCAGCGTTTGCCTGATCGGGCCGTCATTCAAATCAAACAGGAACGTGCATGAGCGAGACTCTGGATCCTACCAAGCAATCGGCGCCGGAAGCGGGCTCAGGTGTGGGTCCCACACTCCGTGAGTTGCGTCTGGCACAATCGTGTACGCTGAACGAAGCCTCCACTCGCCTGAAGTTTTCGGTTCGGCAACTGGAGGCTCTGGAGGCTCAGGAGTGGAGTCAGTTGCCCGGGGGGCAGCCCTTGCGTGGCATGGTGCGCAATTATGCGCGCTTTCTCGAGACCGATGTCTCGGCAGTGCTGGTCATGCTGGAATCTCAGGTCAGTGATACCGCAGCCCCCAAGCCCGTACCGCGTGATCATTCCGGTTCGGGGCTGGCCAGTACGGATTTGGGCCTATATGCCGAATCACGCGGTGGTTCAGGCTGGATCTGGATTCTAATCATTATTGTTTTGTTGTTGGTAGCCGGTTTTTACGCCATTGATCGGGGCTGGGTTCCTGATCAATGGTTGGTGTTTGATTGGCTTAAGGATTTGAAGAAATGACGCAGGGTCCCGGAACTCCCTCTGCTTGCCAGCCCTTGCCGGTTGGTGCTCAACCCAAACGGGTGACGCGCACGGTGGATGTGCGCTGGGGCGATCATGTCGTGAAACTGGGGGGCTCGGCTCCTGTCGTGGTGCAGTCCATGACCAATACGGATACGGTCGATGCCATTGCAACGGCCATCCAGGTCAAGGAGTTGGCGCGTGCGGGTTCCGAGCTGGTGCGTATTACCGTCAATACCCCGGAAGCTGCGCGAGAAGTGCCGGCGATCCGTGAGCAATTGGACCGCATGGGTGTCAATGTTCCCTTGGTGGGGGACTTTCATTACAACGGGCACAAGCTGCTGGCCGACTTTCCGGAATGCGCACAAGCCTTGTCCAAGTACCGCATCAATCCGGGCAATATGGGCGGGGGCAAGCGTCGGGACGATAACTTTGCCAAGATGATTGAAATCGCCTGCCGTTACGACAAGGCCGTGCGTATCGGTGTGAACTGGGGCAGCCTGGATCACGAGCTGATGGCCCGCATGATGGACGAGAACAATCAACGCGCACACCCCTGGACGGCGCAGGCTGTCATGCGTGATGCCCTGGTGTTTTCGGCCATCAGCAATGCCCAGCGTGCCGAAGAGCTCGGTCTGGACGGCAAGCGTATCGTGCTGTCTTGCAAGGTCAGCCATGTGCAGGATTTGATTACGGTTTATCAGGATTTGTCCGCGCGTTGCGATTACGCCCTGCATCTGGGTTTGACCGAAGCGGGGATGGGCAGCAAGGGTATTGTGGCTTCCACCGCCGCCTTGTCCGTCTTGTTGCAGCAAGGCATTGGTGACACCATTCGTATTTCCCTGACGCCCGAACCCGGTGGCGATCGTGCCCGTGAAGTGGTGGTGGCTCAGGAAATTTTGCAGACCATGGGTTTGCGTGCCTTCACCCCTATGGTGGTGGCGTGTCCGGGTTGTGGTCGCACCAGCAGTACGGTGTTCCAGGAGCTGGCCAACGATATTCAAGGCTATTTGCGTGACCAGATGCCCGTCTGGAAAGATCTGTATCCCGGCGTGGAAACCATGAACGTCGCGGTGATGGGCTGTGTGGTCAATGGTCCAGGGGAAAGCCGCCACGCCGATATCGGCATCAGCTTGCCGGGAACCGGGGAAGTGCCCTCGGCACCCGTCTATGTGGATGGCGAGCGGGTGGTGACCCTGAAGGGTGATACTATCGCTCAAGAATTTCAGACCATTGTCCAGAATTACGTTGAGCGCCGCTATGGCAAGGCTCCAACGGTTTGATCAACACGCTTGTCAGTCTATGGCGAGCAAACCATTAGAATTATGACGCAGCAGTTTCAAAAGCTCCGCGCCCTGACGGGCATGAAAGACACCTTACCGGGTGAAAGCGCACAGTGGGAAGCCCTGGAGGCTCTGGTGCGGGACTGGTTGGCCAGCTATGGCTATCGCAATATGCGTACCCCCGTGCTGGAACATACCCAGTTGTTTGCCCGTGGTATTGGCGAGGTCACCGACATTGTCGAGAAGGAAATGTATTCCTTTACCGACTCGCTCAACGGCGACAAGCTCACCATGCGCCCCGAATTTACGGCGGGCATGGTGCGCGCCACTATCGAACATAATCTCTTGTACGATCGCCCTCATCGTGTTTATGCAATGGGGCCGGTGTTCCGTCATGAGCGCCCGCAGCGTGGCCGCTACCGTCAGTTCCATCAGATTGATGTGGAGGCCTTGGGTCTGCCCGGGCCGGATGTGGATGCCGAGCTGATCGTTATGCTGGCCCGTTTGTGGAAGAAGCTGGGTTTGACGGACATTCGTCTGGAGCTGAACTCCCTGGGGCAGGCGCAAGAGCGTGCCGCCCACCGTGCGGCCTTGATCGAACACCTGGAAGCCCACAAGGATGTGCTGGACGAAGAGGCCCAGCGCCGCATGTATACCAATCCCTTGCGCGTGCTGGATACCAAAAATCCGGCCATGCAGGAAATGGCCAATGCAGCTCCACGCCTGTTCGATTTCCTGGGTGAAGAGTCCCGTGCGCATTTTCAGGGCGTGTGCGAGCGTCTGGATGATGCCGGTATTGCCTACACACTGAACCCGCGCCTGGTGCGTGGTCTGGACTACTACAACTTGACTGTGTTCGAGTGGGTAACGGATCGCCTGGGTGCACAAGGTACGGTGTGCGGTGGTGGCCGTTACGATGGCCTGATCGAATTGATGGGTGGCAAACCTTCGCCTGCCGTGGGTTTCGCCATTGGCATGGAGCGTTTGCTGGACCTGTGCTCGCAAGATGGCGAGCAGCCAGCCATTCCCGAATGTCAGGTTTATATGGTTCACCAAGGCGAGGCTGCCCAGCGCAAGGCCTCACTGTTGGCCGAGCAATTGCGTGATGCCGGTTTGCAGGTGATCGTCCATGCAGGCTCCAGTGGCTTCAAGTCCCAGTTCAAACGGGCTGATGCCAGTGGTGCGCAGGCCGCCGTTATTTTGGGTGACGACGAACTCCAAAAAGAACAGGCCAGTGTGAAATGGTTGCGTGCTGCGGATGGCGCCGAGCAGCAACAGTCTGTTGATTTTTCTGAACTCGCCAGTGTTTTGTCAGCAAGGATTTGAGCATGGCCTACGATCTTGAAGAACAGGAAAAACTAGATGCCATGCGAGCATGGTGGGACCGCTGGGGCACCTTGTGCATTGTGCTGGCGTTTGCCGCGTTGGCTGCGGTAGCGGGCTGGCGCGGTTGGCAGTGGTACCAGGGCCATCAGGCAGGTCAGGCCATGGGTTATTTTGAGGCATTGGAAAGTGCGGCTGCCCAGACCGGCGAAGAGGCTGATGCCCGGGTGCTGGCTGCCAGCACGACCTTGCGTAACGATTTTCCCAAGTCTGGCTACACCTCTCGCGGTGTTCTGCTGGCTGCCCAGGCCTTGCAGCAACGCGGCAATCTGACGCCTGCTCGAGAGCAACTGGAGTGGATGGTCAAAACCAACCACGACCCCGCGCTGACCCCGCTGGCACGTCTGCGTCTGGCCGGTATCTTGCTGGAACAAAAGAATTATGACGAAGCGCTGGCTCAACTGGCAAATCCTCCTGCCAGCTTTGCCGGTCTGTTTGCGGATCGCAAAGGCGATATTCTGGCCGCTCAAGGACAGAACGATGCAGCGCGCGACGCCTGGAAACAGGCCGTGGAGTTGCTCAAGCAAGACCCTATTTCGCAGTTGGTCCAGATCAAACTTGATGCCCTGGCAGGAGCTTAACGCATGTCTCTTTCTACTATTCGCCCATCCTCATCCTCTGCCATGCGTGCCTTGCGTCTGAGTGCTCTGGCTTTGAGTCTGACCGCTTTGGCTGGTTGCTCCATGTTCTCCAGCAAGGACCCACGTTTCGAGCCCACTCCCTTGACGGAATACACCCCCGGTGTGGCCGCCAAAATTAGCTGGAGCACCTCTATTGGCAGCGGGGCAGATTCGGGCTTTGCACCGCAAGTGACTGGCTCTTCGGTCTACGCCGCGTCGGTCTCGGGTCAGGTCAGCAAGGTGGATCTGGATACGGGTCGTGTGCAGTGGTCAACCAATGCCGGCAAGAAGTTGACGGCTGGTGCAGGTTCGGATGGCGTAGTGACGGCCGTGGCTTCAGTGGATGGCAACGTGATTGCGTTTGACGACTCGGGCAAGGAATTGTGGCGCAGCCGTAGCAGCAGTGCCGTGAATGTGCCTCCTGCCGTTGGTGCTGGTGTGGTTGTCGTACGCACTAGCGACTACCGCCTGCAAGCCTTTGATGCCAGTACGGGTGATTTGCGTTGGAGCTTACAGCGTCCTGGTCCGGCCTTGTCCTTGAAAACCAGCATGCAGATGCGCATTATCGACGGTTTGTTGCTGGCAGGCATGCCCAATGGTCGCCTGATGGCGATTGACGCCGCTCAGGGCAATCTGGTGTGGGAAGGTAGTATCTCTGTTTCTCGCGGTGCAACCGATCTGGAGCGCATTAATGACGTTGTGGGTGCTCCCCAGGTCGTCGATCCTTTGTTGTGCGGCGCCACCTATCAGGGGCGCGTAGCCTGCTTTGACGTTTCCCAAGGTGGGCGCTTGGTGTGGGATAGGGAATTTTCGGCCGGTACCGGTATCGCAGCGGACAACCATATGTTGTATGCCGCCAATAGCCGCAGCCAGATTGAAGCGTTTGCCATGACTGACGGGCAAACGATCTGGACGCAGAATGCGTTGCGTAACCGTGGTCTGGCTCCTTTGGCCGTCATGCCCCAGGCGCTTGCCGCCGGTGACATGGAAGGCTATGTTCACTTTCTATCGCGACTGGACGGCACCTTGTTGGGCCGGGTCAGTGTCGGCGGTGGTGCCATTGTTTCGCCTTTGGTCGGAACCCCACGCGGGGTTCTGGTCCAGACCGGCAATGGTAATTTGGTCTTGGTTGGAATCAATTGAAAAGCGTTTCTTTTAAGCCCGTAGTGGCTTTGGTCGGTCGGGCCAACGTTGGCAAGTCCACTTTGTTCAACCGCTTGACGCGCTCGCGCGCGGCTCTGGTGGCGAACTTCCCGGGCCTGACCCGCGACCGTCATTACGGCGAAGGCCGGGTGGGTGAACGTCCCTACATTGTGGTCGATACGGGCGGTTTTGAACCTGTCGCTAAAACCGGTATGTTGCTGGAGATGGCTCGCCAGACTCAGCAAGCAATTGCCGAGGCCGATGTCGTTGTCTTTTTGGTCGATGCCCGTGAAGGTGTCAATGCCCTGGATCTGGAAATTGCGCAGTTGCTGCGCAAGCTGGGTCAAAAAGTGCTGTTGGCCGTGAATAAAGCCGAAGGCATGCGTTATGAGGCCGGTGGGGCAGAGTTTCACGAACTGGGTCTGGGCCAGCCTTACCTGATTTCCGCTTCGCACGGCGATGGCGTGGAAGAGCTGATCAATCTGGCTCTGGAACAGGTGCCCAGCCCCGATTCTGATAGCGAGGGCCAGGACGATGAGGAGTTTCAGCATCGTATCAAGTTGGCGATTGTGGGCCGCCCCAATGTGGGCAAGTCCACCCTGATCAACACCTTGGTAGGTGAGGATCGCGTGATTGCGTTCGACCAGCCTGGTACCACGCGTGATGCCATTGAAATCGAGTTCGAGCGCAACGGGGTGGAATACACCCTGATCGACACGGCCGGTTTGCGCAAGCGCGGCAAGGTATTCGAGGCGGTGGAAAAGTTCTCTGTTATCAAGACCTTGCAGGCGATTGAGGCATGTAATGTGGTCTTGCTGATGATTGATGCCCACACGGAAATTTCCGACCAGGACGCCAGCATTGCCGGCTTCGTGGTAGAGACCGGCCGTGCGCTGGTTGTCGGCATCAATAAGTGGGATGGGCTGGACGAGTACCAGCGCGAGTGGATCAAGCGTGAGTTCGATCGCAAACTGCGTTTTTTGAGCTTTGCCAAGATGCATACTTTGTCGGCTCTGAAAGGGCAGGGCATCAATCCCTTGCTCAAGTCGGTCAATGCCGCACACGCCGCCGCGTTCGCCAAGCTGTCGACTCCCAAACTTACGCGTGTCATGCAAGAAGCGGTGGAACAGCAACAGCCGCCACGCAAAGGTATTTTCCGTCCCAAGTTGCGGTATGCTCACCAAGGTGGCATGAACCCGCCGATTGTGGTGATTCACGGCAACGCCCTGGATGCCATTTCGGACAGTTATCGCCGTTATCTGGAGACGCGTTTTCGCGAGGCCTTCAAGTTGGAAGGCACGCCTTTGCGCATCGAGTTCAAATCGTCTAAAAACCCTTATCTGAAGGACGCGTAATGAGCCGTTTGTGGAGTGATCATGTAGCAGGGCTTTCTCCCTATGTACCAGGTGAGCAGGTCAAGCTGGATAACCTCTTGAAGCTGAACACAAACGAGCATCCTTTCGGTCCGTCGCCTAAGGCATTGGAAGCGATCCGCCAGGCGGCGACCGACGATTTGCGTCTTTACCCCTCTTACAGCGCGCAGGAGCTGCGTGACGCCGTGGCGCACAACCATGGCGTCAAAGCCAATAATGTCTTTTTGGGCAATGGCTCGGACGAAGTGCTGGCCCATGTGTTCAGCGCCCTGTTCCTGCGTGGTGTGCGTCCGGTCCTGCTGCCCGATATCACGTACAGCTTCTACACCACTTACTGTTCGTACTTTGGTGTGCCCGCTGATATCGTGCCCCTGCGTGAGGACTTCACGCTGAATGTGCAGGACTATGTGCGCAAGCGCAGCCTGCCGCCCGCCGGCATTATCTTTGCCAACCCCAATGCACCTACCGGTATTCCGCTGTCTCTGGAAGATATCGAAACCATTCTGGCTGCCAACCCGGATACCACGGTTGTGGTGGACGAGGCTTACGTGGATTTCGGCGGTACCTCTTCGGTCAGCCTGCTGGAAAAGTATGACAATCTGGTTGTGATCCAGACTATGTCCAAGTCACGTGCCTTGGCAGGCCTGCGTGTTGGTTATGCCCTGGCCAGTGCCGACATCATCCAGGCTCTGGAGCGGGTGAAAGACAGTTTCAACTCCTACCCCATGGACACCATCGCCCAGGTGGGCGCCGTGGCTTCCTTGAAGGATACGGAGTATTTTGACCGTCAATGCCAGGCGGTGATTGATGCTCGCGAACAGTTGCGTGCCGATCTGGAGCAGTTGGGTTTTGAGGTTTTACCCTCGAAAGCGAACTTTTTGTTGGCAACGCACCCTAAGCATTCGGCAGCGGGTATTCAGCAAGCCCTGCGCGAGCAGGGGATTTTGGTTCGTCACTTCCGTCAGCCACGCATTGAGCAATATTTACGTATTACGGTAGGATCGCCCGAGCAGTGTGCCCGACTGTGTAACAGTTTGCGGCAGATTTTAGGGCAAGGCGCCTGATATACACTTATTAGATAAAAATCTCCAGTTTGGAACGTGCGAATTCAGGGAAAACCCGGTAAAGTAGTGGGATTCGCTTCCATTTCTGGAAAAACAACATAACCGGAGCATCACCAATGAGCAATAAAGGGCAAATTCTACAAGACCCGTTTTTGAACGCGCTGCGCAAGGAGCATATCCCTGTGTCGATCTACCTGGTCAACGGCATCAAGCTGCAAGGTCAGATCGAGTCCTTCGATCAGTATGTCGTACTGCTGCGCAATACCGTCACTCAAATGGTGTATAAGCACGCGATCTCTACCGTCGTTCCTGCACGCCCTGTTACTTTGGCTGCGGATGAGCAGGCTGAATAAATCCTCACCCAGTTCTTTGTACTCTGAAAGACCCGTCTCGCGGAGCCCGCGGGCGGGTCTTTATTTCTGGAGCAAGCGTTGAAGGCACTGGTCATTAGTGTGGATATGGGCGAGCTGGACTATAAAGCCCATGCGGAAGAGTTCGTCATGCTGGCCGAAGGTGCTGGCGCCCAGATTGTGGAACAGTTGGTCGTGCGTCGTTCCCGCCCAGATTCTGCTTATTACATTGGTACAGGCAAGCTGGAAGAGGCCGTTGCGCTGGCCAAGGCGACAGAGGCCGAAGTGGTGCTGTTTGACCATGCCTTGAGCCCGGCACAGCAGCGTAATCTGGAGCGTAAGCTGGAATTGCGCGTTGTCGACCGGGTTGCTCTGATTCTGGATATTTTTGCCCTGCGGGCGCAAAGCCATGAAGGTAAGTTGCAGGTCGAACTGGCGCAGTTGCAGCACCTGACTTCCCGATTGACCCGGATGTGGACTCACCTGGAACGCCAAAAAGGCGGGATCGGGATGCGTGGTCCAGGTGAATCACAGTTGGAAATGGACCGCCGCATGATTGGCGACAAAGTCCGTACCTTGCGAGAACGTCTGGCCAAGGTGCAGCGTCAACGCAGTACCCAGCGCCGTGCCCGCACTCGCAGCGGGACGTTGTCGGTGTCACTGGTGGGCTATACCAACACGGGTAAATCCACCTTGTTCAATGCCTTGACTCGGGCGGATGCCTACGCGGCCGACCAGTTATTTGCTACCTTGGACACCACGACGCGCCGTATCTGGATTGAAGGGGCTGGGCAGGTCGTGATTTCGGATACGGTGGGCTTCATTCGAGAATTGCCGCCGACCTTGATCGCGGCTTTCCGGGCCACTTTGGAAGAGACCGTCCATGCGGATTTATTGCTGCATGTGGTCGATGCCGCCAACCCTCAACGCGATGAGCAAATCGCTGAAGTTCATAAGGTTCTGGAGGACATCGGGGCCCATGAGATACCTCGTATTCTGGTCTACAACAAAATTGACCAAGCTGGCTATGAGCCACGGGTAGAGCGGGACGAACATGGTACTATTGCCCGAGTCTTTGTTAGCGCTTTAGAGCGCATCGGATTGGACGGGTTGCGTGCAGCAATCGTCGAATCAGGTCATTTCGCGGAAAACAATGCGTCTGAACAATAAAATATTCAATCTCAATGATCCCGGTTGGGGACGAGACAGTGGCAAAAACGGTTCCGAGCCACCTCGCCGCCCCGAGAAACAAGATGGCCCGCCTGACCTCGACGAGGTGTGGCGTGACTTCAATAGTCGCTTGGGATCTCTATTTGGCAAAAAGGGACGTCGTTCCCCTCCGGGTGGCATGCCTCCGGGGAGCGGTAATGGCCCTTCCATGCCTAAAGGCTCCCCCAAGCTGCTGATTATCGGCGGCGTGGTGGCGGTAGGTCTTTGGATGGCCAGTGGCTTTACCATCGTGCAAGAAGGTCAGGTTGCCGTGGTGACTCGTTTTGGCGAGTACACCAAAACCTTGAATCCCGGTCTGCAATGGCGCTGGCCTGCTCCGATCGAAGATTACCAAACTGTCAATATTTCCCAGTTGCGTACTTTCGAGGTGGGTTACCGCGGAAGTGCGCGCAACAAAGTCCTGCCTGAATCCCTGATGCTGACGACCGACGAGAATATCGTTGATATGCAGTACGTGGTTCAGTATCGCCTGTTGCCTACCGGTGCACCGGACTATTTGTTCAACACCAATAATCCGGACGAATCGGTACGTCAGGCGGCAGAAACCGCCATGCGTGAAGTCGTGGGCAAACAGCCTATGGATACCGTTCTGTATTCCGGCCGTACGCAGATTGCATCGGACGTGCAGCAACTGGCTCAGTCCATTCTGGACCGTTACCGTACCGGTATTCAGATCAGCACCGTGGCTATCCAGAACGTGCAGCCGCCCGAGCAGGTTCAAGCGGCCTTTGATGATGCCGTCAAGGCCGGTCAGGACCGCGAGCGTCAGATCAATGAGGGTCAGGCATACGCCAACAAGGTATTGCCCGAAGCTGCTGGTCAAGTGGCTCGGATGATGCAGGAGTCCGAGGGTTACAAGGCTCGTGTGATTGGTGATGCCAAGGGTGATACCGCACGTTTTGGCAGCGTTGAGGCCGAGTACGTGAAGGCTCCGGGTGTAACGCGGGACCGTCTGTACCTGTCCACGATTCAGGAAATTCTGGAAAGCACCAGCAAGGTACTGGTTGATACCCGTAGCGATAACAACATGCTCTATTTGCCTTTGGACAAGATCGTGCGTCAGGTAGGTAGCCGTACCGATATGGAGCCGTCAGCCCCGGTCGTTTCTGCGTCGGTGCAAGGGCAGGTAAGCCGTTCGCCCGCACCAGCTTCGGTACCCAAAGCGCCGGCACCTGCTAACTCAGCCGGCCTGGATACTTCGCTGGGTTCGCTGGTCAGCCCTTATTCCCCATACGCACGCTAGGAGAGCTTGATGCAACGTTTATTTCCTGCTCTGGTGGCCCTGGCGGTAATTGTCGGTCTGCTGCTGTCTTCCGTATTTATCGTGCGTGAGCGCGATGCGGCGCTGGTTTTTGCCCTGGGTGAAGTGCGCGATACCATTACAACGCCCGGTTTGCACTTCAAGTTGCCGCCGCCATTTGAAAACGTGGTGTTCCTTGACAAGCGTCTGCAGACAATTGAAACCAAGGACCCCGAGCGTATTCAGACCGCTGAAAAGAAGAACCTGTTGATCGACTCTTACGTCAAATGGCGTATTTCCGATCCACGCCTGTTTTACGTGACTTTTGGCGCAACGGATCGTGGTGCGGTCGAGCGTTTGCAGGCTCAGATTCGTGACGCTTTGAACGCTTCGGTGAACGTCCGTACCGTGAAAGAAGTGGTGTCTACCGAACGTGATGCCATTATGCGCGAGGTGCTGACTGCCGTTGAAGCGCGTGCTCGTCCTTTGGGTGTGGAAGTGGTTGATGTGCGTTTGCGCCGCATTGACTTCGCTCCCGAGATTTCGGAATCGGTGTACCGCCGTATGGAAGCCGAGCGTACACAAGAAGCAAACCGCTTGCGTGCAACCGGTGCCGCTGAAAGCGAGCGTATCCGTGCCGAAGCCGAACGTCAGCGTGAAGAGTTGCTGGCTGATGCCTACGCACAAGCTCAGGCCATTCGTGGTCAGGGTGATGGTGAAGCCGCTGCTATTTACTCCGATAGTTATGGCAAGAACCCCGAGTTCTACCGTTTCTACCGCAGCCTGGAAGCTTATCGTAGTGCTTTCAGCAAACAGACCGATACGCTGGTCATCAGTCCAGACTCTGATTTCTTCAAGTATTGGGGCGAGCAAGGATCACCCGCAGCACCTGCGAACTGATCCCCGCTAGAGAACTTAGGGCCGTTGGGTGTTCCACCCGCGGCCCTGATCGTTTATACTAGCGTGTAAGTTACTAACACCACTTCGCATGCGACTTAGGCGGCTTACAAGCCCTAAGTCGCTTTTTGTTTGGCTGGAACTTTCGTTTATAAGTAGTCCGAGGCACGAGTATGTCCAATTGGTTGTTGCCAGAGAGCCTGGCTGATATCTTGCCTGCAGAGGCGCGTCGCATCGAAGAGCTGCGCCGCGATTTGCTAGACTTGTATCGTACTTACGGGTTCGAACTGGTCGCTCCGCCGCTGGTGGAGTATCTGGAATCCCTGCAGGCGGTTTCTGGCACAGATTTGAATCTGCGGACCAGCAAAGTCGTCGATCAAATCTCGGGTCGTACGATGGGCGTACGCGCCGACATGACCCCCCAGGTAGCTCGTATTGATGCTCACTTGCTTAACCGCGAAGGCGTGACTCGGCTTTGCTACTGTGGTTCGGTCTTGCATGCTCGTCCGGCTGGTTTGCTGTCGGACCGCGAGCTATTGCAGATCGGCGCGGAAATCTTCGGCCATGCCGGTATTGAATCCGATCTGGAAGTGGTGCAGTTGGCGCTGGAAAGCGTGGGCCGGGCAGGGGTGCATCATCCTCGTTTGGACTTGAACTATCCGGATCTGGGGCGTTTCCTGATCGAGCGTGATCCTATTTTGAAAACCCGCGTGGCAGAAGTGTGTGAGCTTCTGAACGCCAAGGATGTGTCGGGCCTGCGCGCCCTGGGTCGTGAGTCGGGTTGTCTGCCCGAAACTACTCGCTATCTGTTGGCTCTGACTTCCTTGTATGGCGATGGCAGCGTGCTGGAGCGCGCTCGCAGCGTTTTGCCCGATGAGCCCGAGGTGCGTGAAGCCTTGGGCAGCCTGCGCAGCTTTATTGATGCCTTGCCTGGCCACGAAATTACAGTGGACCTGGCCGATATCGGCAGCGGTTATGCCTACCATTCTGGCCTGATCTTTTCGGTTTATGCGGAAGGCTGGCACGATGCCCTGGTCAAGGGCGGACGCTTTGACGGTATTGGCCGCATGTATGGCCGTGCTCGTCCTGCAACCGGCTTCAGCCTGGATTTGCGCAAGCTCTCGGCTGGCCTGGCGCCGGCTCAGGCGGCCCGCGCGGTACGTGCCCCCTGGGGCAATGATGCGGCCCTGAGTGCAGCGGTCAAGCAGTTGCGTCAAAACGGTGAAATTGTGATTCAGATGCTGCCCGGTCAGGAGCTGAATCTGGATGAATTCGTGATCGACCGCGAGCTGGTCTTGTCGGACGGTCAGTGGCAAGTTAGGGCGCTGTAAACCAGACGGTTTATGGCGCTGGTGATTGTTATCGGTCCGGCACCGCGCCGGCCTCCTTTATTCTGATACTAGACATGAGCAAAAACCTTGTGGTGATTGGCACCCAGTGGGGTGACGAAGGCAAAGGCAAGATCGTCGACTGGCTGGCCGAGTCCGCGCATGGCGTGGTTCGTTTCCAGGGTGGGCATAACGCTGGCCATACATTGTGGATTAATGGCAAGAAAACAATTCTGCGCCTGATTCCTTCGGGCATCATGCACGAGCACGTCACTTGCTACATTGGCAATGGCGTGGTGCTCTCGCCCGAAGCCTTGCTGACCGAAATTGCCGAGCTGGAAGCGGCCGGTCTGGACGTGCGTTCGCGCCTGCAGATCTCGCCCGCCTGCCCACTGATTCTGCCCTACCACATCGCAGTGGACCAGGCTCGTGAAAAGCGTAAAGGCGATGGCAAGATTGGTACGACCGGCCGCGGTATCGGCCCAGCCTACGAAGACAAAGTGGCACGCCGTGCCCTGCGTGTTCAGGATCTGTACGATCCCGAAATCTTCGACGAAAAACTCTCCGAAGCGCTGGATTACCACAACTTCGTGCTGACCCAGTACCTGGGCGCCGAAGCCGTTTGCGCCGAGCAAGTGCGTGATCTGGCCATGAAGCACGCTGAACAACTGGCTCCTATGGTCGCTGACGTGTCCAATAACCTGTACCAGGCCAAAAAAGCAGGGCAAAAGCTTCTGTTTGAAGGTGCCCAAGGTGCGCTGTTGGATATTGACCACGGTACCTACCCCTTCGTTACCAGCAGCAACTGTCTGTCCGGTGCCGCTTCTGCGGGTTCGGGTGTCGGTCCCCAGGAACTGAGCTACGTGCTGGGCATTGCCAAGTCCTACACGACACGTGTGGGTTCGGGGCCATTCCCAACCGAATTGCTGGATGACACCGGCATGCGTCTGGCTACCGTGGGTAAGGAGTTCGGTTCCGTAACCGGTCGCCCACGTCGTTGCGGTTGGTTTGATGCTGCCGCCATGAAGCGCTCGGTCATGATCAACGGTATTTCCGGACTGTGCATCACCAAGCTGGACGTGCTGGACGGCGTTGAGCAAATCAAGATTGGTGTGGGTTACCGCTACAAGGGCGAGTTCCTGGACGTTTTGCCTTACGGTGCACACGCGGTTGCTGAAGCCGAACCTGTTCTGGAAGAAATGCCCGGCTGGACCGAGTCCACAGTGGGCGTGACCGACTACGACAAGCTGCCTATCAACGCGCGTCGTTATCTGGAACGTATTGCTGAACTGTGCGATGTGCCTATCGACATGGTTTCCACAGGGCCAGATCGCAACGAAACTATTGTATTGCGCGATCCGTTTACCAAATAAGCGATTTATCGCGGTATAATGCCTTGCACCGTTGTACGGTGCGTACAGAGCGGCCTGAAGGGCCGCTTTGTCGTTCTGGACGCTGCGTTGGCCTACCAGACTCTTGTTTTGCAGGTACCAAAGCGCAGCTAGTGCATTTATATCTGGAATACATATGAGTCTGCCCCCAAATAGCGATACTGATGAATGGGTTTCCTGGGAACAATACAATCGCCTGATTGAGCAATTGGCCCTGAGCATTCACGAATCAGGCTGGAAATTCGACAAAATTGTTTGCCTGGCTCGAGGCGGCATGAGAGTGGGAGACGTTATTTCGCGCATCTATGATGTGCCCTTGGGTATTTTGGCCACCAGCAGTTATCGTGAGGCCGCCGGCACCGAACAGGGCGATCTGGATATTGCGCAATACATCACCATTACCCGTGGCACCTTGGATGGCAATGTGCTGCTGGTCGATGATATGGTCGATACCGGCAAGAATTTTATGCGTGTACGCGATCACTTGCGTGCACAGTTTCCTGCGATCACCGAGCTGAAAACCGCTGTTTTGTGGTGGAAAGGCCACGCACAAGTCGACCCAGACTACTACGTGTCCAAGTTGCCCACAAATCCCTGGATTCATCAGCCTTTTGAGGACTACGATAGCATTCGCCCTCATCAGCTGGACGCCTGGATCCGTAAGGGTACAGGTCAGGCTTGATCGTTGGTATTCAGATACTTGGTGGATAGCCTAATTGCGCCTTGCTTGGTGTATGCCTGCAATCGTGCTACCATGTTGGGCTATCTGTTACGCTAACTCTTTTTACAAAGGTCAGGGATTACATGTCCATTGTTCGCCTGAAAGAAAACGAACCTTTTGAAGTTGCTTTGCGCCGCTTCAAACGCACTATTGAAAAAACCGGTCTGTTGACCGAGCTGCGCTCGCGCGAATTCTACGAAAAGCCAACGGCTGAGCGCAAGCGTAAACACGCAGCCGCCGTGAAGCGCCACTACAAACGCATCCGCAGCCAGCAACTGCCCCCACGCTTGTATTGATCCCTGAATCTTTTGTTCAGGAACTGCTCGCCCGTGTCGATGTCGTAGATGTCGTCGGGCGATATGTGCAGTTGCGTAAAGGCGGGGCCAACTTGCTTGGCCTGTGCCCTTTTCACAACGAAAAATCCCCTTCATTTACAGTCAGTCCGACCAAGCAGTTTTACCATTGCTTCGGTTGCGGCGCTCACGGATCGGCTATCTCGTTCCTGATGGAACACACCGGGGCTTCATTCCCCGAGGCGGTACGCAGCTTGGCTGGGTCCGTCGGAATGACTGTGCCCGAAGCAGATCGCACCCCACGCCAACGTGCTGCCGATGCGCGTCGTAAAGACGAACTGTCGCGCCAGCATCATATTCTTGAGACGGCACAGGGGCATTACCTACGTCAGCTAAAACAATCTCCCATTGCGATCGACTATTTAAAACGTCGTGGCCTGGATGGGGAGACGGCTGCCCGTTTCGGCCTAGGCTGGACAGGTACCGAGCGACGCGGGCTATCGGCTGTTTTTCCGCAGTACGAAGACAAGCAACTGGTTGAGTCCGGCTTGGTGATCGAGTCCGAGGATGGTCGGCGCTACGATCGTTTTCGTTCGCGTGTCATGTTTCCGATCCGCAGTACCAAAGGCCATATCATTGGCTTTGGTGGCCGTCTGATCGAAAAAGGCGAACCCAAGTACCTGAACTCACCAGAAACGACGCTGTTTTCCAAAGGGCATGAGCTTTACGGCTTGTGGGAAGGGCGTCAGGGCATACGCCAAGAAGGCTTTGTCCTGATTGTTGAAGGTTATATGGACGTGGTGGCGCTGTCGCAACATGGCTTGCACAACGCTGTGGCGACATTGGGCACCGCGACCACCGAACACCACATCACCAAATTAATGCGCGCCAGCGACAGGCTGGTGTTTTGCTTTGATGGTGACAGGGCTGGGCGCAAAGCTGCCTGGCGTGCCTTGAATACCTGCTTACCCTTGGTTCGTGATGATGTCTCCATCCGCTTCATGTTTTTGGCGGATAACCACGACCCGGATTCGTTTGTTCGTGAGTACGGCGCGCAAGCGTTTCGCGAGCAAGCCCAGCAAGCAGCGGCGTTATCACGCTTTTTCCTGGATGAACTGGCTGCCCATCATCGTATGGACGAGGCAGAAGGTCGCGCGGCCTGTGTACACGAAGCGTTGCCTTTGTTGCTGGAGCTGGCCGACAGCACTTTGAAGGTGCAGATTCAACATGAATTTGCCCGCATGGTGCTGCTCACTCCGGAAGAGCTGGCGCAGCGTTTGAGTACGGTAGAGCCGTTGCGTCGAGCTGTTGTCGATACGCCACCGGCACAGGACGGCCTGGTCGCCAGGCCTGCTGTACCGATACAAGCTGCGCCCGCAACGGATGAGATGGCCCCGTTTGAGGACGGCTTTGATGGTTCCTTTGCCGACAGTTTGCCGATGGATGGCTGGCAAGATGAGCCCGATTGGCCGCCTCAGGAACAATACCAGGAGCGGCCGGTATCAGGGCGAGGCAAGGGTGGCAAGAATAATCGCCAACGGCAAGAGCGTGCTGTCCTCGGTGGCAGCCGTACCGTGACCCCGATGGCTAAGCGATTGCTGCGCTTGCTTATTGGGCATCCCACTTTGGTGGGAGGACTAGGCGATCAACAGCTTGAAATTTTGGCACAAAGCCCCCACTTACGGTTGGTGCAAGAGCTGATCGCCTTAAGTAATATCAGTTCGGCGCGTCACGCCGGCGCGTTGCTGGAGGCCGTGGACCCCGAGTCTGACTTGGCCCCAGTGCTTGAGGCGCTGGCCACGGAGCTTTTGGGCGAGGAAGAATTGCCCGATCCCCAAGGCGAATGGCGTGATGCGCTGCATCGCATCGAACTGGATGCGATCAAGGCAGAGCAGTCGGCATTGATCACTACGGGCTTGAAAGAGCCCGAGCAGCGTCAGCGTTATCAAGAATTGACACGCCGTATTGCTTTGTTGAATGCTGCTTATACTCGGCAAGTGAAGTAAAATAATGGGTTATGTGTGGTGTTTGTGGCCGGCCAGGGGGTTAAAACTGGTACGCAAGCAAATGCGGCGGGTTAGCGGATTGTGAACCACCTTATGCCTTGAGCCCATGAGCCAGGGATTAAATGACTTAGGGTTCGCTCGCGCAACACGCCCAGGCGCAAGCCGGTTGTGAACACGCTCATCATCAGGCTCTTTTGCCTGTACGACTCGGTGGCTACACATTTAGTGCCACAGGGGTAAATGGCGTCTATGGAAGAAAATATGACTCAAACGACTGGTAAAACCTCGACGACGGTCTCTCGGTCTGCTAAGAAAACCTTGGCCGCGACAGCAAAATCAGGGGCATCAAGCTCGGTAGAGCTCGATGAGCTTCACGAAAGTGGAGAGCCAGGCGCAGCGCCTGCCAAAAAGGCAGCTAAAAAGGCGGCTGCTAAAAAAACGGTAGCTAAAAAAGCGGCTGCCAAGAAAACAGCGGCTAAAGCCGCTACCGGCGGTCGCCGTGGACGTCCTGCAAAAAATGCCAATAACGACGGTATCGATTTTGTCGATGACGACGAAATGGGCGAAGAAGAGGTCATTCCTGATCTCAAGCCGGTGGCCAAGCGTGGTGCCAAGCGCGCCAAAGCCGAAAAAGACGTTTTTGGGGTACGTGGCCAACTGAGCCCTGAAGAACAGGAAGCCCGTCGCAACCGCCTCAAAGCCCTGATCAAGCTGGGTAAGGATCGCGGTTACCTGACCTACAGTGAAATCAATGACCATCTGCCCGATGATCTGGTGGATGTCGAAGCCATTGATGGCATTATCGGCACCTTCAGTGACATGGGTATTTCGGTTTACGACCAGGCTCCCGACGCTGATACCTTGCTCATGAGCGATAACGCGCCCATGGCATCCAGCGACGACGATGTTGAGGACGAAGCTGAGGCCGCGTTGACCACGGTTGATTCCGACTTCGGTCGCACGACTGACCCTGTGCGTATGTATATGCGCGAAATGGGCTCGGTGGAACTGCTGACTCGCGAAGGTGAAATTGAAATCGCCAAGCGCATCGAAGATGGTCTGAAGCACATGGTGATGGCGATTGCCGCCTGCCCAACCACGGTTAACGAAATTCTGGCCTATGTTCAGCGTGTGCGTGAAGGCGTCATGCAGATCGACGAAGTGGTTGATGGCCTGGTGGACGATGATGGCGAGGAATACGCCGGTTCCGGCGTGAGCGCTGACGATGAGGACGAAGGTCCAGCCGGCGGCATGAGCAGCAAGCAGATTGAATACCTGCGCAACAAGTCGCTCAAGAAATTCGACATCATTGGCGAATGGTTTGACAAGATGCGCGTGTCTTTCGAGACCGATGGCTACAAGAGCCCCGGTTACGTGCAGGCACAGGAAACCATCCTGAACGAATTCATGGGCATTCGCTTTACCGCCAAGATGGTGGAAAAGCTGGCCGACACCATGCGTGAGCAGGTTGCGATTGTGCGTCAGCACGAACGCGAAATCCTGAACATCTGTGTGGATCGTGCTGATATGCCACGTGCGCACTTCATCAAGGCTTTCCCAGGCAACGAAACCAATCTGGATTGGGTGGTGCAAGAGGTTGCTGGCAACCACGCTTACAGCGCCATTCTGGAACGCCACATCCCTGCCATTCAGGAAGTTCAGCAAAAGCTGATCGACCTGCAAACCAGCGTTGTTCTGCCTTTGAAGGATCTCAAAGAAGTCAACAAACGCATGACCACCGGTGAAGCCAAGGCTCGTAAAGCCAAGCGCGAAATGACCGAGGCCAACTTGCGTCTGGTGATCTCGATTGCCAAGAAGTACACCAACCGTGGTTTGCAGTTCCTGGATCTGATTCAGGAAGGCAATATCGGTTTGATGAAGGCGGTGGACAAGTTTGAATACCGTCGTGGCTACAAATTCTCCACCTATGCAACGTGGTGGATTCGTCAGGCCATTACGCGTTCGATTGCTGACCAGGCCCGCACGATTCGTATTCCGGTTCACATGATCGAAACGATCAACAAGATGAATCGTATCAATCGTCAGATCTTGCAGGAAACCGGCGTTGAACCCGATCCCGCAACCCTGGCCCAGAAGATGGACATGCCCGAGGACAAGGTTCGCAAGATCCTGAAAATCGCCAAAGAGCCTATCTCCATGGAAACGCCTATCGGTGATGATGACGATTCCCACTTGGGCGATTTCATCGAGGACAACAACACTGTTTCGCCATCGGATTCGGCTTTGCACGGTTCCATGCGCGACGTGGTGAAAGATGTCCTGGATTCCCTGACGCCACGCGAAGCCAAAGTGCTGCGCATGCGTTTCGGTATCGAGATGAGCACCGACCAGACTCTGGAAGAGGTGGGCAAGCAGTTTGATGTCACGCGTGAGCGTATTCGTCAAATAGAGGCCAAGGCTTTGCGCAAGTTGCGTCATCCTAGCCGTGCTGACAAGTTGAAGAGCTTTCTGGAAAGCCAGTAAGTCTTTAGCTTGTTTGCTTAGGCAAAATAAAAAACCCGGCCTTTTTGAACTGCCCCCCGTAAGTTGGACAGTCAGAAGCTAAAGCCCGAAGGCCTGAGTTCGGTATTGCACCGGGCTCAGGCCTTTTAGCTTGAGCTTGATGCGGTCGTGGTTGTAGTAATAGATATATTGCTCGATGCCCGCCTGTAACTGCTCGATGCTCTCGAAGTGGTTCAGGTGGAAAAACTCAGCCTTGAGCGTGCCGAAGAAGCTCTCCATAGCAGCGTTATCCAGGCAGTTCCCCTTGCGTGACATGCTCTGGGTCAGTGATCGGTCCGTCAGCATACGTTGGTAATGGGGCTGCTGATACTGCCAGCCCTGATCGGAGTGCAGCAGGGGGCGATCCGTGGGTGTGAGCCGGGCCAGCGCCTTTTTAAGCATACTGCCCACGAGTTGGAACACAGGCCGGCGGCTAGTTTCATAAGCTACGATCTCGCC
>Ga0265293_10004505_pt1 | contig 24475 bp, 20 predicted proteins | sample Munlanlewell138R_FD_192505 | JGI IMG/M metagenome (GOLD analysis project Ga0265293, IMG submission 192505) | Leachate microbial communities from a municipal landfill in Southern Ontario, Canada - Leachate well 138R | ecosystem: Engineered > Solid waste > Landfill > Unclassified | place: Canada...
CAGCCAATAGCCCTATCCTTAAACGTTCTATTACTAACGATCGTTTATGCCTCTCTGGTTATGTCTTCTTCTCGAATCGTTACAGTTTGGTCTACGGTGTAAATTGAAGAACCGCCGTGTACCGAACTGTACGCACGGTGGTGGGAGAGGACAGGTAGGGAATTAATCCCTACCTTCCTACTCGATTGATATTATGTCTTCAAGCCAATCAAGAAATCGTTTTAAAAGTCTGTAGTACAACCCTATATATAAAAGTATGGAGAATAACCATATAATAATGGTGTTTACCCATATAGTGTCGAAATAACGACCGAATACAGGTTTTACGGGAGCATAAAAATGGGCACCAACAACGCTGGTTTCGGGTAACAGGTAAATAGGGTCAATTTTTTGAATAAGCCTATCCTTATATTCTATAATGCGTTCAACCTCAGATGAATTTCTAACAAAATCGCTTAGGGTTTCATTAAAATATTGGCGTTTTAATTTTAAAAACTCTTCCTTCTCGCTGTGCGTGGCCTGGCGCGAAACAATAATGCTGTCTTTCTTTTCGCTTGCCTTGTTGTATAACTTTACGTAGTACAGTCGAAGTTGCTCTAAGTAGGTATTTAAATCGGCAAGAGTGGCCGAGTTAAAATCGCTTATGTTCAGTTTGTCAATATGCTTAAAGGGGTACTGTGAGCCTGTTATGCTTTTGCCTTCGTGTTCAAGTTCATTTTGCAGAAGATTTAGAGCATTTTTAACATCATCGGCCCTTTCAGCATTATCGAGGTTGCGCTCGCAGATAGCCACCTTGTTTTGTAGCGTTGTTATCCAGTAATTGCGTTTATACTCCGATATACTCATTGCCTCATCCAGGTAGTAGAATGGCTTTTGATACTGGTTATTTATGTACTGGTTTGTAGCTAGCGCTTCGTATGCCCATCGAGCTACAATAATTTGGCCATATGGTGGAATACTATTAGGGTTAGAAATTACAGGGTTTAACTTTTCATATTTTACAATAATTCCGCTCAGAATAATTTGAGGAATTACTAGGAATGGGATAAGAATGTAAATAGTAACAACCGTCTTAAAACTGTCTGATATGAGTAAACCTAACATATTGGCCGAGAACCAGGTACTGAAAAGTACAATCCAGTATTCAAAGAGCATTCCCCTAATCTCAAGAATAGAGTTTCCAATTAGAACGAAGGCTAGAGACTGAAAAGCTGAAAGGCATAGTAAGATTATCACTTTTGATGATAGGTAGCTGCTCCAGCTGAGATTCAGGAACGATTCACGCTTCTGAATTTTTCTATCCTTTATTATTTCCTCGGCGCTAACGGTTAACCCAACAAAAAAGGCAACAATTACCGACATGAACAGGTAAACAGGCAGATTACTATTCTCCATTAGGGTGTAGCCAAACTGGTTGGCCGGGTCAACATTGTAGTACTTAATAATTGATGCAAGCAGGAATGCCAGTATGGGTGCTTCCAGTATGTTTATTATCATATACTGGGTATTCGCAATTTTGCTAAGAACTTCCCTTTCAATAAAAACCTTAAGCTGTTTAAGCCAGCCTGGAATTTTAAAAAGATTTTTTGGTAAGTCCTTGGGTATTTCGCCCTGATACTGTTTTCCCTTTTTGCTCTGGTTATAAAATTCGTACCATTCCTTCGGACTGGTTTTCCGAGAACGTGTAGGATTTCCGTATTCGTCAATTACATTGGCTTCAACAATATTAAATACCTGTTCGGGGTTAACGTTACCGCATAATGTGCACTCACTTTCATTCCAGTTGGCGTGTTGTACCCTCGACTTAAAGTATATAATTGCCTCAATGGGGTCGCCATCGTAAATTAGGTAACCTCCCGTGTCGAGTATAAGCAGCTTGTCGAACATTTTAAATATATCCGATGAGGGCTGATGAATAACAACGAACACAAGTTTCCCCTTAAGGGTTAGCTCCTTCAGTAAATCCAGTATATTTTCCGAATCGCGAGAGCTGAGGCCACTAGTGGGTTCGTCTAAAAATAGAACCGATGGCTCACGAATTAGCTCAAGTGCAATGTTTAGTCGTTTACGTTGCCCCCCGCTAATCTTTTTATTTAAGGGCGAGCCCACAACCATTCCTTTAATTTCGTAAAGGCCTAAGCTTGTAAGCATATCGTTTACGGCTATTACGATTTGCTTATCGGAGTAGTTATCAAAGCATAGTTTGGCGTTGTAGTATAGATTCTGAAAAACGGTGAGCTCTTCAATAAGCAAATCGTCTTGCGACACGAATCCAATTACACCTTCGGCCAAGTTGGCTTGCCTGTGAATGTCAATACCGTTTACCTTAACGCTTCCTTTATAAGGGGTTCCAGCTCCATTTAGCACGTTTAGTAAGGTCGATTTACCAGAGCCCGAGGCTCCCATAATGCCTACCAAATGGCCCGATTCAAAATTTAAATTCATTCGGTTAAGGCCAACTTTTCCGCCTCTAAACCGATACTCTAGATTAGTTACATCAAAAACTATGGGTTCCTTAATTTTATCGAGCGAAAATCTGGCAACTATATCGCTGTAATAAATTGGCCTTATCTTTGGATTTCGAATTGAGGAGCCTGTGTTCAGAACAAAAACCTTGTCGTTGTTGAGTAGATGCCCATTAAGGTAAAGTTCTTCATTTCCTGAGTACCGTAAAAAGTATATGTTAACAAACTCTACCCAAAAAATATGAATTTCACCCTGTATGGCAGGTACGTATATATGTTTCTGGGTACTGTCAAAATTCAGGCTGTCGCTTATGGTGAGTATCTTGTCGTTGTGTGGTTGCGAATAAAAGTTATTGAGAACAAACTCGTGTATTTGAGAAAAATCGTTGTTATTGATGTAGAAAGTTTCGGCCACTGTTGAAATAAAGGCCATCTCCTGTTCCGTAATCTCTTGGTCTTCGTTCTTTACAAATTCAAGAAGCCTCACCACCACAACCACCTTTTGTTGTTGTGTAAGTTCCTCGTTTATTTGAGTGCAAATTTTTAGAACACGAACCGAACTAGACGATGTGCGTTTCTGCGTTTTACTTTTTTCGCTCTGTTTCTCCTGGTATAAATCGTAGTAGTAATCATAAACCTTAAGGTACTCTCTAACCAGGTCAAGGTTTAGTTGTTGTTTTAAAAATGATTCAACTACCGTACGCCTGTCGAGTTTTAATTCAACCTCTATCACACCGCTATCATCCTCAGGATGTGCAATTATTGCAAACAGCTGCATTAAGGCTTTAAGAATTGACTCGCTCATACGAACAGTTTTAGGTTATATTGCCGTGTTACTAGGGTTTGTACCCAATTAAAAGCATAACGTAGCCCGGAGAAAATTTCAGGTTTTTTACGTCAACCTGTATAACACAAGTTACGGTTGAAGAGAAATGAAAATCCCAGTAGGGTGTATTGTCGTAATTTGAGTTGGAAAAAAGGAGGTTCTTCTCTGTGTCGTAAACTGAGAATAAAACGTCGCTTCGCTTAATATTGGTACAGGCTACAATTCGATACGTGTTGTGGGCAAAAAAGGTTGTTCTGAACTCTACTTTTTGATCGGGCTTTACTTCGGCAAAATACTCTTGTCCGTCGGTTATGTAATCGGGCGAAAAGTAAAGCGAGCAAATGTGTTGAAGTTGCATTAGCTGCGCACAAAGCTTGTGGGCTGGGGTTACTATAAAGAGGAATATACTAAATGTTATGACTAAAATCTTTCTCATAATAGTTTTTGATAATCAGAAAAGCCCTATTCTACAATCATTTTTCGTATTGTTTCAATCTTATCGCTAATTATATCGAGGTGATACTCAGAGATTATCACTCTGGACTCACTGTTTATATACGTTATCTTGTTGTTTACGTCAATTTTAGGCTCTTTGTATGAGTATGAGTATATTATACCATCAAATTCGTATGCAAGGTCGATAAACTTATCAATTAGTTCGGCATACTCAGCCGATTTGTAATATAGTGGTGTAAGCACCTCAATTAGGTTGTCGAGCGGATGTTTTTGTTCTCCTAAGCGGTTTATCAACTCTCGGCTCGATGTGTTTTTTGCTATTTGACTAAGTAAGTAGATACTCTCAGTCCACCCGCCGGTAAGTATAAGGGCTACAATTTCAGATCGGTCGCTCTCGCGAAGATAAGTATCAGCCTCTCTGTACGATTTGCTAAGCAATACAAGCAATGAGTCTTTGTGCTGCATATTGCTTTCAATTTTTTCGAAAAAGTTGGGCGAGAATGCTGAATTCAAGCCTAGTTCCTGAGTTAATTTTTTAATAGAACTTAGGTAAGCTATGGTTTGGGGGGTGCGCCCGTATAGGCATATGTAACTAATATCGGTTCCATAAACCCCTAAATTAAGTGCCTGTTTAAATGATGTTTCGTACTGCTTAGCGTTATCGGGCTTGTTTGTAATATTATTGAAGAATGAAATATCCTGTTCCTTTATTAAATGAGAAATGAGATAGGGAGAGGGTAGGGGGAACAGTGAGTTCTCAAACTTCATTAAAAACGATAGGCTGTCGGGTCGGTAAGCGCTAACAGGCGAAGTACCGTTCTTTTTAATGCTTTGTTCATTACACGAGGTGTTTACAAGTGCTAATGATAAAGTAGAGAGGGCAATAACTATAAAAAGTGCACTTCTTGTGTATGATTTTTTAAACATTTAACGCCTTGGTTTAAATATATTGATTGCAAGTATAAAAAAAGATGCGGAATATTATACCATTACACTTGACATTTATTGTAATTTCTAGCCTAAAGCTAGTTTACAATTTTTTTCCAACCATGCTTGCGTAAAGATACAATAATAATTCTAATTCCCAACAACGCCATGGCAAACAAAACGATAGCGTAGGTGTACTCTCCCAATAATACTTTTCCAGTGGCAAAAAGCACAGACAGAACAGTTAAGCATCCTCCAAACCATGAATACCAAAGGTATTTGTAACCAGAATCGCCTATAATATCCGGGTTTTCCTTAGCAATTCGAGCCCAGCCTCTACCACCAGGGTGTATTCTTCGGTAAAACGAGGTTAGGGTTTTGTCGTCGGTCGGTTTTGTGAGGAAGGTAACAAGAAGCCACACTGCCGTTGCAACAAATACAGTTATTAAAAGCATGGATTCAAACTCTAAGTTGGTATAAAGTTTAAGCCATGGGTATATTAAAAATGGAGCTAACATAGCCGAAATTTCCGACCAAGCATTTATGCGCCACCAAAACCATCTTAAAATTAGCACCAAGCCAATTCCGCCGCTGCAAGCAAGTACAAATCTCCACCCATCGCTAATTTTAGAGAATTGGGTTGTAACAATTAACGACAAGAGCATTAGTCCGAACGTGGTTATACGCGAAATTTTAACATAGTACTTTTCAGTGGCATTTGGTTTAATGAAGGGTTTCACAAAATCGTTAACAATGTATGACGTACCCCAAACTATTTGAGAGGCAATGGTTGACATGAATGCAGCAAGAAACGCAGCCATTAGTAAGCCCAACCAGCCTGTAGGTAAAATATCTTTAATAACCATAATGTATGTTGCTCCCTTATCGGGTGCATTTGGGTACAAAACCAGTGTTACAAGTGCAACAATTATCCAGGGCCATGGGCGTAGAGCAACGTGAGCTACCTGAAACCACAATGTAGCCAGTAGCGAGTGTTTTTCATTTTTGGCCGACATCATACGCTGCGCAACGTACCCTCCTCCGCCTGGCTCAGCGCCCGGATACCAGCTGGCCCACCATTGAACGCCAAGGTAGGTTATAAAGGCGGTAAGACTTAGGGTTAGCATCTGCGTTCCCGATGATTCGCTTTTGCTGCTAACCGTTGGGAAAAACGAGAAGACCGATTCGGGGAGTTTTTCTTTTAGCCCCTCCATACCGCCAACATCGGGGTGTTTTAGAGCAAAAATTGCGAGAGCGATACATCCTACCATGGCAACAATAAACTGAAAACTATCGGTGAGGCTAATTCCCCAAAGACCCGATAGGGCTGAGTATAACGACACGAACAGCAAGAGCATTCCTACCAGCAGCAAGTGCGCCGAAAATTCGATGCCAAGTAGCGTAATTCCGCTATGACCAAAGAAGGTTAGCTCGGGAAACATTACCCATAGTATTTTTACCATGGCCAAGTTTACCCATGCCAAAACAATAACATTCATAGCTACACCTATGTAAAGCGCTCTAAACCCTCTAAGAAACCGGGCAGGTGCACCCGAATAACGAATACTTACCAGTTCGCAATCGGTTAGAATACCCGCTCGCCGCCAAAGACGGGCAAAGAAAAAAACCGTTAGCATACCCCCAAAAAGCATATTCCACCAAAGCCAGTTGCCAGCAATTCCGCTTTCGGCTACTAATTCGGTTACTGCCAAGGGAGTGTCGGCTGCAAAGGTAGTGGCTACCATGCTGGTACCTGCAATGTACCACGGCAAACTACGCCCGCTTAAAAAGAAATCGCTAGTACTTTTACCCGCCCTTTTGCGCATGTAAAGTCCAATGCTTAGGCTAATTGCAAAGAATAGGGCAATTATTATCCAATCGAGGGTTAACATTATATTAAGGTATAATAGGGGTTTTTAAATGTAATTTCGAGCTGAAAGTACGAACTAATGCAATAAAATCAAACCATGTTTGAGTAAAAGTTTTATATAAACATTCGGGAAATGTTTCATACTTTTGTCAAAATTTCACTGTAATTTCTCAAAATACACTTCGGATTGAACTCATCTATTTCATACAAAAGGATTTGGACCATTGCATACCCAATAATTATTGGGAGTATAGCTCAAAATATAATTAATGTAACCGATACCGCATTTATTGGCCAGCTGGGCGAGGTTTCGCTAGGGGGCGGTGCTATTGGAGGTCTTTTTTATATGACGTTAATTATGTTTGGATGGGGATTTGGTATAGGTACTCAAATTATTATTGCCCGTCGCTTTGGCGAGGGAGCTTTCCGACCCATTGGGCGCACGGTTGATCATGGTTACCTTTTTCTGATGATGCTAGCCTTACTAATTTTTACGCTGGTTAAGCTATTTGGACAGGATTTACTCAATTTAATTGTCGATTCAGAAGCGGTAAAGCAGTCAAGTAGTGAGTTTATTCAATATCGTATATGGGGTATTTTCTTTGCACATACAAACTTTATTTTCCGTGCATTCTATATTGGAATTGCTAAAACCAAAGTAATTACCCTAACTACTTTGGTAATGGTAACTGTAAACGTAATTCTTGACTACGGACTAATTTTCGGAAACTTTGGTTTACCCGAAATGGGTGTTAGTGGTGCTGCTCTTGCATCGGTTATTTCTGAAATTACGTGTGCACTTGCCTTTTTGATATACACTGTGAGTAAAATACCACGCGATAAGTATCGCCTTTTCAAATTTAAGATATACAGTCCCCGTTTGCTTTTTCGTATGCTAAAGGTTTCAACCCCAATGATGTTGCAAAATTTCTTTTCGTTCGGTGTTTGGTTTGTCTTCTTTTTAATAATCGAAAAAATGGGCGAGAGCGAGCTAGCAGTATCAAATATTGTGCGCTCAATATATATCATACTTATGATTCCGATAATGGGTTTTGCATCGGCAACAAATACGCTGGTTAGCTATGCAATTGGTAAGGGTGATGTTGATGATGTTATGCGAATTATTAAGAGGATACTGCTGTTGTCAACTTCTGGCGTTTTGCTAATAGTTGGTACTTGCTCTTTAATTCCTGAGAAACTATTATCAATATACACGTCTGACCCGCACCTAATACAAATGGGAATACCAATTATCTATATAATTTCCTTCTCATCGGTAATGCTAGGTATTGGAAACATCCTTTTTAGCGGAGTTTCGGGAACTGGCAAAACGAATGTTTCGCTTATTATTGAGATTGGACTGCTTACTGTTTACCTCGCTTTTACAGCAGTTGTGGTTATTGTTTTTGAAGCCCCTGTTGAGGTTGTTTGGGGTGTTGAATTGGTTTACGGAGGATTGCTTAGCGTTGCTTCATACCTATATTTAAGATCGAAACGATGGGTTGGCAGCTCCGTGTAACCCGATTACCTTTTACAAAACCTGTAAATTAGCAGGTAGGCTTGTTTTAGCCCGAGCTCACCAGCTTTACCCATATCTACGCACCCTTCCTCATTTTGCTTTTCCATAAAGTGAATAAGGCCCCTGTTATACCACGCTTCGGCTAGTTTAGGGTTAGCGGTAAGTGCTTTTGTATACAGTTCAATAGCTGTATCCATTTGGTTCGCCAATGCGTAAATATTACCCTTGTTATATAGCGTTATGTACTGATTTTTAGAATCTAAGGCAATGCTATTTAGAATTTCAATGGGTTGTTCAAACGATTCGAGCGGAGTGTACGCCTTGCTGTTCTGCTTGCTGTTTTGTGCAGGCTGTTGCTCAAATTCAACCTTGTCGGTATTCGTTTCAAATGTTGTTATAAAGTTTACCATATCGGCCATTTCTGCCGATAGGTTTATTAATGCTAGCGGGTTATTGGCCGATGTTTTTAGCGCATCGTAGTAATGGTCAATTGCCTGCTTATACCTTTTTTTATTGCTAAAGCTCATTCCCTTTGCCATATGGTACAAAAATGGGTTGTTTTGGGTAACATTGTCGGGTAGCTCAATGGAGTTTTCAGGGATGCCCAGCGTAAGAGCGTATCCGTTTTTGGATAGGCTTTGGTTTAGGGTATCGAGGGGAGCGAAGAGTTGGTTTTTAAAGCCAAGACTATTGGAGCTTGATGCAATTATCCTAATAAATGGGAGTATGTCTATTGAGTAGTTCGAGAGCTCCTCAATGAGAGGTGTCTGATTTTGTGGCGCAAAGTCAGAATTAAAAGCAATTAGCTTGTTGAAGACCGAAGAAGTATCGGTTAGGGGTTGGTTGTGGCTATTTCTGTACTTTTCGGCAATGCTTTGAGCGTAGCTTTTATCTAGCTCCGACTGGTGGTAGTTATTTAGATGAAAGTGAGCATTGGCCCGTGCTTTGTAAGCATTGGCAAAGTCGGGAAATATGTCAATTGCTCTAGTAAAATCGTTTATCGATTCAGGGTAATGCTCCATTTCGAGATGCAAAATGCCTCTATTGAAGTGAACCAGTACGTTCTCGGGGTTTAGCTCGGCAACGGTTGTAAAGTCGGCTAGGGCTAAATCTATCTGCTCTTTTTTCCAGTATAGTATGGCTCTATTGTATATGCTTAGCGCATTGTTTGGGGTTAGCATAATCGACTTGTTCAAGTCGGTAATAGCCTTGTCTAGGCTGTCGGTGTAGCTATATGTTAAGCCCCTAAAAAAATAGTTTATTGATGAGGTTGAGTCAAGTTCTATAGCCTTGGTAAAATCATCGTAGGCTAAAAAGTAACTCTTCATTTGCATAAGTAAACGACCCCGTTTGCTATACCCCTCGGGGTAAAATGGGTTAAGCTTAATAGCCTGTTTATAGTCGTTTAAGGCTCGCATTGAGTCGGCATTGTGTATATGTGCAGTTCCTCTATTAATCCAGGCGTCAATATTTTTTGAATCGAGTTCGATAACCTTAGAAAAGTCTTGTATCGATTTTTTTGGTTGGTCCATTAGCAGGTAGTTTACCCCTCTGCTGTAGTACCCGTCGTGCCAATTGGGCCTAAGTTCAATTACCATCTCGTAGTCGCTGTTGGCTTGCGAGTATTTCTCTAGTCGGCTTAGCGTAATTCCACGGTACAAAAGAGCTTGCGAATAAACAGGGTTTTGCTCAATAGCTTTCGAAAAGTCTGCTAGCGCCCCCGGCATATCGTTCAAATTATACTTGGCCAAGCCTCTTAAAAACCATGCTTCCGATGCATTGGGTGTAGCCTCAATTAGGATGTTTAGCGTTGAAATTGCGCTGGTGTACTCTTCAAGCATAATATGTCTTCGAGCAATACCATAAAAATAGTACTTGTTTAACTGGGCACTTACTTGGGTGCAAGTGAACAGTAACAGGACTAACAGAGCGGTTCTTAAAATAGAATTATGTTTCAAACCTTAGTATTTTGGTTTTAGCAAATTTACTTAAATTTTTCAAATTTTATAAACATCAAAAATATGCTTAGTCAAGTAAAAATAAAGAGTGTGATAGGCGACAGCGGTACCTCCGCTACCGCACGATTGTATCGTGTGGTAACCAAGCAAAGAAAATGGTTATATTTGCTTAGTATACTTTTTACTGTTGCGAAAGCCACACGAGTCACCTCGTGCGGCGGCGTATTTTTATTTTAAGTTTTCAATCATATCTATGAATCCTGCCATCATAAAATACCCGTTCCATTCAGAAGGGAAAGAAAGTAAGCCCGTTAAGTCAAATAACTAAAATAAAAGCAACATTTAACCAATCTTTTCTTCCCATTTACTCGGCTCAATATGCGTACAGAAAACCGCTTTAACACTAACTGTTTCCTGACTTTTGAGAACCTGGTAATGAATCATATACGGAAATTTTTTAACGGGCACGCAACGAATGTCATCGTACCGAACGGCAAAAGAGAAGTAATCTTTCTTTAGGAAATCAAAATGCTTGTCTACTGTATTGAAAAAGCGCTTGCCTAAACCTGTTTTTGCGGGAGTTGTAATAATCAACAGCTTCTTGAATGTCGTCAAACGCTTCGGGTTCAATGTTGAGAGTAAATTTCTTCCGCATTTTATAATTTTACCTTGCGCTTAACTTCGTTCCAGTTTAAAAGCCTTGAAGGGTCAGCCTCGCTAGCTTTCACGCGCCGACGTACAATGTTTTTATGCTCTTCGGGAATATCAACTTCCTGCTCGCTTTCCAATACCTCTTTAAGTTTGGCTTTCTCTTCAGTCGAAAGTTGCCTTACAATATCAATTACCAGATTGAAATTAAGCGGAACATTTAGGTTTATATTATGATCTGTTTGCATAACCGTTGTTTTTATGCGCCGTAAGCTTGGCGGGTTTTAAAATCCTTAATTGAAATATCAATAAAATAAAGCACCTTTCTCTTTCATCTCTTGCGGTAAGACTTGCACCTCAAGAATAAGTTTTTGTGTTTTAATATCCAGTTCCAGTTCCGAATTGCCCACAAGATAACCAAGAGAAACACCGAGTGTTTTCGAAAGTTTACCGGCAACTTCAATGGTGGGTTTTGTAACCTCTCTTTCATATCGACCAATTGCAGGTCCTTTTGTTCCTAAAAGGCCTGCCAGTTCTTCTGGCGAAAAACCCCGTTTCTTTCTTACTTCTTAAACGCTCACCGAAACCAATATGTTCTGTTTTTAACGTTATTGGTATTATTTTTACAAAGATACAGAACATAGTAGTTCTAAAAATAAATTTTCAAACTTTTTCAAATGCAAATCCTCAACATCAAAAAGAACCTGCCAATAGCGAACGTTTTTCGCACATTACGAAAATAAAATTGATAAGAACAACCATATAAAATGCACTATCGACATAAAAATAGCCCTTGATTGTTTTTTGCCAATGCAAAGATTAGGAAAAAATGTAAATTTGTATATCCATCTATAACGATTGTCTGATTAATAGGGGGCTGAACCAGTTGCGCAAATATAAAAAGTTGATTATCTTTATTTAACCATATAAGCAATTATCGGATTTACAGGAGGTTAAACCAATATTTTTAAACTCGCCAATAATTTTCGACTTAACTATTTTAGAATGAACGACAAATATTATGTAGCACCATTTATTCCTCTTTTGTTTTTACTGGCATTATGGTCTTGTGCCCAGACATCAAAGGAAAACAATTCTGTTACAGTTGGGAATTTAACAGACTATCCGTTTTTTAGGATAGATATTAATTTGCCTAAGGTCCCTTACGAGTCTGCAAATCTTTCGGAGATTGCACATAGAGTAGAGTATGTAAATTTTTTATCGCCAAAAAACGCCCAGCTAGGGCATATTTTTGATGCCCTTTTTGCCGATACTTTAGTATTTATTTGGCATAACGGATCTCGTCAAATAGCAAGCTACACCTTAGACGGTGTATTCATAAGAAGTTTCGGGAAAATTGGGCGAGGACCAGGGGAGTATAGTCTGGCGGCAGCCATAAGTGCGAATCTAGCAGAAAGGCATATTTATATTCAGAGCAATTGGGACAGGACGATACATACCTATGACTTTGAGGGGAAATACGTAGCAAGTCAAAAAATCAAGGAATCTGCAGGGGAAATGATAGTTTGGAATAGGGATAGTCTATTCGTACAGTTCGCAGAGCCTGTAATTGGCGATGAGGAATATGTTTTTATTGAAAAAACTTTAGATGGTGATACCATTCAAGGCGTGCCAAATTATTTTACATGGGGGAAAGAAAAGTCTAGCCAGGTGAAATATTCATTTTTTAAAAGAAAGGCGTTTTACCGATTCAAAGAAAAACTCAACCTAAAAGGATGGTATAACGACACCATATACACTTTTAACGATGAAAACAGGATTGTTCCCAAATTTTTTATAGACCTAAATTCACTAAAACTTCCTGATGAGTATAGGTACGAAATAGAATCGAACCCTAAGGGCAGAAAAGGAAAGTACTGGTTAAACGTTAACGAATCTAACAGGTTTGTATTCATTGGCATAGGGCCTTACACAGAGGGCTATAATTGCTACTACACCTATTATGATAAATTGAAACAAGAGCTAAAACCAATTTTTCGAGGAGAGATGTTTAGGAATGACCTCGATGGAGGGCCCGATTTTTATCCAGAATATATTACCGATTCTATAGCATACGGTTTTATTGAACCATCCTCAGCAGACGAGGGCTATAAACTTATGATTGTTCATCTGAAATAGCCTGCATAATTCTCTATGTTTTCTTTTCAATACCTGGAGAGAGAGACAACTTAAAAATCTCTGCAACCCTCGCTCGGCAAAGTCAGCAAGCTAAGCTTAACAGGGCTAACAGAGCAGTTCTTAAAATAGAATTATGTTTCAAACCTTAGTATTTTGGTTTTAGCAAATTTACTTTACCAATATTTTGCATATTTCGTAAAACCCGCTGCTGGTATGTTTGCATATATTTAGTTGGTTTTAGTGGGTTTCGGTTTAGCGGACTAGGTAAAATGGTGGCAAGCATGGCGGCCTGGTTTGGGGTTAATTCGTGGGGCTGCTTTTTGTAATAGTGCAAAGCAGCAGCCTTAACCCCATAAATTGAAGGCCCAAATTCAGCCACGTTAAGGTAAACCTCCATAATCCTTCTTTTACTCCAGAACGTTTCAATTAGCACGGTAAACCCAGCCTCGAGTACTTTTCTTGTCCAAGTGCGTTCGCTCCAAAGAAATGTATTTTTAGCAACCTGCATAGATATTGTGCTTGCTCCACGCACTCTTTTTCCGCTAAGGCGTTCTTTTTGGACTTTTTTAATGGCCTCAAAATCAAACCCATAATGCGAGGTAAATAGGTTGTCTTCTGCCGCTACAACGGCTTGTATCATATGAGGCGAAATGGAGTTGATATTACACCACTGTTTATTTATTGGGTTAAACCTCGTTTGCTTGGTAAAGAAATATCGTTCAACCATAAGTAGAGAGCTTGGCGGGTTTATCCATCGGTAGGATATTGTAACTAAAACCGATGTCCCTGCAGCAACTAACATCAACCATAAAACTCCTTGGAAAAGCCATTTGGCCTTGCCTTTTCGTTTGGGTTTAATGCTACTCGTATTCTTGTCTCTAACTCCATGTGGTGGTAAGGTTTAAATGCAAATTTAAAAATAATTATTCAATGTCGTTTAGTTAACAAGATGTAATCTACTATTTATTAATAACCATCCCCTTTGACTTCACTCAGGGCGACGGTCAGGCTGAGCGAAGCCGAAGCCGACAGCCTTTATTAAATGGCATTGAATAATTGTTCAACAAAACCAAGTGAGATTTTAAAAGACAGATAATACACCTAACTCTTTTGCGCACTAATAGTAAAGTAGCTAAGGTTATCGAGGCCTTTTATATATCCTTAAATATGCTTAATATAGAGGTATTGGCTCAATGTTAGCAAAACAAAATATATCTTTGTGAGTATTTTTAGCTAAAATGCTATTGCATTGCACAATATTTAGAGCGTAACCTCATTTTTATCGAATTGGGACACATTAAAAAGCAAACCATAAAAGGCTCGGTATATTCCTACATTGGAGTATTTTTAGGGTTCCTTATATCGGGGCTTTTGCTGCCAAGGCTTCTTACCACAGAGGAGAATGGGATACTAAAATTGCTGATTTCGTATTCAACTCTATTTGCTCAGTTTGCCTCGTTTGGGTTTACGAATGCTACCACGCGGCTTTTTGCCTTTTTTCGAGATTACAAAAAAAATCATCATGGTTTTTTGCTAATCCTGTTTCTGGTTATTGGGGTTGGCTTTATCCTAACCCTCAGCTTGTTTCTGATTTTTAAGAATCAACTTATTGCGCCTAACGAAGGAAATGCTGCACTTTTTAATCAGTATATAAATTTTTTAATCCCGCTTTCATTTTTTACCCTGCTCTTTATAATGCTCGACACCTATTTTAAGGTGCTTTTCGATGCTACTATTGGTACTTTTTATAAGGAGTTTATCCAACGGATTTTTATACTTATTGCCATTGCTTGCTTTTACTTTAACGTGATTTCTCTTAACGGTTTTATCATTGCATACATTGTCGCTAATTCCCTACCTGGCTTCATCCTTTTAGTAAGGTTAATATCAACAAAGCAGTTTAGCCTAAAGCCCGACTGGGGTTTTATTGATAAGCATATGGCTAAGGCGCTTTTCAATATGAGTTTTTATGGTATTGTGGTGGGGTTTGCTGGCATTATGGTTCTAAGTGTCGATAGCATTATAATTAGTCGTATGCTGGGTATTGAGGCAACCGGTATTTATGCTATCACCTTCTTTTTTAGCACACTAATAGTTATACCTTCAAGAGCCTTACGAAAGATTTCGGGTACCGTTTTGGCCGATGCCTGGCGCGACAATGATAACAGTACTATTTATAGTGTTTACCGTAAGAGTAGTATTAATCAGCTAATTTTTGGAGCACTAATTTTTGTGGGACTGTGGGCAAACATTAATAATGTGTTTAAAATTCTACCTCCCGAGTACGAGGCGGGTCGTTACGTAATATTGTTTCTAGGCCTATCAAATTTAATTGAAATGGCATCGGGGGTTAGTAATACCATTTTAGTTACCTCTAAATATTACAGGTTTACCGCATGGCTTAACTTGCTTCTTGTGCTTATGGTTGTTGGGTTTAACATACTATTTATTGATATTTTCGGACTCACTGGGGCCGCTATCGCATCGGTGGTATCGTTTCTTATATTTAACCTAGTACGGTATTTAGTTATTTATCGTTTGTTTGCCATGCACCCGTTTAGCAAAAAGCACTTGTACACATTATTGCTGGCTGCATTTACTTATGCTTTATCGTTACTAATTCCAACATTACCCAATTTTATTGTTGATATACTAGTACGTAGTGCTTTTATCTGTATTGTCTTTGGGGGGGGCACTTTATTTTTTAATTTATCAACAGAGATTAACGAGACCGTTAAGTTTTTAGTTGACAAAATAACGCATCGTAAATGAAAAAGGCCAAGGCACTTCTAATCTACAGCGGTTTCTCATCGTTTGTAAAAGCCGATTACGAAATATTATCGCAAGATTTTGATGTGAACAGCTACCAGTTTTCGCCATATAAAAATTTTATGGGGTTTGCGTGGTCAAATATTGCACTGTTCTTCTTTTGCCTATTCAATATTCGAAAGTATAGCGTGGTTTACTGCTGGTTTGCCGATTATCATTCGGCTTTTCCGGTTTTATTTAGCAACTTTTTTTCAAAAACTTCAGTTGTTGTGGTTGGAGGCTACGATGCCATGTATATACCCGAGATTGAGCACGGCGTTTTTAAGAACTTAAAATCCTACAGAGTAAAGTGCGTTAAGTACGCGCTTAGTAATGCTACCTACGTATTTCCGGTAGACGAAAGCCTTGAATATAGCGTGAATACCTATGCCGACAGTAAGGGCATTAAGGTGGGCATTAAGCATTACGTTAAACATTTTAAGGGTCAAATAGTAGCCATTCCCACTGGTTACAATCCTAATGCCTGGATGAAACCTACTGAAATGGCGAAAAAACAGAGTGTGATTACTTTAGCCTCTGTTCCAGATAATAAAACATTTAAACTGAAGGGTTTAGATATGTTTCTTGAAATAGCAACCCAAATGCCAGAGGTTCAGTTTAGTATAGTTGGCCTTAGCACACTAATGGAGCAAAAAATAAGACCTACTGCCCCTGAAAATGTTCGTTTTTTTGGCTATGTAGAGCATAGTAAACTCCCAGCTATTTTGTCGGAGCACAAGGTGTATGCGCAGCTCTCGCTATGCGAGGGCTTGCCAAATGCGCTGTGCGAAGCGATGTTGTGTGAATGTATTCCGGTTGGTTCAAATGTTAATGGTATTCCTAAGGGTATAGGCAATACAGGTTTTATTTTGAAAAATCGTGATGTTAATGAAGCCATTAAGCTAGTTAGTCAAGCTTTGGTTGCCCCTAGCGAAATGGGTGTAAAGGCCAGACAGCGCATTAAGGATATCTTTTCAGAGCAATACCGTAAGGAGCGAATTTTATCAATTATAAATGAGTAGAGGTATGGGTGCTAACAGCAAGTATTATATTTTTGGTAAAGTTGTTGAAGTTTGTGTAGATAAATTGCTTACTAAGCATCAGGTTGATGAACTTTTTGAGCCCATTAGTCTTTACCCCAGGGCTAATAAGGGCGAGGTTTCTGACGTGGTGGTTAATTTTATTGTGGGCCCTATAAAACAAGCTGTTTTGGCAAAAAATCCGTCAATACATAGCGAAATTCAGAACGGGTTTATTCAGCATCAGCAAAAATACTCGGTTGGCATTGAGATAGTTGAAGGAAGGATAATTTTCTCGATACACTTACAGCCGATAGCGGGTAAGGTTAAATCATACCTTAGCCGACTATACAGTATGGATTTTGCGCTTATAACCAGTCGTTTATCGCAAGTGTTTTTTGAGCAAGTAATGGTTCCATCTATATACTTTTGCGACAATCAATTTTTGGTTCATAGTTCATGCATACTAAACTCAAGGTCGCAAGCAATACTTTTGGGAGGTACTGGTGGGGTGGGTAAAACCTCGCTCGAGATAGAACTATGCCAGAATAGGGGGTATAAATTTATGGCCGATGATATCTCGGTTGTCGATTCAAATGCTTTTGTTTACCCTAACCTCGCTTTTCCTAAAATTTATGGCTACAATATGGTGGGTAACCCTAAACTCTATAAACGAGTTATGGAAGGTCGGAGTTTGCAGGATAGGTTGGCATTTAAACTTAAAAAAACACTTTTTGGACCAGCATCTGCTAGGCGTAAAGTATCTCCTTTTAAAATTTTTGGTGGGGTTGAACCCAACAAAGCAAAAATAGAGAAATATATTATACTAGTTAAAGAGAACCGAACCGATATTACGCTAGAGCCCATCAATTACAGTATTGCTGTTAAGGCAACGCTTAGCATTATGCAAACCGAGTACTCGGCCTTTAATAATCATATTTTTTGGCACGAGTTTTACCGTAACGCCAAAGGCGAAGAAACTGTAATTTCAGTCGATTCGGTAATGGCCAAATGGAAAGAGCTCGCAAGTAACGTTTTTAAAAGTGTTAATTGTTTTATGCTTTATATTCCCTTACATATTGAGCATAAGCAGTTTATTAAAGAAGCCTGCGATTTAATTAATCAAGCCGATTAATTACTCCCCAGTTTTTTGCTAATATTGCACTCCTTATTTTAATTCCACACTTATGCTAAGTGTCAGATAAAGAGTATGGTACCTACCTTGCTTTTATTCATGTTATTAAACATACGTCTCATTATCAGCACACTACGCTTTGTAAGGATTGAATAGATCGTTTGGAAAGAAAAATTCTTTATTTTTGCTATTTAAAAATTGAAAAACTAATAAATATTTGTATATGAATAAATTAGCAGTTGTAGCCTTAGGCGGAAATGCCCTTTTAAGAGCGGGACAAGAAGGAACAATTGAGGAACAGCAAGAAAATGTATACAATACTTGCAAGTATTTACTCGATTTGATTACTCCAGAGCATAATTTTATAATGGTGCACGGAAACGGACCACAGGTTGGAAATATACTACTTCAAAACCATGCTGGTTCCAAAGTACATGGAATTCCTGAGATGCCCCTAGATGTTTGCGGTGCATATTCGCAAGGGTTTATAGGTTATTTAATTGAGCAGCAGCTTAGGAATATTTTACCTACAAAGGATCTGGAAAAAGGCGTTGTAAACCTTATAACTCAGGTTTTAGTTGATAAGAATGATACTGCCTTTAAAAAACCAACAAAACCCATAGGCCCCTACTACACAAAAGAAGAGGCAGAAAAACTATCGGTTGAAACGAACTCGTTATTTCAGGAAGATCCTGATGGTATTGGATGGCGCAAAATTGTACCATCGCCTCTGCCAATACAAATTGGTAATAGCAAAGTAATTGAAAAACTAGCCAGAGATGGACATATTGTGGTTGCTGCAGGTGGTGGCGGAATACCCGTGTATTATGATGAGAATAAACAGCTAAGAGGTATAGATGCTGTAATCGACAAAGATCACACATCAGCATTGCTTGCATCGCAAATAAATGCCGATGAATTTTATATCTTTACCGACCTTAAAAGGATTATTATTGAGGACGGAAGTGCCGATGGAAAGGTTTTGGAGGTTATACCCATTGCCGAGGCGAAAAAATACCTTGACGAAGGTCGTTTTAGCGCTGGAGGCATGGCTCCCAAAGTTAAAGGAGCAATTACCTTTATTGAAAATGGCGGGTCTGAGTGTATCTTTATTCACTTCCCCGATAGGTCCGATGAACCTATCTACCAAACAAGAATTGTACGCTAAGTAAGGCTTTAATTATAATAATAATAACCTAAATTAATTAGATCATGGCTTTTAACCTAAGAAACAGAAACTTTCTAAAACTTTTAGATTTTACACCAAAAGAGATTCAGTATCTACTAGACCTATCTCTTGATCTTAAGAAAGCAAAATATGCGGGAATTGAGCAGCAAAGACTAAAAGGTAAGAACATAGTTTTGTTGTTTGCTAAGGACTCTACTCGCACTCGTTGTGCTTTTGAAGTGGCTGCACTAGACCAAGGCGCACACGTAACCTTTTTAGGCCCAAGCGGTTCGCAAATGGGTAAAAAAGAATCAATGAGAGATACTGCCCGCGTTTTGGGTCGTATGTATGATGGTATAGAATATCGTGGTTTTGGACAAGAAATTGTTGAGGAGCTTGGTGCCCACGCAGGTGTTCCAGTTTGGAACGGCTTAACAACCGAATACCACCCAACACAAATTTTAGCCGACTTTATGACAATGCTTGAGCATTCTGATAAGCCGCTAAATCAAGTTACTTTTGCCTATTTAGGTGATGCTCAAAACAATATGGGCAACAGTCTTATGGTAGGTGCTGCAAAAATGGGTATGGATTTTAGAGCTGTTGCTCCTAAGAAATTTCACCCAAACAAAGAGCTTGTTGCACAATGCCTTGAGATTGCTAAAGAAACAGGAGCAAAAATAACTCTTACTGAAAACGTAGATGAAGGCGTTAAGGGTTGCGATTTCTTATACACAGACGTATGGGTTTCAATGGGTGACCCTGCAGAGAAATGGGAAGAAGCAGTTAAAGCAATGGGACCATACCAAGTAAATATGGATATGATTAAGAAAACCCAAAATCCGAACGTTAAGTTTATGCACTGCCTACCAGCGTTTCATAATGACGAAACAGAAATTGGTATTGACATCGCTTCAAAACTAGGAAAAAAATATCCTATCGTTGCAAAAGGTGAAATGGAAGTTACCGAAGAGGTATTTGAATCACCCCATTCAATTGTTTTTGATGAAGCAGAAAATAGATTACACTCCATTAAAGCGGTTATGGTTGCTACTTTAGGATCGTAATAGTTATTACAATATTTGTGAAGGCAGCAATTATTTGCTGCCTTTTTTTGTGCTTATCCAAAAAATGATTTAATTTTATATGAAACATTCAGTAATCTAAATCATTATGAATATTTATATTGGTAACCTTTCTTACAGTATGACGGACGAGGAGATAAAAGAAATTTTTACTCCATATGGGGATGTGGTAACAGTTAAAATTATTTTCGATAAGCAAACAGGTCGCTCAAAGGGGTATGCTTTTGTTGAAATGGAAAGCGAGGAGGCTGCCCAAAACGCCATAAAGGCACTTAACGAAACAGAGGTAAAGGGTCGAAATATTAAGGTAAGTTCGGCTCACAAAAAAACGGAAACACCATAGTACTTCTGTAGGTTGTTTTTAGTTTCGATGGCATAGCTAGAAGGTTCGCGGAGTAGCTATTCTTTTATGTGCTAATGCTTTCGCTGTGAATGTTCTATTTGGAAGGCTTTGTTCTATTAAGCGAGCATTCCTTTAAAAAAGTAGTAGGTTATTACTCCCGAAACTGCAAACTTTAAACCCGTTCCAAGTAAAAAGCCAATAAATGAGCCAAATGCTGATTTCATTGCGTTGCGTTGACTTTGATTCGCTGTAATTTCTCCAATAAAAGCCCCAATAAAAGGGCCTACTATTATACCAAACGGAGGAAAAAAGAATAGTCCAACTATAAGCCCGATTGTTGATCCCCAAACGCCACGTTTGCTTCCCCCAAATTTTTTAGTTGCCCAAACCGGAAATACGTAATCAAGTACAGTTACCAGTGCTGCTGCTATACCCAACCCTATAAGTAGGTCGGGGTTTATTGGTCCCCATTGGGTAAAATGAAGAATAAGTAGACCCCCAAAACTTAGTGGCGGGCCAGGTAATATGGGGAGAACACATCCTAAAAGGCCTAAAATAACGAGTAGGGCTGCTGCTATTATAAGTATATAATCCATTGCTCTATATGTTTGTCTGCAAATTTATTCTTTAAAATGAATTTGGGAAAATTTATGCAACTAAAAAGGTTGTTATTAGCAACAAGTTTTAAGTAATTTGGCAAAAAATACTACGTATTATGAACCAGAAGGCTTTTAGTATTACTCTATTTGGAAGAGTGCAACAGGTAGGGTTTAGGTACTTTGTGCAAAGGTTAGCCAATGAACTTGGGGTAAACGGCTTTGTACGTAACGAGCCAAACGCTGCTGTATATATTGAGGCAGAGGGTGATGAAGGTATTATTGATGTTTTTATTGAGCATTGTAAAATGGGACCATCTCATTCCAAGGTTACAAAGAGTTTTGTTAATCCTAAGCCAGTTCAGGGTTTTAAAGGGTTTACTGTTAAGTAATTTTCAGATTAAACTTTTTATCAAACTAGTTTACTTACCCTATTTTTTAGTCAAATTTTACAGTTTTTTAGTTTAAAGTAGTTAACAATATTGTGTGATGAGTGTTTTACATCTTGGCTGAAACTATTGTTTTGTTAATTTAAATTGAAGAGGTTATTTTGAAAAAGGACAGTTTTGCTTCATTTGTTGAAGCATTTAGAGATAAGATTGCCGTACTGTTTACAGAACGCAATGATGAGAATAGGATGAATATTACACGAGGGCTTCCACCTTACGTATTACGACAAGTTTTAGAGGAGGATCCATTAAAGGTTTATATCCCAAAAGAGTACGGTGGGCGAGGGGGCAAAATTTTCGAAATGCTAACCCTAATGGAAACAAGCTCTTACCAGTCGTTGCCATTGGCGCTAATGCTTGGCATTAACGGCGGACTGTTTCTACAGCCCGTAGCCAATTATGCATCGGATGAAGCTAAAGCCAATGTTTTTAAACGGTTTATTGAACAAAAGAATATGGGCGGTTTAATGATTACCGAACCCGATTTTGGCTCTGAAGCGCTGAAAATGCAAACCGTTTTTTCTAAGTCTGATAATGACTATAGTATTTCGGGAACAAAGCATTGGGCTGGCTTAACGGGCTGGGCCGATTTTTGGCTTATGACCGCCAGAGAGAAATCAAATTCTGGTGAGCTGGGCCGCGATATAGGCTTTTTTATTCACGATACAAATAATGGAGGAATTGATGTAAAAGAGTATTACAACAACTTGGGCCTTTATATGATACCCTATGGTCGTAACAGGATTAATATATCGGTTCCAGCAACGTACCGATTGCAGCCAAAAACTACGGGTATATCAATGATGCTAGATTTGCTTCATAGAAGTCGCCTACAGTTTCCAGGTATGGCAACAGGGTTTTTACACCGTTTGCTCGATGAGGCTATTTGCCATTGCAAATCTCGTTTTGTTGGAGGTGTTAGCCTTTTTAATTACGACCAGGTAAAGGAGCGGCTCGCTACCCTTCAATCATACTTTACCTCGAGCTCGGCAATGAGCAGCTACATAGCTGAAAATATTCCTAGCGGAGAGGATATATCTCGCTTTGATATTTTAGCCAATTCTGTTAAATCGGTAGTTACCGATTATATGCAAGAGGCTGCACAAAGTTTTTTGCAGCTGGTTGGCGCTAAAGGGTATCGCCTCGACCACTTAGCTGGGAGGTCTGTTGTTGATAGCCGCCCTTTTCAAATCTTTGAGGGTTCAAATGATATTCTTTATCAGCAGGTAACTGAATCTGTTTTTAAGCTAATGCGTAAATCTAAAATTAACAACCTATACGATTTCTTTAAAAGCTATGTGCATACCAGTAAGGCTGTAGAATATTTTAAAGATTTTTTCAATTTTGAGGTTAATCACAAAATGGCACAGCGCAATTTGGTGCAACTTGGCAGAACCATTGGGAGGTTGATAACTATGAATTTAACTATCGACCTTGGAGCAAAAGGGTTTAATGCCGATATGATAGCAAATAGTTTGAAAGTGCTTCAGGGTGAGATTCAAACCTCATTTGCATCATACAGGTTAAATTTGGCACCCAATATTGTTGACGATTACCAAATTGATAGCAGCTGGCTTAGCAGGACAAAATTTGCTACTGATTTTTAACCGAATCTTTAGTGAGTATGAAAGGCTAATATTGGTTATAGCTAACCACTTGGTCTATCCCTTTTCTTCTCTTTTCTCTAATTTCGGGTTTTGCTGGGTAGCCAAGGGTAATAATTAGCATTGGCCTTTTATTGCTAGGAATATTTAGCATTTTTTTTACTGCCCGTTCATCGAACCATCCAATTATGCAAGAGCCAAGTCCTAGTGAGGTTGCAGCAAGGCTGATGTGTGAAGCGGCAAAACCAATATCTATTAGCGGGAAATGCTTACGCTTAACCAAGCTGCCAAAATTTGAGGTAAGGTTAGCACCTTCCATCACAATTACAATGTGTACTGGGGCTTGCTTAGTAAAATGGTTCATTCCCAGTATTTTACTCGATGTGGTGTCGGCCAGTTTATTCTTAATTTCCTCATCATCAACCACAATAAACTTCCAGGGTTGAGCATTGCAGGCCGAGGGAGCTAGGCGTGCAGCCTCAATAATTTCTTCAATTTTCTCTCTTTCAATTGGCTGGTTGGTATACGCCCTGTCGCTCTGGCGGGTTGAAATTAGTGTATTAAAGTTTTCGCTTAACGATGTCATTTTTTATATGTATTATTTGCACCTGTTTCTAAATCTTGGTAATTATTGCTAAAGCCTTGTAGCATATTCGACTCAACAGTTACAGTACCCATTCCTTGTTCGGTTAAAACAATCATTGCTTTGGCCACATCCGATGCCTGAATTCCTCTGTATTTTTTGAGCGGTCCAGTAAATATGAATTTGAAAACGGAATATAGCACCTTACCCATATCCTCGCCAAATCGTTTCTCGTTACGTTTCCCCAGCAGTAGCGATGGCTGAACAATTACCAAGCGCTCAAAGCCTATTGCTTTAAGCTCTTCTTCAACCTTGCCCTTGGTGTTTAGATAGAAATTCTTCGATTTTGCATTCGCCCCAATGGAGCTAACTACGGCGAATCGTTTAACTCTGGCATCTTTGGCTTTTTTTGCATAATCGATTACCAAATCCAAATCAACCTTAAGAAATGCTTGTTTTGAACCAGCCTTACTCATTGTGGTTCCTAAGCAACAATAAGCTACATCAATATCAGCGGGGAAAGTGTATTCCGTTTCGTTTAGCGGAATATGCTCTACCTTTTGTGGCAACTCCTTGGGTATTGTACGTGTAATGATGCTAATTTTATCATACCCATCGTTATTTATGAGTAACCCTAGTAAGTTGCTGCCAACTAAACCAGTAGCACCAATTATTGCTGCTTTAACCATATCAATTCAAGATTTGTTAAATACAAAAGTAGCTAATAATGCTTGGCTTAGAATACAATTGGGTATCAATTAAAAGATAATCCTGTACTGGGGTATGGCCATCATACTTGTTTGGTAAATAAGTTTTGACTCGCCAGTGGTTTCGTTGAAGGTTTCACCCTGTATGTTCTTGTAGTTAAGCAGGTTAG
>Ga0265293_10004507_pt1 | contig 24467 bp, 21 predicted proteins | sample Munlanlewell138R_FD_192505 | JGI IMG/M metagenome (GOLD analysis project Ga0265293, IMG submission 192505) | Leachate microbial communities from a municipal landfill in Southern Ontario, Canada - Leachate well 138R | ecosystem: Engineered > Solid waste > Landfill > Unclassified | place: Canada...
AGAACTCGGGGTCACGCTCATAAGCAGCAGCGTAGATTGATGTCGCGCGGGCATCACCGACACCGCGAGTTTCCTCTGCCTCCCGGAAGGCGTTCGCTTCAATAACGACCTTTTGGCGATCGGCGTCGGCACGAATGCGCTCTGCCTGCTCCAAACCTTGGGCTCGCAGATCCCGTGCCTCCTTTTCTCGCTCGGCAACCATGCGGCGATAAACCTGCTCACTGACTTCGTCGGGCAAATCAATGCGCTTGACCCGCACATCGATAACCTCAATGCCCAAGGTCTCCGCTGCGGTACGGTTGAGCAAGTTGAGGATTACTTCCATCAGCCGATCGCGCTCGCCGGACACCACCTCGTGCAGGGTGCGGGTACCGAACTGGTTGCGCAGGCCATCGTTCACCCGCGACGACAGGCGGTTGTTGGCGATCTCCTCGCTGCCGCCGGTGGCACGGTAGTAGGCACCGACGTCGATGATCCGCCACTTGACATAGGAGTCCACCAGCAAACGCTTGCGCTCGGCGGTGAAGAAGCTCTCGGTGGGAGTGTCGAGGGTGAGTATCCGCGCGTCGAACTTGCGCACCTGATCCACAAACGGGATCTTGTAATGCAGGCCCGGCGAGATATCGTCCTGCATGAACTCACCGAAGCGCAACTTGACGGCGCGCTCGGTCTCCTTGACCACGAACAGACTGTTACTGGCGATCAGCAGCGCCACTACGGCGATGATGATCCACATGGATGATCTGGAATTCATTAGCGCAACTCCCTCCGCTGACTGCCGCTGCCGGACTGGTTCCCCATGCGATTGAGGACTTCATCCGCGATAGTGCTCATCTGGGCGGGACTGAGACGTGAACCCGGGGTCGCGGTGGCGGACGTGCCGCCGCCCACCGCCTTGTCGAGGGGCAGATAGAGGATATTGTTGCCATCCTTCGCCGCCACCATCACCTTGCTGCTGTTGCTCATCACTGCTTCCATGGCATCGAGATAGAGGCGCTGGCGGGTGACTTCCGGCGACTTCTCGTACTCGGTGAACAGATGGACGAAGCGATCCGCCTCACCCTCTGCCTCGGCAATCACCCGTGCCTGGTAGGCATCGGCTTCTTCCAGAATGCGCTGGGCGCGCCCGCGGGCTTCAGGAATAACGGCGTTGGAGTAGGACTGCGCCTCGCTGACCACGCGCTCCTGATCCTCACGAGCCTTGATAACATCGTCATAAGCTGCCTGAACCTGGGCCGGCGGCTTGGCATCCTGAATGTTGACCTGAATAATCTCGATACCCGTATCGTAAATATCCAGATAGCGCTGCAGGCGCTCTTTCACCTCGACACCAACCTGCTCCCGGCCGGAGGAAATCACCGAATCGAGCTTGCTGCTGCCCACCACATGACGCAAGGCACTGTTGGTGGCGTGGCGCAGACTGGTTTCCGGATCCTTGACATTGAGAACGAAAGCTTTCGGATCTGGCACATTGAATTGCACCACCAGTTGCAGATCGACGATATTTTCATCCTCGGTGAGCATCAGGTCGCGGTTGTTGTTGCGATATTGGCGCACCTCGGTCACTTCCACCTTGGTGACCGAATCCACCAGCGGGGGATTCCAATGCAAACCGGGGTTCACTGTAGCATGGTACTTACCCAGGCGAAGCACTACCGCACGCTCCGTTTCATCTACCTGGTAAATGCCAGAGAAGGCCCATATCACCAGGATGATCACCAGGATGACCGGCAGGAACTTGAAGCCGTTGACACCGCCCGAGCCACCGCCGCCGAGAAAACCCAGTTTCTCGCGCAGTTTCTTCAGGGCTTCATCAAGATCGGGCGGACCATTGTTCTGTCCACCACCGCCTCCGCCCCAGGGGTCCTTGCCGCCGCCAGGTTCATTCCAGGCCATTGAATTTTCTCCAGACACTCATCAAGGGTCGCCATTCTAGCAAGACGTCCGGCCAGCGTCAGGCACTTTCGGCCATCAGCCCAACTTCATCACAGAGCGGCAAATCTTCCGGTCCCATAGACTCCGCCTTGAGTAGACGATTGAAATCTGCCCTCGGCAAACTAAGTTGTAGAATAAAGCCGCCGTCGGCACCTACCTTCTCGCCTAACACAGCACCCAGCTCATAGAACCGCGACCTCAGTCGCGCCAGTCGAGGCGGCAGATGGTAACAGCCAGTGATCCTGTCGCTGCCGAGCCGCTCTCGAACAGCCTGGATCAGCAGGTCGATGCCTTCGCCGCTGACAGCGGAAACCCACACTCCCACTGGTACGCCCTGGTCGTTGCGGTCAATATGCGGCTGCACATGATCGAGCAAGTCAATCTTGTTGTAGACAAGCAACTGGGGGTTATCAGCAGCGCCGATCTCTTCAAGCACCTCATCAACACTCGTCATATTGCGCTGGCGCTCCTCGCTGTGCGCATCCACGACATGGAGCAACAAGCTGGCGCTGGCGGCTTCTTCAAGAGTAGCGCTAAAAGCATCCACCAATTTGTGAGGCAGATGACTGATGAAGCCCACGGTATCGGCGAGAATCACCGGCCCCAACTCAGGCATGTCCACCCGCCGCATAGTAGGATCAAGGGTGGCGAAAAGCTGGTCAGCCGCTAACACGTCCGAATCACTCAGACGGTTGAACAGTGTCGACTTGCCGGCGTTGGTATAGCCCACCAGAGACACCGTGGGTATTTCCGCCCGAGTGCGAGAGCGACGTCCCTGTTGACGCTGACTGCGCACCTTTTCAAGACGTTTTTGAATTGACTTGATACGGGCGCGTAACAACCGGCGGTCCGTTTCCAACTGGGTTTCACCGGGGCCACGCAGACCGATACCACCTTTTTGGCGCTCCAGGTGAGTCCACCCTCGCACCAAGCGGGTAGCCATGTGCTGGAGCTGTGCCAGCTCCACTTGCAGCTTGCCCTCGTAGGTGCGGGCGCGCTGCGCAAAAATATCGAGAATCAAGCCCGTGCGGTCAAGCACCCGGCACTCGAGCGCTTTTTCGAGATTGCGCTCCTGGCTCGGTGTGAGGTTGTGATTGAAGATCACCACTTCGGCACCCAAGCGCTCTACAGCCTGGCGCAACTCATCAAGCTTGCCTGTACCGACGAAAAACTTGGCAGTGGGAGAGGAACGCTGCCCGGTGATAAATTCGGCGGGATCACCGCCTGCAGATAGCACCAGCTCTTCAAACTCCCTGGGGTCATCCGGCTCGTTGTCGCTGTGCAGATCCATATGGACCAAAATCGCCAGTTCACCGGATTCAGGGCGGTCAAAAAACAATCATACCTCCGCGGCCATTGGAGCCTGTTGACCGACTGCCCTAGCGGAAAATCTTGTGCTCAACGAGGCAATGAGAGCGAGAGCGGGAAAACAGGCTCCCGGCTCTACAGCGAGCAACCGCGCCTGGCAGGCGCGGGAACGGCTGAAACCGGTTGCTCTTCTCAATCCTCATTGCCCTGATTGCCATCATCCTGCTCTTGGGGAGCAACGGGAGGCAGACGCACAGGCCGCGAGGGCACTACGGTGGAAATGGCATGCTTGTACACCATCTGGCTGACGGTATTCTTGAGCAGCACCACGAACTGGTCAAAAGATTCGATCTGGCCCTGCAACTTGATACCGTTGACCAGGAAGATCGACACGGGTACACGCTCCTTGCGGAGCAGGTTCAAAAAAGGGTCTTGTAGATTATGCCCTTTTGACATCATCTTTCTCCTTATACAAATGAAAAAAGCGCCCAAAAAAAACGGTATCCGTCAGCGGGCGCAACCTTGCCGAACATCGGCCACTCAGCTTGCCGCGCAATCATAACAACTGCCGCGCAGCTAGTATATGGGAGTGTTTTGCAAAAATTTCAAGCACTTTGCCAGCAATTCTTCTTCGCCCACCGAAAAACCGTCTGCACCATCGATATACAAAGCCTCCAGCCCCTCCCATCCTCGCAACCACGTAAGCTGGCGCTTGGCTAATTGACGGGTCGCAGCCAGTCCTCGGGCCACCATTTCCTCATAGCCATAATCACCGGCCAAATAGCCCCATACCTGGCGATAGCCCACAGCGCGAACGGAAGGGAGTTCCACTGACAGATCTCCACGCCGGTACAACTGTTCGACCTCACCCACCAGCCCTTGTTCCAACATCTGCTGAAAACGTAATGCAATCCTCTGGTGCAGCAACTCGCGGCGATGGGACAACAAGCCGAGCTGAACAATACGGTAATCGTCACCGATGGGTTCCACGGCATCACCACCTGTCTGTCCACGCAACTGGCTGGCAGGAACCCCGGTGAGTCGATACACCTCCAAAGCTCGCTGGATACGCTGGGAGTGATTGGGGTGTAACTTGGTGGCAGTGTCGGGGTCCACTGCCATCAACTGCGCATGCAAGGAGGGCCAACCGTGTTGCTCAGCCTCTGCAAGGATGGCTGCTCGCACTGCGGGATCAGACGGCGGCAGATCTCCCAGACCATCCAGCAAAACACGAAAGTAAAGCATCGTGCCCCCCACCAGCAAGGGAATCCGGCCGCGGGCACTGATATCGGCAATTAAGGGAATGGCATCGGCAGCAAACTCCGCGGCGGAATAAGGCTCAGCGGGATCGCGAATATTGATCAGGTGGTGGGGAGCACGCGCCAACAGTGCCGCATCGGGCTTGGCCGTGCCAATATCCATACCTCGATATACCAGCGCTGAATCGACACTAATGATCTCAGCGGGAATATGCGCCAGCAAATTCGCAGCCAGATCTGTCTTGCCGGAAGCGGTCGGCCCCATCAGGAAGATGACTGGCGGTTTATCAGTGACAGCCATTTAGCGTCCCCGCAAAAACAACTGATCCAGTTCCCCCAGGCTCAGCTGGCTCCACGTGGGGCGGCCGTGATTACATTGCCCACTGCGTTCGGTCTCCTCCATGTCGCGCAAAAGGGCATTCATCTCCGCCACCCCCAAACGGCGGTTGGCACGCACTGAGCCATGACAGGCCATGGTGGAAAAGATATCGTCAATATGGGTGCGAATCCGGTCGCTGGTACCGTATTCCAGCAAATCCGACAGCACATCTCGCACTAAAGCCTCGGCATTGGCGCCCCTCAACATGGCGGGAATTTCACGAATGACCAAACTTTCCGGGCCGGCACGCTGCAGCGTAAAGCCGAGGCTGGCAAAGACTTCAGCAAACTCTTCAGCACAGTCGGCCTCCTTTTCGCTGACAGCGATAGCCTCCGGCACCAGCAGTGGCTGAGAGGTAACGGACTCGGCATCGAAGGCACGCTTCATACGTTCGTAGTTGATGCGTTCGTGCGCCGCATGCATATCCACGATCACCAGACCGCAAGCATTCTCAGCGAGGATATAAATCCCTTTGAGCTGGGCAATAGCGTAGCCCAGGGGCGGAATTTCCTCGCTCCCCTCAGCCGTAGCAGCAAGCTCCGGGTTATCGTGCAACTCTCCGTAAAGCCTGCGTGAGTCGGAGCCCGCGTCATAACTTGCCAGCCGGTTGCCGATTGCGCCGTGGGACGACGGTCTTGTCCAGCCACCTCCCAGCCCCCCACTGCCGACCAGCTCTCTATCACTCAAGCCACCTCCGCTTAGCCCCCCTATCCCTTGCTGGACAGGCACCGGCTGAGCGAAACGCAACGATTCTGGCTGCAAAGCCGCAGGCTCGCTCTCCCCCAGTGCTTCGCCAGGGCGAATATCCGCCACCGCCCGATGCAAAGTACTGAACAGAAAGTCGTGCACACTGCGCCCCTCACGGAAACGCACTTCGTGCTTGGTAGGGTGCACATTGACATCTACGTCGCCGGGGTCGAGCTCCAGAAACAATACATAGGCCGGGTGGCGATCCTGATACAGCACATCGCGGTAAGCTTGACGCACAGCGTGGGTCACCACTTTGTCGCGAATCACTCGACCATTAACAAAGAAATACTGCAGATCAGCCTGGCTGCGTGAAAAGGTCGGCAACCCAATCCAGCCCCACAGGCGCAGCCCGCCGCGGGTTTGGTCAATATAGCGGGCATTTTCCATAAACGCCGGACCACAGATAGCAGCCACCCGGCGCTCCTGTTCCAGCTGGGAATCGGCGGCCCGCAAATTGTGCACTGTTTTGCCGTTGTGACGCAGGGAGAAAGACACATCGAAGCGGCTCAGAGCCAGCTTGCGCAGCGCGTCGTCTATGCGGCCGAACTCCGTCTTTTCCGTGCGCAGAAATTTACGCCGTGCCGGGGTATTAAAAAACAGGTCGCGCACTTCCACGGTGGTACCGCGCACATGCTGCACACGATCCACCTCCACCGTCATGTCACGCCCCTCACCCCGGGCACGCCAACCCGCGCCAGTGTCCGCAGTATTGGTGTGCAACTCCAGCCGCGCCACAGACGCAATACTGGCCAGAGCCTCACCGCGAAACCCCAGGGTAGCCACGGCCTCCAGATCATCGAGATCAAGAATTTTGCTGGTAGCATGGCGGCTGAGTGCCAGCGGCAGATCCTCTCGATCGATACCGCCGCCGTCATCCCGCACCCTCACCAACTTGACGCCACCGCTCTCCACATCAATATCGATGCGCTTGGCACCGGCGTCGAGACTGTTCTCCACTAACTCCTTGACTACCGACGACGGCCGCTCAACCACTTCGCCAGCGGCAATCTGGTTAGCGAGACGGGGACTCAATAGCTGGATGCGTGGCATGGACACTCTCGGCGAAGGAATTCAGATAGGCGGAATACGAAGACGCTGGCCGACACGAATATTGGTGGAGCTCAAGCTGTTATGACGCAACAGTGTCTCGACACTGACGTTGTGACGAGCGGCAATACCCGACAGGGTATCACCCCGCGCGATGACATACACCCGCTCGGCACCATCGACGCTGTTGGCCGCCACCCAGGTACCCAGTGGCGGCTTGCTGTAAAAATAACGTTTGATACCCGTAAAGATGGCATCCGCCAGCTGGCGTTGATAGCTGGAGTCCGCCAGCTGACGGGCCTCGGTAGGGTTCGAGATAAAACCTGTCTCCACCAAAATGGAGGGAATATCGGGCGACTTGAGCACCAGAAAGCCGGCTTGCTCCACGTGACGCTTGTGCAGTCTCGCCATCCCACCCATCTCGTCGAGGACCTCCTTGCCCACCTCGAGGCTGCTGCTGAGTGTTGCCGTCATGGACAGGTCCAGCAACACACCAGCCAGTATCTTGTCCTTGTCACTAAGCCGAACACTGCCCACACCACCTACCAGGTCAGCGCTGTTTTCGCGCTCAGCCAGGTAGCGCGCCGTTTCACTGGTGGCACCGCCAGGCGACAGCGCAAACACTGAAGCCCCGCGGGCAGACGGGTTCTTGAAAGCGTCGGCGTGAACAGACACAAACAGATCAGCGCGATGTTCTCGAGCGATATCCGTGCGCTTGCGCAAAGGTATGTAGTAATCGCCCGTACGCACCAGCACTCCCTGAAAACCAGGCTCGCTGTCGGCAAGACGCTTGAGCTCGCGGCTGATGGCCATCACGACCTTCTTCTCATACAGTCCGTTAGGCCCAATGGCACCCGGATCCTCACCGCCATGACCAGCATCAATGGCGACCACTATGTCGCGATGCGGCCCCTGGCTAGTGACCACATCGGCAACAGTTTTCTCGCTCTCTTTCTCAATATCGTACAAATCCACGACCAGGCGGTCACCGTACTGGTCGTTGGCCTGCAGCGGAAAGCTTCGCGGCCTGACAGGTTGCTTGAGATCCAGAACGATACGCAGATGCTTACCCTCCCGCGGCGCCGAGCGAATACCGATGATGGGAGTGTTCTCAAGATCCAGGTCGTCGAAACCTGCCGCCAGCTTGATATCGCTAATATCCACCACCAGGCGATCGGGATTCTCGAGAGTAAACAGCGAGTGCTCAGCGTCGGCTGTAAGATCAAAAACCAGCCTGGTATGGTCCGGCGCACGCCACAAGCGCACACCATGCACTGTCTTGGCCAAGCTGTCGGCGGTCAAGAAAAGCAACACCATACCTACCAGCCAAGGCACCACCGCACACCAGCTATGCCTAGTGAACCTCATGCCCTCAACCACCCTGCAATTGCGCCACCAGCCGCCTGCCAGAGTCAGACCCTGGGATTATAACCAGGCCTCGTCCCTGCCCCTCAATACTAAGGCGAATCTCCAGATCCGGCGCACCGAGATAATCGCCACCCTTTTCCGGCCACTCGATAATACACAGACTGTCATCGCGCACATAATCGCGAAAGCCCATGTACTCGAGCTCCTCACCATCCGCCAGCCGGTAGAGATCGAAGTGGTACACCGCACCATCGTCGAAATCATAGGGTTCCACCAGGGTAAAGGTAGGACTCTTCACTGCACCGGCGTGACCGCGAGCACGCAGAATACCCCGGCACAACGTGGTCTTGCCTGCCCCCAGATCGCCGCTGAGGTGGACGATACCCGTGCGTAGCCCGGCACCCAGCTGCTGGCCAAAAGCGACCATCGCGTCTTCGCCTTCCAGATAAACAGAGAACGGTTCGTCAATCATCTGCGCGCTCCCCATACACCTTCTTTCATGCACTGCCAACCGCGCGGCCATTGAGCAACGCCCGCAGTGGTGACAACAGATGGGTGGCCCGCAAGCCACGCTCGCCACCTTGTGCGACAGCAAGATCGGCAGCCAGGGAATGAGCGCAGGTGCCCAGCCGAGCCACCAGTCCAGGCGCCAAGCCCTGCGCCAACAATCCACCGAGTACACCGCTCAACACATCGCCCATACCACCCACGGACATGCCGGGATTACCGTAGGGGCACAATCCTGTCACCTCTCCGGGCACCGCGACCAGGGTGCCAGCTCCCTTGAGTATCACCGGGCCGCGGAAGCGGCTGCCCAGCTGCTCAAGGGCGGCAAAGCGGTCGCTCTGCACCTGAGCGTTGGTGATACCCAGCAGTCGCGCAACCTCACCAGGATGAGGGGTGATCAGCCAGTCGCGAGTGTCGGCACTGGCAGCGACACGGCCCTCAGCCACGATATTGAGCGCATCGGCATCCACCACCATCGGCAAGCCGCTGGCTACGGCCTTCTGCAGCATTTGCTCCGACCACGGAGAGCGGCCGAGACCCGGTCCGATCACCAGCACAGTTGGGCGCTCCAGCCAGGGCTCCAGGGATTGCCCCGATGCCACTCCCACCGCCATTACCTCGGGGCAGCGGGCCAGTACCGCAGCGACGTGTTCAGGTCGGGTGGCGACACTGACCAAACCAGCGCCCACCGCCAGTGCAGCCTCTGCCGCCATCGCTACCGCGCCGCCATAGCCGGTATCACCGCCAATCACCATCACATGACCGAACAGGCCCTTGTGAGCATCAGCACGGCGCGGTGTCAGCTCGCTGCTCAGCAGCTGCCAGTCGAGGCGGGCGAGAGAGGGGGCAAGACGCTGATAAACTGTCTCCGGAACCGCCAGGTCATCAAACAACAGCTCACCACAGGCGGCGGGGCCATGCGCTGTACACAAGCCGCGCTTGAGACCGATAAAAGACACCGTCAGATCCGCCTGCACAGAAGTCCCCAGTGCCGCCCCACTATCGGCGCACAGCCCGGAGGGAATATCTACGGCGACCACGGGCAAATGACTCGCGTTGATTGCAGCAATGGCCGCTGCACTGTCACCGCGCACCTCACCACTGATGCCAATACCCAACAAAGCGTCGACGATCACCCCGTCGGAGGGCGTCTCCGCATCGGCCCAGGCCACCATCGGCACCTGTTCTACCAGGGCGTACTCCATAGCGGCGCGGGCATCACCCTTCAAGCGCATGCCGGGTGCCACCTGAATCACTGTCGCAGCAATACCCTTGCGACGTGCCAGAGCAGCGACAATATAGCCATCGCCGCCATTATTGCCGGCTCCACAGTAAACCGTGATGGCTGAAGGATCCGGCCAACGCGCTAACAGCGCGTTCAATATTGCCCTGCCCGCCCGCTTCATCAGCACCAGCCCGGGAATACCATGATCCTCAATAGTGATGCGGTCGAGCTCGCGAACCTGGCTGGCGGTATAAAGGGCTAGAGGGAGTTTTGCCATGACATTATCCGTTTAGTCCTGTCCATTGGGAATGAGTGTTGCTCAGTAGAAAGAGATGCTCTGACAAGCATGGCATAAGGGCAACTCGCCCTCACTACAGCTTGGCACCGAGTAGACAACAGCCCAGAGTAGCGCCTTTTGAAACGATCGGCGACAGGGATAGGTTTACGACATACTTCGAATAGCGCTCCCCTGGACTGGAACCGAAGAGCTGGTCGCCAGACCACTTTCATGCGTTTACCCTACCGGCCGCCCACAATGAGCTCATCAGCGCAAGTTCTGGCAGAATTATACGGAAACCACTCGCAGCTGCCATGGTCAATTTATGTTTCCACCCTCCACCTCTGCCGCCCTCAGCACCCTCGCTGATGAAATACGCCACTGGGGGCGCGAGCTGGGCTTCCAGCAGGTCGCCATTACCGACACCGATCTCGCTGCCCCAGCCCAAAGGCTGCAAGAGTGGCTGCGTCGCGGCTACCAGGGCGATATGGAGTGGATGGCCAACCACGGGGCCAAACGCTGGCACCCAGAACTACTTGAGCCAGGAACTTGCCGCGTCATCTGTGTACGCATGGATTATCTGCCACCCGAAAGCGGCCTGATCGCCACCTTGCGAGACAGGGATAAAGCCTACCTGTCCCGCTATGCACTGGGTCGCGATTACCACAAACTGATCCGCAAACGCCTCGCAATACTGGCTAAGCGCATCGAAGACCGTGTTGCAGAAACTCCTGAACTGGAAGCTCCAGAGCTACGCACTATTCGTCAACGCCCTTTTGTGGACAGTGCTCCTGTTCTGGAGAAGCCCCTGGCCGTCAAGGCAGGGCTCGGCTGGATGGGTAAGCACACCCTGGTCATCAATAGCGGTGCAGGATCGTGGTTTTTCCTGGGCGAGCTCTACACCAGCCTGCCGCTGCCAGTGGACAAACCGCAACAGCCCAACCGCTGTGGCAATTGCAGCGCTTGTCTGACTATCTGCCCCACCGACGCCTTCCCCGAACCCTACCAACTCGATGCCCGCCGCTGCATTTCCTATTTGACCATCGAACACCGGGGCGCCATCGCTGAAGAACTGCGCCCATTGATGGGCAACCGGGTATTCGGCTGCGACGACTGTCAGGCCATTTGTCCCTGGAATCGCTACGCACGCCCCACCGCCGAAGATCACTTCTCTCCCCGTCACGGCCTGGCTGACGCGGAGCTCGCCACCCTGTTTCAGTGGGACGAAACGGCTTTCGAAGAAAAGACCGCTGGTTCACCCATTCGCCGTATCGGCTACAGCCGCTGGCTGCGCAACCTGGCAATTGGGCTGGGTAATGGCACCACCAGTGACTCCGCTTTGGAGGCGCTCTTAGCCAAAGCGGAATACCCCGACCCCATGGTGCGGGAACATATTCAGTGGGCTCTCGCACGTTTGCGCAACCCGACCAAACCTGCCGTGAAGCCTTTCCCCCTGCTGCGGGTCAACCCGGATCAGAAATCAGTTAAAACAACCTGAGGAAAGCGTCCCTTCAACGGGATACTCGGCAGGCAAGCGAACAGCATCAGCTTGCTTGATTCGGGACAACATTATCTATATAGTACCGCGTCCTTAACTTATGACCTTAGCTTACAGGAGCCAACCCGGTGGCAAATTCACCCCAAGCACGCAAGCGCGCCAAGCAGAGCGAGAAGCGCCGGCAACACAATGCCAGCCTGCGCTCCATGGTGCGCACCTACATCAAGCGCGTCCAGGCCGCGATCGCCAAGGGCGACCACGCCAACGCTCAAGCTGCCTACAATACAGCAGTGCCCGTTATTGATCGCATCGCCGACAAGGGCATCATCCACAAGAACAAGGCTGCCCGCCACAAGAGTCGTCTCAACGCTCAGGTCAAGGCTCTCGCAGGCTGACAGTTCTGGGGTCGCTGTGGCGACCTTGCGCCACCAGTGGCACAGAACGTAAAAAAACCCGCCATGCTCACATGGCGGGTTTTTTGTTGAGGCTAAGTGGGCGATCTACTCTTTAGAGTTCCGCCAGCACCTCCTCAGAAATATCCGCATTCGTGTAGACATTCTGGACATCATCAAGATCCTCCAGATGGTCCACCAAGGCGAGCAACTTCTCGGCACCGTCGCGGTCGAGCGGCACCTCCACCGAAGCGATCATGGTTACTTCGGCATTGTCCGCCACCAACCCTGAAGCCTTCAAGGCATCGCTGACAGCACTGAATTCCTCCCAAGGCGTCAGTACTTCGACAGACCCGTCATCGTGACCGATCACATCGTCCGCCCCCGCCTCCAGCGCGGCCTCCATAATAACTTCTTCGTCACAGCCAGGCGCAAAGCTGAACTGCCCGACCCTGCTGAAGAGATAGGCCACCGAGCCGTCGGTCCCCAGGTTACCACCACGCTTGGTAAAGGCATGGCGCACCTCGGACACAGTACGGTTGCGGTTGTCCGTCATGCACTCCACCAACACAGCTACACCGCCGTGACCGTAGCCCTCGTAGGTGACCTCTTCATAATTCTCACCCTCGCCAGTACCGACACCCCTGGCAATGGCCTTGTCGATAGTATCGCGCTTCATATTGGCGCCTAGCGCCTTGTCGATAGCGGCTCGCAGGCGAGGATTATCCTCAGGCACTCCCCCGCCCTGGCGGGCAGCGGTGACAATCTCGCGAATAAGTTTGGTAAAAATTTTGCCGCGCTTGGCATCCTGAGCTGCCTTGCGGTGTTTGATATTGGCCCATTTACTGTGACCGGCCATGGTGCCTCCTTCGTCAGCAGTGGGTGAGCGAGCAATAATCACTCACCCACTGAATGCAGCCGTCGTCACCATGTAAAAGCGAATTCACAAATGCCGTGAGTCCCGCCAGGGAGTGACGACGACACAAAATCAATCCGTCGGCAATTGCCTTTTTCCTGAAATTCGAACTCTTAAACCTCAACTTTCTCCCGCAGGCGAATATTCAACTCCCGCAACTGGGCAGTATTTACCGTACCCGGCGCATCGGTGAGCAGGCAAGTGGCAGACTGGGTTTTGGGGAACGCGATAACATCGCGAATAGAGTCACAGCCCAGCATCAACATCACCAAACGATCAAGGCCAAAGGCCAAACCGCCGTGAGGAGGGCAACCGTACTTGAGAGCATCGAGCAGGAAGCCAAACTTCTCCTGCGCTTCTTCGTCACCGATACCCAGTACCTTGAAGACCGCCCGCTGCATTGCCGGCGAGTGGATACGCAGGGAGCCGCCGCCCAACTCGGTGCCATTGAGCACCATATCGTAGGCAAGCGACAGCGCAGAGGCGGGGTCTGCAGCCAGTTCCTCTGCAGTACAGGCCGGGCGCGTGAAGGGGTGGTGCATAGCGGTGAGACTGCCGTCGTCATTTTCCTCAAACATGGGGAAATCCACGACCCACAAAGGCGCCCATTCGCAGGTATAGAGATTGAGATCCTCGCCGAGCTTGCAGCGCAAAGCACCCAGCGAATCATTGACGACTTTAGCGCGATCCGCGCCGAAGAAAACCAGATCTCCGGTGCCCGCTCCAAGGCGCTCAAGAATCGCTTTGCGCACCTCGACAGGAAGAAATTTAACAATGGGCGATTGCAGGCCGTTCTCCAGATCGTCGGCATCGTTGATCTTGATATAGGCCAGCCCCTTGGCGCCGTAAATACCAACGAACTGAGTGTAGGCATCAATCTGTTTGCGCGACAGCAGATCGTTACCGCCCTTCACCAACATAGCAGCAACGCGCCCTTTAGGGTCGCTGGCCGGGCCGGAGAACACCTTGAAGTCCACCGTTTGCACCAGGTCAGCGATCTCTACCAACTCCAAAGGAATGCGCAAATCCGGTTTGTCGGAACCATAGCGCTGCATGGCCTCGGAAAAAGGCATACGGGGGAAATCCCCCAGCTCGACATTCAGAGTGGTCTGGAACAACTCGCGGATCACCTGCTCAGCAGTGGCAGTGATCTCCGCCTCGTCCGCAAAAGAGAACTCGATATCCACCTGGGTAAATTCTGGCTGGCGATCGGCGCGTAAATCTTCATCGCGGAAGCATTTGACGATCTGGAAGTAGCGATCGACGCCGGACACCATCAGCAATTGCTTGAACAGCTGCGGCGACTGAGGCAGTGCAAAAAACTTGCCTGGATGGGTGCGGCTCGGCACCAGGTAGTCGCGAGCACCCTCGGGGGTAGCGCGGGTGAGCATCGGGGTTTCTACTTCAAGAAAACCCCGCTCCGCCAAAAAGTTGCGCAAGGCGATAGTGACGTCGGAGCGGAACCGAAGATTGTGCATCATCTGTTCCCGACGCAAATCCAGATAGCGATAGCGCAGGCGCACATCCTCGCCCACCTGGATATGGTCGTCGAGCTGGAAAGGCGGCGTCTCGGCAGTATTGAGAATCACGACCTCGCGGCCATACACTTCAATTTCGCCGGTCGCCATGTCGGGATTGACCGTGGCCGGAGTGCGGGCACGCACCACCCCCTTGACCTGCAGCACATACTCGCTGCGAACACGGTCCGCAGCGGCGAAGAATTCACCGCAATCGCTATCGAACACCACCTGCACGATGCCCTCGCGATCCCGCAGGTCGATAAAGATCACACCACCATGATCACGCCGCCTGTCCACCCAGCCACACAGAGTGACCTCCTGATCCACCGAGGATGACCGCAGGTCGCCACAATAGCCTGTACGCATTTAACTGATTCCCGATTCGTGTTGCTGTGTTGTCAAGGAGCCGGAGTATTCTCCGCCCCACCGGTACTGGTCGCCGGTGCCGTCTCATCTCCGGCCAGGTTCTTTTTGTTGCCCGTTTTAAAGTCTGTCTCATACCAGCCGCTCCCGCTCAGTCGAAACGACGGCGCTGTCAGCTGTTTTTTGAGGGTTGCCTTGCCACAGGCAGGGCAGTCGGTCAGAGGATCATCACTGATCTTGCGAAGGGCTTCGAGCTCATGATCGCAGGCCTGACACTGGTACGCATAAATTGGCATAAGTGCGGTCTCACATAACAAGAGAAAGACAACTCCCGGCCCCTTTCAGACAGGAACCGCCGGAACCTCAAAAGGGGCGCATTATACCTAGGCTCTGTTGACGTTTCACCCACTGCAGTTCCACAGCGTGCCACGATCCGACAGCCCTGGCAGCGCGGCGAAAAAGTCCTCGCAGGCGTCAACAAAGCATCCAAACGGGGCAACAAAGCAAAAACAGGCTTGTTTTTACGGAAGACAGCGCTTTTTTGCCGTTTTTTTGTTGCTTGCCCAAGGGCGATGCGATATACATTGCGTCGGCTGCTATTGTATTTCCTGAGTCCAAAAATACAGGGGGAGAATACAAGCCATGCGCCTTTCCCAACAACTCAGCCCAGCACAAAGGAATACCCACTATGGCTAGCACTAGAACACCCGCAAGAAAACCAGCCACCAGGGCTTCAGCCGCCAAGGCTCCAGCCACTAAAACCGCCGCCAAAACAACTGCCAAGCCAGCAGCAACTGCCGCTGCCAAACCCGCTGCCAGACCCGCCGCCAAGAAACCCAGCGCCATTACTGAGAAATACACCAAGACCCAAATCGTCAACAGCCTGGTTGAGTCCTCCGGGCTGACCCGCAAACAGGTCAACGATGTTCTCGATGGCCTCAGCGATATCATCGGCCGCCACCTCGCCAAAAGAGGCGTCGGCGAGTTTACGCTGCCCGGTCTGCTGAAAATCAAGACTGTGAAAAAGCCCGCTCGCAGAGCACGCAAAGGTATCAACCCCTTCACCGGTGAAGAAACCGTTTTCAAAGCCAAGCCAGCCAGCACCAGCGTCAAGATTCTCGCTCTCAAGAAGCTCAAGGATATGGCTAACTAAGAAAAGGGCGCGACTGCACTCTCTCTTTTACAAGCCCTGGCGAGAGCTGCCCCAGACTGGACCTGTATCCACGACTGAGGGCAGTTTACTCACCGGGGCTCTTTATTGCGGCCACGGTGGTGAGCGCACCGCAGAAAGTGAAACGCCTCCCGGCACACCTCCTCGCTTCAGTGCTGACAGTCCCTCAACCCTTTCTCTCTCAACAGTGGCAGCAGGGTATCGCGCAACCTGCCGAGTTCAGCATCAGCGTAAGGTCGCGGCGGCACTGCTCCCCACACAGGGCGCGGCCAGGCAGCATCTCTCTCATAACGCACAATGTGATGAATGTGTAGCTGAGGTACCATATTTCCCAGCGCCGCCACATTGAGCTTGTCGCCCTGAAGCACTTCCATAAGCAGTTCAGACAAACAGCTCGACTCCGCCATCAACAGATCGCGCTCTGCAACAGAGAGCTGATAAATTTCGCTCAGCGCTGGCCGGCGCGGCACCAAAATAAACCACGGATAATTGCTGTCGCGGCTCAATAGCAGTCTGCACAGGGGGAAATCGCCGAGCACAATACAGTCCAGAGCCAATTGCGGGTGCAGTTCAAACATGGCTTGTCTACCTCATTGAATGATGAGGACACTATACCCGCCCTGCGAGGCGGCATAGAATAGCCCGCCACACACGTCAGCAAAGAAAGAGGAATCATGCGCGCCAGCCGTTACCTGATTGCCACCCAGAAAGAAACACCCGCCGATGCAGAGATCATCAGCCATCAACTGATGCTGCGCGCCGGCATGATTCGCAGACTCGCAGCTGGTCTATACACCTGGCTGCCTCTCGGCCTGCGAGTGTTGCGCAAGGTGGAAAATATTGTCCGCGAAGAAATGGACAAATCCGGCGCCCAAGAAGTGCTGATGCCCGTGGTACAACCCGGAGACCTGTGGCTGGAATCGGGTCGCTGGGAACAATACGGCCCTGAATTACTGCGTATCAGCGACCGCCATCAGCGGGATTTCTGCCTTGGCCCAACCCACGAGGAAGTCATCACCGACCTGATCCGCAACGAAATCCGCAGTTATAAGCAACTGCCCGCCAATTTTTACCAAATTCAGACCAAGTTCCGCGACGAGATACGCCCGCGCTTTGGCGTGATGCGGGCCCGTGAATTTGTTATGAAAGACGCCTACTCCTTCCATACCAGCCAGCAAAGCCTGCAGGAGACCTACGATCTCATGCACAGCACGTACTGCAATATCTTTACGCGCCTGGGCCTCGACTTTCGTCCCGTGCTGGCTGACACCGGCAGTATCGGTGGGAGCTTTTCCCATGAGTTCCACGTGCTGGCTGATTCCGGGGAAGATGATATCGCCTTCTCAACCAGTGGCACCTACGCAGCCAATATCGAAAAGGCCGAAGCACTAGCACCGGCACAAAGTGCCCCTGCTCCGAACCAACCTCTCGCCGAAGTTGCGACCCCGGGCGTGGCCACTATCAACGACGTTTGCAAGCACCTCGGCGTCGAAGCATCCCGGATAGTGAAAACATTGATTGTACAGGGCGAAGAGGAAGGCAGCCTGGTCGCACTGGTACTGCGCGGCGACCATGAACTCAACGATATCAAAGCGGAAAAAATAGCCGGCATTGCCAGCCCCCTCACCTTTGCCAACGAGGCCGACGTAAAAGCCACTCTCGGCTGCGGCGTGGGATCCCTGGGCCCCGTCAACCTTGCCATCCCGGTGATTGTCGACCGCAGCGCAGCCGTGCTGGCAGACTTTGTCTGCGGTGCCAACCGCGACGGCTTCCATCTCACCGGTGTTAACTGGCAGCGCGACTGCCCCCTGCCGCAAGTGGAAGATATTCGCAACGTCATTACCGGCGACCCCAGCCCCGACGGCCAGGGCACACTGGAAATCCGCCGCGGCATCGAGGTAGGCCATATCTTCCAGCTTGGCACCAAATACAGTGAAGCCATGGACGCCAAAGTCCTCACCGAGGAAGGCAAGGAGCAGACGATGATCATGGGTTGCTACGGCATTGGCGTCAGCCGCATCGTAGCGGCTGCTATCGAGCAGAATCACGACGACAACGGCATCATCTGGCCGGAGTCCATCGCCCCCTTCCAGGTCGCTATTGTGCCGGTTAACGCGCACAAGTCTGACAGTGTCCGGCGTGTCAGCGAAGAACTCTACGCCGAGCTACAGAGCGCCGGTTACGAAGTCTTGCTGATGGATATCGACAAAGGCCGCCTCGGCGCCATGCTGGCAGATGTCGAGCTGATGGGCATACCTCACCGCTTGGTCGTGGGAGACCGAGGTATAGAGGCTGGAACAGTGGAATACAAGGGTCGCCGCGATAAAGAATCTGTAGATGTTCCCCGCTCGCAGCTCAGCGGCTTCCTGGCAGAGAAAGGTTCGGCTGGCGCCTGATCCTCTGCAGCGGTGTGGCGTCATCGGGAAAGCGCCTTGTCCTCACGTCGAGAACAAGGCGCTTTCTTTAATAACATCTCTTGAAGACACAGCCCTATCGACAAACGGCCCAACTTAAGGCAGACCGTCAAACTCATCCATGCCCGGCTCGGTTGTCTTCTGCATCAAGTCTTCCCGGCTGACCCTGAACCACAACAACGCACTTACAGCTACATATATCGACGAGACGGTGCCCCAGATCACGCCGATGATCAGCATCAGGGCAAAGTTGTGAATCAGCTCACCACCAAAATAGAACAGCGCCAACAGCACCAGCAGAGTAGATAACGAGGTGTAGATAGTGCGCAGTAACACCTGGGTCAACGATTCGTTGATCACGTCGATAGGCTTCGCATCACGAACCAGACGGAAATTCTCACGAACGCGGTCATAGACAATGATGGTATCGTTCAGCGAGTAGCCGATCACCGCCAACAGCGCCGCCAACACAGTCAAGTCGAACTCCAACTCGAAAAAGGAAAAGAAGCCGAGCACCACAATCATGTCCACAACCTGACCGAGCACAGCGCCGATGGCGAACTTGTACTGGAACCGCACTGCCACGTACAGCATGATCAGCCCAAACGCTACGATGATGCCCAGCACCCCGTCGTCGCGAAGCTCCTGTCCCACCTGTGGCCCGACAAACTCCATGCGCCGGAAATCCACGCTGACACCTTCAGTGGAAAGTGCGGTGACGATCCGCTGTTCGGTATCCTTATCGGGCTCGGCCTGGAACTTGATCAGCAGATCTCGCTCCGAGCCAAACTGCACCACAACCGGATTATCAATACCGGCTTCAGCCAGCTGGCTGCGCACGACACTGGGGTCCACCGCCGGCTCAAAGCCCACTTCCACCTGGGTTCCCCCGGTAAAATCAAGGCCGAAAACCATGCCCTTGACCGCCAGCGAACCCAGCGAACCGAGCACCAGTGCGACCACGATCGCCGTGGCGACATGCCGCCACTTCATGTAATTGATGATTCTTACAGTTGTCATGGTCGGTACCTAGATCCAGAGTTTTTGCAGGTTGTTGCGACCGCCCACACACAAGTTCACCAGCGCGCGAGTGCCTGTCAGCGCGGTGAACATGGAAGTGAGAATGCCGATGGTCAGCACCACGGCAAACCCCTGAACAGGGCCGGTGCCAATGACGTAGAGAATGATGCCAATAATGATAGTGGTCAGGTTGGCGTCAAGAATGGAGACATAAGCACGATCATAACCGGCATGAATCGCCATCTGGGGACTCACCCCCGCCTTGAGCTCTTCCTTGATTCGGGAAAATATCAGTACGTTGGCATCCACCGCCATACCAAGCGTCAATACAATACCGGCGATACCCGGCAGCGTCATGGTGGCGCCAAGAATCGACATAACGGCCACCAACAGCACCAGGTTGAAAGCCAGGGCCAGGTTGGCAATGATGCCAAAAGCCTTGTAGATCACCAGCATGAACAATACCACCAGCGTCATGCCGATGATGATTGAATTAACCCCCATCTGAATATTTTCAGCCCCCAGGGAAGGCCCGATAGTGCGCTCCTGCACAAAGTACATGGGGGCAGCCAGCCCACCTGCGCGCAACAGTAGAGCCAGCTCCGAAGCCTCTGCCGGGCTGGACAGGCCGGTAATGCGGAACTGCACACCGAGAGCGCTGCGCACAGTGGCCAGACTGATGATTTCGCGCTGCTCCTGTGGCACCAGGACCGTTTCTACCTCACCTTGCTCATTGGTGATCTGCTCCGGCACCTGGAGTGTTTCGATAAACAGCACACCGAGCCGGCGACCGATACCATTGCGAGTCGCGAGGTTCATGTCCCGTCCACCGGTGCTGTCCAGGCTGATGTTCACCTGTGGCATACCGTTTTCATCGAAGCCGCTGGAGGCGTTGCTCACCTTGTCCCCGGTGATGATGACGTTGCGTTCCAGCCAGGCAGTGCGCGGCATCGCATTGGGGTCTTTGAAGGGGAACTCCTCGCGGGGCACAGTGGCACCGGGCTCGGCTTCAAAACGGAACTCCAGGTTGGCGGTTTTACCAATGATGCGCTTGGCAGCTGCCGTATCTTGTACGCCCGGCAACTCCACCACAATCCGGTTGCGGCCCTGGCGCTGAACGATGGGCTCGGACACCCCCAGCTCATTCACCCGGTTGCGAAGCGTGGTGAGGTTCTGGCTGACAGCATAGTCTTCCCGTTCACGGATCACGCTGTCGAGGACGGTGAGCTTGAGTACAAAACGCTCACCCTGGGTAGTCAGCTCTCGAGCCAAATCCGGGAAGTCGCTGCGCACCACCGAGGCCGCCGCATCACGCCATTCACGGTTAGCAAACACGGCTTCCACACCGTAGCCATCGACTTCGCGCAGTGCGCTGTAGCGGGCGCCGCCTTCACGAAAAGCGCGGCGCAATTCGTTCATTTGGGTTTCCATATAGGTAGTCATCAGCTTGTCGGTGTCTACCTGCAACAGAAAGTGCACTCCACCACTGAGGTCGAGGCCGAGCTTGAGCGGTTCACCGCCTATGGCCCGCAACCAGCCCGGCGTGGTAGCCGCCTGGTTAAGAGCCACCACATACCCCGGCCCCAATGTTTTTTGCAACACTTCCTGAGCCTGCAGTTGGGTCTCGCCGCTGGCCAAGCGCACCATTGCACCCGTGCTACTGAACTCTTCACCAAAGAACTCGATGCCCGCTTCGCGCAGCGCCTCACTGGCCCGATCCATCAGGGTCTGGTCGATTTCCAGGGCACTACTTTGGCCAGTAATCTGCACGGCAGGGTCGGGAAGGAACAGGTTGGGCGCGGCATATACCAGGCTGATGACCAGGACGGCCAGAATCAGCATGTACCGCCACAGCGGATAACGATTCATAAGGGAACTCGTATGGGCTCGTGAAGCGCGACATTATAGGGGAATTGATTCAGGGGTTATAGGGGAAGCCCCGGACAGGCTACCGCGCAGCCCCGCCTGCCAGAGGTGTAGCCGATGCTTCGATCGCTTGAGACATTCGCCAGGTGTGGCAATCTGGTCGACTTGGCCCTGCAGGCGTCGCCTTTGGCACCTCTGTCAGCAGCTTGGTGGCGGGGTTAGCGTAATGACCAATCCGCTCAGCTCATTGCCCAGGCGCGACAGGTCTTTCCCCGTAGCTGGCGTAAAACGCCTTGGTAAACTCGTCAAAACGCCCTGCCGCAATAGCCTCGCGAATATCGGCCATTAGACGTTGATAGAAGCGCAGGTTGTGAATAGTGTTGAGCTGAGCGCCGAGTATCTCGTTACAGCGATCCAGGTGATGAAGGTAGGCGCGACTAAAGTTGGTGCAGGTGTAACAATCGCAAGCGCTATCAAGTGGGCCTGTGTCATGGCGGTGCACGGCGTTGCGCACTTTCACCACCCCCGTACTGGTGAACAGATAACCATTGCGGGCATTGCGAGTCGGCAGCACACAGTCGAACATGTCGACACCGCGCCGCACCGCCTCAATGATGTCCTCCGGCTTGCCCACTCCCATCAGATAGCGCGGCCTGTTGCGAGGCAGCTCATCCGCCACCTCATCGAGCACCCGGATCATATCCTCCTTCGGCTCCCCCACTGACAGACCACCAATGGCATAGCCATCGAAACCAATGGCTTCGAGCCCCGCCAGCGACTGCCGCCGCAAATCACCGTACATACCGCCCTGGACAATACCAAACAGAGCGGCCGGGTTGTCGCCGTGAGCAGCCTTGCTGCGTGCCGCCCAGCGCAAGGACAGCTCCATAGAAACCCGCGCCTGATCATGGGTGGCCGGGTACGGAGTACATTCATCAAAGATCATCACAATATCGGCACCCAGAGAGCGCTGCACTGCGATCGATGTTTCCGGCCCCATAAAAACCTTGCTGCCATCAATGGGTGACTGGAAAGCGACACCTTCTTCGGTAATTTTGCGGATATCACCGAGGCTGAACACCTGAAAGCCGCCAGAGTCGGTGAGGATCGGCCCCTGCCACTGCATGAAATCATGGAGATCGCCGTGAGCTTCAATCACCTCGGTGCCCGGCCTGAGCATCAGATGAAAAGTGTTACCCAGAACAATCTGGGCACCGCTATCGACAATATCCCGCGGCAACATGGCCTTCACGGTGCCATAGGTGCCCACCGGCATAAAGGCCGGGGTTTCCACCACGCCACGGGGAAACCGCAGGCGACCGCGGCGGGCTACACCATCGGTGCCATCCAGCTCGAAGGTCATAAAACAATGGCGTGCCGTCTCAGCGGTCATTCAAACTTACCTCATAGATGTCTTCCGGGCGAACTTCATGGGCCGAAGGGTTGCGGGTGATAAACATGGCATCGCCGTAACTGAAAAAGCGATAGCGCTGCTCTACCGCCTCGCGATAGGCCGCCATTGTCTGACGGTAGCCGGCAAAGGCGCTCACCAGCATCAACAACGTCGACTCCGGCAGATGGAAATTGGTTACCAACGCATCCACAATACGAAAACGGTAACCGGGATAGATAAAGATATCGGTGTCGCCGCAGGTCGGCTGCATCACCCCCGAGGCCCCGGCAGTTTCCAGGCAGCGCACAGAGGTCGTGCCCACGGCAATCACCCGATTGCCAGCAGCGCGGGTTTTCTCCACCTGCCGACAAAGCGCCTCGCCGACCTCAATCACCTCAGCGTGCATGCGGTGATCGCGAATATCATCTGCCCGTACTGGCTGGAAAGTCCCCGCCCCCACATGGAGAGTGACATAGCCAATCTCCACGCCCTTTTCCCGCAGACTTGCCAGCACCGCCTCATCGAAGTGCAGCCCCGCAGTGGGCGCAGCCACGGCTCCTGGCTCCCGGGCATAGACAGTCTGATAGCGCTCACGGTCTTCGTCGGAATCGGGCCTGTCAATATAGGGTGGCAGAGGCATATGCCCAATAGCTTCCAGCACCTCCAGCACCCGCTGGCCGACAAACCTCACCTCAAAAAGATCATCGTGACGCCCCACCACCTCCGCTCGCACCGTATCACCAAAGTGCAGTACAGCACCGGCCTTAGGCGACTTGCCTGCGCGGATATGGGCCAGCACCCGTTGCTCGTCCAGCAAACGCTCGACCAATAGCTCCAGCTTGCCGCCGGTAGACTTGTGGCCCAGCAAACGGGCGGGGATCACCCTGGTATCGTTGAACACCATCAGGTCGCCGGGCCGCACCAGATCGAGCAGATCGGGAAACTGGCGATGCCCAACGGCTCCACTGGCACCCTCCAGCGTCAACAACCGGCTGTCGCTGCGCTGCGCCTGGGGCCGTAAAGCAATCAGCTCATCGGGCAAGAAATAATGGAAGAACTCCCGGCGCATGGGAACGACCTGCGGTGCCTGTTGCAAGGGCTGGCAAGATTACCGGATTACACGCCCTCAACCAAGCAGCCAGCGCCTATTGATGTTTTATCCATCACCCATTGTTGTACGCCGGCAAGCACTGCTATAATGCGCGCCTTTCGCGGATAGGTAATCTCTACTCCTATTCCAGAAGTTCCAAAAGCTGTGCCAGAGTGGCGAAATGGTAGACGCAGTGGATTCAAAATCCACCGGTGGCGACACCGTGCCGGTTCGAGTCCGGCCTCTGGTACCAACTCAAAGTTCAAGACCCTCCCAAGACATTAGAAAACAAGAAGATTTTCAGTACTTTGAAGGCCAGAGCCAGAGTGGCTGACGCCGACACGCTGAAGCGACTTGGCAGTGCGGCGAGCTTCGCTGGAGAGGCCGCAAGTAAGGCCGGTGAAGCGATGTCCTACTTCGGTTCGTCCTTTACCTCTGTCGTGGTTGACGAGTTCTATCGGGAAAAGCCTATGGCGCGGTTCAGCGACTCTACTTGAAGAGGTCGGAGTGGGAGCCCGTCCTGACCAAATACAGGTCGCTTTCGTTCACCTGGTAGATCAGCAGCCAGTCGGGCTCGATGTGGAGGTCTCTGTAGCCCTCCATGTCCCCCGACAGGGCATGATCCTTGTACCGGGGTTCCAACCCCTCTCCGCTCTGGAGCTTCGCCAGAACGGTTTCCAGTTTCTTTATATTCTTGCCACGCTTTTTCACTCGGCTGAGATCCTTCTTGAATTTCGCCGAGAGGACGAGTTCGCGCACGAGATTACAG
>Ga0265293_10004508_pt1 | contig 24465 bp, 23 predicted proteins | sample Munlanlewell138R_FD_192505 | JGI IMG/M metagenome (GOLD analysis project Ga0265293, IMG submission 192505) | Leachate microbial communities from a municipal landfill in Southern Ontario, Canada - Leachate well 138R | ecosystem: Engineered > Solid waste > Landfill > Unclassified | place: Canada...
TACTTGACGGCTCCGCGCCTGCGCCCATTGCTCACGCCGCCGAATGATGGCACACAAAAGGAGAACAGACTCGATTTACGAGTGGCCCTGAAAACGGGGGCAGGTCACCCGAAGTCACGATCGCGACGCCGGCACGCACCACTTTTGCCGAGTTAGCACGCAAATGGGATCGGCATATCGGCCATGAACAAGCCGCACGGGCCGGTGGTGCAGCACGTTTGCGCTGGTGCCTGCGTGCAGTAGCGCTCGCAGCCTCTCCCCCGGTCGAGGCGGTACGAATTGCCCGCTCTGACCGCATTACCGGGCTGCGGACCCAAGCCCTCGCGCTGGCCTGCCTCACCCGGGTGCGCCTTTACCGCAGCCGCCGTATGCTTGGCCTCGGCTTAGGAGGCGGCAGCCACGGCCTTGCGGAAAGCTGGCGGCAGCAGGGCTGAACCGGCCGGCGGCATAGCATGGCCGCGCGATTCGGCTGGCTTATGTAACATGTGCCTCATGATCGTCAGCGACTGCGGTGGTGGCAGATGGCTCCCGCGGATATCGGGCAATCTTCCAATCCACCTTCTGCATCTGCGGGCCAGTGACAGGTATGGCCCTGACAATATACTGCTTGGTCAGATAATGGCGGAATAAGCCCAGAGTCACGGCATTGAAAGCGCGCGTTCTGGGGCCCGACAGCCCTCCCAGCAGGCCGGCATCAACGATCAATCCTGCATCATTGGCCAGCCTGACCGTCGTCTCCTCGACAAACAACCTGGTATGGGTCCGATCCAGAATGCCGGCGTTCGTATAAGTGAAACGCCGTCGCATCAGCAAGGGCAAGGAAACGCCGATATAGGAAACCGCTGGAACCGATATGATTACCGCACCTCCCGGCCGGAGCAGGCTTGCATAGCGGCGAAGTGCATCTTCGGGAGACCTGAGATGCTCCAGCACATCCAAACAGAGGATCAGATCGAATGTCCCGATTTCTTCCGAAAAAGTCTCTGCGTCGCCGATGTGATAGCTGTCCACACAAGTTTCTAGCGTGACGCGGTTGGAAGGTTCGTATTCGATTCCCACCGTTTCACTGTCAGGATAAAGCGATTTTAGCCAGTAAAGGGTTGCGCCGCTGCCGCAACCGACTTCAAGAATTCTTGTGCGACGCGGCGGCAGAAGCGGCGCAATTTCCCGCCGCGTATGCGCGAAATATGATGTCGTCTTGCTTGAATAATCTGGAGCAGTCAAATTCCCGCCTCCACCCTATTGAAAGAAGGTCGATTGTCGCCCGATTGAGTCTTCTGTCAATCAACAGCGGATCCGTCCTTCCGGCGCCAGCAAGGCCGGGCACCGCGACGCCCACATGGCACCCCGGCAGGGGACGTGCGCTTTCTGCCCCCGCGCCTTCCCCTGCAATTCCGGCTTGACCGCGCCCGCCGTCAGGCGCAGGCTTGGAAGATATTCGAGACTGTCATTTTATATTCCCATTGCCATACCCCGGAGGCGTCCGCCCGTGTTTTATCGCCTGCTTGCCCTGCCTTTCCTCGCCCTCGCCCTTATTATCCCCGGCGAAAGCCATGCCGTGACCGTCACCTTCGATCACGGTGCCGGCGCCTATCATGATACTGATACCGATGGCATTTATGATCTCTATATCGAGAACGGCGTATCGCTTTCAGGGATTTGGGGCCAACTGGCCGATGTCCCCGGCTATGCCCACCTCGATAACCCGGGCGATGGTCATTACGCTGAAAAACTATATTTCACTTACGGTCGGCACTTCCATCTTAGAAATCTTGAGATTTGGGGCAACCACTTTGACTGCCCCGTGGATAACGGCTGCGGCCAGACCTATGAAAACGTCGTTCTCAGCGGCTATCGCGATGGCGCGCTCGTTTGGCGCGATCAGTTTGCCATGACGCCGGGCCCGATTGTTTATGTCGGTCCGCATGTGCGCCCGTTGGATTTGTTCGTGGTGCAGGCGCTGGACGGGCCCGGGATCTTTGAATATGGCAATCAGCATTTCAGCATCGACAACGTCGTCCTTGCCCCCGTGCCGCTGCCGGCGGGGATTGCGTTGCTTGGCGGGGCGCTGGCCGTGCTTGGGCTGATCCGGCGCCGGCGCTTTCAGGCGTAATATCCGTAGCTCTGTTCCGGGTAGCGGCATTTGTTCAACACGATGCCGAGCACGTTGGTTTGTTCGGCCAGGTCGCGTTCGCAGGTGTCGGTTTCCTCGATCGAGCTGCGTTCGGCGGCCGCCAGCAACAGCACGCAATCCACCTTGCCGGCAAAGCCCAGCATATCGTCGCTGGCCTGCATCGGTGGCATGTCGAAAATCGTGATCGTGGGGGCGAAACGGGCCTCGTAATCGGCCAGCACGTCGGCCAGTTTCGCGCTTTGCAACAGTTCAGAAGAATTGCGGATCGCCGCACGGCTAAAGCCAAAGGCGAGATTATCGCCATAGCGCACCATATGTTGCGCAATATCGTCGGTGCCATCCAGCGCTTGTGAAAGCTGCATCGGCTCGGCTTCCAGCCCGAGGGTGCGGCCCAGCGCGGGGCGGCGCATGTCAAGCTCGATCACCACGCTTTGGATATCGCCTTGGCGTGCAAGGCTAAAGGCCAGGTTGGCGCAGATCGTCGTTTTGCCGCAATCGCTGCCGGGCGAGGTGATCGCCAGCCGCCGCCAGTTATTCGCGCGCATTTGCTGCAAAATCCGGGTGCGCAACAGATCGAATGGTGTCGCATCGGCCCCGCCGGCAAAGGTCACGATCCGGTTATTGGCCATGACCCGTGCCGAAGGCGCCCATTCGCGCAACCCCGCCCAGGCGTCGCGAATCCCGTGTTGGCGCGGCGGCGGATTGGGGCTGCGGGGGCCCGAGCGCGCAGGCGCACCATTGCGGGTCGCGCGGGCTTTTTCGATGGCGGATTGAATGCGTTCCATGGCGATATCCTAGTGAAAGAGCTGCGTCAGGCCGGTTTTATCCATCACATTGCTGACCAGCCGGTCCATGGGCAGCACGAATTGATCAAAGGCAAACAACGCCGCGCCCGTGCCGATCACGGCCACCAAAACCGCCGCCGTCACCACGCTGCGCCGCGAAATTTGCTGCCTGCGGGTGCGGATATAGGGCAGCGTGGCCAGCGGCTGAACGCCCAGGCGGGCCTGAATTTCGGAGGGGCGGCGGATCGCACTGTTGAACATCTCAAGCAGCAGGACCAGCCCAAGCCCCAAAAACAGCCCGCCCGCGAGACTGCCTGCGGCGATCAGCGGCCGGTTGGGGCTGGCGGGTTCAACCGGCAGGACCGCCTGTTCGATCACGGAAATCCGCTGGCCGCGCGACAGCAACTCGATACGTTCGCCGGTTTGCGCGCGCGCCAGCCGGTCAACCGCAAGGTTATATTGCCCGCGCGTGATGCTTTGATCGCGGTCAAGTTCGGCCAGACGGGCGGCATTGGCCGGGCTCGCCGCGATTGCGGATTGAATCGTGGCCAATTCCTGCGCGGCCATTTCCTGTTGCGCGGCATTATATTCCAGTTCGCCATCGATTTCGGCCAGTTGCAATTCAAACTGGCTGGGCGCACCTGCAAGCGCGGGATCGATGCCGCCCTGGGCCGCAACCACGCGCTGCAATGCCTCGATCCGGGTTTCAATGGCGCGGATGCGGGGGTTTTGCGGGGAATAGACCAAAAGCGCCGCTTCGTGTTCGTTTTGCAATTCCTGCAACTGGCGTTGTTCGGGGGTGCGCTGATCCGGGGCGAAATCGACCCGGCCCGTGCGTTCATAGAGTTCGACCAACCGGGCGCGCCGATCGGTCAATGCGGCGGCGGCGCGTTGCAGATCGTTGGTTTGCTGCAACAACGTCGTCTGGCGCGCGCGCAGATAGGGGATCGAATCGGGCAGACTTTCCTGATTGGCGCTTTGAAAGGCCAAAATCACGGCCCCCATCCGGTCGAGATCGGCGCCAAGCCGGTCAACCTCCTGGCGGAAAAACTCCAGCGTTTGGGCCGCGCGACCGGTGCGCATCTGGACGTTTTCCTGCAAGATCATCGTCACAACGGCATTGGTCACCTGAAACGCCTGCTGCGGGCTGGTGCCGTCGAAAGACACGTTCACCGTTGTCGCCCGATCGCGCCCGGTGACCGGATCGATACGCAGCCGCGCGCGCTTGTCGTTGACCACGGCATTAGGCTCGATCCCCGGTTGATCGGCATAAATGCCAAAGCGGTTGGCCAGATCGATCATATTGCCGCGCGTGGTGATTTGCTGGGTGATGATCTGCAACTGTTCCAGATCGCCCGTCTGCACGGTGGACGAGGCCAATTCGCCCGGGATCTGTTCCTGTTCGATCAGCAGCAATGCCTGCGCGCGGTATTTGGTGGGCAACAGCAGCGCCACCCCCACCCCAAGCGCGGTAACCGCCGACAGCACCACCAGAAAATAAGGCAATCGCCGCAGAAAGATCGAAAAATAGAACCGGAGATCAAGTTTCATCTGACTGGCTCCCGCAAAACATAGGCCCCGCCGGCAAAGAAAACGCCATCCCCCAGCACCTGGCGCACCACGTTGGGCACAACGCGTTTGCGATTTTCGGTAAAAGTATAGACCATCGACAGATCGCAAAGCTGATTGACCAGCCGGGGCACGCCGCGCGTGGCCGAATGGATCATCAGGCAGGCGGGTTCATCAAACAGCATCGCGCCCGCCCCCGCCACCTTTAGCCGGTGCGCGATATAGGCGCGCACGGTGGGCGCATCCATCGCCGGGATATGAAAACTGGCGGTGATCCGCTGGGCAAATTGCGTCAGATCGGGGCGGCGGACGGTATCGCGCAATTCCGGCTGGCCCACCAGAACAAGCTGCAACAGCTCATCCTTGTTGGAATTGATATTGGTGAACATGCGCAATTCCTCAAGCGATTCCCGGCTAAGGTTCTGCGCCTCATCAAAGACCAACATCACCCGGCGGCCGGCGGCATATTCATCGACCATGAATTGCTGGAACTGGTGGAACATATCGACATAGGTATCGCCCGGCCCCACCGGCTGCGACAAAGCCTGTAGCACCCAGCGGATCAATTCACCCCGATCCCCGCTATGGGCATTGGCGATCATGCCGACCGTGACATCATCATCAAGCGAGCGCAGCAATTGCAAAAGCAGCGTCGTCTTGCCCGCCCCGACTTCGCCCGAAATCAGCGTGATCGGCGCGCGGGTCATCACGCCATATTCCAGCATCGTATAGGCCTTGCGATGCTGCGCAGACCAGAACAGAAATTCGGGATCAGGCACCAACGAAAATGGCCGTTCATTCAGGCCGAAATAGCCCGTGTAAATACCCGATGCGCCATTCATAATTCAACCGGCATGGCCAAAGCCATTTCAAAAGAAATAGTCAAAATCAATCTCCGCACAAATGCGTGACGGGCTGCCGGGCGCGAAACCCATGGGGGCGCGAATTGCCCCGACCTTCCCACAATATTATCTCTTTCAGAATACGCGGATATCGGTTTCTCGCAATGATCTTTGATGTATCCGGGCGATTTTGTTGAAATATCCTTATGGCAGGGGCCAAATGGCCCCGCACTTCGCACCCCCGCCCGCGCCGCGACATCCCCGCGCCCGCCAAACCGATTCGCGCCGCCATAGCCCGCCACGCGGCGCGGATACCCCCGCAAACCGGCCGCGAAAGCCAGCATTTGCGACCCTGCGGGGGCGATCCCCGGAATGCCGCTAAAATACGTTGCGAAAAAGATTAACTCAGTGTTACGCTGATCCTGTCGGCACCTATTTTGGCGCCGGGATTTGAAAAGTGATTATTCGAATTTTTTTAATCCGTGCCGCTGGGGGTATTTTCAAACCCTTGCGACGCTCAAATTTTAACAGCCTTTGATGGCGTGCAAGAGATTAGAGATATGCAATGCCTTCTGATTTTTCATTCCCTCCACATCGAAGCGAAACCATTCACGCAACACCCCGTGCATTCGGCCTTTATGCGCATGGAACAAAGCGCGCGCTTGATATCGTGCTGATCTGCCTGGCCGCGCCATTCGTGGCGCCGATCGTGCTGATCCTTGCGGGGCTTGTGGCGCTGGACGGGCATAACCCCTTTTACCATCAGCCCCGGATCGGGCGCGGCGGTCGGATTTTCACCATGTGGAAGCTGCGCACCATGGTGCCCGATGCCGATGGCCGGCTGGCGTGTTTTCTGGATGAAAACGCCGATGCCCGGCACGAATGGGACTGCACGCAAAAGCTCAAACATGATCCGCGCATCACCCGGTTTGGCTGTTTTCTGCGCAAGGCCTCGCTCGATGAACTGCCGCAACTGTGGAATGTCATTCGCGGCGACATGAGCCTTGTGGGGCCGCGCCCGATGATGCCCCAGCAACAGCCGCTTTATCCCGGCACGGCCTATTACCGGCTGCGCCCTGGCCTGACCTGCCTGTGGCAGATTTCGGATCGCAACGCCTGTTCCTTTGCCGCGCGCGCCGATTTTGACACGCGTTATGAACGCATCCTGTCGCTGCGCACCGATATTGCGATCCTGTTTGCCACTGTGGCCGTGGTGTTGCGCGGCACCGGTTATTAACCCGCGCAGGCCCCGCCGGGCCTCAGCGCGCCCCGCCCGCCCGGGCCGTTGCCCGGCGATTTGATGAAAGGTGTTTTCATGCGTATGCGCAGCCCCGGTTTGGTGATTATTGTCAGTTTTACTGCTATTTTGGCCCTAGGCGGCTGCAAAACATCCCAAGAACGCGCCGAGGCGCATTATCAATCCGGCATGGCTTTGCTTGCGGAAAATGACATCGAGCGGGCGCTGGTGGAATTTCGCAACGTGTTTCGGCTGGACGGTGCGCATCAGGGCGCGCGCGAGGCCTATGCCCGCACCCAGTTGCAAGAGGGGCGCACATCCGAAGCCTATAGCCAGTATCTGCGGCTGGTCGAACAATACCCCGATCATCTGGAAGGCCGCGCCAAATTGGCGGAAATCGCCATACTCGACGCCGAATGGGACGAGGCCGAGCGCCACGCCCGCGCTGCACGCGATATCGCCCCCGATGAGCCGATGGTGCGCGCGCTTAATGCCCTGCTTGATTACCGCGATGCACGGCGCGCCGATAATCGCCACGCCGCAGGCATCGCGGTGCAGACCGGCCATGACGTGCTGGAAACCGCGCCGGGCAATATCATCGCCCGGCATCTGGTGATCGAGGATCTGTTGTTTCGCAACAACTGGTTTCCCGCGCTGGAACAGATCGATATCGCATTGGCCCAGAACCCGGGCGACCGGATGATGCATGATGCCCGCCTGCGGGTGCTGGCCACATTGCAAGATGCCGATGCCCTTGGCACGCATTTGCAGCATATGGCCGAGATTTTCCCCGATGATGCCGAAATCCAGCAGGCGGTTTTGTCATGGTTCATGCAAACCGATGATATGTCGGCGGGCGAAAATTTCCTGCGCGGGCTGGTCGATCGGGCGCCCGATGCGGATGCCGCCCGGCAGGCCCGGTTTGCCGTGGTGCAATTCCTGCGGCTCACGCGCGGCGATGATGCCGCCCGCGCCGAGGCAGACCGGCTGATCGCCGCTGGCACCGATGCCGCATTTTTCAGCGGTATGCGCGCGGCCATCGATTACGAAGGCGGCGCGCAGGATCAGGCGATCGACGCGATGCAGGCCAGCCTAGCGCAGGCCGCCCCCGGCCACGACCGCCGCGCGATCCGCACGGCGCTGGCGCAGATGCTGGTTGAAAATGGCCGCGATTCCGAGGCCCGCAGCCATGTGGCCGAAATTCTGGCCGAAGATCCCAGCCATGTCGGCGCGCTGAAAATGCAGGCGGCCTGGCTGATCGAGGGCGATGATCCCGGTGGCGCCATTGCCGCGCTGCGCACCGCACTGGGTCAGGAACCGCGCGATGCGGAAATCCTGTTGTTGATGGCCGATGCGCATCTGCGCGATGGTGCGCGCAATCTGGCGGGCGAACGTCTGTCGATGGCGGTCGAAGTATCGGGATCGCGCCCCGATGTGACCCTGCGCTACGCGGATTTCCTGATCGCGGATGCGCGACTATCCACCGCTGAATCGGTGCTGATCACCGGGCTGCGCCGCGAACCGGCAAATCTGGCGCTGCTTGACGCGCTTGGCAGCTTGCACATGGTGCAGGCCGACTGGGCGCGCATCGATGGCGTGATCACCCGGCTGCATGAACTTGGCTCGCCCGACGCGGTGACCATCGCCAACCGGCTGGCGGCCGACAAGCTGATCCGCCAGAACCGGCACGCGGAAAGCATCGCCTTTTTGCAGCAACTGATCGATCAGGGCGATGCGGCCACCGGCGCTGTGGCCGCGATCGTGCGCAGCCATATCGACAATGGCACCCCGAATGACGCCGCCGCCTTCCTTCAGGCGCGTCTGGCGCAATCGCCCGATGATGGCGATCTGCTGCTGCTACGCGCGGCGTTGCATGTCAGCACCGGCGAGGCCCCGCAAGCCGAAGCCATCTACCGCGACCTGATCGCCCGCGCCCCGGTGGCGATCACGCCTGTGCGCGCGCTTTATGCGCTGCTGATGAACGCGGGGCGCAACGATGATGCCGCCGCCGTGATCGAGGCCGCGCTTGCCCGCCACGACAACCCCGCCGCCAGCGCCGCCGCGCTGATGTGGATCAAGGCCGGCCTGCTTGAGGGCGCGGGCGATATCGACGGCGCCATCGCGCTTTATGACGATATGTATGCCCATGACAGCAGCAATGCGATCGTGGCGAACAACCTTGCCAGCCTGCTTAGCACCTGGCGCGACGATCCGGACGCGCTTGCCCGCGCCCATGCTATCGCCCGGCGTTTGCGCGATATGGATCTGCCCGCGTTTCAGGACACTTATGGCTGGATCGAATATCTGCGCGGCAATTACACTGATGCGTTGGCGCATCTGCAGGTGGCCGCCGACGGTCTGCCCGACGATCCGGTGGTCCAGATGCGGCTGGGGCTGACGCTTGCGGCGCTGAACCGGCCCGTTGATGCCCGCGCGGTGCTGGAACGGGCCGTGGCGCTGGCCGGGCCGGATCCACAGCCGCAACTGGCGCTGGCAAACCAGACGCTTGCGACCCTGCCGCCGCCGGTGGATGCCACCCAGTAACGTGAAACATGTGGCGGCACTGGCACGCGGGTCGGGCAATCGGCCCGTTTTCCATCCCAAGGCCACTTTTTGCGCGACAGCGCCGCCCCCGTGCGCTTAACCTTTGTTCAAAGGGGATCGAACCCCGCCGGACAACAACAGGAGGAAGACCGAGAATGAAACGGATCCTTGCGGTAATTGTCATGATCCTGCTGGCCCCGCTGGCGGCCACGGCACAGGAATATCAGATCAAGCCCGGCGATGTGCTGCGCGTCGAAGTGCTCGAAGACAGCGCGCTGAACCGCAACACGCTGGTGCTGCCCGATGGGCGGATATCCTTTCCGATGGCCGGATCGATCCCGGCGGCAGGGCTGACCGTGGCGCAGTTGCAAAGCGCGATTTCCACCGGCCTTGCGCCCAATTTCGCCAATGCCCCTACGGTTTTCGTCAGCCTCGACGCGCTTGCCGCGCCGGTTCCCCCACGCAACGGCCCCGCCATTACGCCCACGATCGGCGTGTTCGTGATGGGCGAAGTGGCCAGTCCCGGCCGGATCGAGGTAACGCCCGGCACCACCTTGTTGCAATTTCTGGCGCAATCGGGCGGGTTTTCCCGCTTTGCCGCGACCAAGCGCATTCAACTGCGCCGCGTCGATGCCGCCGGCGTCGAACAGGTCTATGCGATCGATTATCAGGCGATGGAACGCGGCGCATCGGGTGTGGGTGCCACCGTTCTGGCCAATGGCGATGTGATCATCGTGCCCCAGCGGCGGTTGTTTGAATAATAGATGACAAAAACGGGGAACAGCGTGGGATATCAAGGCTTTTGGCGCGCCGCTTTTTGGGGCGCGCTTGGCATATGTCTGGCCAGCGGGGCCGGGGCGCAAAGCGTCACTTTCGGGCTGGATCAGCGGTTTGAGGTCGATGACAACCTTGCGCTTGATCTTGACAGTGCGGGCACCAGCTATCAGGCGATCACCGGCCTGAGCTTTGGTTACAAGGCCACGACCCCGATCGATACCTTCTCGCTGCAAGCCTCGGCCTTGTGGCGCGCGGTCGAAGGGCCGTCGGATGTGCGTTCGGGCTTTGACAATCAGCGCATCACCCTTGGCTATACCCGCGAAGGCGCGCGGGCGGAATTTGGCGTCGATGCCAGCTATCGGCGCGCCGATGTGGCCTATCTGCGCCCGTTCGAAGATTTCATCGACGAAGAAGGCAATCTGATCCTGCCCGAAGATCTGGCCGATCTGACCGGCGCGGGCACGCGCGAATCATGGGCGGTGAATGCCAATCTTGAAACCGGGCGCGACATGCCCATGGGCTTTACGCTCGATGCGGGGCTAAGCGGGATTCAATACCGTGATACCACCAACCCCAATCTGACCGATATCGACCGCGCGCATATCGCCGCCGGGCTGCGGCTGAACCTGTCGCCGGTGCTGACCGGCGATCTTGGCGCGCGTTTTGCCACCTATGATGCCGATGACGCCGCGGGAACATACCGCGAAACCACCAGCGCCACGCTGGGCCTGACCTATGCCGCAAGCCCGATCCTGACGCTGCAGGCCAGCCTTGGCTATTCCATCATCGATACCGAGGAATTCGGCATCACCACCACGACCGAAGGGCTTGATCTGCGCCTTGGTGGCATTCGCGAACTGCCCAACGGCACGATCAGCGCCGAGATTTCCCGCCGCGTCACCGCCGACGGCCGGCGGCTTACGGCGCAGGTGGCGCGCAGCATGGAACTGCCCAATGGCGCGCTGTCGGCATCGATCGGGGCCACATCGCTTGATGGCGGCGATCCCGATCTGATTGCGGCGCTGAACTGGCAACATGCGCTGCCCACCGGGGTGATCAACGCCCGGCTTTCGCGCGATGTGCGCGAAACCAATACCGACAGCGAAAGCCTGACAACGTCGCTCGCCATTGGCTATGCGTATCAGATCAACGCCAATTCCGGGCTGGATTTCAACGCCAGCTATATCATCACCGATGAATCCGTGCCCGGCGCACGGGTGGATCGCGCCACGCTGACCGCCGCCTATCGCCATGCGCTGACCCCCGATTGGAACCTCTACGCCGGATACCGCCACCGGATGCGCGATGACGAAGGCATCGGGCGCGCGCAATCGAATATGGTGTTCATGTCGATCGGGCGGCAGTTTGATCTGCTGCCCTGACGGGCCGAAAATGCCGCCCGAACGCAAAGAATGCTCGATTTTTCATGAAATTGCGGCTAGGCTGAACGGGATTTAAGGGCGCGCGGTATTCCGCATTTGCCGCATTTTTATATGTTATTTGAAAGGGTCCGGCATGGCGGATACCCGCACGCATTTTGCCACGCAACCGCTGGCGGTAAACCCGCGCGGGCTGGTCTGGTTCACCCTGTTGGTTATCACCGCGCTGCCGATATTCTGGCTGGGCCTGCGATCGCTGGTGGCTGCCTGGGGCACAGCGGAATATAGCCACGGGCCACTGATCCCGGTGATCTCGCTTTATTTGTTTCTGCGCGAATTGCGCAACGATCAACTGCCGGCAACCGGTGTATCCCAGGCGCGCTGGCCCGGGATCATTGTGCTGATGGCAGGGCTCGGCGTCGGGATTTTGGGCAATCTGGTGCAGACGCCCGATATCGTCACCTACGGGCTGATCATCTGGGTCGGCGGCGTGATGCTGACCACGATGGGCTGGGGCAAGGGCAAGCTGCATTTCCTGCCGGTGGTGCATCTGGTGTTCATGCTGCCGCTGCCGAATTTCCTTTATTGGAAACTGTCGATTTTCCTGCAGGGGATATCCTCGGAAATCGGCGTCTGGATCGTCGCGGCCATGGGCGTGCCGGTTTACCTCGAAGGCAATGTGATCGATCTGGGCGTCTATAAACTGCAGGTGGCCGAGGCCTGTTCCGGCCTGCGCTATCTGTTCCCGATCCTGAGCTTTTCCTATCTGTTCTCGATTCTCTATCGCGGCCCGATGTGGCACAAGGCGGTGCTGCTGTTGGCCGCCGCGCCGCTGACCATGCTGATGAATTCGGTGCGGATCGGGATTATCGGCGTGCTGGTCAACAGCTATGGGATCGAACATGCCGAAGGTTTTCTGCACTTTTTCGAAGGCTGGGTGATCTTCATTTCCTGCATCGCGATCCTGTTTGCCATGGCTGTGGCGCTGCAGCGGCTGACCCCCCGCCCCCTGCCGCTGACCGAGGCGATCGATCTTGATACCGCCGGGCTCGGTGGCCAGGCCGCGCGTTTCGGGCGGATCGCGCCCACACGCGGGCTGATCTGGGGCGCGCTGATATCGGCCGCGATCGGGGCGGCGTGGTGGTTTGCCCCCACCCCCGAGCGCCCGCCGGTAGACCGCGATCCCTTTGCCATATTTCCCCGCAATATCGCCGGCTGGACCGGATCGGAACTGCCGCTTGAGCCGCAGGTAGAACAGGTTCTGGGCGCGGATGATTACGTCAATTCCGTCTATTCCGCGCCCGGCGATCCGGCCTATATCAATTTCTTTTCCGCCTTTTACAACAACCAGACCGAGGGCCACGGCATCCATTCGCCCGAAGTTTGCCTGCCGGTCGGCGGCTGGGAAATCTTTTCCATCGCGCCGCATGCGGTGAATATGGGCCACACGATTTACGGGGAATTCAACGTCAATCGCGCCGTCATCCAAAAAGGGCTGTCGCATCAGCTTGTCTATTACTGGTTCGAGCAACGCGGCCAGCGGATGACGAATGATTATCACGCCAAGATTTCGGTCGTGCAAGACAGCCTGCTGCGCGGGCGCAGCGACGGGGCGCTGGTGCGTTTCGTCACCCCGATCATGCCCGGCGAAGCCGAGGCCGATGCCGACGCCCGCCTTCAAACCTTCATGCGCGAAGCCCTACCGCATCTGCCGCGTTTCATCCCCGAATAATGCGCGCCGCCCCTTGCCTAACGGCGCAGGGCGCGCGATTGTCGCGCCATGAACCCCGCGTCGCCGCCAACACATCCGCAATCCGAGGGCATTTTCACCCGTAAACTGCCGCCGCTGCTGCTGTGGCTGCTGGCGATCAATGTGGTGATCGAACTGGCGCTGATGGCGGGCGATATGGGGCTGTTGGGGATAAACCTGCGCGCCTATGCCTATGGGTTCGGCGCGTTCTGGTCGGGGCTTTTGCGCGGGGGCGAGCCGCTTTATGCCAGCCAGCCGGTGGTGATGTTTCTGACCCATGCGTTTTTGCATGGCGGGATCTTGCATCTGGCGATGAACATGTTGGCACTGGTGGTGCTGGGCCAACGGTTGCTGGCGCGGATGACGCCCGGGGCGTTTCTGGCGCTTTATATCGCATCGGCCATCGGCGGCGGGCTGGCCTTTGGGCTGATTTCCGACAGCCCACGCCCGATGGTGGGGGCGTCGGGGGCGTTGTTCGGCCTGCTTGGCGCGCTGGAATACCGGGTCTGGCGCACGATGCGGCGGGGCCGGATGTCGATGCAGCCGTTTTGGCGCAGCATTGGCGAATTGGTATTGCTCAACGCGCTGCTCTGGCTGGTGCTCGGCGGCGGTCTGGCATGGGAAGCCCATTTGGGCGGCTTTCTGGCCGGCTGGCTCGCGGCGGTGCTGGGCCGGCGGTTTTGGGGCTGGCGCTAGGCGCGCTATCCCCCAACCGGCCGCTTTTCCGCCACCCGCTGATAGGCGGCGATCAACGCACCCACCTGATGGTCCCAGCTCAGCTCGGCCTCGATCCGGGCGCGGCCAAAGGCGCCCATCTGCGCCGCAAGCACCGGATCATCCAGCAGCGACACGATCTTGGCCGCCATATCCGCCGTGTCATTGGGCGCCGCATAGAGCGAGGCCCGCCCCGCCGACCAGCGCCCCTCGGTCACGTCAAACTGCACGATCGGTTTTGAAAACGCCATATATTCCAGTATCTTGTTCATCGTCGATTTGTCATTCATCGGATTGACGCGATCGGGGTTCACACAAACATCCGCCGATGACAGCACCTCGAACAGATCGGCATCCGGCGCGCGGCCGGTAAAGGTGACATGATCCGACAGCCCCAACGCCGCCGCCATCCGCCGCAATCCATCAAGCGCCGGGCCACCGCCCACCAGCACGAATTGCACATCGCGGCCCTGATCGTGCACGATATCGCGCGCCGCCGTCAGCAACAGATCGATGCCTTCCTGATCGCCCATCACGCCGACATAACCCACCATATGCGCCCGCCCGTTGCGCCAGCGCGGGTTTGGCGCGCAAAGTTCCAACCGGCTCAGATCCGGCCCGGATCGCACCACAAACACATCCTCGGCCGCCATCGCCCCACGCGTCAGCGCGATGGCGCGATAGCTTTCATTCGTCGCAATGCTGACATCGGCGGCGCGAAAGGTCATCCGCTCCAGTGCCACCATCAGCCGCCAGAATGCGCCGCGTTTGCCGAATTTGGCCTCATACAATTCGGGGTTGATATCGTGATGATCGAAAATGAACCGCTTGCCCGCCCATTTGAACGGCAGCGCCACCAGAAAAATCAGATCGGGCGGATTACAGGCCTGCAACGTATCAAACCCGTGCCGGCGTGCGATTTTCAGCACCAGCCGCATTTCGTGAAACAGCGCCGCGCCATATTCCGCCAGATAGCCAAGCGCCCCCTTGGCATCAAGCGGCAGGCCGTGGCGATAGATATGCACCCCGTCGATTTCCTCATACGGCGCTTCATACCCTTTGCCCTTGGGGCAGATCACCGCCACCTGCGCGCCCGCCGCCTGCAGGGTTCGGCATTCATGCCAAACCCGGCGATCAAAGGGCAGCGGCAGGTTTTCAACGATGATCAACACCCGCCGCCCCGCCAGCGGGCGCGCGGCGCGGATCGCCTCAAGCCGGGGTTGGGCCGGGTCAGAGATGTCTTTCATGGTAAAATCCCAACATGGCGGATATCGGCGCCATCGGGCAGGGACAGCGCCTGAATGGTGGAATTGGTGGCAACGATCCGGGCATGCGCCCCGCTTTCGGCGCGGGCTTTGTTTACCAACAGCCGTTCCAGCACCGGCAACTGACTATAGGCATAGCCCAGGTTGGCCCCCACCAGCTTGTCGGCCTCGACCCCCGGATCAAAGATTTCCAGCGCATAGCCCGCCGCCAGAAATTTGCGCGCCAGATCGACATTCGGGCTTTCGCGCAGATCATCGGTGCCCGCCTTGAACGCAAGCCCGGCCATCAGCACCGCCGCGCCCGGCGCCAGCCCATCGGCGGCATATTCAAACAGACGGTGTTTATGCGCCTCGTTCGAGCGGATCAGACTGTCGATCAGGTAGAGATTCGCCCCGCTATCGCCCGCGATATGCTGCAGCGCGCGCACATCCTTGGGCAGGCACGATCCCCCGAACGCGCCACCGGGGCGCAGATAGGCGGCCGAGATATTAAGCTTGTGATCAGCCACGAAAATTTCGTGCACCTTGCGCGACGATACCCCCAGCGCCAGCGCCACCCTGCCGATTTCATTGGCAAAGGCCACTTTGACCGCATGCCATGAATTATCGACAAATTTGGTGATTTCCGCCTCGCGGTAACCGACATTGAACCGCGGTGCGTCGATATTGGCGTTCAGCGCCTCGATCACCGCATTGGGCGCGCCGTCGCGCGTGCCGATCACGATTTTCGGCGGGGCGAAATAATCGGCGACCGCGCTGCCTTCGCGCAGGAATTCGGGGTTATAGACCACCTCGACCCGGTTTTCGGCGTCATCCCCCAAGGCCGCGCGGAAAATCGGCCAGACCAGTTCATCCACCGTGCCGGGCCGAAAGGTGGAGCGATACACCACTACCAGCGGGCGGGCGCGCGGCGCATCGACCGCGGCGGCAATCTGGCGCGTCACATCGGCGATAAAGCCCATGTTATGCGACCCGTCCGCCGCCGAAGGCGTGCCGACACAGACGATCGCCATATCGCAATCGTCCAGATGGTGGTCGATTTCCGTTACCGCCACCAGCCGGTTTTCCGCCAGCGCGCAGTGCAGCATTTCGCCCACCCGGGGTTCCAGAATTGGCGCAAGACCCGACATGATTTCGCCCACCTTGCGGGCGCTGATGTCGATTCCGATCACGTGATGGCCTTCGCCCGCGATACAGCAGGCGGCGGTAAAACCCACATAGCCCAAACCAAGCACGGCAACTTTCATAGAAAATCCCGCAAATGACTGAATGAATAAAAAATTAAAATCTATCTAACGCTTAGCACATTTTTGCATTGCGGCAAACATTCGATAGCGTGGCGGGGGAATTCGTGCGGCCTCAGTCAGCGAGGCCCGGTTCGTCCAGCAAAACCCGGCCCGCGCGGTCTTCGACCTCGATCACCCACAGGTCGGTGTCAAAGCTGCGTTGCCGCGCAATCGCGGCATCGACATCGCGTTCGGCCCCGTCGATCAACACCGCCCAGACGCGCGCGCCCGTGCTCAGATCAAAGTTGCGCATATAGGCGCGCGCCATACCGTCAAGCGTGTTCAGTTTCACCAGCACCGCGCCCGCCGTATCATCGCCGCGCGCCACGATAAACGCCGGGATATCGGCCAGCCGCAGCCGGTTGAGATAGGCCGCGACCCAGAATTCGGCCGTCAGCCGGGTCATCCGTTGCCGTCTTTGAAATCCAGCCCCATTTCGCCGTAGCGCGCCGGTTCTTCAAGCCAGTTGGGCCGCACCTTGACCTGCAGGAACAGATGAACCTTGCGGCCCAGAAACGCCTCGATCTCTTCGCGGGCGGCCTTGCCGACGGCTTTGATCGTTTCGCCCTTTTTGCCCAGCAAAATGCCCTTGTGGCCATCACGCGCGACATAGATCACCTGATCGATCCGGGCGGAACCATCATCGCGGTCCTGCCATTGTTCGGTTTCGACCGTCAATTCATAGGGCAGTTCCTGATGCAGCCGCAGCGTCAGCTTTTCGCGCGTCATTTCGGCGGCAATCATGCGCAGCGGCAGATCGGCAATCTGATCTTCGGGATAAAGCCACGGGCCAAGCGGCAGGTTTTCCGCGATCCATTGGCGCAGATCGGCCACGCCATAGCCCTTTTCCGCCGAAATCATAAAAGTTTTGGCAAAGGCGAAACGCGTGTTCATATCCTGTGCCAGCGCCAGCAGCACATCGGATTTCACCCGGTCGATCTTATTGATCGCAAGCGCCACCGGGCGGCCATCGGTGCGTTCGGCCAGCGCATCCAAAATCGCCCCGACCCCTTCGGTGATGCCGCGCTGCGCCTCGATCAACAGCACGACGATATCCGCGTCAGCCGCCCCGCCCCAGGCAGCCGCCACCATGGCGCGGTCAAGCCGGCGGCGCGGGCGAAACAGGCCGGGCGTATCGACGAACACGATCTGGGCCGCGCCCTCGATCGCGACGCCACGAATACGCGCGCGGGTGGTTTGCACCTTGTGCGTGACGATGGATACCTTGGCCCCCACCATCTGGTTGAGCAGTGTGGATTTACCGGCATTGGGTTCGCCGATCAGGGCGACAAAGCCCGCGCGGGTTTCATTCATCGGTTCACTCATCGGCGTGTCAGTCATCCTTGCCCCCCTCGATTCGTGCAAGCAGGCGGCGGGCGGCGGCCTGTTCGGCATGGCGTTTGGCGGGGGCCTCGGCGGTTTCGGATTCGCCCGATTCAAGCCGCACCTCGACGGTGAAAACCGGCGCATGGTCGGGGCCAGCGCGGCCAATTTCGGTGTAGCGCGGCGGGGTTTGCCCCCGCCCCTGCGCCCATTCCTGCAGCGCGGTTTTCGCATCGCGGGCATCTTGGGCCACGCTGGTGATCCGCGCCCCCCAAAGCGCCAGCACCACGTCGCGCGCCGCACCAAAGCCCCCATCAAGATAGACCGCCGCGATCACCGCTTCCAGTGCATCGGCAAGCAGGGCCTCTTTGCGCCGCCCGCCCGACAGCATTTCCGAACGCCCCAGCTTCAACACGGCGCCCAGATCGATTTCACGCGCCACGGCGGCGCAGGTTTCCTTGCGCACCAGCGCATTGAAACGGGGCGCAAGCTGGCCCTCGGTCGCCGCGCGGTCGGCGGCAAACAGCGCCTCGGCCATCACAAGGCCCAGCACCCGGTCGCCCAGAAATTCCAGCCGCTGGTTATCGGGCCGGGTGGTCGAGGAAATCGACGAATGCGTCACCGCGCGCACCAGCAGGGCCAGATCGGCGAAATCATGGCCGATACGGGTTTGAAACGCGGACAGATCGGCGGCCAGCTTCATTCAACCGCCTTGAAAAAGCGATCCGCGCGCCATGTCCAGAACGCCAGCAGCGAACTGCCCCCGGACGAAAAAATCACCCGGTCCACCCGGCCCAGCAGATATTCCTTGTCCACGAAACCCACCCCCATGGGCTGGGCCACGCGGCTGTCGGTGGAATTGTCGCGGTTATCGCCCATAAAGAAATATTGCCCATCGGGCACGGTAAAAATCGGCGTGTTGTCCAGCGGGCTGTTGCCCACGTTCAGCACCGGATATTCGACCCCGTTGGGCAGGGTTTCGATCGCACGTTCCTTGACGCAAAGGCCGCCAAACCCCACCGCGCCATTCGCGCAGATCGGCGTCGTGCCCACGGCGCCCTGACGTTGATAGATTTCCTCGAACACGCCATCGGGGCGCTGCGGCGCGATCTGGCCGTTAATCGACAACAGGCCATTTTGCATCTGGATCGTATCGCCGGGCAGCCCGATCAGGCGTTTGACGTAATCTTCACCGGTCGAAGGGTGGCGGAACACGATGACATCGCCGCGCTCGGGGTCTTTGTCAAAAATCCGCCCCGAAATCGGACAGACCGCAAAGGGGCAGGAATAACGCGAATAGCCATAGGCCATTTTGTTGACGAACAGGAAATCGCCGATCATCAGCGTCTGTTTCATCGAGCCGGTGGGAATCCAGAAGGGCTGAAAGAACAGGGTGCGAAACACGCCAGCGATCAGCAAGGCATAGACAATCGTCTTGATGAATTCGATCGTGCTGTTTTTCATATCCGCCATAGGTGGCTGCGCCCCTCGTATTAGCCTGTGGCCGCAACGGGCCATTTGCACCTGCTACCCCTAAATCGGCCGGGCCTCAATAACGACATAGGCCTGCGCCCATGGATGATCGTCGGTCAGGGTGACATGGATCACCGCCACATGGCCTTCGGGCGTCAGTTCCGCCAGCCGCGCGGCGGCCCAGCCGGTCACATGCATCACCGGCTGGCCCGTGTGCAGATTGGTGACCGACATGTCTTTCCACGAAATACCCATGCGCAGCCCGGTGCCCAGCGCCTTGGAACAGGCTTCCTTGGCGGCCCAGCGTTTGGCATAGGTGCCGGCCACATCGGCGCGGTTTTCGGCCTTTTGCTGCTCGATCTCGGTAAAGACACGGTTGCGAAACCGTGCCCCGAACCGGTCGAGCGTGTTGGCAATGCGTTCGATATTGGCCAGGTCCGACCCGATGCCGATGATCATGGCGCGCCCCCGATTTCCGCCGCAATCGCGCCGCTGGCCGGATCGATCACCAACGACAGCATCGCATCCGCCAATCCCCCGGCCCCCAATGTCGCCACCGGCAGATCGACCGCAAGCCCGGTTTGGGGATCATAGCGGGCATCAAGCCCGTCCAGCCGGATCGCGGCAAAACCCGCATCCGCGCTTGCCCCCACCATCTGGCATTGCCGCTGGCCCATGGCATCAAAGGGCGGCGCGATCACCAGCAGCCAGAATGGCCCCTCGGCCGGTATGCGCCGATCCAGCACCGCAAGCCGCACCCGCTCGCCTACAAAGGTGCGGGTATTTTCCTCCCACGGTTCCATCAGGAAACCCACCTCGGCGCGCCCGGCGCAATCGCCCACGTTTTGCGCGATGGCCGCCCCCGGCAGAGCCGCCAGTATCAGCCAAAGCGCGCGCGCCCGCATCATCCGCGCGCCTCATCCATCAGGCGGCGCATTTCCGCAATGGCCGGGGCCAGCCCGCGAAAGATCGCCTCGCCAATCAGGAAATGCCCGATGTTCAGTTCAACCACCTGCAGGATGGCCGCCACCGGCCCCACGGTTTCATAATTCAGCCCATGGCCCGCATGCACTTCCAGCCCCAGTTCATGCGCCAGCGCCGCCATATCGCGCAGCCGCGCCAATTCCGCGTCGCGCGCGGCGAAATCGCCCGCCGCATGGTGATCGCAATAGCCGCCGGTGTGCAATTCGACCACCGCGGCCCCGATCCGCGCCGCGGCCTCGATCTGGCGCGCGTCGGCGGCAACAAAGATCGACACCCGGCTGCCCGCATCGCGCAACGGCGCGATGAAATGCGCCAGCCGGTTTTCCTCGCGCGCTATATCAAGCCCGCCTTCGGTCGTGCGTTCTTCGCGCCGCTCGGGCACGATGCAGACGGCATGGGGGCGGTGGCGCAGGGCAATGGCCTGCATTTCATCGGTCGCGGCCATTTCAAAATTCAGCGGCACGCGTAGAATATCCATCAGCCCTTCGATATCGGCATCGGATATATGGCGGCGATCTTCGCGCAGATGCGCGGTAATCCCGTCGGCGCCGGCATCCTGCGCGATCTGCGCCGCGCGCAGCGGATCAGGCCAGGCCCCGCCGCGCGCATTGCGCACGGTTGCCACATGATCGATATTTACCCCCAGCCGGAGCGTGCCAACAGGCTTCATGCTTTGGTCCCATCCCTCAAAACTGCCCCCAGATTAGCCAAACCCCGCGCGATGAAAAGCGCCCTTTTCCCGCCCCCGTCACGACGCGCCGGGGCGCGGGGCGCGCCGCTTGGCCGCGCGGTTCTGGCGGTGACGCTGCCATGTCCGAATAACCGGCAGCGCAAGGAAATAACAGGCAGATGCGGCAATCAGCCCCGGCACGACCCCGCCCACCAGATAAGGCAGAAAGACTTCGCGCCAGAACCGCATAAGCCCCAGCCAATGCGGATCGGCATGGGTGAAAAGCGTCAGCGCATTATCGAACAGATCGCGCCATGCGGCCGCGAATTTGCCAGCCACGGTATGTTCGGTATTGGGATCGAACCTTGTGCCCAATATCCAATGCCCGATTTTCAGCGATACGATCGTGATCGGCACATAGGTCAGCGGATTGCCAAAGAAATTGCCGATCAGCGCCGCAAAGATATTGCCGCGCATGATCCGCGCCAGCGCCGCCGACAGGATAAAATGCAGCCCGTAAAATGGGGTAAAGGCGATGAAAACCCCAGCGAAAATGCCACGCGCGATGGATTCGGGCGTATCGGGCAGGCGGCGCAGTCGGTGGCGGATATAGTGAAACGCCCGCGTCCAGCCGCCCTTGGGCCAGACGGCATGCTGCATCGATTGCACCATCGTTCGCTTGTTCTTGCGCTTGAACACGGGGCAAGCCCTCTTTCGGTTACCGCCAGACGGGCGGGTTATTGCGCGGCGGCCTGCGGGCTTTGGGGGCGGCGGTCGATATCGCGGTAACGCGCCAGCATCGCAACATCGCCTTCGGCCTCAAGCGCGAGCATGACAGCATGCAGATGCTCGATATCGCGCAGATCCACATCGATCAACAGGCGATAGTAATCCGGTTTGCGATCCAGAAAATGCAGATCGCTGATATTCGCGCCCTGTTCGCCGATCAGCGTGCAGATCCGGCCCAAAACCCCCGCATCGTTGCGGATGGTTACCTCAAGCGACACGTTATTGACCGGGCCATGCGTGCCCGAATGCCATTGCAGATCGACCCAACGGTCGGTCTGATCCTCAAGTTCCTCAAGCGCGCGGCAATCGATGGCATGCACCACCACGCCGCGCCCGCGATAGGTGATGCCCACGATCCGTTCGCCCGGCACCGGCTGGCAGCATTGCGCGCGTTCAAATTTCTGATCGGGCAACAGGCCCAGCACGGCGCGGTGTTGTTCGACCTCGGGGCCGCGGGTGGCAAGTTCGGGATAGACCGCGCCCACCACATCGCGCGCGGCCAGTTCCGCCGATCCCACCCGTGCCAGCAATTCATCCGCAGACGAGATCGACAGTTGCCGCGCGGCAGTGCGCAGCACCTTGTCGGTGGATTTCTTGCCGACATGTTCAAAGGCCACGCGCGCCAATTCGGGCCCAGCTTGATGAATCGCGCCCGGTTTTCTTCGCGCAGGCTTTTGCGGATCGCGGCCTTGGCCCGGCCGGTCACCACGATATCGATCCACGATGCCTGCGGGCGCTGGCCGGCGGCGGTCATGATTTCAACCGATTGCCCGTTTTTCAGCCGCGTCCACAAAGGCACCCGGATACCGTCGATCTTGGCGCCCACGCAGCTATCGCCGATACGGGTGTGGATCGCATAGGCATAATCCAGCGGCGTCGCCCCCTTGGGCAGTTTGACCACATCGCCCTTGGGGGTGAAACAGAACACCTGATCGGCATACATTTCGAGCTTTACATGCTCAAGAAATTCATCGTGATCTTCGGCGGCTTCGAACCGTTCGGTCAGGCTGGCGATCCATTTCGCCGGGTCAACCGCAAAGGGGTTTTGCGCGCGCACACCATCGCGATATGACCAATGCGCCGCAACGCCGGCTTCGGCCACTTCGTGCATCTGGCGGGTGCGGATCTGCACCTCGACCCGTTTACCGTCGCGCCCCGATACGGTGGTATGGATCGACCGGTAACCGTTCGATTTCGGCTGGCTGATATAATCCTTGAACCGCCCCGGCACGGAACGCCAGCGCTGATGGATCACGCCCAGCGTGCGGTAACAATCGGATTCGGATTTGGTGATGATGCGAAAGCCATAGATATCCGACAGGCGCGAAAAACTCTGGCTTTTTTCTTCCATCTTGCGCCAGATCGCATAGGGCTTTTTGGCGCGGCCGAACACATCAGCCTCGATCCCTTCGCGTTCCAGTTCGGCGCGGATATCCTGCGTGATCTGGGGGATGACATCGCCGGTTTCGCGCTGCAGCGTGATGAACCGGCGGATGATCGATTTGCGCACATCGGGGTTAAGCACCCGAAAGGCCAGATCCTCCAATTCCTCGCGCATCCATTGCATACCCATCCGCCCGGCCAGGGGCGCAAAGATATCCATGGTTTCGCGCGCCTTTTGCACCTGTTTTTCCGGGCGCATGGATTTGATCGTGCGCATATTGTGCAGCCGGTCGGCCAGTTTGACCAAAATCACCCGCAGATCCTTGGACATCGCCATGAACAGCTTGCGAAAGTTTTCCGCCTGTTTGGTTTCCAGACTGGAAAGCTGCAAATTGGTCAGCTTGGTGACCCCATCGACCAGCTCGGCCACATCTGTGCCGAATTTTTTCGCGATTTCGCCATAGGTCGAACGGGTATCCTCGATCGTGTCATGCAACAGCGCCGTGATGATCGTGGCATCATCAAGCTGCATTTCCGTCAGAATCGCGGCGACCGCGACAGGATGGCTGAAATAGGGTTCGCCCGAATGGCGGAACTGGCCTTCGTGCATCGCGCGCCCATAATCATAGGCGGCGCGGATCTGATCGGCATTCGTGCGCGGGTTATAGTTGCGGACCAGCGCAACAAGATCTTCAACCTCGATCATCCGGTCCGCAATCCCATCCTGCAACACGTTGGCTTATTGCTGCCCCTGAGCTTCCATCAGCGCGCGGAGCAGTTTTTCCTCGGACATATCGTCATCAGCGGGCTTGTCGGGTTCGGCCCCCATCAACAGCGCCATGCTGTCTTCTTCGGGTTCGTCCACCTCGATCTGGGTCTGATAGCTTTCGATCATCCGTTCACGCAGCGCATCGGCGGATTGCGTTTCTTCGGCGATTTCGCGCAGGCTGACGACCGGATTCTTGTCATTGTCGCGATCCACCGTCAGCGGCGCGCCAGATGCGATTTCACGGGCGCGATGCGCCGCCAGCATCACCAGTTCAAAGCGGTTTGGAACCTTGTCAACGCAATCTTCAACCGTCACGCGGGCCATGAGCTCTCCGATCCTTGTAAAGGGAGGGTGTCAAACGATCTAGTTAGGCCGCTTTGCCCCGATTTACAAGCGCGCATTTGCGCCCATATCGGGCATATCCAGCGGTTTCACGGCATCTTTATCGCCATCCGGCAGCGTATCCAGCATCTGCGCGATGCTTTGGCCGGTCACCGGATGATGCCAGCCGCCCGCCACTTCGGCCAGCGGAATCAGCACGAAAGCGCGGTCTTGCATCCGCGGGTGCGGCAGGATCAGCCCACCCGGGGTGCAGCGCGCCTGCGCCTCCGGGGCCAGTTCGCGCCAACGGGTTTGCGTGCCGGCATCGGGCCGCACGGCATCGCCCCATGCGATCAGATCAATATCCAGCGTGCGCGCCGCCCAGCGTTCCGTGCGAATCCGGCCAAACGCCGCCTCGATCCGGTGCAACAGCGCCAAAAGCGCCTCGGGGCCCAAATCGGTCACCACCTG
>Ga0265293_10004509_pt1 | contig 24464 bp, 19 predicted proteins | sample Munlanlewell138R_FD_192505 | JGI IMG/M metagenome (GOLD analysis project Ga0265293, IMG submission 192505) | Leachate microbial communities from a municipal landfill in Southern Ontario, Canada - Leachate well 138R | ecosystem: Engineered > Solid waste > Landfill > Unclassified | place: Canada...
TTACGAATGCTCAATAAATGATTTACAAAATTAGGGAAAATTATTCTTTCTACCAAAAATATATTGGGTGACTCTACGTTTCGCAGCTACCCGAAGGTGGCGGATTTCGGAGCACTTCACTGTCAATATACGATGACGTTTATATATGCACTACCTTTCAAAATAGCACTACCTGCCCGCTTGATTTTAGCCTTTGTTATGCCTTTGTGATTCATATTGTCCTGAAAATAAATTTAATTCTATTGGTAAGGTTTGTTCGTTTTTTTGCTGAATAAAGTCAAGTCTGAATTCATCCTTTATTTTTCCATTATTTTCAAGTCTGTCAATTATCATTTTGTAGTAGTCTGGATGCAATTCACAGCTTATATAATTTCGTTTTAAATCTTTGCATGTAAATAATTCACTACCACTTCCACCAAATAAAATAAACACATCGTCACCTTCCTGTGTGCATGACTTAATAAGCATTTCAACCAATTTTAATGGAATTTGACAAGAATGAAATGTTTTATCTTTGCTTACATTTTTTACTAAATCGAAATAAAACCAACTATATGGCATACGTCCCAAATGACCTGCTGCGATGCGTCCTTGTATTCTTTTATCTGTAGGGTTTTGATATGGCACAGCTACATTGTCTTTGTAAAATTTATTGTCTTTGCTTTTTGTTGCGTGCAAAATGCTTCTATGTGCAGTTGTAAAACGTCTTGGGCTATGACCTACATTCGTGTTGTATATCCAAACATAATCTTGTACATCATAAGCATTGTCATCTAAAAACTTAACTCTCATGTGAGCGTTTTGTTTTGGATAGTTCATCATAAATAAACTCCCTGTAGGTTTTAAAACTCTCAAACTTTCTTTTGTGAGTTCAATATACCAATCAATATAATCGCTCCATTTTTGAGTGTAGTTTTTTCCTGCATAATTAATCCCTACATTATAATCAGGGTCGCCATAAACCATATCCAATGAATTGTCAGGAATACGTTTTAAGACAGTTATAACATCTTCATTAAAAACTTTATTTCTGTACTTCTCAATCATACGACTAATTTTTTTGAATTAATTTATATGAAGATGATTTTACAAACTTAATTGATGTAATGTCAAGAGGTTTTGAAAAAGTATATGCCCATAATTTCAAAACATCTCCCGTTTTAGATTTTTCTCTAACTACATAAACTCCATATATCTCTTTAATCCTGCCTTTTATCGCATCTTGAAGATTTGCATTATAGTAATACAAAAATGGATGATATAATTGATATACAGAAAAGCTATCTGGTTTTCCATTCTTAGCTTCAAAAACGCCAATAATCCCTTTAAATTCTATAGTTAAATCAACTTCTATTTGAATATTGGTCAATTCAAGTTTTGCTTCCTTACCGAAAGAATACTTAAAAGATGTCTTAGTTCTATGAGGAAAATATGTCTTTGGCCTTTTTAAAATATCTATATCTTCAAATTCAGTATCTTTTCCAAAAAGAAAATGATGTAAAATTCGTTGATTATTAGCAACTGACAAAATGTTGCTTTCACTTGAATTATATTGATTTAGCAAACTTTTTTTATAATTCCATTTTATTGATTTTTGTATAGGTTCAAAATCGTGATATACTTTTTCGATACCCTTGATAAATTTATGTTTACCGCTTCCGATGTGAATTATCGCTAAGTCATTTTTTATCAAAATTTCAGGGAGTTTTACTTTACTGTCAAGTTTAGTAACATCAAAAGGGTTACCAAACCCAACTTTCTTGCAAACATCTTTGACAATGTCATTATGAAAAACATAGTCATTTTTACGTTTGCAAATTTTATATAGTTCTTCAATTACTTGTTCTTTCTTACTTGCCATATAGTTTTTTTTTTGGACAAAGTTAGTCATTTTTATTCAATTTCATTTTCTGTCTTTTTTTCAGCATAAGGCATAACAATTGTATAAACGCAATTGTATAGTTTTTATTAAATAAATTTATTATAATTTCTCATTTACCTACATCCTCTCAATAAACAATTTACAAAACTAGTGATAATTATTCTTTCTACCAATAAAATATTCAAGCGGGACAAATGCTCCTTTCTTCTATCTGTCAAAATATTATAGTTATTTTTAAAAATAAATATGAGATACCTACACGCTTAGGATTTCTTATCTTGATTGAATAATATAATTGAAAATATACCCTATCTTTTTCGTTTATAATGAATTTGAACCAATCCTTTATCAAAGGATTTTACTTCTACAAATTCAAGTAGTTGTTCGGGTCTGTTATTTTTAAAAAGTCTTGTCCCGCTGCCTAACAAAATCGGTATTACAGAAATAATTAATTCATCTATTAAGTCGAGCTTCAATAGTTCATTGATAATTTCGGCACCACCGTCACAATAAATATTTTTGCCTTGAACTGATTTAAGGTTTTTGATTAATTCAGTCAATTCTCCTGTATAAAATACAATTCGACCTATATTAGGTCTTGGAGTTCTAGTAATGACATACACATCTCTTTGCCCTGTGTCGTAGTGAGATGTACCGAGTTCTTTGTGTACATAGTCATAGGTCTTTCTGCCGATAATTATGGTATCAATATTTGACGTGAACTCTGCATATCCATAGTCTTCACCTTCTTGCTCGACCAGTTTCAGAAAACTTAAGTCATCGTTTGGTTTTGCGATATATCCGTCTAAACTTGTCGCAATAAATAGTGATAATTCTCTCATATAGAATAATAATTAATTTAATGAAACATATTTATGTCAATAATTTTACAAATCGCTAATATAAGTAGGATTTGAGATATTCAATTTTCAGGTTTGCATTTATAATAATATTTTTTGTAAGTATTTCGTATCATTTTATATTTGACAAAATTTTACTCTTTTGTTAGTTTTCTCATAGAACTTACATCTCTTGTCACCAAATTTCATTCTTTGCAGTAAGTATAATCGGTTTATCGTCTGTAACAACAATAGTATGTTCGTGTTGTGCCATATGTCCGCCTTTATTTCCTGACATAGTCCATCCATCATCCAAAGTGACTGCATAGTTTGAGCGTGTTGAAATAAAAGTCTCGATAGCAACGACAGAATTTTTCTTAAAGCGAGTAAAATTAAATCTGTCTTTGTAATTAGCAATTTCTGACGGCTCTTCGTGTAAACTTCTACCTACTCCGTGTCCTGTAAGATTTTTAATTACTTTATATCCGCGTAATTTTGCCTCATATTCGATTAGACCTCCAATATCTGAAATTCTAACACCATCTTTGATATACGAAACAGCTTTCCTCAAGATTTCTTTGGAAGCATTGACAAGCTTTTGATGACCGTATTTGTCTTTACCAATCACAAATGAAGCACCATTATCAGACCAAAACCCATTGAGCTCGGCTGATACGTCAATATTAACGAGCTCTCCTTCTCGTAGTATCCTATTCTTCGACGGTATTCCATGGCAAAATTCATTTCCCACACTTATGCAAGTCCAACCCGGGAAATTATATGTTATATACGGAGCTGAATTTGCTCCAAAATCTTTGAGAATTTCAGCACCGAAGTCGTCCAATTGTTTGGTTGAAATTCCCGGTTTTGCGAAATTCATCATTTCTTTTAAAGTGTAAGCAACTGCGTCGCTTACCAATTTCATAGCATTGAGTTCGTATTTATTGTTTATGGACATAATATTTCTGTTTTATTATTCATTATTATCTTGAAGTCAGCCGTTAATGGGTTCGCTCGCTTAGAAGTATGAGTTGAAAGTCTTGTGCTCCCATAATTCAGAATATTTAAAATGTCTTCCCTTTCAGCAATGCTGAAGCGATTTGTCCGCAATGTTGAGCATTGTGAAAAAGAGTTAGTGAATAAAGTTTTATTCTTGAAATTCTTCCAAACCAAGCAGTTTCAATTTCTTCTAACCAATCGTCTTCGGACCTTTCTTTCACTAATTTTTCAAGAATTTTGTATCCTTGCTCAAAAATTTCCCTGCTTACTTTCAAGTCATAATTTGTTCCTGTGTCTGATTGTCCCATAGTTGTGCCCTCAACACTTGTTTGATATCCAAAGAATTGAGCTATCAATTGGATTGATTCACCGATATGACGATAAATAAATCCAACTGATGCAGTTTCTTCACATAAGCGAAAGGCAGAGTTTTCCGGATTTATATTATTTAGAATTCTTTCACAGTCGGTTTTGCTTTGTTCCAACTGTTGGAGCATTATTTCTTTATTCATAATTTGACCTTAAATTGTTGATATTTTACTTTGTAATACTGATACTCATATTTCAAGTTTACCTTGCCAATACTTGAGTTAAATAAAGTTATTAATTATTAGAAACATCTTATCTTGTTATATCGCATTATCCACCAAGATATTTGGAATAAAAGTATATTTTTACTGTCAATACAAATATTGCATTTAGTGAGCGTATTTATAAAGTCTGACATATAAATTTAATCATTTTCTGTTATGCTAATTAGTACTGTTCAATTGCAGACATACGAGTTTTTAAAAAAATTGGATATTCTTTTAATTTAAAACAATTTCTACTGTATATTTCCTTATATTGAGAGAACAAGCATGTTTGTTCTCTACAATTCTGTTGTCCCATTTCATAGCATATTCAACTAACAAGATTCCATTAGCAATCTCGAACTTAAATTACCGTATTTGAAATAATTTTACAATTTTATCTTTTCGGCTTAGTTTTTGCAATAAGTTAATTGTGTAAATTTGAAAATTTTTTCGGAGAAATGTAGTGGATTTCTCGATAAGAGCTAAAGTAATTATAATGACAATCATGGCAGCACTGCTGCCGGTATTGATTATACTTTACATTACAATGTCAATTCAGAAGGTGATGGTATCCAAGTCAGGCGAAGAACTTGCAAGCCTTGCCTTCTCAAATATAGAACAAGTTACCAAAGATGCATATAGTATCTGCGAGAACTCTCACGAATTGTTTACCTTGAAGAATGATGTAGCCTTGAACTTGCTAAGGACGGAGTTTGAGTCCGGCGGAGGCTTGCACTTCACCGGCGAGATGATACAATGGACAGCAAAAAATCAATTCTCCGGCGAAACTGTCGAGCTTGAATTGCCAAAAGCATTATTTAATGGGAAGTGGATAGGTAAAACCCACGAATTCACAGAGAATTCCGAATTAGTTGACAAAATAACCAAATTAACAGGCGGTACAGTTACTTTATTCCAAAGAATAAATCGTGACGGAGATATGTTGCGTATAGCTACATCAGTCCCTACCGCTAAGGGGCAACGAGCTATCGGCACATTCATACCCGCCGTAAACCCTAACGGAGAAAGCAACCCTGTCATCAATACAATACTCAATGGTAAAATATATGAGGGTATTGCCTTTGTAGTTAATGACTGGTATGTATCAAGCTATGAGCCTTTTTATGACAGCCGAGGCGAGGTTGCAGGGATGATATATGTTGGTGAGCAATTGAGTTCATTGAGCACTTTAAAGCAAGTTCTGATGAACATGAATGTAGGCAAAGAAGGGTATATCTATATAATTGGTGCAGCTCCTCCACATAAGAATAAATTCATCTGGTCGAACGGAGGCAGCGATGACGGGATTGATATTGCTGAATTTAAAGATATTGACGGAAACAGTATATTTTCCAAAAAAGTAGAAGATATTACAAGTTTAGACGAGAAGGAGCTATTGAATTTCAGATTTACTCGTTATAATAAAAATCAAGAATCTGCAGAATACATGAGCTCAATGATGTATTTTAAAAAATGGAACTGGATTATAGGTGCAGTAGTTCCAGAAAAAGATTTCTTACAAGCAAAAAAAGAAATGGAGAGCCATTTTGCGGATTTACAATTAAAACAAATTATCACCGGTGTTGGTGTATTATTATTTGTGATAGCGGCTACTTTCTTATTAGGCGGACGTCTTACTAAACCATTGACAATACTGAACAGAGTAGCTTCCAAGATAGCAGAGGGTAATATCACTACTGCAAAGGAATTTCTGAATAAGTTCCAATCATCATTGAAAATAAGCAAGAGTGCTCAAACCAAAGATGATGCAGCACTCTTATTCAATTCATTCTCTGCTATGGCTGCAAATTTAGATTCACTGATTGGACAGGTACATAAATCCGGTATTCAAGTTACGACTTCAGCTACTCAGATTGCCGCTTCCGCAAGAGAACTCGAAGCAACAATAGCCGAACAAGCAGCATCTACACGCGAGGTAAATGCTACTTCTAATGAAATCACCAAAGTATCCAAGCAGTTGTCCGGCAGAATGTCCGAAGTAAGCAATCAGGTCGAGCTCACTGCTAATACAGCATTGAAAGGCAAGGACAACCTTATGGTAATGGATAAAGCAATGAATGATTTGACTAAAGCTACGATGCTGATTTCTTCAAAATTATCAATAATTAATGACAAAGCAGGCAAAATCTCAGCAATAGTAACAACTATCAACAAAATCTCCGAACAAACTAACCTCCTATCATTAAATGCCGCTATTGAAGCTGAGAAAGCCGGGGAATTCGGCAAAGGATTCTCTGTCGTAGCTCGCGAGATAAGCAGACTCGCTGACCAGACGGCTATTGCTACTAAGGACATAGAATACATGGTCAGAGAGATGCAAAGCTCAGTTTCATCGGGTGTCATGGAAGTGGACAAGTTCGGTCAGGAGGTCAAGAATAACAGCTCTGTCGTTTCAGTGAGTATTGATAATCTTAATGATATAATTGATAAGGTCAGAGATTTGATGCCGGAGTTCGAGACAGTAACAACAAATATGCACACTCAGACTTACAGCGCGGGCCAAATTAGCGAAGCGATGAATCAGTTGTCGCAAGCGGCTGAACAAACCAAGGAATCTCTTACTGAATTTAAGCGAGCAACTGAGCAGCTGAATGATGCCGTCAGAGGCTTGCAGTCGGAAGTTTCCAAATTTAAAATCGGTCGTTGAGGAGAAAATATGTTTAAAAATATAAAAATTTCTTTTAAATTAATTTTAACGACAGTTGTCTTTGTTATACCGATAAGTGTCCTGTTTTACTATGTAATGTTGTCTTTTGACAAAGATATCGGAAAGGCTCAATCAGAAATAAAAGGTAATAATGCACTTTCAGAGCTTGTCGAAATGACCAATGATGTTATTGAATATCATAACCTTCATATTTTAAAAGGCGTTGATTATCCGGTTTATGAAAAATATTACGGGGACCAGTATTTATTGAAACTTGCCGATTCCATAGAGAAATCTTCCGAAGGTGTTATTTCAAGTATGTCAATATATAAAAATAAAATAAATCTACTGGCTAATTACGATACAGACAGCAGTTTTCTAAAACCAATTGAGCTCAAAGAGCTCTGGAATAACATTTTAAAGAATCCTGACATAGAATATTTCAATGAATTTTACTCCGCTTCACTTAAACTAACAAGGTTTATAGCAGATGAATCAGGTTTGATTGCCGACCCTGACCTCGATTCGTACTATTTGATGGATATATCTGCTTTGGTACTGCCTAAAATGCAGATTGATATCGGCAATATCATAGCTATAATTCAAAATAGTTATTCTACAGGTTTTGTTACTGACTTTGAAATCAGTAAAGTAAGATTGCTTTCCGAAATTATTGAACTCGATTATTTGGAGAGAATTAATCAGGCAATTAATACTTCAATCAGAGAAGATAAAAATTATTATGGGGAAAAGCCGGGACTGAAAGGTAATCTTGCCGGAAGTTTCGATGAGTTTAACAATAATATACTTGAATTTACTAAATCGGTAAGGCTCTGGTATTCAGGTTCAGGGAACAATGAGGCGGAAATTTTTAAGAATGTTAAAATTTTATCGAATTCTGCACTGAACTCTTCCATTTACTTCAGAAAATCAGTACACCAAGAACTTGATTCACTGTTAAACATTCGTATCAATCATTACAAGAATTTACGTTTAGTTTCGATACTCAGTTCCGGTGCTGCATTTGCACTTGCCGTAATGTTAGTTTTAATAGTCTCTAAACAAATCTCCAAGCATCTTGGAATCGTAACCTCAATAGCAGTAGAGATTGCTGAAGGGAATATTGATAAAGCAGTATCCGCTATCAGCTCCGAGAGCAACCTCGGGGTTTTTAAACATTATACTGATGACAACATGAAAATAAAGGATGAAATCATCACGATGTTCCGAGCAGTCAGGAAGATGACTTTCAACCTGTCTTCACTCTTAAATCAGGTTTCAAAATCAGCTAATCAAGTATCTGATACAACATTCAAAATCACAAGTTCTGCCCACGACATAGAGGCTACTGTTGCAGAACAAGCTGCTCTCACCAATCAGGTGAATGCAACAAGCAATGAAATATCTCAAACAGCATCTGCTCTTGCTCAAACTATGGACTACCTTACTCAAAGTTTTCACGATAATGCAAGTCTCTTAATGACCGGTCTGAATAATTTGAACGAAATCAAATTAAGCATTAATGAATTATTTGAATCCACTTCTGATATATCACAAAAATTAGAGCTTATAAAAGAAAGGGCGAGCGGTATTAATTCTGTAATAACTACTATTACCAAAGTTGCCAACCAGACAAATCTCGTATCATTGAATGCTTCAATTGAGGCAGAGCGTGCAGGCGCCTTCGGTACCGGTTTTGCAGTAGTGGCAAGAGAAATACGCAGACTTGCAGACCAGACTGCGGTAGCAGCCTTGAATATTGAAGCTATGATAACTGATATGCAGGTTGCTGTTGCCGAGGGTGATGCCACTATTGCGGGTTATATGGACAAATCACGAGCAAGTACTGAAAAAACCGCCGAAATCATTGATAGAATTAGCGTACTTATTGACAGGACAAATGAACTACCCGAAAAAATCTTCGATGTCAATATGGGTATGAAACAGCAGTCCGAGAGTGCCGTACAAATTCATGAATCCATGCAGCAATTAAATACTGCTGCCATACAGACAAGAAATACAATTATTGAGTTTAATAATGCTACAGAAAAACTCAGTGATGCTGTCAAAGGATTGACTGATGAATTACAGAATTTTTCTCTAAAATCTATTTCCTGAGGTTTCAAATGTTGTTATTGACTTTACGTGCCGGAAATGATTTATACGCTTTGAAAATTGACAAAGTCAGGGAAATTATTCCTGTTGTAGAGTTCAGCTCTATACCGGATTGTCCGCCATATCTGAAAGGTTTGATAAATTACAGAGGTAATGTGTGCCCGGTCATTGATTTAAGTATTATTCTTAAGGATATTCCTTCAAGGAATTATCTTAGTACACGTATAATTATGTTCGATGTTGACTCACCACAATGTTCTTTCGGCTTATTAGCCGAACAGGTAACCGAAACTGTTTTTATTGATTCTAATGAGTTAAATCCTGTCATGCAGGGGCTGTCCGGAGCCGGATATGTTGATAACACCATTATAATGGATGGAAAAATCGTCAAAATAATCAATCCTGAAAAAATTATTTCAGACAAATCAACAATTTTTACAGGGATTAATACGATATAGTAAATATGAATGATTATCAGGACATACTTGTGCTTCTCGAGCAAGAAACCGGATTGAACGTTGACTCAATCGGGCTTCTTTCGATAGCACGCGCCATAAGTTCTTGTATGAAAAATTCCAACATAAACGACATACACGATTTTACGGTAAAGATTAATACGGACAAGTCAATTTTACTTGCACTTATCGAAGAAATCAAGGTACCTGAAACTTGGTTCTTCCGAGATGTGGAATGTTTCAACTTTATCAAGAACCATTTAAAAGATAACGCTTTCAAATATAATTCATCCAATAAATTACGTATATTGTCCGCACCATGCTCCACTGGCGAAGAACCTTATTCTGCCGCTATGTTAGCTCTCGAAAGCGGCTTGAATTCCGATTCACTCTATATCACCGCCTGCGACATAAGTAATGAGTCCGTCGAGTATGCTAAAAGCGGGAAGTATCGCAACACTTCATTTAGAAATGATTATCATGGTTTTAAGGAAAAATTCTTTATTGAAGAATCAGGTATTTACAATATAAATAATAATATTAGAAATATACCATCGTTTGTGGTAGAAAACATCACAAAATCCACTTTCCTGAGAAATGAGTCGAAATATGATTTTATTTTTTGCAAGAATTTATTGATTTATTTAAGTGACGATGCGCGAACTCGGGTACTCAATAATATTAAGTACCTCTTGAAAGACGACGGTGTTTTGCTTGTCGGACTGTCTGAAATCAACTATTTTACCCGTAATGGCTTCGACCAAATAAAACATAACATGGCTTTTGCTTGCAAACTTTCAGGTGAGAGACATTCTTATTTTACAGAAATTAAATCCGTGAAAACCAAGAAACTATTGCCTACATTCAAGCAGGAGAAAAGAAAAGTTGAAAGTCCTCGTGATAGTGGCTTTATGGTTACTGTACCGGTCCAATCCTCTGAACATATCGAAAATGTCAAAGCAATGGCAGACAAAGGAGACTTCGCAAGTGCCGAGAAATTATGCAGTTCCATAATATACAATGAGAGCTTAAATTCAGAAGCATTATATTATATGGGATTAATTCAAAATGCTTTGAAAAATTCACATAAAGCAGCAGAATATTTCAAAAAAGTATTGTACCTTCAGCCTGACCACTATGAGTCCCTTATCCATATCAGCCTCTATTATGAATCTCTCGGGGAATCTGACAGAGCTCTGCTTTATCGTGAACGTGCCGAAAGAGCTTACCTTCGTAATAATGCAGCCGGAGAGGGATTGAATGATTGATATCGAAAAAATAAAATCAGAGAAAGGTGAAAGATGCTGGGACAGTATCGGTGTTTTCGGCTTAGGAACCTGTGAGCTTCTCGATGAATATCATCATTGCAAAAATTGCCCGGTATATGCTCAGGGAGGCAGGCATTTATTAGAAAGGAATATCTCACCGGAAATGATTCGTGATTGGACTGAAATTATCAGCCGCCCCAAAGAATCTGATGCTGCCGACAAAATTTCGGTCGTTATTTTCAGAATCGCTGATGAATGGCTCGGGCTAAACACGAATGTTTTTCAGGAAGCCGTTGTTAAGAAATTCGTACATTTTGTACCGGCACGAAGTAATGAGTTTTTGCACGGGATAGTAAATGTAAACGGTGAATTGCTGATTTGCTTGTCAATAGCGAAGTTGCTTAACCTGCCGGTAGTCTCTTTTGACAATGAAGAAAATAACCATAATGTTTACAATAATCTTCTTATAATTTTTGAGAATAATCAGAGATACGCTTTTCCTGTAGATGATTTTTTAGGTGTTACCGCTATACCGGCAGAGTATAGAGTCAACCCTCCTCTCACTGTTTCAAAATCTGATTCTACTATCTCAGGTGCTATTATCAATTACAAAAATAAATCTATCTCAATAATTGATGAGCATAAACTGTTTAAAATTATTAACCGAAAAATGGTGTGGTAATGGGAAGTTCGGGTAATATTGTTGATTTATCACTTTTGGAACTGTTTGCCGTTGAACTGGAAAGCAACACACGCACAATTGAGCAAGGTCTGATTGGTCTTGAGTCTAACAACAGTACTCACATTTACGAGTCTTTGATGCGGGCTGCACACTCCATCAAGGGTGCAGCAAGAATCATAGGTCTCGATAAAGCCGTTGGCTTAGCACATGAAATGGAAAATATTTTTGAAATTTCACGTAAATCCGGCGAACAAGTACATGAGGATAAGATTCAGGTACTGCTGGATTGCAATGATATTTTTGCTTCTTTGTTGAAATGTGATATCGAAAATATCCCGGGTGCCCTTGATGATTCTGAAGAAAAAATTCTTAATCTGATTAAATTATTAAAGCACAATGACAAAAATTTGCATCTGTCAACTCATTCGAAAAACGGTAAAAATGGAACACATAAGAACAAGAATGCTACTGCTTCAAATAAAGAACCTGTATTTGTAAAAAGAAGCAGTCATGATACCGTCATAGAACCGTATATGCTTGATTTATTTCGGAGTGAACTAACAAAAGGATGCAATAAGCTCTTATCCCTTATCAAAAAACTTCAGGAAGATTTTAATCTTAACTCCATTGTTGAAATAAACAATACAGTCATCTCGATTAAAAGTAGCGCTAAAATAACCGGTATAGAAGAAATCAGCATCATTGCCGATAAGCTGCTTGAAATGTTTAATACAGTCAGAGATAATAAAGTAAGTAAAATAAACATTGAAATTTTAGAAAATATTATCTCAAAGATTTCTCAAATTCCTGAGTCCGGCAAGAGTTCAATAATAGAACACTATATCTCTCTTGATTTAGACAATATTTTGAATGAAATAGATAATGTAATTCCGGACGATTCTGCTTTCAAATCTGAAGATTCATTAGAATCGAAGCAAACAGTTCAAGCCCTTTCTAAGCCTATCAGTAAAGAGAATTTAACAGCCAAACAAGAACCTGCTTCTATTGAAAATACTGCACAAGACAAAAAAGAAGAACGTTTTGTAAGAGTACTCTCGGACAATTTGAACAGATTGCTGGGTTTGACAGGCGAAATCTTGGTACAGACCAAATCATTAAAACCTTTTTCAAAGGAAATGCAGAAAATTAAATTGAGCATCTTAGAATTGAATTCATTTAAAGAGCAAATTTATCAGGAACTCTTTAAGGAAGGAATTTCGGATGACATTAATCTGAAATTCCATGAATCATCTAAGCAGCTGGATTTTATATTAAGTACAATTATTCGTTTTATAGAAAATTTTGAAAGTTTTTCAAGAAGATTAGAAATGACTTCCGACAGGCTTTATAATGAAGCTGTAGAAACCCGAATGAAACCATTCAGTGAAGGTATCATCGGATTTCCCCGTCTGGTAAGAGATGTTTCCAAGCAATTAGGCAAGAAGGCAGAAATTGAAGTCAGAGGTGCAAATACCAGAGTTGACAGAGATATACTCGAAAAGCTCGAAGCTCCTTTGAATCATCTTGTAAGGAATGCAATTGACCACGGTCTTGAAACTCTCGAAGAAAGAATTGCTGCGGGCAAACCAGAGACAGGAAAGATAATATTAGAAGCAAGGCACAGCTCGGGAATGTTGCTCATATCAATCAAGGATGACGGAAAAGGCATTAATCTTGAAGAACTGAGAAAGTCAATTGCAGAAAAAGGATTTTCGAGTAAGGAAATGGCTTCTGCTCTCAGCCCGAGTGAACTATACGACTTCCTATTTCTACCCGGATTTTCCACACGTCATCAAGTAACAGAGATTTCCGGCAGAGGTGTAGGTTTGGACGTTGTTTTTTCAATGGTTAATGACGTCGGCGGAATAATCAAAGTGGAGTCAGAATATGGAAAAGGTACAAACTTTCAACTACAGCTCCCTCTTACTTTGTCGGTTATCAGAACTATGCTTGTAGAAGTAGGGAAAGAACCTTATGCAATACCTCTTTCTCGAATTGATAAGGTTCTCTCACTGAACCGGCAAGACATTAAGTCTGCTGAAAGTCTGCAATATCTTGAACTAAACGGTGAAAATATTGGTATTGTTGACGCTAAACAAATCTTTGGATTAAGTAGAGAAAGCAAGCCTAGAAATAGTTATAACATTGTTGTTCTCAGTGACAGGCTTAACCGCTACGGACTAACAGTGGACAGACTAATTGCACAGCCGGACCTTGTAGTCATGCCCCTTGACAAAAAACTTGGCAGAATTCCGAATATCTCTTCAGGAGCCATACTCGAAGACGGTACCCCGATTTTGATTATTGATGTTGATGACACAGTGCGTTCAATTGACAGAATCACAAAGTCTGGTGAAATTGACAAAGTTGCTTCGGGAGAAGACAATGATAAAAGAAAAATTCTGCATATACTCGTCGTTGACGACTCTCTGACTGTCAGGGAAGTCGAACGCAAACTCCTCGAAAACAAAGGTTACAAAGTTACCGCTGCTATTGATGGTATTGACGGGTGGAATACTCTACACAGAGATAAATTCGATTTGATTATCAGCGATATTGACATGCCGAGAATGAATGGAATCGAATTAGTGAAAAGAATTAAAAGTGATATTAAGTTTAGAGAGATACCGGTGATGATAGTGTCTTATAAAGACAGAGAAGATGACAGAAAGAAAGGTTTGGAGGCAGGTGCTAATTACTATCTTACAAAAAGCAGTTTCCATGATGATACTTTGCTTGAAGCAGTAAATGATTTGATTGGGAAACCTTGATTTATGAAAATTGCAATCGTTAATGATAACGAACTTGAAATCAGAGTATTACAGAAATCATTATCCGGCGACAAGGATTATGTGATTACTTGGTGCACGGCTGATTTCAATGAAGTATTGAAAAACGTTAAATCCAACAAACCAGATTTAATCCTTTTGAAATTACAAATGCCGAATGTTGACGGTCCGGCAATTACGAAAGCCATTATAGAAGACGGACCGGCAGCTATACTGCTTCTGACTGACTCAGAGAACAATCACTCCGGTAAAATTTTCGAAGCAATGGGTTATGGAGCTTTAGATGTTGTCAACATGCCCAAAATCAATGAAACAGGATTGATTCATGGGCAAGATGACTTGATAAAAAAAATCGAAATATTCAGAAAATTAGTAAACTATCACAGCACTATACAAAACCCGAATATCCCCAAACCATCCGGCGTGAAAAGGAGAACTCGGATTGTGGCTATCGGCTCCTCTACGGGAGGTCCCAAAGCACTGTCACAGATTTTTGAAAATATTCCTAATAGCACCGAAGCAGCATTTGTGATTGTTCAGCATGTAGATGCTCAATTTGCCTCCGGCTTGGCTGACTGGCTTAAAAATTATTCCAAGCTGCCTGTCAGCATTGTCGAAAACGGTGAAGTACCACAAAACGGCAGAATTTACATTGCCGGAACAAATGACCATTTATATCTTAGTCAGTCCGGTACTTTCGAATATTCTCCGAGACCTTACGAAAACCATTTCAGACCATCAGTAGATGTATTTTTTAACAGCCTTAGACAAAATTGGGCTTTTAGAGATACAGCCATCCTTCTTACAGGAATGGGCAATGATGGAGCAAAAGGTCTGCTCGAGCTTAAGAAAGCAGGTTGGCATACAATTGCTCAGGATGAAGCTACGTCAGTTGTCTATGGTATGCCGAAAGCTGCTCGTGATTTGGATGCAGCTACAGAAATTTTGTCAATTACTCAAATTGCAGAGAGTATCTTAAAGTTGTTAAATTAAACCGGAATTTTATATATGTCGGATTCAATCCAACAAATATTGAACCCCTTAGAATCGCACTTGAAAATCAAGGTGCTTCTTGTTGACGATCAGATGATAGTAGGCGAAACAGTAAAAAGAATGCTGGCTGATGAAAGTGATATTGAACTTGTTATCTGCACTGAGCCGGCCGATGCTATGAAAATTGCCAAGTCAGTCAATCCCACTCTTATATTGCAAGATTTGGTGATGCCTGATATTGATGGCTTAACTCTCGTCAAGTTTTATCGTGCAAGTTCTGAACTAAGAGATGTGCCGATTATTGTATTATCATCTAAAGAAGAGGCGCTTACGAAGGCGGATTCATTTGCGGCAGGAGCAAATGATTATCTTGTAAAACTTCCGGATAAAATTGAGCTTATAGCCAGGATTCGCTATCATTCAAGAGCTTATACCAATCTGCTTGAAAGGAATATGGCTTATGATTCTCTCGACAGAAGTCAGAAAATCCTTGCTCGTGAGCTGTCAAAAGCTGGAGACTACGTAGTTTCGCTACTTCCACCTGAATTAAAAAATGATGATGTTGAAACATACTGGAGATTCATTCCGTCAGCTCAGCTGGGTGGCGATGCTTTTGGCTATCATAAATTGGATGATGAGCATTTTGCAATGTATTTGATTGATGTATGCGGTCATGGTGTTGGCTCTGCTTTGATGTCTGTTTCCGCTTTAAATGTTCTGCGTGGCGAAACACTTGCCGGAGCAGATTATAAAGAGCCTGCAAGTTTGTTATCCGCTTTGAATAAATCATTCCAAATGTCAGACCATAACGGACTGTATTTTACAATATGGTACGGTGTCTATAACAAGAGCACGGGTATTCTGAAATATGCTTCAGGCGGACATCCTCCGGCTTTCGTTCTCTTGAAAGACGGTACTTGCCTTAAACTTGCTAATGAAAATTTCATAATCGGCGGTTTACCGGATTTCCCGTATTCCAGCAGTGAGGTTAAGATTGATTTGCCTGCTGTACTGTTTATTTATTCCGATGGCGTATATGAAATTGAGAAACCTGATAATTCTATTTGGGAACTTGATGAGATGTTTCAATTTATCACTAAGAATCGCGGATCGGATTATTTTGAAATTGATTCGCTATTGAAGTATGTAAAAGATTTGTCTGGCAAGGAAATACTTGACGATGATTTCTCTATGATGAAAATAGTATTGAAATAATAAAATCGAGTAGATTCAGAGTCCGGAATTAATCTATACAATTATTAAATATCCATGTCTTAGACTGTGTAATGACAGTAAACAAATATACTGCATACACAGTCTCGACTTCATACAGCAAATCAGTTAAATTCTAATTCAACTCGTGTAAGCCATTTTTTGATTTTTGCAGCTTGTGGTGTATTACCTTTAACAAGATACAGATATCTTTTTAAATCACTCGCTGCAGATTCAATCTGGTTGTCCGATTTAAATGCTATACCGCGGTTTAAGTAAGCTCGCGGGTCGTCAGGATTGAGTTCGACAGCAATAGTAAAGTCTTCGAGTGCTTTACGATACATTTTCATTTTCATGAAGGCGTTGCCTCGACCAATATAAGCAGAATACAGCTTTGGCTTGATTAGTATTGACTTATTGAAGTATTTAATAGCTTCACTAAATTGACCAACTGCAATATAACAATTAGCTTTACTCAAATATGCAGGTGCCAAATTAGGCGACAATCTGATAGCATAATCAAAATCAGCCATCGCTTCCATATATTTATTCTGCATCAAGTATGTATTACCCCGATTGTAGTAAATATTCGGATTTGACGGATTGATTTTTATTGCTTTAGCATAGTCATCAGCTGCTTCTGCGTATCTTTTAACCGTATAATAAGTTATTCCGCGATTATTGTAAGCGTCAGCAAATTCTGAATTGATGGCAATAGACTCATTGAAATCTCGGATTGCATTAGTGAATTCACTAAACTTCAAAAAAATAAGTCCTCTGTAATTGAAAGCCAAATATGAACTTCTGTTGATTTCTATAGCTTTTGTAAAATCAAAAAGAGCTTCTTTGTTTCTGTCGGAATGACTATATGCTAAACCTCTTGATAAATATACTTTTTCCTGAAACGGGTCTAATCTGATAGCCGCATTGTAATCTTCAGCTGCCTTTCTGTAATCTCCCAGTTCAAAAGCAATATTACCTCTCGATACAAAGGCTCCGGATAGGTTTGGATTCAATTTAACGGCATTGTTGAGGTCTTCGAGTGCCGCATTATAATCTTTCAATCTCAACCTACATAAGGCACGTTTATAAAATGCAAAGGAAAAAAGAGGATTTATCTGTATGGCAGAACTAAAGTCGCTGTATGCCGATTTAAAGTCATTCATTGCATAAAAGGCTGAACCTCGCTTGAAATAAGCAAACGCAAATCCCGGATTCAGGCTCAGAGACATATTTAAGTCATCTAACGCAGACTCGAATTTATTCATTGCAAAATATGCATTGCCTCTTTTAAAAAATGCAAATGAAGACCTTGGATTTAGGTTGATTGCTCGCGTGAAGCAATCAACAGCTTTTGCATAATCCTTTGACTTGACAGATTCATCACCACGGTCAAGCCATAAATCCGCATCTTTCAGAATCTCAGTTCCACTTTCTAATACATCTGCCATAATACTTTTTAATAAAATCTAAGAATGTATATTCAACATAATTTAGTAGAGATACTATCCGTTTATAATTATTGTAAGACATGAATAATCTTTGAAAAATTTTACTAAAAATATTATCTATAAATAGTTTGTTATTTTAGTAATAATTGATTATGTTACTTATGTCTGTATTACAATATCAGGATAGGTTATGAAAAATTCAACAATTTTTCTCGTGCTTATTGCCTCTGTCTTTTGTATTTCATTAATGAGCTCTTGTGACGAGATTGACAAATTGGTCGGCAATGACAAGGATTACGATATTGACAAGAAAATTCAAGTCGGTCAAGACGACCAAGTTATTACAGCCGGCGATGATTTTCAGATTATTATTCCGGGTGGTGCTACTAATTCAGACATCCAGGTGTTCGTAAAAAAAGAAGATACTGCACCAAATTTCCTAGTCCAGGATTACAAATCCGGTAGTAATGTTTATAAGGTAAAAATCAACGGTGTATCGGCAATTGAAGCTCCGTTAAAATTTGTCATGTCGTATGACAAAGGGAAAATACCGGTTGGAAGAATGACAAGTTCAACCCTGAAAGTATTCGCTCGTACAAATAATATTTGGAAAGCAGCCGACTATATAATTAATGACGAAGCCTCAAAAGTAACAGTCAGCCTTTCAGGCAGCCTTACTCCCAAAATTATTAAGGATAATGATATTCTGATGTCAGATGCAGCAGAAGTCATATTATGTGATGCGTATAATTTGACACTCGAGCCTCTTGACAATAGTGACAAATGCGACTGTGGATGGCAAGTAGATTATTCGGTATTGACAAAAAATAGTGGATGAAACCGAGAATACAATCCATTACGTGGACTCGTCAGGCCGAAAACATGGACCATTAATGGGATGGTGGGATAATGAGCATACTAAAATGATGCTAAGCCAATGTTATTACGAAGGTGTGGAACATGGCATAGCTTTAGCTTATTGGCCAAAAGGTTCGAAAATGGGAGAAACTTGGTATGACCACGGCGTCATGGACGGACATTATACACTGTGGTTTGAGGACGGCGTTAAATCTACTGAGGGCAACTATAATGCAGGAAAGCGTATCAATCTATGGAGATGGTGGTTCGAAAATGGTAACATCCTTAAAGAAGGTAACTATAAAGATGATCTCGAAGACGGTATATGGTACTATATGTATGAATCCGGTCAAACACAAGAAAAAGGACAATTTCGAAACGGGAAAAAGGAAAGAGTATGGCTCGAATATCATCCGAATGGGACAGTTTTTGTAAAGGCAATTTATTCTAACGACAAAAAACACGGAAAATATTTTGTTTACTGGGATAATGGATTAGTTGAAATTGATGGATATTATTCAAATGATAAGCAATCCGGTAAATGGTTTTGGTACTCAAAATCCGGAATATGCATAGAAGGATACGATTTCAACACCGACAAGGAAGTGAATTGTCCAAATTAATACGATTTATTTTTACTGAAAAATATGTAAAATCATACTTAAATATGCTATAATACAAGATTTAATAAATATTCATTTTGTATTGTAAATTCAAATACATATTTTTAAATATGATTTTTGTTAACAAAATGAACAAACAGCTTGACAAAAGACAAATTATTCTATTCTAATGACGAAATGGAAAGTAAGTTAATAGAGCTTGAGAGTGAAAACTCTTATCTCAGGCATATTATTGGCGAATTTGATAAGGAAGGTTTACAATTGAACAATTGTTTACATCAGATTATGCTGAATAATCTTCCTTTTACAGCATGGATGAAAGACACATCCGGAAAATTTATTGCCGTAAATAAACATTTCGAAGAATTGAATGGAAAGACTTCTGCGGAAATTATCGGTAAGACGGACTTTGAACTTTTTGACTCTGAGTCAGCAACTGAATTTATATCCGAAGATGAATATGTGAAATCAAACAAAACAACTCTCACAAAAATTCACAGCATTGAAAGAAACGGACAGAAAGAATTTCTTGAAAAATATAAATCACCAATAATCAATATTGATGGTAAAGTAATTGCAATTTTTGGTATATCTGTTAATGTCACTTCACAGTTCATCTCAGACAGGAAAAATTTTCAGCAAGAGTTAACCGAATCAGCTGAGAAATTCCGGTTGATAGCGGAAAATTTACCGGGAGTTCTGTATTTGTGTAAGAATGACGAAAAATTTACGACTATATATGCTAATGCAAACATTCTGGGACTATTCGGCAAATCATCGGAAGAGTTTGTAAATCAAAAAGTATTTTTTACTGATTTCTATCATCCCGATGACAAAAACTATATTTTTGAAGAAGTTGATAAGGCATTAGAAGAACAGCGTAGTTTCCGACTGATTTACAGAATTAAAAGTGAAAATGATACTTATAAATGGGTCGAAGAACGCGGTGGCGGAATTTTCATTGACGGAAAACTACTATACATAGAAGGAATTATTTATGATATTAATGACAGGATTAACCTCGAAGAAGAGTTAAAGCAGCTCAATTCAGAGCTTGAAGACAGAGTCTTCCAACGTACTGCACAGCTTGACGACGCTTTGGACGAACTTAGAAGCGAAGTTCAAATGCGAAGACGGGTTAGCGAAGAACTACTCGAAGCAAAAGAAGAACTCGCTTATCTGCTTGCTAAAGAGAAAGAATTGAGCAGGCTTAAAACACGTTTTATTTCAATGGTTTCTCATGAGTACAGGACACCTCTTACAGTAATTCTTACTTCAACCTATCTGCTCGAAAGATATTTCTTCAATAATGAGGAAAAGAATTTTCGAGATAATCTTTCAAGAATTCAAGAGAGCGTACAAAGCATAATTCGATTGCTGGAGGATGTAATTACAATAGGTAAGGACGATGAAGCAAGCCAAATCCTGAAAATTGAAAAATTCAACATCGTTTCCCTTATCAATGAATTAGTCCAGGAAACTCGCATCATCTGTAAACCATATCAAGTAATCGAGTTTAAAACAGAAAAGAACAGAATTGAAGTTGAATCCGACCCTCTTTTAGTTCGTCGTATTTTTTCTAACTTGCTTAATAATGCTTGTAAATACTCTGACGAAGGAACAAAAATTGAGTTAATGCTTGTTGATTTCGAACTTAATTTTCATATATATGTTACTGATCAAGGTATTGGAATCCCTGAAGAGGAGCTTTGCTATTTGTACGAACCGTTTCACAGGTTCTCTAATGCTTTAGACCAGCAAGGGACCGGCATCGGTTTAACTATCGTAAAACGTTCCGTCGAGCTTTTGAAAGGTGAAATTTCCATGACAAGTAAATTGGGCAATGGAACCGAATTCTGTGTCAAACTTCCAAAATATGTGTTGAGTTCCCAATAATAAATTATGTTTGTGTAAAATAAAAGCATGAAGATACCAAAGAATATCAATTTTGAAACAATTTTTAACAGTATGAATAGCGGTTTCGCAGTTCATGAATTAGTCTTTGATGAATACGGAAACCCTATTGATTATGTGTTCTTGTATGTGAACAATGAATATGAAAAGCTCACAGGACTCTGCTACAATGAAGTTGTAGGTAAAACAGTAACTCAAGTATTGCCTACTATCGAACACTACTGGATTGAGCAGTACTCTGAGGTAGCCATCAATGGAAGTCCTATCGAATTCATAGATTACGTCAAGTCAATGAATAAGTATTTTCATGTAAAAGCTTTCAGCCATGAAAAGAATAAATTTGCCGTAATCATTGTTGATATTACCGAAAAACAAACAATTCAAAATGAATTGTACGAAAGCAAAAGGAAGTTAAAAGAATCTGAAGCTCAGTATAAAGCATCTATTGAGTCTTCGGGGCTTTGCTTCATATTGCTTGACAATAATTGTAATTTATTGACATATAATAACAATACGGCTGAACTGTATAAGAAATATTCAAGTAAAGAAATTTCCATTTCAACTGATATAAAAGATTTTCTAAACTGCTTTGACATCGGAACAAACAAAATCACAAATTCACTGAAGGGTGCTGAATCCTCGATAGATGTAAACAAATCCTACAATAATAAATCAGAATATTATAATTTTGTTTTTAAGCCTGTCTATGAAGGCGGAACAATAATCGGCGCTTTAATTATTGTCAAGGATATAAGCGAAAAAAAAGAAATTGAGTTAAAGCAAAAATATGATGAAGAAAAGCTTCGTACTATTTTGGAAATTATTCCGGACGGAATCATAATAACCGACGAAGAAAGTAAGTTTCTTTATCTTAATAAAGCTGCACAGTTAATATTTAATATTGTATTTGATAATCAAGCAGATAACCACATTTTATCCGATTATAATATTATCAGGGATAAATGGAAATTTGTCAATTTGAATTACGAGGCTGTGCCAATAGATGAATACCCAAGTTATATTTCCTTGCAGCAAAATGAAGTAGTCATCAATAAAGAAATGGGCTTGGTCAAAGATGACGGAGAAATTTTATGGCTTAGTGTGTCGTCTGCACCAATACCGATTCCGGGTTACGGTGCCGTGCTCATAATCAGTAACATCACTCAAAGCGTGAATTCTGATGAAACCAACAGAAAGTTGATTCAAGATTTGTATGATTCCAAACAGTATATCGAAGATAATGCAAATCAAATCGTAGCATTAAATTTTGAACTGGAGGATCAGGCAGCCAGACTTCAAGAATTAAATAAAACAAAGGATAAGTTTTTCTCGATAATTTCACACGACCTTAAGAACCCACTGGGTGGCTTTATGCAAATTACAGAAGTCCTTGTTAATGATTTATTCAATATGCCGATAAGTGAAATACATGAGGTTCTGAATAATTTACATTCATCAGCCGATAATATTTACAAGTTGCTCAATAATCTTCTTGACTGGTCAAAATCACAGACGGGGAACTTATATTTCAATCCTCATGAATTATCACTAAACTATTTAGTGAACAACACTATAGAACTATTACAAATTTCCGCATCAAACAAAGAGATAACACTTCAAGTAGATATAGAAAATGACATCATGGTTTTTGCCGATGCAGCGATGATCTCAACAGTATTACGAAATATGATAACCAATGCTATCAAATATACTCGCCGCGGGGGTATGGTTTCCGTAAGAGCAAGAGTAGTCAGCGAGAATAAAGCCTATATTACAATCAGTGACAATGGTATTGGTATGCCGGATTCAATATTGAATGACCTTTTCTCTATCAGCACTCAAAAAGGCAGATCCGGAACTGAAAATGAGCCGAGCACAGGTCTTGGATTAGTGCTTTGTAAAGAATTTGTAAGCAAGAACGGCGGTGAAATAATCGTTGAAAGTGATGAAGGTGTCGGAAGTAAATTTTCCTTTACTCTACCACTTTATTCTGAAGAACTCCATAATAATGATAAATAATTATATTTTATTATGCAATAATATGTTACTTTTGTAACGTATTATTGCATAATTATTAAGAAATAATTATTATGATGGATAAATTGAAATTAAAACTGCCGGTAACAGATTACCTGTTTATCGTTCTCGGTGCAGCTATTATGGCTTTGGGAATAGGCGTGTTCCTTGTTGATGCAAAAGTAGTACCGGGTGGTGCAAGCGGACTCGCCATGTCAATTTACTATGTCAGCGGGGGTAAGATTCCAGTTGGTATGGTAATTTGGGCAATTAATGTTCCTCTGTTTGTGTGGGGTTATAAAGAGCTTGGCAAAACATTCGGAGCAAGAACTTTTGTAGGTTTTACTTTTGTATCATTCTTCATTGACTTTTTTCGAGGCGACATACCATTTTTTGAAAACGTAAGACTTCAAGATTTAGATTCAGTAAGACATATCGCCGAAAATGATTTCTTCTTTCTCATACTCATTGGTTCGGTGCTATTAGGTGTAGGTTTGGGAATAATATTCAAATTCCGAGGAACAACAGCAGGATCGGACATTGTTGCCTCAGTACTAAATAAACGTTTTGGTATAAAGCCCGGTGAAGCTATTATGATAATTGATTTTTTTGTAATATCACTTGCCGGAATCATCATATACGTACAAGACTTGTCTCCCGATAAACCTGCGTTATCACTGACTCTGTATGCTTTCTTGTTACTTTTTGTATCGAGCAAACTCATAGATATTATAATAGATGGATTTGATTATGCTCGAGGAGTATTTATCATATCGGACAAATTCAATGAAATAGGCGATGTCATTATGCACGACTTGAGTCGAGGAGCCACCGCCATAAAAACAAGAGGATTATACAGAAATATCGAACGTGAAATGATATATACTATCGTTACTCGTAAAGAGTTAGGTGCTCTGACTCAACTCATCAAAAAGGTTGATCCTTCGGCTTTCATTGTCATAAACAATGTTCACGAAGTATTAGGTGAAGGATTCAGAAGAAGAATTTAAATCTTACTTTATCTTCTTCAATCTTGCAGCAAATGCCCCATCCATACCTGTGCGGTGGGGTATTGAGCTATAGTATCCATCAGTGCAAAGTTCCTTTGGAATAAACTTTTCAGCA
>Ga0265293_10004512_pt1 | contig 24449 bp, 24 predicted proteins | sample Munlanlewell138R_FD_192505 | JGI IMG/M metagenome (GOLD analysis project Ga0265293, IMG submission 192505) | Leachate microbial communities from a municipal landfill in Southern Ontario, Canada - Leachate well 138R | ecosystem: Engineered > Solid waste > Landfill > Unclassified | place: Canada...
GTTGAGCATGAATTCAAAAGCCAGTTCGCCCGCCGGCACCACGGATTCCTGCGCTATATGGCTGCCATCGCGCAAAACCGCCTTTTCCATCCAGCTGCCCGGCTGCTTGAGCTTGGCGTGGCGCGTGATCTTGTCGGGAAAAGACAGCTTGCCGTGCGCTCCCGGGCCCAGGCCGAGATAGTCGCCGAACTCCCAGTAATTGACGTTATGCCATGCTTGCTGTCCCGGCTTGGCGTAGGCGGAGATTTCATAGCGCCGCCATCCGCCGCTCGTGGTTTCCCGCTCTATCATGTCCTGCATCGCCGCGCTGGCATCGTCATCCGGCAAAACAGGAGGATACTTGGCGAAAACCGTGTTGGGCTCCATCGTCAAATGATAGAGAGACAAATGTCCCGTGCCATATGCCATGGCGCTGCGCACGTCGCGCAAACAGGCCTGCAGCGTCTGGCCGGGCAACGCATACATCAGGTCCAGGTTCACGCGCTCCACCGCGCGCTGGGCGACGGCAATGGCTTCGTGAGCCTGCCGGCCGTCATGCACGCGGCCCAATGCCGCCAGGGACGCATCGTCGAAGCTCTGGATGCCCAAAGAAATGCGGTTCACGCCGCTGGCGGCATAGTCGCGAAAGCGTCCCGCCTCGACCGCCCCTGGATTGGCCTCCAGGGTGATCTCCGCATCGGGCAACACGTTCAGGCAGGCCCGCAACATGGCCAGCATGCCGTCTACCGCCCGCGCCGAAAGCAGGCTGGGCGTGCCGCCTCCGATGAATATCGAGATGACTTGCCTGCCCCAGATCAAGGGCAGCGCTTGCTCGAGGTCGGCCTCGAGCGCGGCCAGGTAGCGGGCCTCGGGGATATCGCCCTTTAATTCATGGGAATTGAAATCGCAATAAGGACATTTGCGCAAGCACCAGGGAACGTGCACGTAGACGGATAAAGGCGGCAAGCTGCTCAGGTGAACGCCGCGGCCGGCGCCGACGCCGCCGGCCGGCCTGCCTTCGAGATCCGACGCGGGCACGATCGGGATGATGGGCCGCGTCATCTCGACGTCCGGGAAACGTCCGCGTTCATGGCCGATGGGCGCTCAGCATGCGCAAGAGCTTGCGCAGCGCTTGGCCGCGATGGCTCAGCCGGTTCTTTTCATCCGGCGCGAGCTGGGCCACGGTCCTGCCCAGGGACGGTATGTAAAAGTGAGGATCGTATCCGAAACCGCCTTCGCCCCTGGCCTGCGCCTGTATTTCGCCTTCCCAGGTTCCCTCGGCGATGAGGGGGCGAGGATCGTCTGCGCACCGAACGTAAACCAGCACGGCCACATACATGCCGGACTTGTCCTGATACGGCTCCAGGTCCCGGACCAGCTTGGCATTGTTGGCGGCGTCGGATCTGCCGCCATCCGGCCCAGCGGCATAGCGCGCGGACAGCACGCCGGGCGCGCCGCCCAGCGCGTTCACGCACAAGCCCGAATCATCCGCCAGAGCGGGCAGGCCCGTGCTGCGGCTGGCATGCCTGGCCTTGGCCAGCGCATTTTCGACGAAGGTTCCGAACGGTTCGTCGGCTTCGGAAACGCCGAGCTCGCCCTGCCCTATCATCCGGATGTCCGCCTGGGCCAGGATGGCGGAAAATTCCTTGAGCTTACCCTGGTTGTTCGAGGCCAGGACCACTTTTTGCACCGTCACGCTTGATTCCCCGATAACGCCGTCAATGCCGCTCGAGCGCCCGCTTTTGCAGGGCGACCAAATGCGCGATACCCTCTTGCGCCAGCCCCAGCAAGGCATCGAACTGGCTCCGGTCGAAGGTCTGCCCTTCTGCGGTGCCCTGCACCTCGACGAAGCGGCCCGCGCCCGTCATGACGATGTTCATGTCCGCGCCGCATTGCGAGTCTTCGACGTAATCGAGATCCAGCACGGCGTGGCCGCCACATAGGCCTACCGACACCGCGGCGACGTGATCGCGTATCGGATCGCCCGGTAGTTCGCCACGGTCCATCAAGGTCCGCACCGCCAGCGCGGCCGCGATCCATGCCCCCGTGATGCCGGCGCACCGCGTGCCGCCGTCGGCCTGCAGCACATCGCAGTCCAGGTGCAAGGTCCTTTCGCCCAACGCCGCCAGATCGAATACGGCGCGCAGGCTGCGTCCTATCAACCGCTGTATTTCTTGGGTCCGCCCGCTTTGCTTGCCCCGCGCCGACTCGCGATCCGAACGCGTGTGCGTGGACCTGGGCAGCATGCCGTACTCGGCCGTGACCCAGCCCTGGCCCTTGCCTTTCAGAAAAGGAGGCACCTTATCCAATACGCTGGCATTGCAGAGGACGTGCGTGTCGCCCGCCTTGATCAGCACCGAGCCCTCGGCGTGGCGGGTATAGCCTGTTTGAATATTCACCGGACGCAGTTGATCATGCCGGCGCGCATTGGCGCGTAAAATGCTGGTTGCGGTCAAGAAGTTTCCTTAATGCGGTATGCAAAATCGAAACCTCTATTGTACGCAAGCCGGGCTTTCGATCGGCTGCGTCCTCGTCCGCCACCCATCCACATTTTTCAGGAAGCCCCTATGATTCGCAGCATGACTGCGTTCGGCCATGCCCGCGCCGAATCGCCAAAAGGCAGCGTCGCAGTCGAAATCCGCACGGTAAACAGCCGTTTTCTGGACGTCAATTTTCGCATCGCCGATGACCTGAGATCATTGGAAAGCCCAATCCGTGAAAAATTGGGGCAATACGTCACGCGTGGTAAAGCGGACATCCGCATCCACTATGCCCGCGCCCACGACGACGGCCGCGCGGCTCCCGACGAAACGCACCTCCAGAAAATCGCAGCGCAGCTCGCGTTTGCGCGCCGGCATATCCCGGACATTCCCGCTCCCAGGCTGCACGAACTTTTCATCGATGCCGATAGCGCTTCGTCGCTGCTGGATGATTTCGGGGCATTATGCATGCAGGCCGTCGATCAGGCCCTGGCCGAGCTGCAGGCCGCCCGGGAACGCGAAGGACGACGGTTGTCGGACATCATGCTGGACAACGCCGCGCAAATCGACGGCGTCCTTGCGGAAGTGGAACGCGACCTGCCCGCCTTGCTCGACGAACAGCAAGAGAAGATCACGGCGCGCCTGCGGGAAGCCTTGAGCAATGCCTGCCCCGACGGCTACGCTCAAATCGGCGGAGCCGAGCTATCGGCACGGATCGCGCAGGAAGCATCGCTCTTTTCCTTGCGCATCGACGTTGCCGAAGAACTGGGCCGCTTGAAATCCCATCTGAGCGAATTGCGGCATCTTTTGTCCACCGGCAAGTCCAACGCGACGGCAGTGGCAAAACGCCAGACCGGCGTGGGCAAGCGCCTGGATTTTCTTTTCCAGGAAATGAACCGCGAAGCCAACACGCTGGGCTCAAAAGCCGCCGGACTGAGCGTAACCCGCACCGCCATCGATCTGAAGTTGCTGATCGAACAAATGCGTGAGCAAGCAGCGAACCTCGAATAAATCGGATTAAAACAGGCCTTTTCAGCGGTCTGTAAGAATCCACCGCCCAGGAACGTTGTTTTTTGACGAAAAATTGACGCTGTGTGTGTTAGGAATTTCTCACAGGTATAGAATCCGTTCTTATCGATAATCATTCTCATAACGATTAGTAAAGGATAAATCGTGCCTGATACCTTCCCCCGCCTCTTCCACGGCAACATTCGCCTGGGCGGCAGCCTGGCCATGGCCATTGCGACCCCGTCTTTGTTTATCAACGCCCCGGCAGCCGCCCAGACGTCGTCCGGCAGTCAAGCCACCACCTTGGCGCCCATCGAAGTATGGGGCAGCGTCAACAACGCATACGACGTCAAGGAATCCGCGTCGCAGAAGTTCACCGCGCCGCTGGTCGACACGCCCAAGTCTGTGCAAATCATTCCTCAAGAAGTCATCAAGGACCAGGCCGCATCGTCGCTGACCGACGTGCTGCGCAATACGCCCGGCATCACCTTCGGCGCCGGCGAAGGCGGCAACCCTTTGGGCGATCGTCCTTTCATACGCGGCTACGACGCGCAAGCCAGCACGTTCGTGGATGGCATGCGTGACATCGGCGCCACCTCGCGCGAAGTGTTCAACCTCGAGCAGGTCGAAGTCGTCAAAGGCTCGGATGGGGCTTATGGCGGCCGCGGCGGCGCGGGCGGCAGCATCAACCTGATCAGCAAGACGGCCAAGCTGGGGAATTTCACCAACGCCACGCTGGGAGTCGGAACCGACAACTATTACCGGGGAACGATCGACAGCAACTGGCAACTGTCCGACACCTCGGCCTTCCGCCTCAACGGCATGTATCACAAATCCGACGTGGCCGGTCGCGACATGGTGAACAACAAGCGCTGGGGCATCGCGCCGACCTTCAGCTTCGGGCTGGGCACCCCTACCCGGATAACGCTCGGCTATTACCATCTGGACACCGACGACCTGCCCGACAGCGGCATTCCCTACGTCTTTGAAAGGCCCCGCACCAACGTCGTCGGCCCCATCGACGTGGATCGCAATAATTTTTACGGCCTGAGCAGCGACTATCGCAAGACCACGAGCGACATGGCGACGCTGGGCATCGAGCACGACTTCAACGACAAGCTGACGCTGCGCAATACGACTCGCTACACGCATTCCGACCAGCGCTATGTCTGGACCCAGCCGGACGACACGCAAGGCAACGTTCTGAACGGCCTGGTATGGCGCCGCGCCAACACCCGCGACAGCGCCGTGCGGACCATCGCCAACCAGACGGAATTGGTCGGTCGCGCACAGACCGGAGCGCTCAAGCACAGCTTCAACGTCGGTATCGAGCTTTCCAAAGAAACGGGCCGCAAAGACAGTCTCGACATTGCGCGCGGCTCGGGCAGCGGCGCGAACAACGCATGCCGCTTCGGCCCAGGCCCGGCATCCGGCTATAACTGCACCAGCTTGTACGATCCGAATCCGCGCGATCCGTGGGTCAATACCGGCAGCGGCGATCCCAGCGGAAGCCGGACGGAATCCGAAACCACCACGAAATCCATCTATGCCTTCGACACCATAGAGTTCAATCCGCAATGGCAAGCCGGCCTTGGTCTGCGCCTGGACGACTATTCGACGAAGTTCACCAACTCTCCCGCAAACGGCTCCACGGTCATCCGCCGCAACGACACGTTGTTGAACTACCAGGCCGGACTGGTCTACAAGCCTGCTGAAAATGGCAGCATTTACGTTTCCTACGCCACCTCTTCCACGCCGTCCAATTCCGACCTGGGCGAAGGCAGCGGCAACGGCTTGGCCCCGGGGCGGGGCGGCGCGGGCGCCAACGCGGACGATATGGCGCCGGAAAAGAACCGGACGGCCGAAATCGGCACCAAATGGGATTTGTTCAACGGCAACATCAGCTTGAGCGCAGCCGTATTCCGCACCGACACCACCAACGCCCGCGTCACCCTGGCCAACGGCGACTACGCCATGGCGGGCAAGAAGCAAGTGGACGGCCTGGAGCTCGGTATCTCGGGCGCCATTACGCCTAAATGGCACGTGTTCGGCGGCTATACCCATTTGCGCAGCAAACTGAAGGATAACGGCGAAGCGGGATCCGCCAACGATGGCAACGATTTTCCCAACACGCCGCGCAACGCGTTCAGCATCTGGTCCACCTATCAGCCGATTGCGGCGCTCACCCTGGGCGCGGGCGCCTATTACGTCGACAAGCAGTTCGGCGATGCCGCCAACAAGCTGGAAATTCCGTCTTACTGGCGCTTCGATGCCATGGCGGCATACCGCTTCAACAAGCACATCAGCGCTCAGCTCAATGTGTTGAACCTGACGGACAAAGGCTATTATGACAAGGCCTACGCGGCGCACTATGCCGGCATCGCCCCGGGACGCAGCGCCATACTCAATCTGAATCTCTCGTATTGACCGGCCCAGCCTGCCGCCACCCGTCCGCGGGTGGACATGCCGGACGCCGCGGCAGCCGTGGCGCCCGGCATTTTTTCATCATTCCCGCACGAGATACCTCGACATGAAAGAAATACCGCTACGCGTCTTCAACGCCGCGACGCCGGAACGCTTCTCCGAAGTGATGAACGGTTCCGCCGACGAGGCGGCCAGATGGGTGCTGACCGCCGCCGAACACGGCGTGGCCGAAGCCCAGACGCATTACGCCCGGATGCTGCTCGACGGAATCGGCGTGGAGCCCAATCCCGGCGATGCATTTCAATGGTTCAAATTGGCGGCCAACCAGAACCATGTCATGGCCATGAACATGCTGGGGCGCTGCTATGAAAACGGCTGGGGCGTGGAACCGGACATGCTGCTGGCCACATATTGGTTCAAACAGGCCGCCGATCGAGGCCTGGATTGGGGCATGTACAACTACGCCACGTCCTTGGCGCTGGGACGCGGCACGGCGATCGACCGCGAAAGCGCATACGCGTGGCTGCGCAAGGCGGCCGGCATGGGCCATGCGAAATCATGGAATCTCCTGGGTGGATTCCACGAAGACGGCTGGGTGGTCGGCGCGGATCTGGATGCCGCCATCGACTGCTACCGCAAAGCGGCCGAGGGCGGCGATTTCCGCGGGCAATTCAACTATGCCCGATTGCTTGCCGACACGACGGGCGACATGCGCGCTTCGACCCATTGGATGCGATGCGCCTATTCGGCGGCGAATCCGCCTTTTCGGACGAAGATGACACATTATCTGAAGACCAGTCCTCATCCGGAATTCAGCGGCTTGTCCTTGTCCTAGCGCTTCATCCGCCTTGCGCTGCGCGGCCCCAACCCGCATACTGAGCAGCCACGAATATCCCCCGATGCTATAGTCACCGGGTCGCATGCTTGCGGCAAGACAGCTACCCTGGTGTTCCCGATCCAATAATGCCTAACCCCCCGCTTCCCTCACCGACGTCCGGCAACGGATATGCCTGGCTGCGCCTGATCGTCTCCCTGGTCTTGATGACGATAGGCAGCTCCGGCATGTATTCCATCAGTCTCGTATTGCCGCATCTGCAGGCGGACTTCGGCATTACGCGGTCCCAGGCTTCTCTGCCTTACACCATCACTATGATAGGCTTCGGGCTGGGCGGCATGGCCATGGGTTGGATCGCGGATCGCTACACTGTCCTGTCCGCGCTGCTCCTGGGCGCATTGGGCCTGGGCCTGGGCTTCGTGCTGTCGGGCATGGCCACGAATATTTGGTGGTTCACGCTTGCGCACGGCCTGTTCCTCGGGTTTTTCGGCGCAGCCGCGAACTTCGCTCCCCTGGTCGCCGACACCTCGCGCTGGTTCACGCGGCACCGCGGCATCGCCCTGGCCATTTGCATGAGCGGCAACTACTTTGCCGGCACCATCTGGCCTCCCGTCATGCAGCATTTCGTCGACGCATCGGGCTGGCGCACCATGTACCAAGGGGTCGGCATCGTCTTCATGCTGATCGCATTGTCGCTATTGCCGATGTACCGCCGCAAGCCCGACCCTTCACGGCAAGCGCCGGCCGACGCCAAGCACCCCGTCCGCATGGCCCGATTTCAACAAGAGATCCAGCGCTCCAACCCGTCGAAGCCTCTCGGCCTGCGGCCCAGAACCATGCAGAACCTGCTTTGCCTGTCCGGCATAGGCTGCTGTATCGCCATGGCCATGCCGCAAGTGCACATCATCGCTTACTGCGGCGATCTCGGTTTTGGCGCAACGCGCGGCGCCCAGATGCTTTCACTGATGCTGGGCATGGGCATCGCCAGCCGGCTTTTATCGGGATGGGTTTCCGATTACATCGGCGGCCTGCGCACGCTGCTGCTGGGCGGCGTACTGCAAGCCGTCGCGCTGTTGCTGTTCCTGACGAGCAGCGACCTGGTTTCGCTGTACGTCATATCCGCGCTGTTCGGCTTGTTCCAGGGAGGAATCGTCCCGGCCTATGCGCTCATCGTTCGCGAATATTTTTCACCCGAGCAGGCGGGAGTGCGCGTAGGCACCGTGCTGACGGCCACGCTCTTCGGCATGGCGGCGGGCGGCTGGCTGTCGGGACTGATCTACGATATTTTCGGCTCCTACAAGCCGGCATTCGTTCATGGCATTCTATGGAACCTGGTAACGCTCAGCGTGGTCAGTTTTCTGTTGCATCGGGCGCGAGCCTTGCGCAAGGCGCCGGCCGGGCAGACGGGATGACGCCATATCGCTGATCATACATACAGCATTTTCCACGATCGCGCGGAATATTCTAGAAAAAATTGAAAAAAATGCTGTAAGCACCTAATATAAATCAGATTTTTCTGATAGTATTGGCGACTATATCTTCCCGTCGTTCCTCTATCGCATTTCCATTGCTGCCATGGCAAAACATCTCTATCTTCAGCGTATCGTACCGAGCGCCTTCATGGGGCTGGCCTTGCTCGCAGCCGGCGCGACGCATGCGGCGGAGTCCGGTTCGCGCCAGGCTCAAGCCCGCACGATCCAATCCCATCCCGCCGCCGCGAAAATCGTCCACCGGCAAGCCATGCGCCACGTGGCCTATACGCCGCCCGTCGCCGCGCGCAAAGCCTCGCTGCGGCCCAGCGCCCCTCCCGCCATCACCAAAAAAGCGTCGTTGCAATCGCTGCTGCGTTCCGAGACCATCCTGGTCCAGGACCTGGAAACGTCGACCGTGCTTTACGACAAGAACGGCGATGAAATGCGCCCCATCGCATCGATATCCAAGCTCATGACGGCCTTGATCGTGGCCGAGGCCAATCTGCCGATGAGCGAAATGCTCGACATAGGCGACGAGGACGTGGACCGGCTGCGCCATTCGCGCTCTCGCCTGCCCGTCGGCACGACGCTGAGCCGCGCCGACATGCTGCATCTGGCTCTCATGGCATCCGAGAATCGCGCCGCGCACACGCTGGGCCGCCACTACCCCGGAGGAATGGCGGCATTCGTGCGCGCCATGAACGACAAAGCCCGGGCCCTGGGCATGCGCGACACGACGTTCGTCGAACCGACCGGCCTTTCGAGCGACAATGTATCGACCGCGCGGGACCTGGTGAAGCTTCTGCACGCCGCCAACGAGCATCCCTTGATCCGCCGCTACACCACTGACGACAAGTACGAAATCGCGCTCAAACGCGGTCGGCAACTGGTCTACAACAACACGAACCGCCTCGTTCGCAATGCGAACTGGGACATCAGCGTATCCAAAACCGGATTCATCAACGAAGCGGGGCAATGCCTGGTGATGCTGGCGCGCATCGACGACCGCGACGTCGCCATCGTGCTATTGAACGCCTCGGGCAGCCAGTCGCGCATCGGAGACGCGCAGCGCATACGCAGCTTGGTCGAAAGCAATAATCTGCTGGCCATGCTCTGAACCCGATCCAATGTGCATCGCCTACATCGCGCTGCGTGCGCATGCGGACTGGCCGCTGTTGTTGCTGGCCAATCGCGATGAATGGCACGCGCGGCCCAGCCGGCCCGCCGCGCCCTGGCCCGATGCGCCGCAGGTGATCGCGGGCCGCGACACGCTTGGGCAAGGCACGTGGCTGGGCGTAACCCGGCAAGGCCGCTTCGCCCTGCTTACCAATTATCGGGATCCGTCCGCATTTCGCCCCTCGGCGCCCACGCGTGGAAAGCTGGTCAGCAATTTTCTGCAAGATTCGTCCACCCCGCGGGACTATATGGCCGAACTGGCCGGCACCGCGACCGGGTACAACGGCTTCAATCTGATCGTCGGCGATTCGAGCGACTGCTGGTATCTGGGCCATTCAGGGGCGGGAGCGCCTTTGATCCCGCAACGGCTGGAACCGGGCATCCACACCGTGTCCAACCATCTGCTGAACACGTCCTGGCCCAAGACCGAACGCTTGCGGCGCGCCGTGGACGCCCTGGATCTCACGGTCTTGAACACCAGCCTGGAACCCGCGTTCGCGGCCCTGCGGGACCGGAAAGTGGCCGATGACGATCAGCTTCCAAGCACGGGCTTGCCGCTCGAACGGGAACGCATGCTCAGCAGCGTGCAAATCATAGGCGCCGATTACGGCACGCGCTGCTCCACCGTCATCGCCATAAACGCTCGGGGACGCGCGCTGCTCAGCGAAGCCAGCTATGCGCACTGCGGCGCCGTCACCCATCGGCACGACTGGCCGTTTACCCTCCTCCAATAGTTTTCATCGCGACGGCTTCGCGGGCCGTTCCCCGTCCCCGCTCGGCGGCTTTCATTGTGCGTGCATGGGAACGAGCACGTCCGCGCCATGCGCCTCATGAACGGGTTTACCCCGATTGCTGGGCCGACTTAATGTCGACAGAATGTCGACATTAACTGGTGAGATTGAGGAATACCATGCAAGCACTTAGTGGACTCGTGTTCACTGACGTTAGAAAGCGCTTCGGAGGCACCGTGGCCGTGGCAGGCGTCAGCGGCCACCTGGAGCCCGGCGTCATATACGGACTGATAGGTCCGAACGGCTCGGGCAAGACCACGTTGATCAATCTCATCAGCCGCTTCTACGATCTGGATGCGGGCAGTATCCGGCTCGGCGACGACGAGCTCGCCAAGGTTCGCCCGTACGAACTGCCCCGCTTGGGCGTGGTCCGGACGTTTCAGCAGCCCAAGGCGTTTCCCAGCCTGACTGTGTTGGAGAACGTGCTGCTTCCCGTCGCCTCGGACGGGCGAAAGGAAAGCTTCGACTCGATGATGGATGCCGCTCGCGAAGCCATCGCGCTGACGGGCTTGGAGCATATGGCGCACGCGCCGGCTTCCAGCCTGTCCGGCGGGCAGACCATGCTGCTGCAGCTGGCGCGGTCCATGATGTTCGCGCCCATACGCCTGCTTTTGCTGGACGAGCCTTTCGGAGGAGTCGCGCCCGCGCTCAAAGCGCGCATCATGGATACCGTGCGGCACATCAACCAACGGTTCAAGGCCACCGTGCTGCTGGTCAGCCACGAAATGCCGACGGTCCGGGATCTGTGCTCCTCCGTGATCGTGATGAGCGGCGGATCGTGGATCGCCCAAGGTTCGCTGGACGAAATCTCGAGCACGCCCGAAGTGGTTGCCGCCTACCTGGGGAAACCGGCATGAGCGCGGCCACGTCCGAACTGTTGACGCTGGACTCGGTCGCGGTCGGCTATGCGCCGGGCATCGACATTCTGCGCAAGATCGACTTGAGCGCGCGGGAAGGCGGCATCACGACCATCATCGGACCGAACGGCGCCGGCAAGTCCACCTTGCTGCGCTGCATCTTCGGCCTGCTGCCGGCCCGCCGCGGCGAATTGCGCCTGGCCGGAAACGACGTGCGGACCTTGGAAACCGACCAGCGCAAAATGGGCGGCATGGCCTACGTGCCCCAGCATCACAGCACCTGCCCCTATCTTTCCATCGAAGAAAATCTACGCCTGGGCGGCTGGCTGATCCGTAAAGACAAGGCCCAGCTCAAGCGCCGCATCGAAGAAATCTACGAGCGCTTCCCCGTGTTGGCCGAACGCCGAAAAATCAAGGCCACGCAACTGAGCGGAGGACAGCTTCGCACTCTGGCGGTGGCCAAAGAGCTCGTGGTGAAGCCCAAGCTCATCCTCGTGGACGAGCCCAGCGTGGGCATGTCGCCGATCGTGGCGCAGGAACTTTACGCCATGCTATCCGCTCTTCCCGCGCAGGGCGTGAGCATATTGCTCGTCGACCAGAACATCCCCGATGCCGTGGCCATTTCCGATTACGTCTACCTGATCGGCGACGGCACGGTGCAGCGGCACGGCACGGGCAAATGGTTTAGTGAAAACATTCCAACGGTGATTGCGGAGATGTTGCGCGGCTCATCGTCCCTTCCTCAATGAACTTACTCTCCATTAAACGCCATGAAAACTTCATTCCTGCTTAGTGATCGCCTGACCGCCATCCTGCGCCGCGCATTGCCGGCGGCCTTCATCGCGCTGCCTCTTTCCGTTGCCGCGCAGACGGCGCCCAACGTCAACATCGGCGTCGTGACGCCTCTTTCTCCGCCGGGGGATTCCGCCTCCGGCCAGCTCATCGTTCGCGGCGCGGAGCTGGGCGCGAAATTCGCCAACGAACGCGTGGGCGACATGTGGAACGCGCAATGCGACAAGCTGGGCAATTTTGCCATAGTGCGCGGCGACGACAGCGGCGTGCCGGAAAAAGGCCTGGCGGCTTTCCGTTCACTGCTGAGCAACGACAAGGTGGCGGGAATACTTGGCGCCTATGACAGCTCGGTGGCCTTGGCCATGCAGCCGCTATCCGAACAGGCCCAAGTGCCCATGATGATCACCCAGGCTTCCGCCGATCGCCTGAGCTCGTCGCACGCGGACTACACTTTCCAGACGCACACGCTGGCCAGCGATCGCAGCGACGTGATCGAGGCGTTCATCAAAGCCTACGGCTTCAAGCGGGTCGCCATCCTGGCGGAAAACACCGACTACGGCACCACCAGCGGCCCCGACATGCAAAAGCGCTTCGAAAAAGCCGGCATAGAAAGCCAGTTGTGGATCTTCGATCGCGCCAACCCCGATCTGCTGAGCACGCTGCTGCAGGCGAAGAAATTCGCGCCGGACATCATCTACAACATGGGCGTCGGCGCTCCGGCCTATCTGCTCGTCAAGCAATCGGCCGACGTCGGGCTGCTGCCTAAAACACCCATGGTGATTTCCTATGACTTGCCGATCCAGCGCGCGTTCTGGAAGAACGTGGGCGACCTGGGCAAAAACATCATCTTCGTGGCGTATTACCAGCCCAGCCAGGCCCTTACCGAGGCCGGAAAATGGATGCAGGAGGAGTACGAAGAGTTGTACAAGGAATCGCCCATGTACAGCTCGTTTGCCGCGTTCGGCAACACCATCCTGCTGGCCCAGGCCATGAACATCGCGTGCTCCACCGAAGGCAAAGCCGTCGCCGACGCATTGCGCAAAGGCCCCCTGACCAGCTGGAACCAGAAAGACGTGTCCTTTCCCCGGAAAGACGGCGTGGATTGGCAGCGTACCGTTCAGCCCATCATGGTCTTGCAGTACACGGACGTCAATCAGAGCTTCAGCGACGCGACCATCCTGTATCCCACTGAACTCAAGACCGGAGACATACAAAAGTAAGTCCCCGCAACGTCTCCAGTCTTGACACGGAAATCTCATGGAACTTCTTCTTCAGTCGACCATTCTCGGGTTGTTCAATGGCGCGCTGTACGCTCTGATGGCGATGGGCATTACCTTCATCGCCAGCATCATGCGCATCATCAATTGGGCAACCGGCGAGTTCTACATGATAGGCAGCTACGTGCAGTTCGCATTGCTGACCGCCGTTCTGCCCATGCTGGGAATCGTCACTCCCATGGACTGGCTGCTTACCGCGCTGGCCGCCATGGTGGTCGTCTTCATGCTGGGGCTGCTCATACAGCGGACGCTGATTGCGCCCATGCATCGCCCCGGCATCCAGAGCTTCGAGTACGCAACGATCATGACCGTTGCGCTGGCCGTCCTGTTCCAGAACCTGGCCATTCTCATTGCGGGGCCGAATCAGTACTCCGTACCCGAGTACATGAAGCCGATTCTGCTCGAGGATCTGGACATCGTCCTGAACGGCAGCCGGGTGGCGGCGGGCCTTGCCGCCTTCTGCCTGCTCATCCTTTTCTATGTATTGCTTTACCGGACATCCTGGGGCCTGGCGTTTCGCGGCATCGCGCAGAATCGCCTGGCCGGTCAAACCGCCGGCCTGAACCTGCGCAGAATGGACATGCTGGCTTTCGGCATCGGCACCGCGCTTTGCGCGGCGGCGGGCGCGCTATTGGCGCCCGTCTTCCTGGTGCATCCCCTGAACGGCATGGCCGCCTCCATGAAGGGCTTCGAGATCATCGTCATCGGCGGCATAGGCTCGCTTTGGGGCGCGGTCGTGGCCGCATTCGGCCTGGCGCTGGTCGAGGCCCTGGGCTCCGCATTCTATCGTGCCGACCTGCAGCAGCTGTACGGCTTCGTTTTCCTGATCGGCTTTCTCATTTTCAGGCCTCAAGGGCTGTTCGGCCACAAGGAGCGCCGCGTATGAGCACCATCTTCGCCGCCGGCACGCCGCGCAAGGGCAACTTCTTCACGACGCTGCCCGGCATCGGCCTGACCACGGTGATCGCCGCATTGCTGCCCTGGGTCCTCAATGACTATCAGCTGCAAGTCATGTGGGTGGCCTTCTACATGGCCGTCATGGCCATCAGCTGGAACCTGGTGGCGGGCTATGGCGGCATGTTTTCCCTGGCGCAGCATGCTCTGGCCGCCATCGGCGGCTATTCCTCGGCGGGCGCCGTCCTGGCCGCCGGCGCCCCGATCTGGCTAGGACTGACGGCGGGCATGCTGGTCGCCGCGGCGACGGGCTACCTGCTAGGCCACGTCACCCTGCACCTTCGCAGCGTCTATTTCGCCATCGCCACCTGGGTGTTCGGCGAGGTGGTCCGGCAGCTCATTACCTTGAACTACGAGATCACGCGCGGCGCCATGGGGCTCAGGGTGCCGACGCTTTTCGAGACTTACGATCCCCAGCCTTACTACTATGTCTTTCTTGCGCTGTTGTGCGCCACATTGGTCATGAGCATGCTGCTCCTGCGCACCAAGCTGGGATATCGCATCCAGGCCACGCGCGACGACGAGGAACTCGCCGTCGCCAACGGCGTGAACGTCGCGCGGGCCAAGCGTACCGTCTTCACCATTTCCGCCGCCGTTTCCGGACTGGCGGGCGCCATGTACGGACATTCAGTCGGCTTGCTGGCTCCCAGCCAGATCGACTTCAGCCAAATGTCGCTCATCGTCATGGCGGCCGTGCTGGGCGGCTATCAAACCATCTGGGGGCCGGTCCTGGGCGCATTGCTGGTGCAGGGGCTGGCGGAGATCCTGCGCTTTTCGCAGGAAACGCGCCTCGTGCTTTTCGCCGGCCTGCTCATTTTCACCCTGAGAGTTTATCCGAAGGGTCTTATCGGCGCGCTTTCCTTCCTGGCTTCCCTGCCGACCCGGAAACCGGATGCCGGTTCGGGCCCCCTATCCGAAACATCCAATTTGAAAGGAAAGAAATGATCAAAGTCATGTGGTTTCTTCAGCGTGCCGAACATTTGACACTGGCCGAGTTCCGGACTTGGTGGATGGAGGACCATTGCAAGCTCATTGCCAAGGCGCAAAGCCCCTATTTGAAGCGCTATGTCGTGAACGTGCGGGAGGACGAGGACAACCTCGTCGGCAAGCCCGAATACGAAACACGCTGGGACGGTGTCGCCGAACAATGGTTTGAGACAGAAGAAGACTTCAACGCCGCGTACTCCAAGCCCACCGCTCCGGTGACGCGAGGCGATACGCGCGCGCACACGTCGAGAATGGAACGTATCGTGGTTCGCGAGTATCCTGTCGAAGTCCCGATCGACGAACCCTCCCTAGACCGCACCGAATGAACGAGTTATATGAGCAACGCAGCGCGCCTCGAAAGAACGGCCCCGTCGCCGAATACGAATCAAGGAAAAGTGAGCGCGACTCAGCATGTTTACATGAGTCTGCGCGCCGCCATCCTGAAAATGGAGCTCAAGCCGGGCACGCTGCTGGACGAGACGTCCCTCAGCGAAGAGTTCAAGGTATCCCGGTCGCCGGTGCGCGAGGCGTTGATCAAGCTGGGCTCCGAGCACCTGGTGCAGACGCTGCGCAATCGGAGCACGATCGTCACGCAGTTCAGCGCCTCGGATCTTCCCGCCTACTTTTACGCTCTCGATCTTATGTATCGCTCCACGGCGAAGCTGGCGGCCGCGCATCGCACCGACGCGCAGCTTCAGGAGTTGATCCGCATCGATCGGCTCCACAAGAGCGCATCGCAGGGCGACATTCTGGGCACGGTCCAGGGAAATAGAGACTTCCACTGCAAGGTCGCGGAATGCAGCGCCAATATTTACCTGCTCGATTGGGCGGAAACCCTCATGGACCAGGGGCAGCGGCTGCTGGTCATGTACTTGAAGAAGCATGCCAATGTGGTTGCCCCGTCCCATCTCGATCACCATGGCCAGCTCATCGAAGCCATACGCGACCAGGACGCCGCGCGGGCGGAGGCGGCGGCGCACGCCGATGCCGAAGTGCTGCGCGCCGAAATAGCCGCCGCCCTGGCCTCGTCGCCTTCCTCATCCATCTCGATCTAACAAGGATACGTGAAACATGACATCTGGAGCCGACATGCGGGATAACGTCGTTCTGGTCACCGGCGCGGCCGGCGGCCTGGGCCTGGCCATCGTCGATGCGCTGTTGGAACGCGGCGCCCGCGTCGCCATGACCGACATCGATTCGCAGGCCCTGGATGCCGCCGCGCGAAAGCTGCCGTCCGACAGGGTGCTCGCCTTCCAATGCAACGCGACACAGGCGGCCGAGGTGCAAGCCAGCGTGCGGCGCACCGTCGAGCATTATGGAAAGCTGGACATGGCCGTCAACAATGCCGGAGGCACCAAGGACTTCGTCCAGATCGCCGACGAGCCGGAAGAAGCCTACGACTACATTTTCAATCTGAACACCCGCAGCGCGTTCTTGGGCATGAAGTATCAGATACTTCAAATGATGAAACAGGGACGCGGCGGTTCCATCGTCAACCTGAGCTCGGTCTGCTCGGTGCAGAACTTCTTTCGCGGCGAAGGCTTGTACGTGGGCGCCAAGCATGCCGTGTCGGGCTTGACCATGGCGGCCGCCTTCGAATATGCGGATCAGAACATCCGCGTGAACGCCGTCGCGCCGGGCCCCTGCGAAACACCCAATAAAGAGGGCGCCAGCCCCGAGCGCGAGCGGTTGCTTACCGCGGTGCTGCCCATGCGGCGTCTCGGCCAGTCCGCTGAAATCGCCAAGGCGGTATGCTGGCTGTTGAGCGGCGAATCCTCGTTCGTCACCGGCCATACCTTGAGAGTGGACGGCGGCTATCTGTCCCGCGGGGCCACCAACGACTGGGTGCCCCGCACGGCTTGACTCCGGGCGCGATGCCGTCCCACGGCATGGAAAAAAGCAAACAACCGAAGCGGTCTTCAGGCAAAATGGCACATTGAACCGTTCAATCCGCCACGACTGGAGATTGCATCATGAAAAAACACGCCGTACGCTTTTTTCTGGCCTCGATGGGCATCGCCTTGTTCGGCGCGCAAAGCGCCCTTGCCCAACTGCCTGAAATACAACAGCAAGGAAGCACGCAGTTCGTGACGGGCGGCTATGGTCAAGAGGAGTCGTCCGCCATCAGGGCGGCCATGTCGGAATTTCCGCTGGCCCTGACTTTCACGCAGCGTGTCGACGGACGGGCCGCCTACCTGTCCAGCGTCCAAGTCGTCATCCGCGACGCCAACGACGCCAACGTCCTGAACGTACAATCGCAAGGTCCCTATCTGCTGGCTCATCTGAAACCGGGCGACTACCAGTTGCACGTCACCTACCAGAACCAGACGCAATCGCGCAAGATACGCATTACCGAGCAGGGCACCCAACGCATTATTTTTGAATGGTAACCGCGGCTCGACCCGCGTCATGTCGCTTGAATCGAGGAATCCTAACCATGGGCAACACGCTCAAAGAACGAATCAGCAATGAAGTCAAATCCGCCATGCGCGCCAAGCAAAGCATCCGATTGGGCGCTTTGCGGCTCCTGCAGGCCGCGATCAAGCAGATGGAGGTCGATCATCGCGTGGAGCTGACCGACTCCCAGATCGTGGGCGTGATTGAAAAGCAGGCCAAGCAGCGCAAAGAATCCATTTCCGCCTTCGAGGCCGCGGGCCGCGCGCAGGCCGCGGAACAAGAGAACGCCGAATTACTGGTCCTGCAAGAATTCCTGCCCCGGGCCGCCTCCGAAAGCGAGATCGACGCCGTCATAGACGGGGCGCTGGCCAGCGTCGCGGCCGACGGCGTAAGCGGCGCCGCCGCCATGGGGCGCGTCATGGCCCTGGTAAAAACGGCCCTGGCCGGCAAGGCGGATATGTCGGCCGTTTCCAATAAGGTCAAAAACAAGCTCTCGTCTTCGTGACGGCCGCCCGAGGACGGCGGCTCGCTCAGGCGATGCTGCCCGCGCCGGACCGAACCCCCGGGGCGCGGCCCTCGGCCTGGTCAGGCTCGCAATCCATAACCGTCATGCACGGATAATCGATGTAGCCTTTGGCGCCCGGGGCATAAAAACTGCTCGGGTCATAGCTGTTGAGCGGCGCTCCGGTTTTCAGGCGGTTCACCAGATCCGGATTGGAGATGAAGCATCTGCCGAACGCGACCGCGTCGGCATGTCCCGAATCCATCACCTTCCGCGCGATGTTCGGATCATAGCCGTCGTTGGCGATCACGGGTCCGCCGAACAGGCGCTTGAGCTCAGGCAAGAGGCTGTCCTGGCGCCAGGCCTCCCGGATGAATAAAAAAGCCAGTTGCCGCCGCCCCAACGCCTGGGCGACATAGCGAAACAGATTCTCCGGATCGCTGTCGCTCATGCTGTGCGCCGTGCCGCGAGGCGACAGATGAACGCCGACTCGTCCCGCGCCCCAAACTCCGATGCAGGCATCGACGATTTCCATCAGCAGGCGGCTGCGGTTCTCCAGCGCCCCTCCATACGCATCCTGGCGTTGATTGCTGCCGTCGTGCAGGAACTGATCGATCAAGTAGCCATTGGCGGCATGGATTCCGACGCCGTCGAAGCCGGCTTCCCGCGCATGCCGCGCCCCTTCCCCGAAATCGGCCGCTATCCCGGCCATTTCATCGACGTGCAATGCGCGCGGGACCGGATACGGGCGCCTGGGCTCCAACAGGCTGACATGGCCCTCGCATGCGATGGCGCTGGGCGCGACGGGAATGGCGCCGTTCAAGTGTTCGGGATCGGATACGCGCCCTACGTGCCAGAGCTGCAGGAATATTTTTCCGCCCTTGTTGTGTACCGCCTGGGTAATCTTGCTCCATGCCTCGACCTGGGCGGAGGACCAGATACCCGGTGTATTGGGATAGCCGACGGCCTGCGGCGATATGGACGTGGCTTCGGTGATGATCAACCCCGCGCTCGCGCGCTGGCTGTAGTAGGTCCGCATCAAATCGTTCGGCATGCGGCCTTGCGTCGCTCGCGTACGCGTAAGCGGCGCCATGACGATACGGTTCTTCAGACACACGGCACCTAGCTGCAAGGGGTCAAACAAACTTGGCATAGTCTTATCACTGCTCGAAAAAAGATGGAAGCGGCACCGCTGACGCGAGCGATGTCAACGCCTCTAATCCGACAGTATACGACGATGTCCATAAGGGTTTATACCGGGAGGCCGACCGCATCTCGAGAATCGGTCCTGCCCGGTCAAGCGGCGAAGGCTTCGACGTCCGGCCGAGGGGGCGCGCCGAATACTCTTTCACACGCGGCGGCCACGGCCAGCAGCCGCCCTTCCCCGCCGCCCGGGCACATCAGCTGCAAGCCCACGGGCAGCGCGCTGCCGTACATCTGAACGGGCTGGCTGGTCGCGCACAGGCCCAGCACATTGGCCGGCCTCGTGGGTCCCGCGCACCGGGCGACCAGTTCGCGATCGGCCTCCACGGATACGAAACCGCCCGGATAAGGCGGCGGCACGCGCTGCTTGGTCGGCGACACCCAGGCGTCCAGGCCGGCGAATCGCGTTCGCGCCTTGGCGATCAGCTCTTGCTGGCGCCACAACGCGCGAATGTACTGGTCGCAAGGCACGTCCAGCCCGCCGGCGATGCGATCGGCCACGTCGGGATTCATCCGCGCCTGGCTGTCGAGCACGCGCTGCCGCCCGAACGTGGCCACGACCTCGGGCCGGCTGATGTATTGAAATACCGTGTTGCTTTCCGCGATCTCCGGCAGATCGACTTCCACGATGCGGGCGCCGGCCGCGGAAAGCGCGGACAGGGCCGCGTCCATGCAGCGGGTCACGTCGTCGTCCAGGCCATCGAACATGAAGTCCCGGGGACGGCCCAGGCGCAGGTCGCGGACGTCGGCGCGCGGCTCCATGGGTTGGCCCGTCAAGGCGTGCCAGGCCAGCCGGGCATCCTCGGCGCAGACGGTCAGGAAACCAAGGGAATCAAGGCTGCGGGACATCGGGAAAATGCCGTCCATGGGCCAGACGCCGGTGCCGGCCTTGAAGCCGAACGCGCCGCAGAACGCAGCGGGCCCGCGCACTGACCCCCCGGTGTCAGTGCCTATCGCCAAGCCGCACAGGCCGGCGACCACCGCGACGGCGGATCCGCTCGACGAGCCCGACGTCACGCGAAACGTGCGCGCGTCCCATGGGTTGCGTGGCGTGCCGCGATGGTAGTTCGTACCCGAGCTGCCTATGGCGAATTCCACGGTATGCGTCTTGCCGACCAGCACGCAACCCGCTTGCCTGAGCCGGCGCACGAAGCCGCCTTCCGGCCCGATCAGATCGGTCACGTCCAGATTGGATCCGGCCCGGGTGGGCATGCCTTCCACCGCAATGACGTCCTTGAGGGCGACCGGCACCCCCATCAACGGCCCAAGGTCCGTGCCGGCGGCCAGCAAGGCGTCCACCGCGCGCGCGCTGCGGCGGGCGGCCGCTTCGTCGACGTGCTCGTAAGCCACGAGGGCGCCATCGAGCGATCGGATGCGCTGCAAATAGGCGTCCAGAACACGCTCCGCTGTCGTGGCTCCGCTGCGCAACCGCGCCGCCAGGCCTTTCAGGCCATCCGTTTCCAAGGGGTCTGCAAGCAATCGTGCCATGTGTTTCCTCGCTGCTCCTATATGTGGCCCCGCAGCCGGCGCGCGGGACGAATCGGTGAATTGGAATAAGGGGACGCCGTTACCGCGGCCGCGCCGCACGGCCCGGGACGGAGCCGACACCGCCGCGCACGCCCTCCACGCGAGCCGTGGCGGCCGAAAGTAAATAGGCCAGGTCGGACTGCGTGGTAATGAAGCGCACGCCGGCGCCGATCAGCTCGACCTGCCGCCCGAGATCGCGCTCGCCGCCCAGGCCGGCGATCTTGCCGTGACGGCGGCAAGCGTCGATCACCCGGTGCACCGCCTCCATGATCTCGGCATCGCCGAACTGTCCCGGCTTGCCCATCGCCACCAGCATATCGTTGCAGCCGATGTGCACCACGTCCACGCCGTCCACGGCGGCGATGGCGTCCACATTCTCCAGTCCTTCCAGGGTTTCGATCATGCACACCAGCAAAGTCTGCTCGTTCATGGTCCGGGTCAAGAGCCCCAACGGAACCGGCTTGAAATCGAAAGCCGGATAGCCGGACGAAACAGAACGCCGGCCGACGGGAGCGAACTTGGCCCTATCGACCGCTTGGCGGGCCTGATCGGCTGTGCCCACGTCGGGCACAATGATGCCCGTGATGCCCGCATCCAGGAAACGAGAGATGTCATCGTCCTCGCTGTTGCGCACCCGCACATAGGCGGCAATGCCGCTGCCCAGCGCCGCCTGCGCCAGCGCGCCTACCGTTTCCACGGAAAAAAGGCCGTGCTGCGTGTCGATGAAAACAAAGTCGTGGCCCGACGCCTTGGCCACGCGCACGATTTCCGGCGACCGATTCAGCCGCACCAACATGCCCAGCGCCGCCTCGCCGCGCGCCATGCGCTGCAAGGCGGGATTGATGGGATCCATTTCAGGCTCCATGTCGTTCCACTCCTCAAACGGGCGCGACGCTCGGGCGCCGCGTATTTCATTTCACGCGCTGCAGGCCCACGAACCGTTCGGTGAGCAGCAGCACCGCCACCGAACCGAAGATGAGCGCGGAACAGAGAGCGATCACGCTCGGATCGAGGATCTCCTCGATGTAGTTGTACAGCTGGACGGGCACGGTGCGATTCGATGCGTTCGACAGGAAGATGGAAACCGTGTAATTGTCGAACGACGTCAGGAAGGCGAAGATGGCCCCCGACATCATGCCCGGCCGGATGCTGGGCAGGATGACGCGCCTGAACGCCTGCATGGGCTTGGCGCCCAGCACCCTCGCCGTCTCGACCAGCGACCAGTCGAACACTTCCAGGCTGGCGATGATCGTGCGCACGACATATGGGAAGACCAGCACGACGTGTCCGATCATCAGGGCCCAGAAAGCCGAATCCAGATAGATGGCGTTGACGAACTGCAGCAGCGCCAGGCCCGTCACCACCGACGGCACCAGCAAGGGCGACAGCAGCAAGGTCATCAGCAGCGTCTTGCCGCGAAAGCCGCCCCGTACCAGGGCCACTGCCGCCGGCATTGCCAGCAGCAGGCATATCCCCGTGGACAAAGCCGCCAGCTCCAGGCTGAGCACCAGCGCTTCTTTCAGTCCCGGAAGATTCGCCAAGGCGGCGTACCACTTCAGCGAAAAACCCTGTGGCGGAAAGTGGGCGAACTGCTCGGCCGTGAACGACACGGCAATCAGCACGACGATGGGCGTGGCCAGGAAAAACATCACCAGCAGCGTGGCGACACCGACGAGCCAGGCTGAGCCCGTCGGCCTGGATGATCTCGTGCTCATGCCTTTTCCTCCTTGGCGGAGGAAACCCGCTCGCGGGTCGCCAGATTGGACAGCGCGATCACCACAAAGGAGATCGCGACCAGGACGACGGCCAGCGTCGAGCCCATCGCCCAGTTCAACTCGATCATCATGGTCTTGGCGATCAGCGGCGCCAACAGGTTGAATGACGATCCTCCCAACAGGCCGGGCGTGACCAGCGCCCCTGCGCTCAGCGTGAACACCAGCACCGAGCCGGCGGCCAACCCCGACAAGCTGGCCGGCACGATGACCCGCGTGAATACCGTGAACGAGCCGGCGCCCATCACGCGCGCCGCCTCGATGAGGCGCACGTCGAGCTTGGAGAGCACCGAGGACAGGGGCAAAATCATGAAGGGCAAATAGACATGGATCAAGCCTATGGTGACGCCCAGCTCGTTGAACACCATCTTGGCGGGCCGATCGATCACGCCCACGGCCATCATCAGCTGGTTGAGCGGGCCGTCCAGTCCCAGCACCAATATCCAGCCGTAGGAGCGCACGACCGCGCTGATCATGATGGGACAAATGACTGCCACCAATAATACCCGCCGGCACCAATCGGGACCGAAGGACATGGCCAGCGCCACCGGGTATGCCATGACCAGGCTGACCAGCGTCACCGTCAGACTGATGCGCAGGGTGCGCAGGATGACGGCCTGATAGAGCGGGCTGGTCATGACCTCGGCATAATTGGACAGGGTGAAGCCCTCGGTGCCTATCTGTCCTGAAACGGAAGTGCCGAAACTGCTGACCAGCACGGCCCCCATCGGAACCGCGAACAGCGCCAGCAGCACCAGAGCGGCGGGCAGCGCCAGCCAGCCCAGCTCCAGGTTGGACGAAGGGACTTTCGGGCGCCGCCGCAGCGGCGGAGGGGCGGCGCCCGGATGCACGACCGTACTCATGCCGCCTCCAGGTAGCAGCCTTCGCCCAGGTCCCAGTCCAGCCAGACGCGTGAATCGAGCGCGAACGCCGGCCCGCCCGTGCCGGGACGGCGGTGATAAGCGGCAATCTCCTGGCCGTTGGCAAGCTCCACCACATAATGGTCATGCACGCCGACGTAGACCAGGTTGCGCACGACGCCGTCCAGCGCAACCCGGCCCGGGGCCGAGGGCGGCTGGGCGCTGATCGACACGTGCTCGGGCCGCACCGCGAACGTCTGCGGCCCGAGGGGATGATCCGCGGGAACGGAGAAGCGCAGTCCCTCGGCTTCGAACACTCGCCCATCGGCCGACTGCGCCACCTGGCCCTCGAACACGTTCGCCCGACCGACGAAATCCAGCACGAAGCGCGTTCTCGGCCTGCTGTATATCTCTTCCGGGGTGCCCACCTGCTCTATTTCCCCGCTATTCATCACGATGACCCGATCGCTCAGCGCCAGCGCCTCTTCCTGGTCATGGGTCACGAAGATCGTGGTCACCCCGACGTCGCGCTGCAACTGCTTCAACTCGATCTGCATGTTGGTGCGCAGTTTCTTGTCCAGCGCGGCCAACGGCTCGTCCAGCAGCAGTACGGTCGGCTCGCACACCAGCGCGCGCGCCAGCGCGACCCGCTGCTGCTGGCCGCCCGAAAGCTCGCGCGGATAGCGATGGCCCAGCTGCGGCAGCCGTACCGCCTCCAGCGCCCGGGCCACGCGCCGCTTGGTCTCGTCGCGCGGCACCCGCTTCATCTGCAGGCCGAACGCCACGTTCTCAGCCACCGTCATATGCGGAAACAGAGCATAGTTCTGGAATACGATGGCGACGTCGCGCTTGTTCGGCGGCACCCCGGCCATATCCTGGCCTCGAATCGAGATGGTGCCGCCGTCGGGTTCGACGAGTCCTGCGATCATCCGCAGCAGCGTCGTCTTGCCGCAGCCCGACGGCCCCAGCAGGGACAAGAACTCGCCCTTGGCGGCCTCGAACGTCGCCGAGGCCACGGCGAGCTGGTCCGCGTAGCGCTTGGTGACTTGATGAAAAGATATCTCGGACATGACTAGGATGCGATCTCTTTATTCCAACGGTTTTGCCAAGCCGACCAGTTGCTGGAGAAATTTTGCAGGTCGATGCGGACCAGGCG
>Ga0265293_10004513_pt1 | contig 24447 bp, 14 predicted proteins | sample Munlanlewell138R_FD_192505 | JGI IMG/M metagenome (GOLD analysis project Ga0265293, IMG submission 192505) | Leachate microbial communities from a municipal landfill in Southern Ontario, Canada - Leachate well 138R | ecosystem: Engineered > Solid waste > Landfill > Unclassified | place: Canada...
AAGTCTGATCGCGGAGTAAGGAACGGCCATGATTTTCGGCAGAAGAAAACCCAAGCCCATCGTCATCCCTACCAAGCCGGTGAAGGAGTGGAAGCTCGCCACCTGCAACTACTGCTCCACCGGTTGCTCCATCGAGATCGGCGTGGACGAGAGCGGTCGGGTCATCACCAGCCGGGGCGACGCCAAGGCGGACGTCAACCGGGGCAAGCTGTGCATCAAGGGTATTCTCGAGCACGAGCTGTTCAATTCCCCTGGCCGGGGCAGCCAGCCCCTGGTGCGCACCCGTTTTCAGGATGAATTTCAGCCCACGGATTGGGATTCCGCGCTCGATTTGTGCGCGGGTAAGATCAAGGAGATCCAGCAAAAACACGGGCGCGACGCTTTCGCCGTGGTGTCCACCGGCCAGTTGCTCACGGAGGAGTTCTACACCCTCGGCAAGCTGGTGCGGGGTTGCATCGGCACCAACAACTACGACGGCAATACCACGTTGTGCATGGCCTCGGCGGTGTCGGGCTACAAGCGCTCCTTCGGCTCCGATGGCCCCCCCGGCTGCTACGAGGATTTCGAGCACACCCAATGCCTGATGGCCTTCGGCTCCAACCTGCCGGAGCAGCACCCCATCATCTACTGGCGCCTGAAGGAAGCCCGGGAGAAGCGCCACTTTCCCCTGATCGTGGTGGACCCCCGGGTGACCATGCTGGCCCAGTTCGCCGATATCCACCTGCCCATCACCCCGGGCACCGACTGCGTACTGATCAACGCCATGCTCCACGTGATCATCAGCGAGGGGCTTCAGGATCAGGCCTATATCGACGCCCACTGCAACGGCTTCGAGGAACTGAGGGCCCTGGTGGCGGATTACAACCCCATCCAGGCCCAGCATATCTGCGGCATCGACGAGGATCTGATCCGCCATGTGGCGCGCCTCTACGCCAGGGCCGGTGCCGCCATGAGCATCTGGACCATGGGCATCAACCAGAGCACCCACGGTTCCGACGGGGTCGCCAACATCAACAACCTCAATCTGGTGACCGGCAACATCGGCAAGCCCGGCGGCACCAGCCTGTCCATCACCGGCCAGTGCAACGCCATGGGCACCCGGGAGTGGTCCTCCTGTTCCGGCCTGCCCGGTTATCGCCTGCTGGAAAGACCGGAGCACAGGGAGGAGATCGCCAAATTCTGGGGCATCGACCCGGAATTCTTCCCGCAAAAGCGCGGCCTCACCCAGACGGATATTTTCCCCGCCATCGAATCCGGCGAAATCAGGGGCCTGTGGCTGGTGGCCACCAATCCCATGACCTCCATGCCCAACCTCGGGCGCATCCGCAAGATGATGGAGAAGCTCGATTTCCTGATCGTGCAGGATGTGTACGAGGATGTGGAGACCAACAAGTATTCCCACGTCTACCTGCCGGCGGCGGTGTGGGCCGAGAAGGAGGGCTGCCACACCAATACCGAGCGGCGGGTGAACCTGACCCGCAATGTGTTGAAGCCCTATGCCGATTCCAAACCGGATCTGTGGATTTTCAACCAGATGGCCAAGCGCTTCGACAATGGCCGCGTCATCCACTTTCCGGAAACGGCGGAAGGGGCCTTCAACGAAATGCGGGAGCTGTCGAAGGGGGAGGGCCGCACCCTGGATATCTCCGCCATGACCTACGACAAAATCGAGGCGGCTCGGGGCATCCAGTGGCCGTTCCGGGAGGGCATGGACGGACTGCGTGGGGAGCCGCGGCTCTACACCGATGGCCGTTTCCAGACCGCCGATGGCCGCGCCAATCTGATTCCCGTGCGTTTTCGCGACAACAACGAAAAGCCCGACGGGGATTACCCCTTCTGGTGCAACAGCGGCCGGGTGGTGGAGCACTTCCACACCCGCACCCGCACCGGCAAGATCGGCAACTGCAACAAGTTCAGCCCCACCCCCTACATGGAGATCAACCCGGATGCGGCGGAGGAACTGGGCATCGAGCATATGAGCTATGTGCGCCTGGTGTCCCGCCGGGGGGATGCGGTGGTGCTCGCCCAGCTCACCCACCGGGTACCCCGCAACATGGTGTTTATCCCCTTCCACTTTTACGACTGTGTGAACCGCTTGACCCTGGGGCTGCTGGACCCGTACTCCCGCCAGCCGGCGTTCAAGCAGTGCGCGGTGCGCATCGAAAAGGTGGACCAACTGGAAGCGGCCCGGCTGAACCGGGAGAGGAGGGCGTTTTGATCAGCAGAGAAAACGTAGGTTGGGTGGAGTGCAGCGATACCCATAGCGTTTGGGTTCGATGGGTATCGCTGCGCTCCACCCATCCTGCCCAGTTTCGCCGCAGGTTGGATTAGTCCGAAGGGCTAATCCAACACCAGGCCCCGCCACAGAACCTGGGGCAAATGATGAATACCGTTTTGGAAACCGCTGTCATGAACGATCTTAGCCAGCCGCGTATGTTTTCCCCCGCCAAGGGCGAGGACCTTTCGCAACCAGTCCCGCAAAGGGACGGCAGCACCCTGTGGGAAATCCGCACCGGCGAGCGGCCCTACGCACTGCTGTCGGATCCTCAGGTTGCCGACACCAACCGCTACGGCCAGAAGATCGATCTGATCGAGCTGGTGGAGGAAAAACTCCCCCGGGGCCGTTCCATGAAGATCAACGGCAACGAGGAAGTGGGCTGCAACCCCAACCGCAACAAGCAGCACGCCTTCTTCTTCACCGCCGACAACTGCATCGGCTGCCACGCCTGCGAATCCGCCTGCGCCGAGAAGAACGAAAACCCGGCGCACCTGTCGTTCCGCTCCGTGGGTTATGTGGAGGGGGGCTCCTACCCGGATTACAAGCGCCTCAACATCTCCATGGCCTGCAACCACTGCGACGACCCGGTGTGCCTCAAGGGCTGCCCCACCGCCGCCTACACCAAGCACACCGAGTACGGCGCCGTGCTCCAGGACCCGGACACCTGCTTCGGCTGCGGCTACTGCACCTGGGTATGCCCCTACAACGCGCCCCAGCTCGACCCCATCATGGGACAGGTATCGAAGTGCAATATGTGCGTCGACCGCCTGGAAGTGGGCTTGAAGCCCGCCTGTGTATCCGCCTGCGTGGGCAATGCCCTGGATTTCGGTGTGGTGGAAAACATCCCGGAGAATCGGGAGGAGGCGAAAGTCAGCATCCCCGGCTTCCCCGACCCGGCGATCACCCACCCCAATATCCGTTTCCAGCAGGTCAAGACCCTGCCGGACGAGATGAAGCGCACCGACACCATGCCGGTGAAATACCGCCGGGATGCCAAGGGCAACTACAGGCCCAGGGTGGACCCCAAGAAGGGCATGCAAAAATCCTGGAACCTCAGGCGGCTGAGCTCCCGGGAAAACCCCCTGGTACTGTTCACCCTGGCGGCCCAGGGCGCGCTGGGTGCCTTTGCCGCGATTTTTCTCGGCGCGCAATTCGGTGTCGCGGGCTTTGGGGAATTTGCCGGGAGCGTCGCATACGCGCCCCTGGCCATGCTGTGCCTCGCCATGGTGGGCTTTGGCCTGTTCATGTCCACCCTGCACCTGGGCAAGCCGCTGCGCTTTTACCGGGGGTTCAACAACCTGCGCCATTCCCCGGTGGCCCGGGAGGGGCTGGGGATTGCGGTGTTCATGGGTTTTCTCGCCCTCCACATCCTCGCCAATCTGCCGGCCAACAGCCTGTTTGCCAGTGCCTGGCAGGGGGTGACGGGGTCGGACATCGCCGCCCTGGTGCCGGCCCGGGCGCTGCAACCCCTGTCGACAGCAAGTGGCTACCTGGCCCTGGCCGGGGGCGCCGGCGGGCTCTACTACATGATGCGCTGCTACCGCATCAAGGCGCGGCCGTTCTGGAACCACGCCCAGGTATACACCGCCTTCGGCGGCGCGGCCCTGGCCCTGGGTTCCCTGGTGGCGGCGGTGGCGATGATTCCCACCCTGATGGCGCTGGGTGTCGACTATCGCCCCGTGCTTACTGTGCTGGGGGGCCTGTTTGCCCTGGGGGCGGTGGTCGACGCCATGGGGCTCTTCAAGCACGGCCGCGACATGGCCGCCGCCGAGCACGAGGGCGCCGCGTCCCACTACATCCAGCGCACCACCTTCGGCAAGACGTACCTGCTGCGCAATGGGCTGCTCGGCGTTGTCGTTCTGGGTGCGGTGGCACTGGCCCTGAGCGGAGCAAGTGGCCCCATTGCCCTCGCCGCCTGGGGGCTTACGGGCCTTGTGCTGGTGGTGGCGAGCCTGATGGGCCGGGCGTTGTTCTACGTGCTGGTGGTGCCCACCACCATGCCCGGCGCCTTTTTCTGGAAGAACAAGGGATTCGAGCAGCACGCCCGGGATATCGGCCTCGCCGACATGCCCCAGGTGGGGGTGGTGCCGAATCGCCATTGAAAAAAGCCGTCGCGGGGCCCTGGGGCTGGCCGCGACGGAAGCGGGAGAGCGTTTCGCCGGTCAGTTGTCGGGGGCCTGCTCGAAGGAGCGGGAGCTCTGGGCAAAAAGGATGTTCCAGGCCCTGTCCTCCAGAAACTGGCTGGCGCCGATCACCGAGGCCTGGTGCCTGCCCTGATCGTAGGCCCGGGCGTAGGCGGGCCGCTGGCGGATGCGGTCGTGCCAGGCAATGAAGTTCGGCAGCCTGTCGAAATCCAGGTCCACCCGGCGAAACTCGTGGCTGGAGGCAAAGCAGATCATGTCGGCGATGGAGTATTCGTCGCCGCCGAGCCAGGGGCTTTCGGCCAGGCGGCGCTCCATCACCGCGAACAGCCGGTCCACCTCGTTGCCGAAGCGGGTGAGGGCGTAGGGCAGTTGCTCCCTGGCGTACACCTTGAAGTGGAACAGCTGCCCCAGGTTCGGGCCGAGCCCCGCCATCTGCCAGAACACCCAGTTCATCACCTCGGCCCGGGCCCGGGGGGCGTCCACCCCGGGCAGGAAGCGCCGGCACTTGTCGGCCAGGTACAGCATGATGGACCCGGATTCGAACACCCGGATGGGGGCGCCGCCATCCGCCGGGCTGTGGTCGACGATGGCGGGCACCTTGTTGTTGGGGGAGATGGCGAGAAACTCCGGGCGAAACTGCTCGCCCCTGTGCACGGCCACCTCGATGGGGCGGTAGGGCAGCTCCAGTTCCTCCAGCAGCAGGAGGATCTTGTAGACGTTGGGGGAGGCGCCGTTGGGGGTGCTGTACAGATCGATCATGGCTATCTCTCCGGGGGCTTTGATCAGCGGTTCTCGTCCACGTGTTCGCCCTTGTCATTCAGGTAGCGGCCGAAAATATCCCAGGCGGTGTAGCTGCAGCAGTATTCCTTGACCTCGTGGATCTTCCCGTCCTTGAAGGTGAACAGGAAGTGGTAGGAGTTTTCGTAGACCCTGCCGTCCAGCATCTCGCCGTGGGAGTCGGACTCCACCGCCACCCGGTCGTCCTCCGCGGTCATGGCCAGCAGGCGCAGCTCCAGGGGCTTTTTCATCCGCGCCGACATCAGCCGGGGCGCGGCCACGAACTGGTCGGCGCCCCATTTGTAGCGCAGCACCGGGGGGTTGCGGTTCATGGACACGATGGCGAAGTCGTCGGCGAGCAGGGAGCGGATCTTCTCCTCGTCCATGGCGTTGACGGCGGCGAAGTAGGCTTCCACGGTGCGTTTGTTGTCGGCGGTACTCATGGTGGCGGTTCCTGTTGGGGTGATGGTTGATGGTGGGGCGGAAGGCCCGGGCCTCAGGCCCTTGCGGCCTCCCGGGGGTTCCCGTTGCCGACGGCCCGGGGCAGGGGGCGAATATTCACCGGGATGGCGGACATGCGGGGCATGGCGTTGATGGGGTCGAGATCCCGGTCGGTGCTGATCAACAGGCCGGTGTTGGAGCCGTCCCGGTCGTAGTCGGTGTCGTCGGGGAGGCCGCCCCAGCCGTGGGTGACGGACACCACCCCGGGCTTCAGGCTGTCGTCGGCCTTCACCTCGGCGGGGATGCTGCCGGCGTCGGAGCTGATCTCGATGCGATCCCCTTCGGCGATGCCGAGGGCGCGGAGCTCATCCGGGTGCAGGTAGGCGTAGTTGTAGGGCATCCGCTCGCGGATGGCGGGCACGTTGCGGTGGCAGGAGTTCTGCACGTCCCGCACCCGGCGGGTGGCGAGGCGGTGGCTGAATACCTGGCCGTTGCTCTGGTAGGCGCCGTGGCGCACGGTCTGGCGGTGGACGGCGGCAAGCTCCGCCGCCACGTCCCCCGGCATCACCGTGAAGCGGTCCGTGCAGTCCGGGTCGGCGGGGGCCACGAACTGTGGATCGGCGTCGAAGATACCGCCGAGGGGCAGGGCCTTGAGGTCCTCGAAGGGCACCGGCGCGTGGCGGGCAACGGTCGCCAGCAGGCTGTCGGTGGTGGGGCGGGTGGCCATGTCGAGGGGCACGCCGTCGTACACCAGCTGTAGGTCGAGGCGCTGGGCGAGGCCCCAGAAGATTTCCCAGTCGTCCACCAGCGCCGACCCCGGGGGCGGCGCGGCGATGGCCGGGGTATAGCGGGCGTAGGGCTCGGCGTAGAGGCTCTCGTAGTAGAACATGGTGAGGTCTTCCCGCTCGTAGCCCATCTTCACCGGCAGGATGTAGTGGGACAGGCGGGAGGTCTCGTTCATGTAGGGGTCGATATTCACCAGCAGGTCGAGGGATTCCAGGGCCCGCACCATCTTGCGCTGGTCGGGCATGATGTTGGCGAGGTTCGATCCATGGGCGAACAGGGCGCGTATCTGGCCCTCCCCGGGCTGGAGAATTTCGTCGGAGAGGATGCCGCTCATCATCTCGTCCCCGAGCATGCCATAGCCGCCGATGCGGCTCTTGTAGCTGTGCTCCCACCAGCGGGGCGCCGCGGTGACCTGGGCCCGCTGGGGCTGGCGGGCCCGCAGCACCCCGGGGTTTGCCACCTGTTCACCCGCCGCCATGAAGCGGCCGCAGATGACGTTGAGGGTTTCCACCAGGTGTTCGGTGAGGTTGGAGTGGGGCGCCATGCTGGGCCCGGTGCCGGTGGAACCGCCGCCCCGCCGGCATTCATGGGCGAATAGGCGGGCGGCCCGGTAAAGGTCGGCGCCATCGATGCCGGCGCGGGTGGCGACGTAATCCGGGGTAAAGGGCGCCACGGCGGCGCGCAGGGCGGCCATGTCCGCCACCCAGGCGGCGCAGAAGTCCCGGTCCTCCCAGCCCTCCCGGAGGATCAGGTGGATCAGGCCCGCCGCCACGGTGGGGTCTTCCCCGGGGTAGGGCTGGAGGTGCACGTCGGCGTAAATGGCAGTCTCGGTGCGGCGCGGGTCGACGACGATCAGCTTCATGCCCCGGGCCCTTGCGTCCTTCATGCGCTTGGTGGGGTTGGTCATATCGAAATAGCTGGTGGCAAGGGACACCAACGGATTGACCCCGAACATCAGGCGCACGTCGCTGTCGTGGAGGGGGTGGCGCGGCGCATTCCAGATGCCGATGCGGCCGAGGGCCACGGACTTGGCGGACTGGTCGATGGTGTAGGTGGTGAAGTGCTTGTGGGAGCCGATGGCGGCAAGGAATGCCGGCACCATGCCGGTGGCGGAGGCATTGAGCATGGCCCCGGCCCCCCGGTAGCCCCCCACCGCCTCGGGGCCCCTGTCGCGGATAAGGGCGCGGAGCCTGTCGGCGATCTCGTCCAGGGCCTGCTCGAAGGGAATGGGCGCGAAGCTGCCGTCCGGCTGGCGCTTCAGGGGGTGGAGCACCCGGTCGGCGGCATCATAGGAGGCGGGGGCCTGCACGCCCTTGAAGCAGATGTAGCCGGAGGTCATCAGATCGTCCCGGTCGCCCTTGACGGAAACGATGCGGTCGTTGTCGTCGAGGGTGACCCGGGTGCCGCAAAAGGGCATGCAGAACCGGCAGTAGGATTTGACTTCGCGCATCGCGTGGCTCCGGGCGTCGCCCTGGTTATTGGATTTATGGATGGCCGCGGGCCATGGCGTATTAATACACTTGTCTGAAAAATACCGCAAGGGCTCAGCGGCCACTCCATAGCGGCATTGCCCGAGCCGGGATTTCAACCATAGTCTTGGGGCGCTGGGAGATGCTCTCGCGGATTGCCCCACCGGCGGGCAGCACTTAGCATCGGAGCCGGGCCGGGGCTGTTTGGCAAGGCTGTCGTTAATGCCTATGATGCCTGTTTCGTCGTTTTAGCCACCACCGGACTTGCGGACCTTTGACATGACCCAACTGACCCATCTCAACACCCAGGGCGAAGCCCACATGGTGGACGTTTCCGACAAGCCGGAGACTGCCCGCACCGCCATCGCCCTCGCCCGGGTGGAACTCACCGAGGCCATTGTCGCGACCCTGGTGGCGGAGTCGCTGCCCAAGGGGGACCTGTTCGCCACGGTGCGCATCGCCGCCATCCAGGCCGCCAAGAAGTGCGCCGAGCTGATCCCCCTGTGCCATCCCCTGCCGCTCACCAAGGTGACCGTGGACATCGATCTCGATGCCGACAACCGGCATCTCAATATTGCCGTCCTGTGCAAGACCACCGGCAAGACGGGGGTTGAAATGGAGGCCCTCACCGGCGCCAGCGTGGCGGCCCTCACCGCCTACGACATGTGCAAGGGCATCGACAAGGGCATGGTGATCCGGGAGGTGCGCCTTCTGGAAAAAACCGGCGGCAAATCCGGCGACTGGTTCGCCCTGATGGACGGCTGAAGCCGGGGGCGACGATGCTGCGGATACTGTTTTTTGGTCGTTTGGGGGATATCGCCGGCTGCGAGAGCCGTGATTTGCCCTATGACGGGGCCATCGCCACCGTGGCCGTGCTTCGCGACCGACTCGGTGCCGGGAACGAGGCCCTGGCCAGGGCGCTGGCGGAGCCCCAGGTGATGGTGGCCGTCAACCAACAACTGGTGGACTGGGATTGCAGCCTGCAACAGGGGGACGAGATCGCCTTCCTCCCCCCGGTGACGGGGGGCTGAGGGCCGTGGCGCGCATCCAGATCCAGACCGCCGACTTCGACATCCAGGCCGAGCACGACCGCCTGCGGGCCGCTGGCGGTGTCGGTGCCGTCGTGCTTTTCACAGGCCTGGTGCGGGACTTCAACAGGGATCAGGCCGCGGGCGCGCCCCCGGTGGACACCCTCAGTCTGCAGCACTATCCCGGCATGACGGAGCGCTTGCTGGCGGAGATCGTCACCGAGGCTAAGGCCCGCTGGGGGATCCGCGATGTCACCGTCATCCATCGGGTCGGTGATCTGGCACCGGGGGACCAGATCGTCCTGGTGGGGGTGAGCGCCGCCCACCGCCAGGAGGCCTTTGCGGCGGCGGAGTTCCTCATGGATTACCTGAAGACCCGCGCCACTTTCTGGAAGCGGGTGGGCGCCGCCGGCCGGCAGCAGTGGGTGGACATGCACGATGTGGACAGGGCGGCGGCGAGCCGCTGGGACGGCGATGAATAATCCCTCCGGTGTCGTCGGCCTGGTGCTCGCGGGGGGCCGCTCCTCCCGCTTCAACGCCGGCCGCGCCGACGGGATTGCCAAGGCCCTGGTCCCCCTTCGGGGGGAACCCCTGGTGAGCCACGTGGTGCGCCGGCTGGGCCCCCAGGTGTCCCGCCTGTTGATCAATGCCAATGAGGATGGGGAGCGCTACCGCCGGTTCGGCGAGGTAGTGGCGGATAGCCTGCCGAAGGGCTACCCGAGGTATCCGGGGCCCCTTGCCGGCCTTGTCAGTGGCATGGCCTGGCTGGTGGATAAGGGTATCCAGTTTGAGTGGGTGGCCCTTGCCCCCTGTGACGGGCCCTTTCTGCCGACGGAGTTGGTGGGGCGCCTGCGGCACGCGGCGGAGGCCGCCGGGGCGGAGGTTGCCTGTCCGGCCTATCTCGGCGAAGTGCAGCCGACCTTTTCGCTGTGGCACCGGCGCTGTCTCGACGTCCTTCGCACCGAGTTGCTGACCCTTGGTTTTGGCGGATTCAAGGCGTTGATCGACAGGTTGCCGAGCGCCCGGGTGGACTGGCCCGAGGAGGGCTTCGATCCGTTCTTCAATATCAATACCCCCGACGATCTGGCCCGGGCCGAGGGCCTGTTGGCGGAGGGCCTCCGCGCATGACCCTCGATCGGGATGCCTTTCTGCGTTACAGCCGCCACCTGTTGCTGGCGGATGTCGGCGAGGCGGGCCAGGAGCGGCTGTCGGGAAGTCGGGTGCTCATTGTCGGCCTCGGGGGGCTTGGTTGCCCCGTGGCCCTTTACCTGGCGGCGGCGGGGGTGGGCCGGCTCGGCCTGTGCGATCCGGACAGGGTGGATCTCACCAATCTCCAGCGCCAGGTGCTGTACCGCACCGGGGACTGCGGCGAGAGCAAGGTCGATGTGGCCCTCCGTGAGTTGAAGGCCCTTAATCCCTCAATAGAGCTGGCGGGGTTTCCCTGTCCGGTGGACGATCGGGTATTGCCCCCCGGCGGTGATGGTTACGATCTGGTGGTGGATTGCACCGACAACCTGGCGGCCCGGCACTGGCTCAACCGGCGCTGCCGCCAACTGGCCATCCCCCTGGTGAGCGGCGCCGCCATGGGGTGGGAAGGTCAGTTGGTGACCCTTGATTTTTCGCGCCAGCAGAGGCCCTGCCTGGCCTGTGCCATGCCCGAGGACAGTGCGGAACCGGTGGCGAACTGTGGCAACAGCGGGGTGATAGGCCCGCTGCTGGGGGCCATGGGCAGCCTGCAGGCCATCAGCGCCCTGCGCCTGCTGCTCGGGACGGTGGCGGGGGAGGCCTTGGCGGGATCTCGGCTCAAGCGCTTCGATGCCCGGCGGGATCAATGGAGCAGTTTTGCCCTGCAGCCGAGGCCAGGGTGCCCGGTGTGCGCCCCCGGGGGGGAGTCCAATGGCGAGAAACTGCTCCACAAATAGTTTTCAACCCATTGATTTTAAAAATTAGAGTAAGTGACCATCATTGATTTCAGCGCCCCAGTGGCAGGAGTAACCGTGGCCAAGACCGACATTTTCAAACCCCTCAACATCGCCCTGCTCACCGTGTCGGACACCCGCACCCTGGATACCGATACCTCCGGGGGCTACTTGCAGGAGGCTGTCATTGCAGCGGGCCATCAACTGGTTTCCCGGGACCTGATCGCCGACGATATCTACCTGATGCGGGCCCGGGTGTCCGCCTGGATCGCCGATCCGGCGGTGGAGATCATCATCACCACCGGGGGGACCGGGTTTACCGGGCGGGACAGCACGCCGGAGGCCCTGGCGCCCCTGTTCGACAAGCACATCGAGGGCTTTGGCGAGCTGTTTCGCCACCTCTCCTTTGCGGATATCGGCACCTCCACGGTGCAGTCCCGCTGCCTGGCGGGACTCGCCAACCGCACTGCGATCTTCTGTCTGCCGGGCTCCACGGGGGCCTGCCAGCTGGGTTGGGAGCAGATCCTCAAAGCCCAGCTGGACAGCCGCACCCGACCTTGCAACTTTGTTCAACATGTTGGCGTAACGGCCTGATCATGTTGACAGTGGACGAAGCTGTTGCGCGGCTCTTGAGCCGTGTGGAGCCCCGCGCGGGGATCGAGCGGAGAGGCCCGGCGGAGGCCTTCAACCGCGTCCTGGCGGAGGCCCTGGTGGCGCCCGTGGCAGTGCCGCCCGCCGACAACAGCGCCATGGATGGCTATGCCTACCGCCGCGCCGATGCAGCGGCTGCCGGCTTTGTGCTGCCCGTCAGCCAGCGGATTCCCGCCGGCGCGGCGCCGGCGCCCCTGGCCCCGGGCAGTGCCGCGCGGATCTTCACCGGGGCGGAGATTCCCCCCGGGGCGGATACGGTGGCCATGCAGGAGGATTGCGTGGTTGCGGGGGAGGGTGCCCATGCCACGGTTACCCTCCCGGCCGGGGTGCCGCCGGGGGACAATATCCGCCGCCGGGGCGAGGATATCGCCCTCGGGGAAACCGTCCTCGCGATGGGCACCCGGCTTCGGCCCCAGGAGATGGGGTTGTTGGCGTCCCTTGGTATTGGGGAGGTTTCCCTGTATCGGCCGCTCCGGGTGGCGGTGTTTTCCACCGGTGACGAGCTGGTGGAGCCGGGTGGCGTGCTCGGCCCCGGGCAGATTTTTAACTCCAACCGGGCGACCCTGGCGGGGCTGCTGGCTGCCTGGGGAATGACCATGGTCGACCTCGGCATGGTCCGCGACCGCCCGGAGCTGATTGCCGATCGGCTGCGGGAAGCCGCCACGGGAGCGGACCTGATCGTCACCTCCGGCGGGGTCTCGGTGGGGGAGGAGGATCACGTCAAGGCGGTGGTCAGCCGGCTCGGCAGCCTCGACTTCTGGAAAATCGCCATCAAGCCGGGCAAGCCCCTGGCCTTTGGCGAGGTACTGGGGGTGCCTTTCGTGGGGTTGCCGGGCAACCCCGCCTCGGTGTTCGTCACCGCCCTGGTGCTGTTGCGACCGCTGCTCTTTCGCCTGCAGGGGTGCACCGGGGCATCCCCGGTGCCGGTGGCGGTGCCCGCCCTCTTCAGCCGCCGGGCGGGCAACCGCCAGGAGTACCTGCGGGCGCGGCTGGCGGGGGAGGGCATCGAGATTTTCCCCAACCAAGGCAGTGGGGTGCTGTCCTCCGCCTGCTGGGGTGATGGCCTTGCGGTGCAGCCCCCGGGGCAGGCCGTTCAGCCCGGGGATAAGCTAGACTTTTACCATTTCCGGTCGTTACTGTGACCGGGCAATTTTGAGACCCGCCCATGAGTGCAAGCAACGACAATAATTCTCAATCGCCGCGCCTCACCGACCCTTTCGGCAGGCATATCAACTACCTGCGCCTGTCCGTCACCGACCGCTGCAACCTGCGCTGCACCTACTGCATGGCGGAGCAGATGACCTTTCTGCCCCGCCAGCAGATCCTCAGCCTGGAGGAGATGGCCAGCATCGGCGCGGCCTTCACAGAGCTCGGGGTGACCAAGATCCGCCTCACCGGCGGCGAGCCCCTGGCCCGCCAGGGGGTGATGACCCTGGTGGAGAACCTCGGTCAGTTGCCGGGCCTTCGGGAACTGGTGATGACCACCAACGGCCTGCTGCTGCCCCAGTACGCCCGAGGGCTGCGGGATGCCGGGGTGCGCCGCCTCAACATCAGCATCGACAGCCTCGACCCGCACCGCTACCGCGCCATGACCCGCATCGGCGAACTGGAGCAGGTGCTCGCGGGTATCGACGCTGCGCAGCGGGCCGGGTTCGACAACATCAAGCTCAATGCCGTGGTGCTGGCGGGGGTGAACGACCAGGAGGTGGTGGACCTCGCCCGCTTCGCGGTGGAGGGGGGCATGGATATCTCCTTTATCGAGGAGATGCCCCTGGGGGAGATCGACTCCCACCGCCGCGCCGATACCCAGTTCTTCAGCGACCGTATCCGCGATACGCTGGCGGACATCTACGACCTGGTGCCGAGTGCCGAGACCACCGGCGGTCCTTCCCGCTACATGCGGGTGGGGGGCACGGGCTCGAAGATCGGCTTTATTTCCCCCATGTCCAACAACTTCTGCGCCAGCTGCAACCGGGTGCGCCTCACGGTGGAGGGCAAGCTGCTGCTGTGCCTCGGCAACGAGCATTCCCTGGACTTGAAGGCCCTGGTGCGCCGCTACCCGGGGGACGAGGATCGGCTCAGGGACGCCATCGTCGCCGCCATCGGCCGCAAGCCGGAGAAGCACCACTTCGATCCCGAACGGGTGGATATCGTGCGGTTCATGAATGCCACGGGGGGGTGAAGGCTTGGGTCTGACGTCGGACGTCTGAAGTCTGACGCAAAAGCCGGCCTGCCTGGTCACTGCCGACTCTCGCCTTTGAAAACATCCCCGGTCGGCTTGCCGCTGCTACCGCTTTGCTTTAGCGTCAGCCGTCCAGCGTCAGACGTCAGACCCTTTCAAATGCAGATCACCCCAACCCTCTCCATCCCCGACGACGACATCGAGCTGACCGCCATCCGCGCCCAGGGGGCCGGGGGCCAGAACGTCAACAAGGTGTCTTCCGCCGTGCATCTGCGCTTTGATATCCGCGCTTCCTCCCTGCCGGAGGTCTACCGCGAGCGATTGCTCGCCCTCAGCGACCAGCGCATCACCGCCGACGGGGTGATCGTCATCAAGGCCCAGCAATTCCGCACCCGGGAGAAGAACCGGGCCGATGCCCTGGAGCGCCTTGCCGAGCTGATCCGCGCCGTCACCGTCGAACGCAAGGCCCGCAAGGCCACCAAGCCAAGCAAGAGCGCCCGGGAGAAGCGTGTCGACAGCAAAACCCGCCGGGGGCGGATCAAGGCCGGTCGCGGTCGCGCCGGCATCGACGACTGACAGCGCCGCGTCCTTCGCCCCTTCGCCCCTTTGCCACCCATCGCCAAAACCCGCCGTTCATTCTGGGGCCGTTGCCCCTCTCCGCCCCGATGGACTTAAGTGTGCCCAGCACACCGGCTAGTCGCCGTTCCGGGGGTCACCTTCGGGCCCGCGGGCACCTGCCGGTGATCACACATCAAGCGGTTGTGGACAAGAGTGGGATATGGGTAGTAGCAGCTCCCAGGGTGCGTTGCCAGCGGTGGCTTTGCCGGCTGCGCTTTGCGCTTTTGTCCCGCCACTCACTCCCTTTCTCCTCGCCCTCTGGTCACTGACCGGGTGGCGTTGTCCGTTCCTTTATCGTCCGGCGACCGGGCGACGGGATACCGGCGCACCATCTTGGCGCAGATTCCTGGGCCTGACGGACACTCCGCTCCGATCCCGTTCCCCCCTGTGGCGATTTGGGCCCGGCAGCGAGACTTGTCTTGCCCATGTCATACGGATAAGCTACTTTGCAACAAACCGTAACAAAATCTTGATTTCAAAACGTTTGGAAGCCGGGCCGTTGAGAGCTCAGCGGCGGAATGTTCACCGGTTGAAAGCACAACGATAGAAAAGAAAGAGGGGAGCGGCGCGGAGGCAATCCCGCCGAAGAGACTCGGGTTTCACTCTCAACCACCTCTGACCAAAGGCATGGGCCCGCGCCCGTGCCTTGCCCTGTGCGCCCGTCGGGCGGCACTGGGCGCGACAAGATCACGTAAAAGGCCGGAGTGCCGCCCTCCCAGACGGGGGAGCACCCAAAAGAACGAACAACAAAGCATCATGAAAGTTAACGGAGAAGCATCATGAAAAAGCAAGAATCCACCACCACCGATCTGCGCAACAGCTACACCGGCAAATACTGGCAGCGGGTCAGGATGGCCTCCTACCGGCTGATCAAGTACCAGGGACGGGCGGTGGCGGCAGCCTTCTTCTTTACCGCGTTCATGAGTTTCACCGTTGCGTTGCCGGGGCAGGCGATTGCCGGTGATGTGGTTGTGGCTCCTGATGGAGCTGGTGGCGGTGATGACATCGTCGATGGGACTGTGAATAGCGCCGATGTACAGGACGGATCCCTCACCGGTACGGATATTCAAGACAACTCTCTGACCGGCACGGATATCGATGAATCAACGCTGAATATGACCAACCTCATCGATGGCGGTGATGTGGTCGATGGCTCCCTTACGGGTGCCGACGTTCAGGACGGCTCGCTCACGGGCACGGATGTACAGGACGGTTCACTTACCGGTACGGATGTTCAAGACAACTCTCTGACCGGCACGGATATCGATGAATCAACGCTGAATATGACCAATCTGATCGATGGCGGTGATATCGTCGATGGATCATTGACCGGCGCAGACATTCAAGACGGCTCGCTCACTGGTACCGATATTCAGGACAATTCCCTGACTGCTGATGACCTTGCTGCTGACTCCGTCGGCAACTCCGAATTGCAGGACAATTCCGTTGGCCTTGCCAACATGCAGGACAATTCCGTCGGTTCCGCGGAAATCGTCAACGGCTCCATCACTGGAGCGGATGTCGACAGCACCAGCGATTTCACCTTCAACAACGTCGATGTCAACGGCAATCTCAATGTCAACGGCACTATTGGCAATGACACCGGCGATGTGACTGTCAGCGATAACCTTGATGTGACGGGCAACGTCGATGTGGATGGTTTCACCACTACCGACGGTATCAGCAACGAGGGCAGTTTTTCCACCGACAATGGCACCGCCAACATCAATACCACCTCCGGCGCCACCAATATCGGCAATACAGGTGCAACCACCAATATCGACGCGGCCACGCTCGATGTCGATGCCACCACCATCGACATGGATGCCACCGGCAACGTCAGTATCGATGCCGGTACGTCGGGTACAGCCTCCATCGGCGCCGGTGACAATGTTGTCGTCAATGTCGACACCAACGCCGGAGGCGCGGGTGCCTTTGTGGTCAATGACGGTACGGGTGGGCAGGTGATGTCCGCCAACTCGGAAGCCGTGGATGTGTCCTCAGACGACATCACCATGACCGCTACCGGTGGCAACGTCAGCCTTAACAGTGGTGGCAATGCATTGTTGCTGACCCCTGACAATATCATCCTGGGTAATGGTTCCAGTGCCACAGGTGCTGGAAACATGGTGGTCGGCAATGACAGTGATGTAATCGGTGATAATAATACCGTTCTCGGCAGCGACAACTTTGTCGAGGGTGACGACAACGCCGTTACCGGCAATGGCAATTTCCTCGATCCCGTCATTGGGAATACCGTCGATGGTTCCCTCAACACCCTTACAGACAACAGCACGGCCGGAGAAACCAATTTCAATATCCTGTCGGGATCGGACAATACCCTGAGTTCAAACTCCGCTGCTCTTGGTGCGATCTCTGAAACCAACGAAAACAACGTGTCCGGCAATTCCAACGAGTTGATCTCCCTGGGCGGAGCTCAGGACTCTGACGCCTACACCAACGACAATGTGGTCAGTGGATCCTTCAACACCATAGATGCGACTGCGGGTGGGCAGAACGCGGTTACCAGTGCGTCTGACAATAACGTCATCGGTGGCTTCAACGAACTGGACGTAAACGCGAGCGCAGAGGCTGCGACCGCCAGTGCGGATTTCAACAGCATCGATGGTTCGGGGAACCTGCTGGATGTAACCGCCGGTGGTGAATCGGCGGATGCCACCGTCGATGGCAACCAGATCAACGGTACCGACAACATCCTCGAAGCCTCGGGCGGAGCCCTGAATGCCAATGCGGAAGTGGACGGTAACGCAGTGATTGGCAGTTTCAACAGCCTCGACGCCAGTGCCGGTGGCGCCAATGCCATGGCCCATGTCTACGACAATGTGGCCACAGGTTCACTCAACGAGATTACTTCAAACGCCAGCGCTGCTGATTCCCACGCCGATAACTACGAAAATACCCTCGATGGTTCCGACAATGTTCTCAATTCCGTTGCTTCCGCAAGCGGCGCTCAGAGCGAGATCTACTCCAACGAGATCGATGGCGGCGAGAATGAACTCGAGGCCAGTGCTACCGCGCAGGATTCCTACGCCTATATCGCGGACAACGAGATCAGTGGCCAGGAAAACGACATCGAAGCCAATGCCAGCGCCACGGGTGCGGACGCCTTGGTGACCGATAATGAAATCGTCGGGAACGACAACGGGCTGTCATCCAGCGCCAGTGCGCAGGATGCCTTGGCTGAGGTGTACGACAACCAGATCACCGGTCAGGAAAATGACGCAGATGCTGTGGCCAGTGCTGATAATGCCGAAGCCAATGTCGAGAGCAACGTCGTTGATGGCAACAACAGTGATCTTTTTGCCCAGGCGAGCGGGCAGGGTGCCGATGCCAATGTCCTCGACAACCAGGTTGACGGTATCGACAACTATCTCGAAGCCACATCAAGCGGGCTTGATGGCTCTGCGACGGTGAGCTTCAACGAAGTGTCTGGAAACGATCAAGTGATCGAAGCCAGCGCAGGATCCAATGCCGTTGCCACAGCCACCGCCAACGAAATGAACGGCAACGAAAGTACCATCAGCGTCGATGCCAGCGGTTCTGATTCCGATGCCAGTGCGATCTTCAACGAAGTGGATGGCGCCGACCACAACGTTACTTCTACCGCAAGTGGAGTCAACGCTTCTTCCAGCACCAACGTCAACCGCATCGATGGCAATGAGAATACCGTCCAGACCACCGCTTCCGCCCAGGATTCCAGTGCCGATGCGGATTTCAACGAACTGTCCGGGAATGACATCGTGGTCAGTGCCAACGCCTCGGGCGATGGCGCCAGCGCGCAATCCAGCTTCAACGATTTGATTGGTGAGGATCTGAGCACCAGTGCCAACGCAAGTGGTCCCAGCGCTACCGCCAGCGTGGATGCCAATGCCATCACCGGTCAGAACAGCAGCATCGATGCCAATGCGTCCGGCGGCACCGCCAGCGCGGATGCCGATTTCAACCAGATGACCGGCTACGGCAACGAGATGACGGTCAATGCCACTGTGGCCAATGCCCAGGCACTTTCCACCGACAACCTGGTTGATGGCTCCGAAAATACCATTAATGTCGATGCGGCTTCAGCCGGCCTCTCCGCCGTGGCGGAGGGAAATACTCTTGATGGTACCGACAACAGCATCGATGTGGACAGTGCAGGCGGTGCGCTTGGCGCCACGGCTGCGGACAATGCTGTCGATGGAAGTCAGAATCAATTGATCTCTTCCGCCAGCGGGGCTGGTTCGTCCTCCAGCCTCGACGACAACGCCATCGTTGGTGGCGGTAACACTCTTGATGCAACGGCCACCAACGGTGGTTCTGCCAACAATGATGGCAATGTTGTCGATGGTGTTACCAACAATCTCAGTGCCACTGCCGACAACGGCACAGCCAATGTGCTGGGCAATGGCATCAGTGGTGGTGAGAATGACATCTCTGCTTCTGCCAGTGCTGGCAATACCGCCGCGGCCAATTTCAACTATGTCGATGGCTCCTTCAATGATGTCACCGCAACCGGTGATGCTGCCGATGCCCGTGCTTCGGGTAACCAGATTACGGGTGGCAACAACAATGTCACAGCCACCGATGCCACTGCCAACGAGAATATTGTCGATGGCAATGGCAACACGCTTTCAGCAGCAGATGAGAGCAACACCAGCGTCAATGAAGTAAGCGGTATTGGCAATAGCATTACTACCAGTGGTCTTGACAGCACCGCATATCTCAATGAGGTTGATGGCAACGGCAACAGTATCGATGTCACCAACGGCTTCCTGGCGGAAGACAACCAGGTCGCTGGTTTTGGTAACGATATCACTGCCAGTGGCGGTAACGCCGAAAGCAATGTGCTCGGTGGCGCCGGCAACGCAGTCAATGCCACAGGCAACGACGCCAACAACAACGTAGTCGACGGTTCCGGCAATACCATCACTGCGGATACCGATACCGCCAGCGGCAACGTGGTGGACGGTGCCGATAACAATGTCACCGACAGTGACGACAACTATGTGGCCGGTACCAGCAACGATGTGCTGGGCAATGCCGATGGCAATACCGTGGTGGGTGACAACAATACCGTCGATGGCAGCGCTGATGCGGCGGATGGCGACGGCAACGTGGTCGTGGGTGCCGACAATACCGTCACCGGCTCATCCAACGATATATATGGCACCAGCAATACGGTGTCCGGCGACAACAACGGCGGCATTTACGGCGCGGGCAACAACGTGGCCGGCAACGACAATGGCGTGTTTGGCGACGACAACGGAATCCTGCTGGGCGCCGATGGCAACACTGTCTACGGCAACAGCAACACCGGCCTTGCCGGCGATGGCAACCAGATCGTGGGTGCGGGTAACGATGCGGTTGCCGGGTCCGGTAACAATATTTATGGGGATAACAATGACGGCATGGATGGCTCTTCCAATCAGGTTTACGGCAGCAGCAATACCGATGTGGATGGCAGTGGCAACCTGATTGTTGGTGACAGCAACTCCGGTATGACCGGCAATGGCAACAACGTGCTCGGTGATAGCAACACGGGCATGACGGGTTCGTCCAACAGCGTTGTGGGTGATGGCAACGACGGCCTTGCGGGCAGTGGCAATAATATCTACGGTGACAACAACGATGGCATGAATGGTTTCTCCAACCAGGTCTACGGTAGCAGCAATACCGATGTCGATGGCAGCGGCAACCTGATCCTTGGGGACTCCAATACGGGCATGACCGGCAGTCTCAACAATGTTGTCGGTGACGGCAACAGCGGCATGACGGGCTTTGGCAACCAGGTCACTGGCAGTCTCAATACCGGGATGACAGGCAGCACCAACACGGTCGTGGGTGACGGTAACGACGGTCTCGCTGGCTCCCTGAACAACGTATTTGGCGACAACAACGACGGCATGACCGGCAGCTCCAACAATGTCATCGGCAGCGACAACACCAATCTCACAGGCAATACCAATCTGATCGTCGGCAACGACAACGACGATATGTCGGGGTTCGAGAACAATGTCATCGGCGACGACAACGACCGCATGACTGGCGCGGTCAACGTGGTGACCGGTATCCGCAACCAGGATCTTGGCGGCGACAACAACGTCATTACCGGCAACTACAACGATGGCATCGACGGCAACTGGAACACCATCGTCGGCAACCGCAATAACGACATCGACACCGACGACAACAATATCTTTGGTGACGACAACCGCATTCTTACCGGTGGCAATAACTCCCTGATTGGCGATGGCAATATTGCCGATGGAGCAGATAACACCATCGTCGGCTCCGGCAACGATGTCGAAGCCACCGACGGCATCGCCATCGGCAACCGCAACCTGGTGGAGGGCGATGGCAATATCTCCATCGGCAGCGACAGCACCAACACCGGCGGCACCAACAACGTTACCATCGGCGACAGCATCGAGATCACCAGCACCGGCTCCGGAAACGTCTCCATGGGTGGTGATGGCAGCAACCTGATCACCGGCACCGGCGACAACAACGCCATGATGGGCGGCGCCGGCAATACCATCGAGGGCGACAGCTCGTCCAATGTGGTTTCCGGCGAGCAGAACACCGTCGATGACAGCAACGCAAACAGCGTAGCCGGTACCGGCAATGAGCTGTTCAACGCGGATGGCAACGATGTATCCGGCACCAATAACAGCGTTGCCGACAGCAACAACAATGCCGTTTCCGGGGACTCCAACCAGGTCCTTGACGGCTCCCACAACAACTCGGTGGTGGGTACCGGCAACTTCCTCGATCCCAGCCTCAATAACGATGTATCCGGCTCCAACAATTCGCTGACCAACAGCAATGACAACCAGGTGTCCGGTACCAGCAATTCCCTGAATGCCAGCGATGACAACCAGGTGGCGGGCAGCAACAATGACCTGGACGCGGCGACAGGCAATACCGTGTCCGGCGATGGCAATGTGGTCAATACCTCGGCCTTCAACACGGTGTCCGGCGACGGCAACACCTTGGTACAGAACTCCGACAACAACACCGTCGGCGGTTCATCCAACAATATCAACAACGACAGTGATGACAATGTGGTCGGCGGCACGGCCAACGACCTCAACAACAGCGACGACAACCAGGTGGCCGGCTCCAACAACGACCTGGATGCCGCTCTCGGCAACACCGTGTCCGGCGACGGCAACGTGGTCAACACCTCGGCCAACAACACCGTGTCCGGTGACGGTAATACCTTGGTGCAGAACTCCGACAACAACACCGTCGGCGGTTCGTCCAACAATATCAACAACGACAGTGATGACAATGTCGTCGGCGGCACGGCCAACGACCTGAACAACAGCGACGACAACCAGGTTGCCGGTTCCAGCAACGATCTGGATGGTGCTCTCGGCAACACCGTGTCCGGCAACTCCAACGTCGTCAACACCTCTCAGTTCAACACCGTCTCCGGTGACGACAACGAGATCATCCAGAACTCCGACAACAACACCGTTGCAGGCTCGTCCAACAGCGTCAATAACGGCAGCGATGACAACACCATCGGCGGTACCGACAACGACCTGAACAACAGCGATGACAACCAGGTCGCCGGCAACAACAACGATCTGGATGCGGCCAACAGCAACACCGTGTCGGGCGGCTCCAATATCATCAACAGCTCCAGCAACAACAATGTGTCCGGCAGCGGCAACGACGTGCTGGCGGCCAGCAACAACAACACCGTGTCCGGCAGCAATAATCTGCTCGAAGATAACAGTGCCAGAAACACGGTCTCCGGCCTTCGCAACGAGCTCTCCGACAGCGATGACAACACCGCCGCCGGTTACGACAATGCGCTGACCGATTCCCGTGCCAATACCGTGGCGGGCAACAACAATGTTCTCGACGGCGCCGACAACAACCAGGTCTCCGGCACCGAGAACACCGTCGATACCTCGGTGAACAACACCGTGGGAGGTACTTCCAACGAGGTTGCCGGCGACAGCAACAACAATACCGTCGGCGGTGGCAACAACGCCGTGGTAAATGACAGCGACACCAATACCGTCGCTGGTCGCAATAATGTCGTCGACAACAGCGACGAGAATCAGGTAGCAGGCAACAACAACTCCCTGGAGGCATCCGACGCCAACACCGTGGCCGGCAGCGACAATACCCTGACCGACGCCGAGGGCAATCAGGTTGCCGGCACTGCCAACCAGGTGGACAACAGCGACAACAACACCGTTGCCGGCACCGACAACCAGGTGGCCAACAGCAACGGTAACACCGTGGGCGGCAGCGAGAACACGCTGAGCGACGCCCAGGGCAACCAGGTGGCCGGCAATGGCAACGAGGTGGTAGCTTCCGACAACAACAGCGTCGCCGGTCTCGACAACAGCCTGTTCGATGCCGACGGCAACCAGGTTGCCGGTAGCGAAAACGCGGTGATCGAATCCGAGGACAACACTGTCGCCGGTGAAGGCAACCTGCTGGAGCAGGACAGCGACCGCAACACCGTGGCGGGTCAGGACAATGTCCTCACCGACGGCTCGGACAACAACACCGTGGCCGGCACTGACAACCTGCTCGACGGAGCGGAGCAGAACACCGTATCCGGTGAAGGCAACTCGGTGATCGAGTCCGACAACAACACCGTGGCAGGCAGCGACAATACCCTGACGGATTCCGAAGGCAACCAGGTGGCGGGTTCCGACAACAGCGCCACGGGTTCCGACAGCAATACCCTGGCTGGCGTCCGCAACGAACTCGACAACGCCAACAACAACCAGGTGGCCGGTCGCGACAATGACGTCGAGGACAGCAACAACAACAGCGTCTCGGGTGGCTGGAACGATCTGATCGACAACAGCAACAACAACCAGGTGAGTGGCTGGGAAAACACCCTCGACAACGCTGCTCGAAACACCGTAGCGGGTACCGGCAACGAGGTGGCTGACAGCAACAACAGCACCATTTCCGGCACCGATAACGATATTGCAAATGGAAGCAACAACAACCAGGTGACTGGTTGGGAAAATAGCCTGGACAACGCCGCCCGCAATACCGTGGCGGGGACCTCCAACGAGCTGACCAATTCCGACGCCAACCAGGTAGCGGGTGAAGACAACAGTCTCGCCGACAGCGACCGCAACCAGGTGGCTGGCTCCGAGAATGTCCTCGACAATGCCTGGGACAACACCGTGGCCGGTGTGAGCAATACCCTGGTGGACAGCGACAACAGCCAGGTCGCCGGCGTTGACAACGTGCTCGAGGATTCCTGGAACAACACGGTGTCTGGCAGCGACAACACCCTGTTCGACGCTGACAACAACAGCGTCACCGGTACCACCAATACCCTCGACAACGCCGACAACAACGATGTGTCGGGCACCAACAACCAGGTGGCCGACAGCGACAACAACGTCGTCACCGGGTCCTCCAACCAGGTGCTGGATGGTTCCAACGACAACGTGGTGGGCGGCAGCAATAACTACCTGGATCCGAGCCTCGGCAACAGTGTGGTTGGCAGCGGCAATACCCTCATCGACAGCAGCTTCAACCAGGTTGCGGGTACCGATAACAGCCTCGACAACGCCCTCAACAACGCGGTGTCCGGCGAGAACAACTCGGTGGTCGACTCTGAAAGCAACCAGGTCGCGGGCCTCGACAACGATGCCATCGAGTCCGACAACAACACCCTCGCCGGCGAGCAGAACAGCCTGTTCGACGCCCAAGCCAACCAGGTGGCGGGTACCAGCAACGAAGTGAGCACCTCGGACAACAACACCGTGGGCGGCAGCGACAACGCCGTCACCGGTGAGTCCGATAACAACACCGTGGGCGGGTCCTCCAACGAGGTGGTGGCGGACAGCAACGACAACGCCGTGGCCGGTACCGACAACAGCCTGAGCGATGCCGATTCCAACCAGGTGGCCGGTACCCGCAACGAGGTGGTGACGTCTGACGACAACACCGTGGCGGGTGAAGACAACGATCTGGACAATTCCAACCGCAACACCGTCTCCGGTACCTTCAACGAGCTGACCAACGCCAACGACAGCAATGTCACCGGTCGCTTCAACGATGTGGCTGACAGCTTCAGCAACAATGTTGCCGGCAATAGCAACGAGGTGATCAACAGCGCCGACAACAACACCGTGGCGGGCTACTCCAACCTGGTC
>Ga0265293_10004514_pt1 | contig 24447 bp, 21 predicted proteins | sample Munlanlewell138R_FD_192505 | JGI IMG/M metagenome (GOLD analysis project Ga0265293, IMG submission 192505) | Leachate microbial communities from a municipal landfill in Southern Ontario, Canada - Leachate well 138R | ecosystem: Engineered > Solid waste > Landfill > Unclassified | place: Canada...
CACAGGCCGCAACGAGCAAGAAGGAGAAAGCCGCCCCTTGACCAAAACCTAAGACCCAAACCATACATGAAGGCGGGTCACTTCTCGGCGAAAATCCCGGGTCAGCTCTCAGCGGAAATCAACACTCCGAATCAGTCCTTGAGGCGGGGCTTCCTGATTGTCCACTCATCGATCATGTCCGCCCAATCCTGAAGCATTGCCCGGCGCTGATCGCGGTACTCGGCCTTGTTGTAGACGGCTCGAACGCCCTTCTGTTCGTGCGCAAGGCACTTCTCGATCCAGTCAGTGTTATAGCCCGCCTCATGCAGCAGCGTGCTGGCGGTGCGCCGCAAGTCGTGCGGTCCGAACTTGCCAAGCGACTGCCCTTCCTTCTGTGCCAGACGATAGGTCAGCGTGAGCACCTGATTGAGCGTGGCGCTGCTCATCGGCGAGTCCGAGTCATAGCGCGATGGCAGCACGTACTCCGAGCCGCCTGCGAAGGTTTTCAGAGCTATGAAAATGTCGAGCGCCTGCCTAGACAGGAACACCAAATGGGGATTGCGGCGCTTCATCCGCTCCTTGGGGATTGTCCAGAGCGCTTCGGTGAAATTGATTTCGCTCCACGTTGCGTTGGTCAGTTCGCTTTTGCGTACCATCGTCAGCAACAGCAACTTGGCGGCCGCGCGGATCGAAGGTGTGGTGCCAATGCGCTCCATGTACTGGTACATCAAGCTGATTTCATCGGGCGTCAGCGCTCGATCTCGCGGCTCAAACTTTGCAATAGTCGACGGGCGCACCAAATCGGCCGGGTTCTCAACCTTCTGGCCGCGTTCTATAGCCCAACGGAAGACCTGCATCACAATTTCGCGGCAAAGCACGGCCGTTGCCGGTGCCCCGCGCTCCACGATCGCATCAGTCAGCGCCCGTAAGTCCTCATGGGTGATTTCTGTCAGCTTCTGGTTACCGAACTTCGGCTTAAGCTCGCGCTCGAAGGTAGCTCGACGCATATCGCGGGTAACGTCAGCCATTTGATAGCCGCGCAGCCACTTTTCGCCCCAAGCACCAAAGTTTTCAGCGTCCTTAACGCGGGCTTTGTCCCGCGCCTTCTCTTTGGCTGGAGATTTCCCTGCGGCGATCATCTTCTTGGCTTCGCCCAGCCGTTCGCGGGCTTCCGCTAGCGTGATCCCTCCGACACCGTAGCGGCCGAAGGTGATTGTCTCCTGCCTGCCGTGGATCGAGTAGTTGTAGCGGAATGAAATCGAACCCGCTGGCGTGATGGCCACGTAGAGGCCGTCACGGTCATTCACTTTGTAGAGCTTGTCCTTTGGCTTGAGGTTGCGCAGCTTGGTATCAGTCAGCATGGTCTGGTTGGGTTTCCTCTCAAAAATACCATGCTCAAAAATCCTCGCGCCGCCCATAAAAAATCATTACAGAACAATGCGTTATATGAACCCAATACCATGACCACCCCATTATGAGCGACATGGTATCGAGTGCTGAACATGGCATCAGGTTCAAATCGTACCATCTACCATGCCATAGAAACCGGGTGCTTGGCGATGCGAAAATTTGCCAGACTGTGCCAAGCCAATAATGAAAAAAGCCCGCAGTTACGCGGACTTATAGGTCTTTTAGTGCTCTTTGATGCCAGTCTATGCCGGACGCTGGATCACTCCCACTCGATGGTGCCGGGCGGCTTGCTTGTCACGTCGTAGACCACACGGTTGATGCCGCGGACTTCGTTGATGATGCGGGTGGCGGCGTTGGCGAGGAAGCTCATGTCATAGGGATAGAAGTCGGCGGTCATGCCGTCGACCGAAGTGACGGCGCGCAGGGCGCAGACATATTCGTAGGTGCGACCGTCGCCCATGACGCCCACCGTCTGCACCGGCAGAAGCACGGCAAAGGCCTGCCAGATGGCGTCGTACAGGCCGGCCTTGCGGATCTCGTCCAGATAGACGGCGTCGGCTTCGCGCAGGATTTCCAGCTTCTCGCGGGTCACGCCGCCGGGGCAGCGAATTGCGAGGCCGGGACCGGGGAAGGGATGGCGGCCGATGAAGCTTTCCGGCAGGCCGAGCTCCTTGCCGAGCACCCGCACCTCATCCTTGAACAGCTCACGCAACGGCTCGACGAGCTGCATGTTCATGCGCTCCGGCAGGCCGCCGACATTGTGATGCGACTTGATGGTGACGGAAGGGCCACCGGTGAAGGATACGCTTTCGATGACATCCGGATAGAGCGTGCCCTGAGCGAGGAAATCGGCGCCGCCGAGCTTCTTCGCCTCTTCCTCAAACACCTCGATGAACAGGCGGCCGATGGTCTTGCGCTTGGTTTCGGGATCGCTCTCGCCTTCCAGCGCGCCGATAAAGCGGTCTGCGGCATCGACGAGGATCAGCGGCAGATTGTAATGCTGGCGGAACATAGCCACCACATCCGCAGCTTCGTTCTTGCGCATCAGGCCATGATCGACAAGGATGCAGGTGAGCTGATCGCCAACCGCCTCATGAATCAGCAGCGCCGCCACGGAGGAATCCACGCCGCCTGAGAGCGCGCAGATCACCTTCTTGTCGCCAACCTGCTTGCGGATCGCCTCCACGGCCTGCTGGCGGTAGGCGGACATGGTCCACTCGCCCTGAAGCCCGACGATGTTGCGCACGAAATTGGAAAGCAGGCGCGCACCGTCCGGCGTATGGACCACCTCGGGGTGGAACTGCACGGCGTAGAAGCGGCGCTTCTCGTCGGCGATGGCCGCGAAGGGCGCACCGCGCGAGGTGCCGACGACCCGGAAGCCTTCAGGCAGGGAGGTGACGCGGTCGCCATGGCTCATCCATACCTGATGGCGGGTGCCTTTGGCCCAGATGCCGTCGAACAGCGCGCAATCGGCTTCGATCTCAAGAAAGGCGCGGCCGAATTCGCGCTCATGGCCGGCTTCGACCTGACCGCCAAGCTGGGCGCACATGGTCTGCTCGCCATAGCAGATGCCGAGTACCGGTATGCCGGCCTCGAAGACCTGCTGCGGCGCACGCGGGCTGCCGATGTCGACGGCCGAATGCGGGCTGCCGGAGAGGATAACGCCCTTCGGCCGGATGCGGTCGAAGGCTTCGCCGGCGGACTGGAAGGGCACGATCTCGCAATAGGCGCCGGCCTCGCGCACGCGCCTGGCAATGAGCTGCGTGACCTGGCTGCCGAAATCGATGATGAGGATGGTGTCGGAATGATGGTTCGTCGTCATGTCGGGCCTTTAAAGAAGAACGTCTGCCGGCGCAATGGGTTTGTATGGCGTGAGATCCGATGCCGCAACAGGGCCTTTACGCGAGCGTGACGGAACCGTCCCGCAATGCTCCCTCAAGCGCCATCACGGCATGGCTGAGCTTTTCGTCGATGATGTGGAGATAAGCCGTCCAGTCATCAACATGCTTCAGCTCCACCGCGCCGTCGGAAATGCCGCGCAGCGCCACCAGCGGCACCCCGAACAGATGGCAGGCGCGCAGGCAGGCAAAGGTTTCCATGTCCACCATGTCCTCGGCGACCGGGTCATAAGCCGCCCCTGAAACGATGGAAGCGCCGGTCGAGAGGATGGCTTCCTTCACGCCCGGAATGCGCAGCGGCAGGGGCAGCGTTGCGGGCAGGTCGAGGAAGGGCGTCACGCCTCTGGGAAAGCCAAGCGGCGAAGCATCCATATCGCGATAGGAGACCGAGACAGCCTGATAGACCTCCGCCTGCTCCAGCCTGCGCGAACCGGCAGAGCCGAGGGATACGACGAGATCGGGAAGTTCGCCGGAACATTCCAGCCGCGCCAGTTCCGCGCCGAGCCGTATGCCAGCCTCGACAGGACCGACGCCGATCATGAACGGCTTGAACAGCTTTTTCAGTGCCGGTCCGTATTCGGCCTCCGCCGCCATGACGAACAGAACCCGCCGGCCGGCAAGGGTGGTGGTTTGCGACGAAGGTCCGGTGCGTTTCATGTCACGCACACCGACCCGAGGTCTACACCTGCGCAATCTGCCGGCGCCCGAAAACCTTCATCGTTCCGGGTGTGATCAATCCGCTGCGCCGGCCGGCTTTTCATCCTTCAATTCCATCGCGTCCGGCGACCGTCATCATGGTGCCGGTCATGGTGGCGATCAGGCGCGCCTCGCCGTCGGCGCCATAGGCATAGGCCTGACCGTCGGCCACGGTGATGGTGCGCCCGGGCTTGGTGACGGAGCCGCGGAACAGGAAGCGCTCGCCCTTGCCGGGCGCCAGCAGATTGACCTTGAACTCGATGGTGAGCACGCCGGTGCTTTCCGGCATCAGGGAAAAGGCGGCATAGCCGCAGGCCGAATCCAGCGCCGTGGAAATGACGCCTGCATGCAGGAAGCCGTGCTGCTGGGCGAGCCGCGCATCGTAGGGCATCTCGATCTCAACAATGCCCGGCGTCACCAGCGTCAGCTCCGCCCCGATCGTGGCCATGACCTGCTGGCGCGCGAACGACGCACGCACGCGTTCCTCATAGTCCGGGGGCGGCACGATCTTGGCTCCCATCGCCACTGTCTCCATTGGGCTTGCCGCTTATCGCAAAGCCGTGTGCAGCAGGCAATCGGGGAAAAGAATTTAGCCGGTGCTAAAACCCGAGCTGGTGACGAAGCTCTTCAGCCGAGTTCACGACGATCGCACCCGGAGGCCCTTCCATGGGCCGCTCGGGCCAGAAGATGGTGCGCATGCCGGCGGCGAGCCCGGCGGTCGCCCCCGTCCAGCTGTCTTCGACGGCAGCTGCCTCGGTGGGATCGACCCCGACGAGATAGGCCGCGCGCAGGAAGGGTTCAGCGGCGGGCTTGGGATTGAGGACATCGTTGCGGCTGATGCTGCGCATGCCGGGATGAGAAAGGCCGACCGCCCTCAGATTGGCATCCACCACCAGCCGGTCGGAATTCGACACCACGGCCTGATGAATGCCCCTCACCCGCAAATCGCCATAAATCTCCAGCGCGCCGGGGCGCGGCACCAGATCGGCGACCATCGGCATATAGTGACCATATTTGTGCAGGATCCACTCCTCGAAAGGAAGCGATAGCCCCTTTTCGATACGCAGCATCTCGTAGAGCGGCGCAGCAGCGAGACCTACCGCGCGTTCCTGAAGGTCTGCAGGCGGCTCGATGTTCAGTTCGCGCAGGGCTGCTTCCAGTGCCGCGTGATGCAAAGGCTCACTGTCGACGAGCGTGCCGTCCATGTCCCAGAAAACGGCTTTTTGGCGCATCGAAACCTTCCCTCGTTGCTTTTCCGCGGGGACAATTGGACAGATGCGCGCCGATGGCAACCCCTGCGGCAAGCCCCGGCAACCGGCTGGATCAATAGACGGAAATGGCGAGCCTCTTGCCTTGCACCGCACGTGAAGGCAAAAAGCAGCATGATTCCGGGACATTTCTCCCGGAATGCTCGTGCGGCTTCCGGACCCGGTTCGACGCGCCGCGATCGGAAAGAACAACAATGACCGCCATCGAAGCGGATGCGCAGGCATCCGGAAAACTCTGGCGCGAGGAAATCAGGGCAACGCTGGCACTGGCCTGGCCACTGGTGTTGACCAATCTCGCGCAGACGGCGATGACCGCCACCGACGTCATGATACTCGGCCGGGTGGGGCCTTCCACCCTTGCCGCAAGCGCGCTCGGCGCCAACCTCTATTTTGCGCCGCTGATATTCGGCCTCGGCCTGATGCTGGCGACAGTGCCAATGATGGCGCGCGAGGTCGGGCGGCGCCGCAATTCGGTGCGCGACCTGCGCCGCACCGTGCGGCAGGGTCTGTGGGTGGCCGTGCTCGTTGCACTGCCGATCTGGGCGCTGTTGTGGAACGGCGAACACATTCTGCTGGCCATGGGCCAGGAACCTGCGCTCGCTGCCGATGCGGGGCACTATCTGCGCACCCTGCAATGGGGGCTTCTGCCCTTCTTCTTCTATGTGGTGCTGCGCTCCTTCATCGCCTCGCTGGAGCGGCCGGGCTGGGCCACGGTGGTCGCCTTCATCGGCGTCATCATCAATCTCGTCGGCAATCTGGTGCTGGTGTTCGGCCATCTGGGCTTTCCGAAAATGGGCATCGTCGGCTCGGGTCTGGCCACCAGCATCGCCAATTTCTCCATGTTCATCGGCATGATCCTGGTGGTGACGCTGGACCGCAGGTTCAGGCGCTACCGCCTGTTCGGACGCTTCTGGCGCGCCGATTGGCAGCGCCTGCGCCAGCTTCTGTGGCTCGGCCTGCCGATCGCGGCCATGATGGCCTTCGAGACGACCCTGTTCAACGCCGCCGCCCTGATGATGGGCCTGATCGGAGCCTCTTCGCTCGCGGCCTATGCGGTGGTGATCCAGCTCTGCTCGGTCTCCTTCATGATCCCGCTCGGCATCAATCAGGCCGCAACCGTGCGGGTCGGCATCGCCTACGGCTCCCACAACCCGGAAGCGATCGCCCGCGCCGGGTGGACCTCCTATGTCATGGGCGTCGGCTTCATGGCGCTCTCCGCGCTGGTGATGATGACACTGCCGCGCCTTTTGCTCAGCGCCTTCATCGATGTCGACAGCCCGGCCAATGCCGAGGTGGTCATGCTGGCCACCGGCTTCCTCGCCGTGGCCGCCCTGTTCCAGATCGTCGACGGCGCACAGGCAGTTTCCGCCGGCATGCTGCGCGGGCTGCAGGACACCACCATCCCGATGATCTATGCCGCGCTCGGCTACTGGGGCATCGGCCTGCCGCTCGGCGTGGCGCTGGCATTCCATTTCGGCTTCGATGGCGTGGGCGTCTGGATCGGCCTGTGTGCGGGTCTGGCCGTCGTTGCCGTGCTGCTTCTGGCGCGCTGGCTGCGGCGCCGGCACCTGCCGGCCTTCCGCGCCATGCCCTGAGGCGGACCCTGAGGCGAAATTTCGCGCTGCACGCCCGATGCGTGCAGCGCGCCCTGAAAATAGGTGCTATAGCAATTCCAGCAAAAGTGCGAAGCGGTTTTGCGTTCGGGATTGCGTGAAAACAAAAGGTTAGAGCGTTATTTTCTCCGAATCGCAGAAGCCCTCCAGGAGACGCGGCGCGGCATCTTTTCATCCGGAAGCGAAGGCAAAGCTTCAAGCACATGACCAAAACCGATATAGCGCGGCGCGTCTACAATCATACGTGGAAGCTCGATCCGATCATCCGCAGCCTGCTTGACACGGATTTCTACAAGCTGCTGATGCTGCAGATGATCTGGGGCATGTACCCAAAGGTGGACGCCACCTTCACGCTGATCAACCGCACCACCTCGGTGCGCCTCGCCGACGAGATCGACGAAGGGGCGCTGCGCGAGCAGCTCGACCATGCGCGCTCGCTGCGCTTTTCCAAGAAGGAGATGATCTGGCTGGGCGGCAACACCTTCTATGGCCGCAAGCAGATCTTCGAGCCGGAATTCCTTGCCTGGCTGGAGAACTTCCAGCTTCCCGACTACCATGTCGAAAAGCGCGACGGCCAGTATGAGCTGACTTTCGCGGGCCCGTGGATGTACACGACGCTGTGGGAAATCCCGGTGCTTGCCATCATCAACGAGTTGCGCTCGCGTGCGGCGCTGCGCGAATACGGCCCCTTCGCGCTCGACGTGCTCTATGCCCGCGCCAAGGCCAAGATGTGGGCCAAGACCGAACTGCTCAAGCAGCTTCCCGACATCAACATTTCCGATTTCGGCACACGCCGCCGCCACTCCTTCCTGTGGCAGCGCTGGTGCGTGGAGGCGCTGAAGGAGGGCATCGGCAAATCCTTCACCGGCACCTCCAACGTCAAGCTCGCCATGGACACGGATCTGGAGGCTGTCGGCACCAACGCGCACGAACTGCCCATGGTGCTGGCCGCGCTGGCCGGCAACGAGGCGGAACTGCGGGAGGCTCCCTACCGGGTCCTGAAGGACTGGCAGCGCTACTATGGCGGCAATCTGCTGATCGTGCTGCCCGATGCCTTCGGCACGGCAGCCTTCCTGCGCGACGCACCGGACTGGGTGGCCGACTGGACGGGCTTCCGCCCCGACAGCGCCCCTCCCATCGAAGGCGGCGAGCGCATCATTTCGTGGTGGCGGGACAAGGGCAAGGACCCGCGCCAGAAGATGCTGATCTTCTCGGACGGACTGGAAGCTCAAACCATCGTCGACACCTACCGGCATTTCCACGGCAAGGTGCGCATGGCCTTCGGCTGGGGCACCAACCTGACCAATGATTTCGAAGGCTGCGCGCCGGTTCCCACCACCCGGCTGAACCCGATTTCGCTGGTGTGCAAGGTGACGGAGGCCAATGGCAGGCCGGCCGTGAAACTCTCGGACAACCCCGCCAAGGCGACGGGCGACGTGGACGAGATCAACCGCTATCTGCGCATCTTCGGCAATGAGGAGCGGGTCGAGCAACTGGTCAAGGTCTGACGGCCGCCGATGAACGCGTCGGCCCGACGGATCGCAAAAATCGCTGCCCTGCCCGCGCTGCTGGCGGCATCCATGCCGGGCGAAGCGCTGGCGCATGCATCGGAGCGCGGCCATGTGCTGCTCCTGCCGACAGGCTACTATTCCATCGGCGGCGTATTGGCGGTGGCGGCCTCCTTCCTCGTTCTGGCACTGGTGCCGCCCCGGCTGCTGACCGGCATCTGGTCGAAAGAACTGGTCCTGTTCCCGCTTCGCGCCGAAGCGAAGATCGTGACCAGCCTGCTGTCCTTCCTTTTTTTCGCGATCCTTGTCGCCGCCGGCTTCTGGGGCAGCCGCGATCCGCTCTCCAACCCGCTGCCGCTGACCATATGGACGCTGCTGTGGGTGGCCATGGCGCTGGTGCAGGGTCTGCTGGGCGACGCATGGGCATGGCTCAACCCATGGTACGGACCGTGCAGGCTCGTAGCGCGTTTCAGACGTAACGACGCCCCCCTCGCCCTGCCGCAACGCCTCGGCATGTGGCCGGCGGTCGTGCTTCTTCTTGCCTTTGCATGGTTCGAACTGGTCTATCCCGCCCCGGACGATCCCGAACGTCTGGCGCGCGCGGCCGGCCTCTACTGGCTGGCGACCTTTATCGCCATGCTGGTCTTCGGCCATGACCAATGGAGCCGGCGCGGCGAATTCCTGAGCGTCTTCTTCCGGGTGCTGTCGCACTTCGCGCTTCTCGGACGTGACAAGCAGGGACGCCTGACCCTGAGATGGCCGGGCGCGCGGCTGCTGGAAACCGGGCCCTTGCCGAAAAGCGGCGTCGCCTTCGTGCTTCTGGCCTTGTCCAGCGTATCCTTCGATGGGCTCACGCACACCTTCTTCTGGATGGGCATTCTTGGCGTCAACCCGCTCGATTTTCCCGGCCGCACGGCCGTGATGGCGCCAAATACGATCGGCCTGCTGACAAGCTTCGCTGTGCTCGGAGCGGTGTTCATGCTGGCGGTCCGGCTGGGCGATGCGCTTGCCGGCCACACAGGCAGGGACGACAGCGCCGGCCTTCTGGTCTGGTCGATCGTGCCGATCGCGCTCGCCTATCATCTGGCGCATTATCTCGCCGCGCTGATGGTCGACAGCCAGTATGCGCTGGTGGCCCTTTCCGATCCGTTCGCGCTGGGGTGGAACCTTTTCGGCACCGCCCACCTGCATGTCGAGGCGGCCATCACCTCCGGCGCGGGCGCGGCATGGGTTTTGTGGAACATACAGGCCGGCGCCATCGTGGCCGGACATGTTCTGGCGGTGCTTGTCGCCCACGCTCTGGCCTGCCGCCTCTACGGCGATGCCCGGCGCGCAACCTTCAGCCAGCTGCCCCTCACCCTGCTGATGATCGGCTATACCGTGTTCGGCCTGTGGCTGCTGGCGACGCCTTCGGCAGGCTAGCTACACCGGAACTGGCCTGCACGCTCCTTACGCAACGTAAACACGGTCTTGCATCAGCGTGCCTTTGATGATTTAGCTTGCGCGCCTAAAATTCCGTCCGAAGCAGCGAGCATGCCCCCACACGGCTCGCTATTTAGCCCCACGCAAGAACAGGAATTTCTCCCATGACCGATCGGAAGACCTTTTCCGCTACCGGAACGGCTCCGCTTACCCGCCGCACAGCCCTCAAAGGCCTTGCCGCGGCAGGCGGACTGATAACGGCCCCCGGTTTCGTGCGCTATGCGCAGGCCCAGAGCTCGGCTCCGATCCGCATCGGTTTCCAGTGCCATCGCACCGGCATCGGCGCCTCCTATGGCCGCTGGTACGAGCGCACCACCGCCGCCGCCGTGAAGCTGATCAACGAGGCCGGCGGCATCAACGGCCGCCCGGTCGAGATCGTCATCGAGGATGATGGCACCGACGCCGGCCGCGGCGCCGAGGTGGTGGCCAAGCTCGCCAACCAGCATAAGGTCGACATCGTTTACGGCACCCTGTTCTCGCATGTGGTGATCGGCTCGGCGCCCACCGCCGAGGAGCTGAAGATTCCCTACTACGTGGTCAGCGAGGGCTACCATGTGGCGTCCGGTCAGCTGAACCGCTGGTGCCTGCAGCCCGGCATCACCGACGTGCGCGCACAGGTTACGTCCGTCGCGCCATGGATCGCGGCTAACGCCGGCAAGAAAGTGACGATGATCTATCCCGATTACGCCTTCGGCTACGATCACCGCGACTACCTGCCGCCGGCCCTGCAACAGGCCGGAGCCGAAGTCGTGGCGAAGATCGCCATTCCGCCGACGGAAACCTCCTTCACCAAGTACTTCCCGCAGATCCCGTCCAGCACCGATGTGCTCTATCACGTCATGGTCGGTCCGGCTGTGCTCACCTTCGTCAAGGAACTGGGCGAGTTCTACGGAGCCAACGGCCCGCAGTTGTTCGGCTTCATCGATTCGCTGGAAGCCGTCGACCTCAACAGCCCCGGCCTCGACTATCTGGACGGCAGCCATTTCTGGGAAGGCTTCGCGCGCTATGCGCAGCCCACGGACACCGACGCCCAGAAGGCCTACCGCGCCGCCGTCGGCATCGATGACAACGGCGCCTCCGTCAACGATCCACGCGACGTGTCGACCGCCGGCCACATGTTCGGATGCTGGGAGACGCTCTACGTCATCAAGCAGGCGATGGAAGCCTGCAATTATCAGGGGCCGGAAGACCGGGCCAAGCTGGTTGAGGCGACCGAGGCGATCACGACGCTGCCGGAAGGCCCCGAGCACCCGCAGGGCGACAAGGTGTTCGACGGCAGGATCCATCAGGTCTTCGGCCATCAGTACATCTCGAAGATGGAAGGCGGCCGCCTCAACGTGGTTCACAAGACCTCCATCGAAGACAGCCGCTACGAACCGGAGGCGGACTACACGACGCAGCCGCTGTGATGCGCACATGCGGTGCGGGCAGGTAGCAGGACATGGCTTTCGGACCTCACCTGCTGCTGGCGATTCTTGAAGGGCTGGTCACCTCGGCAGTTCTGGCGCTGACGGCGCTCGGCCTGTCGCTGGTGTTCGGCGTCATGCGCGTCGTCAACGTCGCACATGGCGAGTTCTTCATGCTGGGCGCGGTGCTGGCATGGGCCGTCGCCACGACGGTCGGCGCAAGCCCTGCATCCGGCTTTGCCGCGGCACTTGTCATCGCGCCCCTGATCGTGGGCGTGGTGGCTCTGCTGGCGGAGCGGCTGGTGCTGCGCCGGGTGAACTACGATCCCGAAGCCACCATCGTCGCCACCATCGGCCTGCTCTACATCCTCCAGCAGCTCGCCCTCACCTTCTACGGCGCCGACGCACGGCCGGTGCCGCCGCCGTTCAACCTGCGCATCTCGCTGCCATGGTTCGGATACTCAGCCTACAAGCTGTCGATCATCGCGACGTCGGCCGCCCTGCTCCTGCTGTCATGGCTGGTGCTGACGCGCACGCGCGCCGGCCTGATCATGCGCGCCACCCAGTACGACCGCGAGACGGCGCAGGCCTTCGGCATTCCGGTCGGGCGCGTCTATGCCACCGTGTTCGCCATCGGCGCCATGCTTGCCGCCATTGCCGCCGTGCTGATCGTTCCGATCAGCCAGGCGCATTACCTGATGGGGCAGGACCCGCTGCTTCTGTCCTTCGCCGTGGTCATCATCGGCGGGCTTGGTTCGCTCCGCGGCACCGTGGTCGCGGCGCTGCTCATCGGCATCTCAGACGGCGTGATCTCCATGTTCTTCTCGCCGACGCTCGCCAAGCTGATCGCCACGCTGGCGGTCGCGATGGTGCTCGTGTTCCGCCCGCAGGGCCTGTTCGGCAAGGTGGCGCGGTGAAGGCGGGCGCAAGACTCTACGCCCTGCATGGCGCGGTGATCGCGGTGCTTCTGGCGCTGAACTTCCTGCTGCCTGCCTATCACCACGGGCTGATGGCGCGCATCCTCGTGCTCGCCACCTTCGCCATGGGCTACAATCTCACCTTCGGCTATGGCGGGCTGCTCTCGCTCGGCCATGCCATGTTCTTCGCCGCCGGCCTTTACGGCGCGGGGCTCTCCATCCAGCATCTGGGCTTCGGCGTGCCCGAGGCGTTCCTTGCCGCGCTTGCCTGCGGCGCCCTGCTCGCACTTGTTGTCGGCGTGCTGGCGCTGCGCACCACCGGTGTCGCCTTCATGATCGTGACGCTGATGTTCTCGCAGGCCGTCCATCTCGCCATCATCTATTTCTCCGCCTTCACCGGCGGCGATCAGGGTTTGATGCTGAGGCCGCAGCAGCGCCGCGTGGAAACGGTGCTGGGCACGCTCAATCTCACCGATCCGAACACCCGCTACCTTGTGGCGCTCGCTTTGTTCACGGTCGTGCTGTTCCTCATGCTCGCCCTCGTGCGCTCCGGTTTCGGCCGCGTCCTCGTCGCCATCCGTGAAAACGAGGAGCGCACGCGCATGCTGGGTTACGACACCTTTTCCGGCAGGCTGGCCGCGCTGGTGGTTTCGGGCACGGTGTGCGCCGCGGCCGGGGCCGCCTACGGCATTCTGTTCGGCTATGTCGGCGCGAACTTCGCTTCGGTGCAATATTCCATCCTGCCGCTGTTGTGGGTGCTGCTGGGCGGCGCGGCAACGACGCTCGGACCGCTGTTCGGCACCGTCTTCATGTATTACGTGGTCGACATCGCCAGCGGCTACACCTCCGCCTACATGCTGGTGGTGGGCGTCGTCCTCATCCTGCTGGTGCTGTTCTTCCGCAAGGGACTTTTGGGCACGGTGCGCGAGCGCTGGCTGAGGTGGTTGCCATGAGCCCCCTTCCGGAAATGAGCCCGCTTCTGGAAACACGGGCGCTGTCGCGCGATTTCGGCGGCTTACGCGCTGTCGACCGCGTCGATTTCTCCGTCGATCCGGGAGAGATCCGCGCCATCATCGGCCCCAATGGCGCGGGCAAGACAACCTTCGTCAGCCTCGTCTGCGGCCGTCTCGCGCCCTCCTCCGGCACCATCATCTTCGACGGGGCGGACATAACCGCCCTGCCCGCGCACCGGCGCGTGCGGCTCGGCATCGCCTACACGTTCCAGATCACCAGCGTCTATGCCCAGCTCAGCGTCTTCGACAACGTCGCGCTCGCCGTGCAGCGCACGCTGGCCGATGGCCGCTCTCAGGACCCCTCTCGGGGCCGGCTGCGGACCGGGGTGACGGAAGCGCTGGAGCGAGTGGGGCTGGCGGGCCGCGCGTCCCTGCCCGCCGGCCAGCTCGCCTACGGCCACCAGCGCCTGCTGGAAGTGGCGATGGGTCTGGCGCTCAAACCTCGCCTCATGATCCTCGACGAGCCGACGCAGGGGCTCGGCGGCGGCGAGATCGAAAACTTCGTCGCGCTGGCGCGCGAGATCGCCGCGAATGCCACCGTGCTGCTGATCGAGCACAATATGGACGTCGTCATGCAGCTTGCCGACCGCATCACCGTACTGGAGGCAGGCAGGGTTCTGGCCGAAGGCACGCCCGATGCCATCCGTGCCAACGAGGCCGTGCAGCGCGCCTATCTGGGAGGCGGCGCATGAGCGCGCTTCTGACCGTCTCCGCGCTCGACTGCTTCTATGGCGAGGTGCAGGTGCTGCACGGGCTGGAGCTTGCGCTGCACAAGGGCGAGGTGCTGTGCCTGATGGGGCGCAACGGCGCCGGCAAGACGACCACGCTGAAAGCCATCATGGGACTGGTGCGGCCCCGCTCCGGCTCCATCGTCATGAACGGCCCCGAAAACGGACCCACTGGCAGCATCGAGCTGACGGAGCTTGCCGCGCATGAGGTGCCGAAGCGCGGCATCGGCTACGTGCCGCAGGGAAGGCGGCTGTTCGCCGAAATGACGGTGCGGGAAAATCTGGAGATCGGCCTCAACACGCGCAGAAAGGGCGCCGACACGCTGGAAAGCGTGCTCGATCTCTTTCCGCTGCTGCGCGAGCGGCTGAAGCAGCAGTCCGGCACGCTTTCCGGCGGCGAGCAGCAGATGCTGGCCATGGCGCGCGCGCTTTGCCTCGAACCCGAAATCCTGTTGCTGGACGAGCCGACCGAGGGGCTGATGCCGTCGATGATCCAGAAGATCCGCGAGACGGTTCTGGCGCTGCGGCACCGCGGGGTATCGACCATACTGGTCGAGCAGCGGGCCGAGGCCGTGCTTGCACTGGCCGACCGCGTGACCTTCATCGAAAACGGCCACAGCCGCGAGACAGTGGCGATCGCGGAGCTGAAGGCCGACCCTTCGGCGCTCAGGCGCTATGTGGGGATCGGCTGACGCACCCGGCCGCGCCTTCAGCGCGGGACGGCTTTCCCTTCGGCATCCTCTTCGACGAACTGCTTTTGCCCGGCATCATATGCGTAGCATGTCGCGAGCGCTGAACAGACGTCCTGATAGCGCGCGCAATATTTCGCGACGACACACAGAAGGTTGTCCTTGACCGTCATCTGTGCCGGTGGCTTGTCCTGAATGCCGCTGAACAGAAGCTGCGTCCTCTCCCCGCCATCGCGCCAAGAGACGATGATCTCCGTCTCGAAGTGATCGTAGCCGACACTGGCGTAGCCGATGCTGTAGTCGACGGCTCCGACCGGAGCGAACTCCATCGTTCCCGTGCTCGTATCCGGCCATGTCCGGCTTTCCTGCGCAAACGACATCGTCGCCGAAACGGCAAGAACGCCGGCCAGAACCGCCGCGACCGGCGGTATCCGGCGCAGTTTCACCTTTCCTCCGGAAATGCCCCTATCCAAAGAAGATGACGCTCGACAGGGCGAAGATGGGCAGCAGCACCGCGCCTGACCACAGCATGTAGCCGAAGAAGCCAGGCATGCGGACGCCCTGGTTGCGGGCGATGGCATAGACCATGAAGTTCGGCGCGTTGCCGATATAGGTGTTGGCGCCCATGAACACCGCGCCGGCCGAGATCGCCGCCAGAGTGGTGGCGAAGGTGGTCATCAGCTCCTGCGGGTTGCCGCCGGCCAGCTCGAAGAACACCAGATAGGTCGGTGCGTTGTCGAGGAAGGACGACAGGATGCCGGTCATCCAGAAATAGGCCATGTCGTTGGGCTGGCCCGAAGCCGTCGTCACCAGCGCGACGAGCGGGGCGAGCGCTCCGTCCATGCCGGCGCGCAGGATCGCCACCACCGGCACGATGCAGATGAAGATCGCCGCGAACAGCTTCGCCACCTCGAGGATCGGCTCCCAGTTGAAGCCGTTGGCGGAACGGTATTTTTTCGGCGACATCACCAGCGAAATCAACGCCAGCGCCACGATGATGGCGTCGCGCACGAGGTTCTGCAGCTCGACATGCACGCCCTGAATGGTGAACTCGACGCCCGGCTTCCACGCCGCCGACATGAGGATGGCGGCGATGACGCCGGCCAGCAGCGGGATGTTGACGAGGCCGAGGATGCGCACTTTCGAATCCGGCGTCGGGTCCCTGATCTTCGGTGCGCGCTGCTCGCCCCTGTAGAGGATGGTGTCGAGCACGAAGAAGATGGCGAGCACCAGACCGCCGACGAACAGCGTGTCGGGCAACAGATGCACGGTCGTCCAGAAGAAATCGACGCCGCGCAGGAAGCCGACGAACAGCGGCGGGTCGCCCAGCGGCGTCAGCGAGCCGCCGATGTTGGAGACGAGAAAGATGAAGAACACCACGACATGGGCGTTGAAGGACCGGTTGTCGTTGGCGCGGATGATCGGCCGGATCAGGATCATCGAGGCGCCGGTGGTGCCGATCACCGAAGCGAGGATGGAGCCGACCAGAAGCAGGCCGGCATTGAACAGCGGCGTGCCGTGGATGTTGCCGGAAATCAGGATGCCGCCCGAAATGGTGAACAGCGCAAACAGGAGGATGATGAACGACATGTACTCCAGCAGCATGGCATGCAGCACCGCCTCGCCTGCCGCCGCAACGCCATAGGAAGCCGCCAGCGGTACGATCACCAGAGCGGCCCAGACGGCAGCGATCTTGCCATAGTGATGCTCCCAGAAATGGTGGAACAGCAGCGGCCCGGTGGCGATGCACAGGAGCAGGCCGGCGAAGGGCAGCGCCCACCACAGCGACATCTGCGCGCCCGGCAGCGCTTCCGCCGCAAGGGCGGGAGTGGCGGAAAGTCCCGCCAGCACGAGGACGGCCATTCGCATTGCAGCAGCGTTCACCCGGTTCTCCTTGTTCGGTGTCGGATCTGTCGGATTTTAAGGGTCAGAGCAGGGTGACGCCGGCGTCGCGCATCCTGCCGGTCATGGCGTCGAGCGAGCCATTGAGATCGATGCCACGGCATGCGGCGAGCCGCACCGTGGCGGAAAAGCCGAGCTTCACCGCATCCAGCGCCGAATAGGCGACGCAGAAATCCGTGGCGAGGCCGGCGAGCGTGATCGAGCCGATGCCGCGTTCGCGCAGATAGCCGGCAAGGCCGGTCGGCGTGGTGCGATCGTTCTCGAAGAAGGCCGAATAGCTGTCGATGGACGGGCGGAAACCCTTGCGGATGACAAGCTCGGCCTTTGCCCAGGCAAGGCCGGTATGGAACTCCGCGCCGCGGCTGCCCTGGATGCAGTGATCGGGCCACAGCGTCTGCTCGCCATAGGGCATGGTGACGCTCTGGTAGGGCTGATGCCCCGGATGGCTGGAGGCGAAGCTGGAATGCCCCGCCGGGTGCCAGTCCTGCGTCATGATGACATGATCGGCGCTGCGAATGAGATCGTTGACCAGCGGCACGATCTCGTCCCCGCCGGCAACCGCCAGCGCTCCACCTGGGCAGAAATCGTTCTGCAGATCGATGACGACAAGCGCTTCGTCAGCCATGGTGCCTCCTGAAACGACGGAATTCGCGAGAGCCGTAACATGACCACATGGCCACGCCCGTCAACCGAAATCGGGCCTGCGGCGGTCAATTCCCGTAGAGCAGCCCCTCGGTGTCGATCTCAGGCGAACGCCCGGCAACCAGATCCGCCAGCAGCCGGCCGGAGCCCGCGGCAAGCGTCCAGCCGAGATGACCGTGCCCAGTATCGAGGTAGAGGTTGCGGTAGCGCGCCCGCCCCAAAACCGGAACGGATTTCGGCATCATCGGGCGCAGACCCGCCCACAGTTCGGCTTTCGCTTCATCGAAGGCGCCAGGGAACAACTCGTGCGCGGTGCGGAACATGGGCGCGAAATCCTGCTTCCGGAACGTCCGGTCGAAGCCGGTGAATTCGGCCGTGCAGGACAGCCGCAGCCGGTTGCCAAGGCGCGAATAGGCAACGTAGCGGTCCTCGTCCGCGCCGCCCATGGTCGGGCCCTTGCCCTCGTCCTCCAGCGGAATGGTCGCTGCATAGCCCTTGACCGGATAGATCGGCAGGTCGAGCCCGTGACGGCGGCCGAGCAACCCGCTTTCCGGCCCCATGGCGAGAACCACGCTGTCGGCGGTGAATGGCCCGGCATCGGTGCGCACCGCCGTCACCGCATCACCCTCGGTATCGAGCCCTTCGACGGTGGTGTTGAAACGGAAATCGACGCCGAGTTCCTCAGTCGCATAGGTTGCCAGCCGCGTCGCGAACAGGCGCGAATCGCCGGTCTGGTCGGTGGGGGAATAGACGGCGCCGGCAAAATGATGCCGCGCGCCGGCAAGACCCGGATCGATCCCGGCCATCCGCTCCGGATCGACGACCTCGATCGGCAGGCCGTGATCGGCGAGGAACCCATAGTTCCGCGCCGCCGCGTCGAGGCTTTCGCGGCTGCGCGACAGATAGAGGATGCCCTTGCGCCGGTCGTCATAGGTGATGCCGGTTTCGTCCGAAAGGGCATTGATGCTGTCGCGCGAATAAAGGGCGAGCCGCAGCTTCGGCAGAGTGTTGGCGCGTTTGCGGGCCTGCGTGCACTGGCGCAGGAAACGCAGGCCCCAGGCGAACAGATAAGGATCGCGGCCGAGCCGCACCCGGATGCCGAGATCGTGGTTGAACATGCCGCGCACGAAGGTCTTCAGCGCTTCCGGCGAAGCCCACGCGGTGGCGTCGCCCGGCGAGACCAGCCCGCCATTGGCGTAGCTGGTGCCGGAGGCCGGCCCCGCATGGCGCTCGATCACCGTCACCTCATGGCCATCGCGGGCGAGATAATATGCCGCCGCCGTGCCGACCGCACCCGCCCCCAGAACCAGTATCCTCATGCCCGCACCTCTTTGGCCGCGCCCGTCACCGCAGGCGTGGCATTTTGACCGAACGGCTTGCGTGGACGCCAAAGGCCGCCGGCATTATGATCGCATCAACCTGAGCAGTCCGCTTTCCTTGAAATTGCGACACTGCCTTCCTCATTGTCATGCGCAATTCCGTACGGAAAGCCGTTTCGTTCGTTTCCCGGAATTGCTCCAACGGGACCCGAAAATGAACTATCAAAGGTTCTTCGAAGACGCCATCGACCAGTTGCATGCCGAGCGCCGCTACCGCGTGTTCGCCGATCTGGAACGCATGGTCGGCAAGTTTCCGCGCGCCCTGTGGCGCACCGGCGGCGACACGCGCGAGATCACGGTCTGGTGCTCGAACGATTATCTGGGCATGGGCCAGCATCCGGCCGTGGTCAGCGCCTTTCAGGACGCTGCCGGCCGCATGGGCTCGGGCGCCGGCGGCACCCGCAACATTTCCGGCACCAGCAATCCGCTGGTCGAGCTGGAACGGGAACTGGCCGATCTGCACGGCAAGGAAGCCGGGCTCGTCTTCACCTCCGGCTTCGTCTCCAACGAGGCGGCGATCTCCACCATCGCGCGGCTTCTGCCCAACTGCCTGATTCTGTCGGACGAGCTCAACCACGCCTCGATGATCGAGGGCGTGCGCCGCTCGGGCGCTGAAAAGCGCATCTTCCGCCATAACGACGTCGGCCATCTGGAAAGCCTGCTTCAGGCCGCCGGGCGCGAGCGCGCCAAGCTGATCGTGTTCGAAAGCGTCTATTCCATGGACGGCGACATCGCGCCGATCCGGGAGATCGCCGACCTCGCCGAGAAGTACAACGCCATGACCTATATCGACGAGGTCCATGCGGTGGGCATGTACGGCCCGCGCGGCGGCGGCATCACCGAGCGCGAGGGACTGGCCGACCGCATCGACATCATCGAGGGCACGCTCGCCAAGGCATTTGGCACGCTGGGCGGCTACATCACCGGCACCAGCGCGGTGATCGACGCCGTGCGCTCCTATGCGCCGGGCTTCATCTTCACCACCGCCCTGCCGCCGGCACTGGCGGCGGCCGCGACCGCCTCGATCCGCCATCTCAAATCCTCGCAGGAAGAGCGCGACGCCCAGCAGCGGCAGGCGGCGCGTGCCAAGCAGATCCTCGGCGATGCCGGCCTGCCGGTGATGCCGTCCGTGACCCATATCGTGCCGGTGCTGGTGGGCGATCCCGAGCTGTGCAAGATGGCGAGCGACCGGCTGCTCGGCGTCCACGGCATCTACATCCAGCCGATCAACTACCCGACCGTGCCGCGCGGCACCGAGCGCCTGCGCATCACGCCGACGCCGTTCCATTCCGACGCGCTGATCCTCGAACTGCGCGACGCGCTGGTGGAAACCTGGAATGCGCTGGGCATCCCCTATGGCAAGGTCGAGAGCCCGCAGGTCAGCACCAGCGAGCGCATCGTGCCGCTCCTGGTGCCCCAGTCAGGGGGCTGAGCGTCGGGCGGGCCGAACCTCGGGCTCCTCTGCGTCAACCGCCTTTCCAGCCGAAGCTGGCCGGGTTAAGAACGCGGGTCAGTTCGGAGGATCAGGATGACTGCGAAGCTTGTTCTCGTCGGCTGCGGCCATATGGGCCGCGCCATGTTGTCGGGCTGGATCGGTTCCGGCCGGATCGCGGCAACTGAAGTCATGGTGGTCGAGCCGAACGAAGAGCTGCGCAACAAGGCCGCGGAGCTGGGTTGCGCCACCGTGTCCGGCGCTGAAGCCTTGCCGGCTGACATCGCGCCCGGGATCGTGGTGATCGCGGTCAAGCCGCAGGCAATCCGCGATGTGCTGGCCGGCTATGCGCGCTTCGGCAATGGTGCGACCACCTTCGTCAGCATCGCCGCCGGCACCAGCGTCGCCACCTTCGAGAGTATTCTCGGCGAAAAGACCCCCGTCATCCGCTGCATGCCCAACCTGCCGGCCGCCATCGGCAAGGGCATGATGGTGGTCTTCGCCAATGGCCATGTCGGTGACAAGGCGCGCGATTTCGTCTCCGGCCTGCTGGCCGCCAGCGGCGAGGTGGCCTCGGTCGACGACGAGAAGCTGATGGATGCGGTGACAGCCGTTTCCGGCTCGGGTCCCGGCTATGTGTTCCACTTCATCGAAGCGCTGACCGCCGCGGCCAGAACCGCTGGCCTGCCGGCGGAAACGGCGGCACGGCTTGCTGTGCAGACCGTCTATGGCGCCGCGACCATGGCTGCGACGAGCAGCGAGGAGCCTGGTGTGCTTCGCCAGCAGGTGACGAGCCACAAGGGCACGACCGCCGCCGGGCTCGACGTGTTGATGGGCGACGAAGCCCTCACCCGCCTGATGACTGAAACTGTCGATGCCGCGCGCAGGCGTTCCATCGAGCTTGGAAGCTGATCGGAGCATCGGATCGAAAACCAGAATCCGGTTTTCGTTTATTCCGATGCTCTCGCAATAATTCAGGATCGACCTTTGTGCATCCGGATGGACGCACTGCGATCTAAAGCAGCCCGGCCTGCTCTGCCTCTTCGCGCAGGTTCTGGCGCGGGCGCGGGCCGACCTGCTGGATGACAAGCCCGGCGGCGAGCGATCCCAGCCTGCCGCTGTCTTCCAGAGACCGCCCCTGCGTGTAGCCGAACAGGAAGCCGGCGGCATAAAGATCACCGGCGCCGGTGGTGTCCACCAGTTCGCGGATCGCAATGGCATCGATCTTTACGGTTTCGTCGCCACGCACGATCACCGAACCCTGTTCGGAACGGGTGACGGCGGCGAGCCTGCAATCCCTGCGCAGGGCCTCCAGCGCGGTGTCGAAGGAGGAGGTCTGGTAAAGCGCCTTGATCTCATGGTCGTTGGCCAGAACGATGTCGACCGTGCCGCCGCGCATCAGCTCCAGAAACTCGTCGCGGTAGCGGTCGACGCAGAAGCTGTCGGAAAGCGTCATCGCCACTTCGCGCCCGGCTTCATGGGCAATCCGCGCCGCCTCTCGCATCGCTTCCTTGGCGCGCGGCGGGTCCCACAGATAGCCTTCGAAATAGACGACTTTCGAACCGGAGAGCTTTTCAGGCTCGATATCCTCCGGCCCGAACTCCACGCAGGCGCCGAGATAGGTGTTCATCGAACGCTCGCCATCGGGCGTGACGAAGATCATGCAGCGCGCCGTGGGCGGCGTGCCGGCAAGCGGCGCGGTGTCGAAGGCCACGCCAAGCGCGTGAATGTCATGCGCATAGATGCCGCCGAGATGATCGTCGGCCACCTTGCCGGAGAAGGCTGCCCTGCCGCCGAAGCTGGCAATGCCCGCCGCCGTGTTGCCGGCCGATCCGCCGGAGGCTTCCACCGCCGGCCCCATGCGTGCATAGAGCTGTTCGGCGCGTTCGGCATCGATGAGGTTCATCGCGCCCTTGATGATGCCGTTCTCGGTAAGGAAGCTTTCGTCGCTCTGGGCAATGATATCGACAATGGCATTGCCGATGCACAACACGTCATAGTCCGGCATGCAGTCCTCTCCGATGCGGGCAGATTTGTCTTCAGGCAGCCAAAGGGCTGGCCGGTGGTAGATCATCAGGATGGGTTTGCATAGCGGGTGGGGCGATCAATCGAGCGGCTGGAACATTTCCTGCAGACGGTCGAAGTCCATGGCCTCGCGAACAAAGGCGAAGGTGCCGCTTTCCAGAATTTCCCTTGCCGCCCTTTCCACAGCGCCGAAAGCGCAGGTGGTGAGCTTCGAGCCGAGCGAAATGCGTTTTGCGCCGGCATCGGCGAGAGCGGCAACGGTGAAGGCGGGATTTGCCAGCACGTTGACCGGCTTCTCCAGAGCGGCGCACAGCGTGCGCACCTGGCCGATGTCGGCGAGCCCCGGCGCGTAGAGAACATCGGCTCCCGCCTTCCCGAAAGCCTGAAGGCGCCTGATCGTATCGTCGAGATCGGGAACGCCGTGCAGGAAATTCTCGGCGCGGGCGGTGAACACGAAATCGCTTTTGAGTGCGCGCGCTGCTTCCACCGCGGCCGCCACACGCTCGACCGCATGGGAGAACTCATAGATCGGCCTGTCTTCGTCGCCGGAAAAGTCCTCCAGCGAACAGCCCGCAAGCCCCGCCGCTGCCGCCGCAAACACCGTTTCAGCCGCACTTTCGGGGCTGTTGCCCTTGCCCTTCTCCAGATCCGCCGAGACCGGCAGGTCCGTCGCCCCGACAATCTCCCGGCAGTGGGCGATCATGGCCTCGAAGCTGACGCCGCCATCCGGCAAACCCCGCGAGAAGGCGAAGCCCGCGCTGGTCGTTGCCAGCGCCCGGAAGCCCAGCGATTGCAGAAGCCTTGCCGTCCCCACATCCCACGGATTGGGGATTACGAAGGTTGAAGCGTGCAGTTCGCGAAAAACCGCGCCCTTGTCGGAGATATTTTCCATAGCAACGCTCGCCCGCACATGATCGGTTCAACTCGATCCTAGCGAGTGAAAAACGGCACGGCAAATCGGAATTGCACTTCCTGCAACGAACGTTCTGATGCCGGCATTTCGAGCCACCGGCCTTCACCATTTAGCCGAACTCACCCAGGTTCCGGAACAGGCAGGATGCGTGTCCCCCGTTTTAGGTCGAGACAAAATATATATTATATTCAGATGTTTAATCCTGATTTCATTTCGGGAAAATCCGGATTTTCCGCAACGGCAATATCCGGTTGACATCGGGGTGGCCTTGTGACCTGATTGCATAATATGAAACGTTTTTTCTTAAAATGAATCAAGAATGGAAAAACAACTTCATCCGACACATAGCGGTTCTTCGATTCATTACCCGTGGTTCGTCGAAGGGGAGGAATGAATTACGGATCAGAAGCGGACATCCGGAACCTGCCTGAAAAGGCCGTCGCACACCTTCGCGCGCAGCCCCTTTGAAAGCAGGTAAAACGGGAGCGTTCCCTTAAAGGAACCTCCGTCCGAGATCCGCCCACGGTCACATCTGCATGGCGCGTATTGCCCTGGCTGTCCAATGCCGGGATCGCATTGTTGCGACACCGGCAAGGTCGTGTTCGCGTCAGAACACGCAGACAGCCAATCCGATCGGGCCGATGCATGGGAATGCCGGACTTCGCAGCTGCCAGGCGCGCTCGCAACCACGTTGGAGCGCGGGGGGCTTTTTTGCTTCGAAAACCGGTGCGGAGGCTGTGACCGGCAGCCCGGCAGACGTGTTTCTGGAGTCCCGGACCGCGGCCGCGAGAGCGCCGAACTCCAGCAGAGCAGGCAGGTAGGAACAGAAGAAAACGACCACGTACAAGTCAGGAGGAGGAGGACACTCGATGACTTTTACCGATCCACAGCATGCCATCTTCATCGCGATGGCCGGCCCCATGGCGACCGCCAGATGCCCGGCCCACACCAGCCCGTCGATGCGACGCCCGGCAGCGAGGGAGGACGCAAGATGAGCCCGAGCGGAGGAGCCACCGACGTCCTTGAATACGAGCAGGGCAATCTTCAGACCGGCACGAACTGGTGGGGTGCCTTTGTCATCGGTCTTGCCGGAACCATCCTTGTAACCGGTGCTGCGCCGGCCTTCCTGACCGTGTTCGGCGCATCCTACATTCCCTTCATCACCTTTTTCACACTGACCGGCGTTCTGCTGTGTCTTCTGCTGGCGGAACTGTCGGCGATGATGCCGGGCCGTACCGGCGGGTCTCCATCCTATGCCTATCCGGCCTACAGGAACCGCTGGCCGCGGCTGGCGCCGCATGTGAACGGCGTCACTGCCTGGATGTACTGGGTGGGATGGATGCCCGTGGCACCGCTCAACATGATCCTCGCCTCGTTCTACATCACCCACCTGTTCGGGCTGGACGCGACGCAGGGGATCACGCCGATCAGCACCTTCATTCCGTACTGGACGCTGGGCATCACGGCCGTCGGGCTGATCATCCTGTCGATTCCCGCCTATCTCGGCATCCGCTTCGGCACTTCGATGGCAACTATACTTGCGGTTC
>Ga0265293_10004516_pt1 | contig 24442 bp, 21 predicted proteins | sample Munlanlewell138R_FD_192505 | JGI IMG/M metagenome (GOLD analysis project Ga0265293, IMG submission 192505) | Leachate microbial communities from a municipal landfill in Southern Ontario, Canada - Leachate well 138R | ecosystem: Engineered > Solid waste > Landfill > Unclassified | place: Canada...
TTTTTCAACACTTTGAGTCTTTGTTACTGCAACCATTATAATGTCATCAAAAGTTAAATTTCTCTTTGTCAAAATGCTATTTGTTTTCTTTTTTACTATGGTCATATTGTCCTCTATACTAATCTATAATCCCTCCTATATTAATCAATAATGAGCCCTTCTTTAACCTTGTTTCCATAAATAAACACTTCATCAAACATTTTTATTGTACTAAGATTTTGGGTTTCGCCCTTTATATTAAACTCTATAAGACTATTACTTCCAACCCCTTCACTTACAATAGTATGCTCATCATTGCTCGTTAATATTTTTACTGGTCTGAATTTCACTATTCCACTTATATCCTTTATATAAACGCCCTTAAGTCCATCTTTTTCTATTATTGACTCATTGGGGATTATTAGTCCCTCATATGTATTTCTTACAATATGAATGTCTAGGTATCTATCCATATAATAATCATGAAAATATGCAGTTAATTTTAAAATAATAAAATATTTATCTTTTTCTTTAACAAGCTTTTCAATTCTAGAAATAATTCTTTTATCTTCATTATTTATCTTAATATAAATTGTTTTCCCTTCTTCAAGCTTGTCCATAGTATTTGCTTCAATCTCTGTCATTATATACCATGTAAAATTATCGACTACTTTATATACAGGATCGCCATATTTAACTTCTTTACTTAATTTTAAATCTATTTTATTAACATCAATTATTCTATAATCCTTTGGTTCAAAATCATTTATTCTGCTTGCTGTAAAGATTTCCTCTAAACCGTCAAGTTCATAGCTGATAATCCCTGCTTTAGGAGAATAACTGATACTATTTGATCTTTCCATAATCTTAATTATTTCATCTTTTCTTTCTTGAAGGCTCTCCAAGCTATAAGATACTAGGTTTTTTTTGCCAGTTACTAGTTGTTGTTTATCAATGCTTATTAATAATGTATCTTTTAAGATAAGTGCATCATTATAATCTCCCACTAATATGCTGTTTTGAAGTTCATTGATAATAGCATCAATATTACCATAAATTTTCTCTTTATCTGCATAAAAAGTATCCTTATTATTTGAGGTCTTCTTTAAGATTTCTATCTGCTCATCTATCTCTTCAAGTTCCTTAGAATATGTACTGCCCTCAGTATTATTAATTCTAGCAACTTGTATTCCCCTGCCAATCTTTTCACCTTCTTGCTTAAATAATGAAACATCCCCCTGCATATCAGATTTATATATCAGCTCATCTTTGATAATAATTCCCTTAGAAGTAACCAGATCTTCACTATTACTAGCCTTAGCAGTAATTGTCTTATGATTCTGTGTGGAAAACACTGGAAAAATCATAATTAAAATATATGAAAATACTACTAATATTAAAGCTATTCTTAATTTTTTGCGTCTATTTCTTTTTTTTTTCTTACTTCCTGGGACATCTGACCACCTCTTGTTTATATTAATTCTTCATATATCTATATTATCCTTCAAAGTAAAGCTAAAAAACCTAGATTCATACTAATAAAAAAGTTTCTTAAAAAAATTCTCCATACTTACTGACTATTCGTATTCTTTTTATTTTCTCTATTTTAAAACTTCTAATTTCATCATTACTTGTTACTACTAAAATTTCTTTCTTTATCTTTTTAGCTCCAATCACAATTCCATTTACTTTACTATTATTTGATAGTATGACCTTTATCTCGTCCCCGGTTTTTAAACTAATCCCACCTATAGAGAAAAACTTCATATCCGTATCGTCAATATGTTCTTGAGTCACAGATTTTTTTCCTAGTACTATCATATTATCGTTTAAATAAAGTCTTTCCTTTATAACTACTAAAACATAACCAATTATACTAACTAACAAAAACATTAATAAGACTAATACAATATCAGATAGAAACATTACCATTACCTGCTTTCTAATTGTTATCTATTAAAAGTATATCATAAAATCTGCAAGTATGAAATATTAAGATAGAATTGATACTAAATTACCACTTCATTATTGTAAATAAATTTATGCTATGTATCTAAGAAATAAATATTAGCTTTTTGATAGCTTTCATGCTATAATTCATATTATTATTGATTAACATGTTCTTGTAACTTAAATACTTAAAATAATATAGAATAAATTGACGGGATGTAGCGCAGCTTGGTAGCGCACAAGTCTGGGGGACTTGGGGTCGCAGGTTCAAGTCCTGTCATCCCGACCAAATATTTAACAGTCTAGCAACTATATAATATAAAAATGGGAAGGTAATCCTTCCCATTTTTATATTATGATACAGATTAGTCCTCCACTAGAATCGTTTACTATTCTCTCAAGTGTTTTTTGCATTTTGCTTCTAGCATCCTCTGGCATCGTATTTAGCTTGCTTTCTAGTTGTTCTTTTACTAGGTCATGTAAAGACTTCCCAAACATGTTTGATTCCCAGATTTTTGAAGGATCACTTTCAAATTCATTTAATAAATATTTTACTAGCTCTTCACTTTGCTTCTCAGTTCCTATGATAGGGGAAACCTCAGTAGTAAGATCCGCTCTAATAAAATGCAAGCTTGGTGCCGTTGCCTTTAATTTAACACCAAATCTATTACCTTGTTTAAATATTTCTGGTTCTGCTAAATCCAATTCTTCCAAACTAGGAGAAACTAATCCATAACCATTAAGCCTTGCATCGCTTAAAGCTCTTTCTACCTTATCAAACTTTTTCTTTGCTTTTGCTAAGCCTGTTACTAGACCTAATAATTGATGCTCCCCTTCAATTTTATATCCTGTTAACTCATTTAAGATACGATAAAATAATTGAGCATCAACATTCATTTCCACATTTGCTACACCTTCACCAAGTTCGATTCCTTTTACTCTGACATCACTTACTATATCTAGTTCGCCAAATTGACTTATAGCATGTTTTATTTCACTTAATCGTAGCAGATTATGAACAATTTCCTTAATTGAGCTAAGAATTGTACTCTTAACCCAATGATTTTTTGGTAGGCCTTCAATCCATTGTGGTAAATTAATATTTATTTCCTTTATAGGAAATTCCATTAACACTTTTTCTAGTATATTATTAACCTCTTCCATTTCCATATTGAGACAATCCACAGCTATGACAGGCACTTTATACTTTTCCTCAAGATTTTCTCTTAAGGCTATTGTACTATCTAAATCTGGATGTTTTGAATTTAGGAGTATGACAAAAGGTTTTTCCAACTCTCTGAGTTCACTGATAACTCTTTCCTCTGCTTTAATATAATTAGATCTATCAATATCTGTAATTGTTCCATCTGTAGTTACTACAATTCCAATAGTTGAGTGGTCTGTTATTACTTTTCGAGTTCCTATTTCAGCTGCCTCTTCGAATGGTATTTCTTTTTCATACCATGGAGTTATTACCATTCTAGGTATGTTATTCTCTTCATGGCCTAATGCTCCCTTAACTAAATATCCAACACAATCCACCATTCTTACCCTGAAATTCACATTGTCCTTTAATGTCAATTCTACTGCATCAGTAGGTACAAATTTCGGCTCGGTTGTCATTATGGTTTTTCCTGAGCCACTTAAAGGTAGCTCATCATTTGCTCTTTCTTTCTTGAATTTATTGTCTATATTTGGCACAACTAGTTTTTCCATGAATCTTTTTATAAAAGTAGATTTCCCTGTTCTAACTGGACCAACTACACCAATATAGATATCTCCATCTGTTCTTTCTGCTATATCCCTGTAGATATCAAACTTTTCCACTACACAACCCCCCTTAAAAAATGATAAAATTATATATTTAACTCCTTGTAGTTAAGACTTAATTTAATTACTACAAAGATAAATATAACTTAAAAAAACAAAATCATTTAATAATATATATGACTACAAACTATAACAATATGACATGCAATAAAAAAAAGACATGTGTTTTACATGTCTTTACCAAGAAAAATGATCTTCATTAACAACATCTTCTATTTCATGTGTTCTATCTCTAAGCATTAAACTAACCACTGCATTTTTTACATTTGAGCCTTCATATAGAACCTTATATATTTCTTCTGTTATAGGCATATTCACATTATATTTTTGAGATAGCTCATGCGTAGCCTTTGCCGTCTTAATGCCTTCTACTACCATTCCTATAGATTCAGTTGCTTTTTCTAAACTATGGCCTTGACCAATTAATATCCCCGCTCTTCTATTTCTACTATGCATACTTGTACAAGTGACAATCAAGTCTCCAATCCCTGATAGACCAGCAAATGTCAATCTATTTGCACCCATTGCTTCTCCAATTCTAGCTATTTCAACAAAGCCCCTATTCATTAATGCTGCCTTTGTATTATCTCCATAGCCAAGCCCATCTGATATTCCTGCACCTAAAGCTATTACATTTTTCAAAGCTCCACCTAATTCAACTCCTATTACATCAGGATTAGTGTAAACTCTAAATTTAGGAGTCATAAAAATATCTTGAATCAATTCAGCAACAGCCTTTTTTGCAGAAGCTGCAACAACTGTAGTTGGAATATCTCTAGCAACCTCTTCAGCATGGGAAGGGCCAGACAAAATTGTATATTCAGCATGTGGAATTTCTTCTTTAACAATTTCAGAAATTCGTAGCAGTGTACCTACTTCTATTCCCTTTGCAACATTTACTATAATAGGCTTTTCAATAGTGTGATTTCTTATTAAATTCATAGTTTCCCTTACTGCATGAGTGGGAATTGCAGAAACTATTATAGACTTATTATAGACTGCCTTTTCAATATCATCAGTTGCTTTTATATTGTTAGCCAAGAGAATTCCTTGTAAATATTTTAAATTCTCTCTAACACTATTTATTTCATCACATTGTTTTTTATTTCTTAACCATAAATCAATATTATAGCCTTTTTTGGCAAGCACAACAGCTAATGCCGTACCCCAGCTGCCTCCTCCAAGTACACAAATATTTTCCAACTTTAGTTCACTCCTTGTTAAAATGATTTATGACCTAATTTTGATTCATTTCCGCTAATTAATCTTTTTATATTGCTTCTATGTCTGAACATAGCCATAGTAGATAAAACTAAAGAAAATATTAAGAAATTCAAATCAAAAGGTCTAATCATAATTACTACTAGTATAGGTAATAGTGATATTGCTGTAATAGAGCCTAAGGATACATATCTAGTCTTAATTACTATTAATACTCCTACAATGACGCATATAAGTGTAATCTGGTAGTTAATAGTAAAAACTACTCCTATTGTAGAGGCAATACCTTTTCCTCCCTTAAACTTTAACAGAACTGGCCAATTATGACCTATAACTGCAGAAATTCCTGCAATTAGACCTCCTGTAGGTCCTAGTAATGAATTCCCAATCATTACTGCCAATGCACCCTTTAATGCATCAATAATAAAGGTTGCAACAGCTAATTTTATACCAAAAACTCTTAAAGCATTAGTAGCTCCAGCATTACCACTTCCATGTTTCCTAATATCAGTTTTTTTAAAGATTTTACCCAATATAAAGGATGTTGCAAAATTTCCTAATGCATATCCAATGAGAATGACAATTACAATTTCAAGCAATCTTAATCCCCCTTCTCACCTTTTTCACGAAACTCAAACTGAATAGGTGTTCCTTCGAAACCAAAAGTTTGCCTAATTTGGTTTTCTAGATATCTTGAATATGAAAAGTGCATGAGCTCCTTATCATTAATAAATATGACAAATTTAGGTGGTTTAATACCTACTTGAGTACTATAATATATCTTTAACCTTTTGCCTTTATCTGAAGGTGGTTGATTCATTAAAATTGCTTCCCCAATAATATCATTTAAGGTACCTGTTGATACTCTCATTGAATGGTTATTTGAAACTATCTTAATTAAATCCAGTAATTTTTCAACTCTCTTTCCCGTCTCAGCTGAAATAAAAATAACTGGGGCATAGCTCATAAAACCCAAAACTCTCTTTATATCATCTTCAAACTTCAAATAAGTATTTGTTTCTTTTTCAATTAAATCCCATTTGTTAACAACAATTATGGCAGCTTTGCCGTTATCATGGGCATAACCTGCAATTTTTGTATCCTGCTCAGAAATTCCTTCTACAGCATCTATTACGATTATGCATACGTCTGCTCTCTCTATAGCAGTCAAAGACCTAACTACACTATATCTTTCTATATTTTCACTTATTCTCCTTCTTTTCCTCATCCCAGCTGTATCTATAAATACATACTCATCTTCTCCATGAGTAAAATAACTGTCTATTGCATCCCTAGTAGTACCTGCAATATCACTTACAATTACTCTTTCTTCACCTAATATTTTGTTTATTAAAGATGATTTGCCTACATTTGGTTTGCCGATTACTGCAACTTTTACAACATCCTCATTGTATTCAACATCCTTATCATCTGGAAAATGATTGACAACTTCATCTAATAAATCTCCTAACCCTAATCCCTGTCCTGCAGAAATAATAATTGGAGTCCCTAATCCCAGTTCATAAAATTCGTAGACTGTATCTGGAGTTTTTGGTGTGTCTATTTTATTTACAACTAACACAACTTCTTTTTTAGTTTTTCTAAGCATATTAGCGACTTCCCTATCTGTAGAAGTAAGTCCTTCTAATCCATCAACTATAAAAAGAATAACATCTCCAGTCTCTATAGCCATCTCTGCCTGTCTTCTCATTTGTGACATTATAATATCATTGCTTTTAGGCTCAATTCCACCCGTATCTATCATAGTAAAATATACATTCTGCCACTCACCTTCTGCATATATTCTATCTCTTGTAACTCCTGGAATATCTTCAACAATTGAAATTCTCTTGCCAGCAATTTTGTTAAAAAGAGTAGATTTACCTACATTAGGTCTTCCAACTATTGCAACTATTGGTCTTCCCATTTCTTCACCTCATCTCATTCTTAAAAACTTTAATAAACTTTTCGCCATCAACGTCACATATGTATACCCTTGTATTTAGGTTATTTTCAACATCAGATATATTAATATCATCTAGAAAAACTTCTTCACCACTCTTAAGCATAGACCTAGGAATAATTACTCCATCTTTTATCTCATGCTTTTTTAATTGATTAATTAAATCATTACCAGTTATTAATCCAGAAACTGTGATTTTTTCACCAAAAAAAACATTAATTATTGGAACAACATTTAAATGAAGTCCTTCTATTTTCCCAGTAATCATATTAACTATATCCTTAATAAAGCTGTAAGCTAATACTCCTGTAACAATAGTGTATGTCTTGTTCAAAACTGAATCCTTTCCCAAAACATTGAGTGCTTCTTGGACTTCACAATAAAAAGATCTCATTAGGCCTACTCCATTTTCATATTGAGGAAACCCTTCATATTCTTCATATTCTGGAACAGATCTCTTTGCTAATATATAAAATTCATCTGAAGCAAAAACAAATCTAGTGTTTAAATTCTTTAGATATTTTTTTTGCTTACCTTTAATATATTCAATGAGTTCATTAGCAGAATCATAATCGTAAATATCAAGTTGACTTAGACCTTCCCTATATTTTGTAAGACCTATAGGTACCACTGCAACGCTAGATATATTTGGATAAAGATTTGATAGATCATTTAGCGTCTTGTCAAGGTAACACCCATCATTTATACTTGGTATAAGAACTATCTGACAATTCATTTCAATACCAGCTTCACTAAATCTTTTTAGAATATCATAAACCTTACCGGCATTCTTATTATTTAACATCTTGATTCTAAGCTCAGGGTCAGTAGTATGTACAGATACATTAATAGGACTTAATCTATATCTGATTATTCTATCTATTTCTTCATCACTAAGGTTTGTTAATGTAATAAAGTTTCCTTGTAAAAAAGATAGTCTAGAATCATCATCTTTAAAATACAAAGTCTTTCTCATTCCCTTTGGAAGTTGATCTATAAAACAAAAAATACATTTATTTTTACAGTTTTTCGCTTTATCGATTAATGGATTAGTGAAAGTAATTCCTATATCTTCGTAGTAATCTTTCTCTATCTCTAAATCCCAGAGTTCCCCATCCTTTTTTTGTATAGATATAGTTACAAAGTCATCTGTAATTAAGTACTTATAGTCAATTATGTCTGTAATATTATTATTATTTATTGAAATAAGTATATCCCCAGGCTCTATACCTAATTCATCAGCTATACTATTTTCATCTACATTGTCTATAATATTCTTCCCATCATAATAGGTATTAACCTCATATTTATTAACTTCCATACTGTCTCCTTCAAAACAATTTTTAAAGTAAAATGATATTACACTAAACTTTACTATTATATTTAGATTTAGTACCTAGTATTAATATTATATCATAATCTTTTTATTAATCCACATTTTCTTCACTAATTATAGCATAACACATTAAATTTTGCTTGCAATTATTATAAAGTTAATCAAAACATATTGAACTAAACATATTGAACAATAAATAATCTTTGTCCCTTAAATAAATATCTAAATAACTTTACTTATATATTTTACAAATCATTAATCTCCCTAGAAATGAAAGCTAAGCTTAATCTTGCTCTCCTAGCAAATTTACTCTAATTACTTACAAGTAAATTATATAAAAGAAAAGGTATTATATGGTTTTAAAAAATCAAATAATACCTTTTCACATATGATTGAATCAAATTGTATTAGTATAATGGAAATCTATCACAAAGTGATTTAACTAACTCTTTTAGTATATTTTCATCAGTTTTTCCTTCAAGGGTTAGGCTAATGATATTTGCAATTTCCTTCATATCTTCTTCTTTCATCCCTCTAGTAGTAACTGCAGGAGTACCAATTCTTAGACCACTTGTTATAAATGGACTTTCAGGATCAAATGGTATGGTGTTTTTGTTTGTTGTTATACCGATATGATCAAGTAAAGCTTCTGCTTTCTTGCCAGTTAGGCCTTTGTTTCTAACATCTACAAGCAATAAATGATTGTCCGTTCCACCTGAAACCAGTCTAAAATCTTTTTCTAAAAGAGCATCAGCTAAAGCCTTAGCATTCTTTAAAACTTGTTTTTGATATTCCTTAAAATCATCTTCTAATGCTTCTTTAAAACTAACTGCTTTAGATGCTATAACATGCATTAGCGGACCACCTTGGATTCCTGGAAAGATTGCTTTATCAATTTGCTTTGCGTATTGTTCCTTGCAAAGGATAACTCCACCTCTAGGTCCTCTAAGAGTTTTATGAGTTGTAGTCGTAACAAAATCCGCATAAGGAACTGGGCTTGGATGTAAGCCCGCAGCCACAAGACCTGCTATATGAGCCATATCAACCATTAAATATGCTTTTATTTCATCAGCAATTTCTCTAAATTTTGCAAAGTCAATTATTCTAGAGTAAGCACTTGCTCCTGCGACAATTAACTTTGGTTTTTCCTTTAATGCAATTTCTCTTACTTCATTATAATCTATAGTTTCAGTCTCTCTATTAACGCCATATGCTATAAAATTGTAGTATGTACCAGAAATATTAACAGGGCTACCATGTGTCAAATGACCACCATGAGAAAGATTCATACCTAAAACCTTATCACCAGGTTTTAGTATTGCAAAATATACTCCTAGGTTAGCATTTGCTCCTGAGTGAGGTTGAACATTAGCATGTTCTGCTCCAAAAAGTTTCTTAATCCTATCTCTCGCAAGATCTTCTGCAATATCAACGAATTCACAACCACCATAATATCTCTTACTTGGATAGCCTTCAGCATACTTATTTGTTAGTTGACTTCCCATTGCCTCCATTACTTGCTTACTAACAAAGTTTTCTGATGCAATAAGCTCAATTTTGCTTCTTTGTCTTTCTGTTTCTTGTTCAATTACTTTCATTATTTCTGGGTCAAATCCTTTAAGGTTATTAAAATCCATAATAATTTGTCTCCTCTCTTTATATAACTTTTTATAATAGCCCATAGGAAAGTGTTCATTTTTCTTGATTTAGCTTTCCGTATAATGGGTAAAACGTTCATTTATATACTTATTAATCATTTATGAGCATATTTAATAAATATTTTCCCATATATAATATAACACTTTAGGAGAATATAATAAACAATTTTTAATTGGTTTTAATAATTAGTTATTGAATATTATACTCTAATTAAACTTTTACTTACTATTAGTATAACAATTATTTAGATTTTTAAAATTAAATTGTTCTGATATAATTAATATATAATATATTGGGTGGTGTTATAGTGGAGACAAAAAGAGAAGCTAAAAGATTGCTAAGCATGGCAATTTTAGCTGGCAAAATAATGCTAGAAAATGGAGCAGAGACATATCGTGTTGAAGACACCATTTCTAGAATATGCAATGCAAGAAGCTTTATCACATATTCAGAGCCATTTGTTATACCTACTGGAATACTCCTAGCAATTGGCTTTGATGATAATATATTAACCTATATACAGAGAACAAAAAGTAAAACTATTGATTTGAACAAGATTACTCTAGTAAATGAATTCTCAAGAAATTTTGTAAATACTGAAATGACTATTGATGAAGGATATAGATATCTTGAGGTCATAGATCGAAAGATAGCTTACCCTAATTTTGTTAACGTCTTATTTGGAGGATTTGCAGGAGGATTCTTCTCACTATTATTTGGGAGCAGCTTTATTGATTCTATATGTGCCTTTATTATTAGTATGATAGTAGTAAAGACCAATAATATCCTAGATAAGGTTAATAATATATTTTTTATTAATAATTTTATAGCTGCAGCCCTAGGTACTTTACTTGCTATTCTATCTGTAAAACTTGGGTTAGGAAATAACATGGATAAAATTATAATTGGCTTAATAATGCCTTTAGTACCAGGAGTGGCAATAACAAATGCTGCCCGGGACTCAATGCTTGGAGATTTCTTAGCAGGTATGTCAAGGGGTCTTGAAGCAGTAATTGTCGCTTTATCTGTCGCATTTGGAGTAGGATTTATGCTAATCATTTTTCATGGGGGAATGTAATTATGCATTATATTATGCAATTCATTTATTCTTTTTTATCTACAGCTGGTTTTGCAGTTTTTTTTAACATACCAAGAGATTCAGTAATTAAATCAAGCTTCTGCGGTGCAGCAGGATGGGTAGTATATGTTATTTCAAATGAGTTTTTATCTTCATCAATTGCAGGTACACTTTTAGCTGCTATAACCGTAGGTTTGACTGGTGAGTTTATGGCTAAGCGTTTTAAAAAACCTGCTACAATATTTACCATACCAGGAATTATTCCACTTGTACCTGGAGCAGGAATGTATTATACTGCCCTAGCAGTTATTGATAAGAATTTTGCAAATGCGGCTGAACTAGGCACAGAAGCTATATTTATTGCTCTAGCAATAGCTATAGGAATAATTGTTTCTTCTTCAATTAGCAGGGCTTTAACCAATCTAAACTTAGAGAAATCTAAGTAAATCCTCAAAACTTATATTAAGATAAATAAGGCACACCTCAAATATCAGAAATATTTCTGACACTTGAGGTGCACCTTATTCTTCATCAAATCTTTTCTTTATTAATGTAAATTGACAAAATCTAAAATAATCATATCCTATTTAGTATATTTAATCATTGTGTCGATTAGGTTATCTATAGTCTCATCTTCCCCCTTGCTTTCAAGATGCGTTTTTAGACAATCCTTCATATGACTTTCTAATATTATACCCCCTACCTTGTTTAGTGCTGCTCTAGCAGCTGCTACCTGAATCAAAATATCTCCACAATACTTTTCTTCATTTACCATTCTTTGTATACCCTTTATTTGACCTTCAATTCTCCTAAGTCTTTTTAGAACATTGTCAGTATTTCCATTTGTCTTAATAGTTTCCATCTAGACACCTCCTGGTGCATTTCACAATAATATAGTTAGCCATTTAGTATTCTGGTCATCTCAATTATAAGCTGGTCTTTCTTTTTGATTCTATTATCAATCATTCTTAATATTATATAAGATAGCCCTAAAAGTGCTAAACCTATAATGAATCCATATGTTTCATAGTTTTCATATCCAACAGATTTGAAAAAGTATATACCGCCTATGATTCCAACTATCATAGCTATTAAGGGGAATAGATAAACAATTGCAGCAGATTTTAGAATATGACTTGTTTTTGCTTTAAGCTCTACATAATCTCCTGGCTTAGCACCTAGAGTGTTTTTTAATTCAAGCGATACACCTGGTATGTTACAACTTGAACCACATGAAGCACAGTTTTCTCCACATGCTGATGCTCTTCCAACTACAACCTTTGCCATTTCCTTACTAGTAGTGACTACAAATCCAACTTGTTCCACCTTTACACCCCCATCAAAATTATATACTATTTATACCCAATATATCCTTAATAACCTCAGAAGCTATAATTAAACCTGATACTGAAGGTACAAATGAGACACTTCCTGGGATTTGTCTTCTTACTATACATGTCCTGTCTTTATCTGAACAAATAGAATCAGTCTTACAATCGTCCCCAACATTTTGCGGAATAATTGGAATTTCCTTAGAATATACAACCTTGAGGCTTTTAATATTTCTATTTCTTAGTTCTTTCCTCATTACCTTTGCAAGAGGACAAACACTAGTTTTATAAATATCAGATACCTCAAACATAGTAGGATTTAATTTATTTCCTGCGCCCATGGCACTAATTATAGGGATATTTCTAATCTTACACCTTTCAATTAGATCTAATTTAGCAGAAACCATATCTATAGCATCTATTACATATGTGTAATCATCCTCTAACAACCTTTCAGCACTTTCACTATTATATAACTCTTTATGAGTAATAACATTTGCTCTTGGATTAATCTCAATTACTCGCTCCTTCATAATATCCACTTTTGCTTTGCCTACAGTCTTTCTTGTAGCATGGATCTGCCTATTTATATTCGTAAGACAAATATCATCATCATCTACAAGGATAAATGATTCTACTCCGCTTCTAGCAAGTGCTTCTACCGAGTAACTACCAACTCCCCCAATACCAAATATTGCAATTTTGCTTTTTCTAAGCTTTTCTAATCCTTCACTTCCTATTATCATCTCTGTTCTAGTAAAAGAGTGTAGCATATATTACATCTCCTTATATAAATATTATATTATTTCATTTTTATTGCCAAATAAATAATAGCATAGTTTTAAATATGTATCAATAATTATAGAATTTTCTACTTAAAGGTAATGTTGACTTTTTAAACATAGAAGATTAGATTACTTGTATTCTAATTCTAGTTTTTCTTACAAAGTCCTTTTGTTTGCTAGATTACATTGTAATCTCATTGTTGGTTTGTAACCGACTTTATATTCATAAAATAAAAAAGTCTAAGATCCTTGGATCATAGACTTTTTCTATTTTCTATTCTTATATTGTTGTAGTTACATGTACCTCTTTAAGCTGAGCTTCTGTTAATACTGTAGGAGCATTTGTTAGTAGGCAGGTTGCACTTTGTGTTTTAGGGAATGCTATAACGTCCCTGATATTGTCACTGTCTGTAAGAAGCATTGTTAATCTATCGAAACCATATGCAATTCCGCCATGTGGTGGGGCTCCATATTTAAATGCCTCTAACAAAAATCCAAACTTATCCCATGCTTCTTCCATTGTGAAGCCTAGGGCTTTAAACAATCTTTCTTGTAACTGAGAATTATTAATTCTAATACTTCCTCCACCAATTTCGTCACCATTTATAACTATGTCATAAGCTTTAGCTCTTACCTTATCAGGTGCAGTTTCCAGTAACTCTATATCCTCATCTACTGGGTGAGTAAATGGATGGTGCTTTGCTACATATCTGTTTTCTTCTTCGTCATATTCAAAAAGTGGAAATTCGGTTATCCAAAGTATTTTATACTCATCATTTTTGATTAAGTTTAGTCTTTTAGCTATCTCTACTCTTAAGCTTCCTAATGAAGCAAAAACTACTGAAGGTTTATCTGCAACGATTAGAATTATATCACCTTTTTGAGCTTCCATTTTTTCAATTATACCATTTAGCTCTTCTTCTTTTAAGAACTTAGCTATAGGAGAAGTGATGCCCTCATCAGTTATCTTAATCCAAGCTAAACCTTTTGCTCCATATGTTTTTGCAAAGCCTTCTAGTTGAGCAATATTCTTTCTTGTAAAATCATCTCCGTATCCATTAATATTTATTGCCCTTACATCTCCATTACTTTTAACTGTCTCGCTAAACACCTTAAATTCACTATTTTCAACTATCTCAGATAAGGATTTAATCTCAAAGCCAAATCTTAAATCTGGTTTATCTGAGCCAAATCTGTTCATTGCTTCATCGTAAGTCATTCTTATAATCGGTAGAGATATTTCTACTCCCTTTAATTCTTTAAATATTTTATAAATTAACTTTTCATTTATAGATAGAACATCTTCTATGTCTACAAAAGACATTTCAATATCTATTTGCGTAAACTCTGGTTGTCTATTAGCCCTTAAATCTTCATCTCTAAAGCACTTTACTATTTGATAATATCTTTCCATGCCTGATACCATTAATAGCTGCTTAAATAGCTGTGGAGACTGTGGTAATGCATAAAACTTACCTGGATTAACTCTACTTGGTGCTACATAATCTCTTGCACCTTCTGGAGTAGGCTTTGTTAGCATAGGGGTCTCAACTTCTATAAAATGATTTTCATCTAAGAATTCTCTTACTAGCTTAGCAGTTTTATGTCTCATTTTTAGATTGCTCTGCATAGAAGGCTTTCTTAGATCTAGATATCTATATTTTAGACGCATGACTTCTGCTACATCGTCATTATCCTTAATATATATAGGTGGTGTCTCTGCTTCATCTAGTATTTTAAGCTCCTCTACAAATACTTCAATTTCACCTGTTGGCAAATATTTATTTATTGATTGTCTTTTATATACTTTACCTCTTACAGCTAAAACATACTCACTTCTTATGGTTTCAGCTTTATTAAAGGTTTCCTCTGAAACATTGCTATCAAATACTATCTGTGCTATACCACAAGTATCTCTTAAGTCTACAAATATCAATGAACCTAGGTTTCTTCGTTTTTGAACCCATCCCATTAATACTACTTCTTGTCCCTCATTATCAATTCTAAGATTTCCACACATATGTGTTCTTCTTAAATTCCCCATTGACTCTCCCATTATACTACCTCCTCAACCTTGATTTCAATTCGACAATTAAATTGCTTAATTCTATTTCCTGCTGTTCTCCTGTCTGCATGTTTTTAAGTGTTACTACACCTTTGTCTACTTCATCATCGCCTATGACAATTGTATATTCAGCATCTAACTTATCGGAATACTTAAATTGTGCTTTTGTACTTCTGCCTAAGTAATCCTTATCTGAGGATATACTATTCTCTCTCAAATTAGTCAATATTTTAAATGCTTCTTTATCAGCTTTTTCTCCTATTGTAACTATAAATATATCTAGACCTTTTTCTTTAGAAATTTCTATTCCATTATTCTCTAGTGTAAGTAATAGTCTTTCTATACCCATTCCAAATCCAACTGCTGGTGTAGGTGGACCACCTAGCTCTTCTACAAGTCTGTCGTATCTTCCTCCGCCACATACTGTGCTCTGGGAACCTATTTCGTTTGAAATAAACTCAAAGGCTGTTTTGGTATAGTAATCTAATCCTCTTACTATTTTAGGATCTACTTTATATTCGATGTCTGCTATTTCTAAATATTTCTTAACCTCTACAAAATGTTCATTGCATTCATCACATAAATGATTAATCATGAGAGGAGCATCTACTATTTCGGCCTGGCATTTTTCATTTTTACAATCTAATATTCGCATTGGGTTTTTATCATATCTAGATTTACATGTTTCACATAAATTATCTAGTTTTTCCTTTAAAAATTCTCTTAGTTTAATATTGTATTCCTCTCTACATTTTGGACAACCAATATTATTAATATTTAAATCAATGCCTTCTACTCCTAGTATTCTATAAAAGTTGTACACCAGTGCCATAACTTCTACATCTACCGCTGGCTGATTGCTGCCAAATATCTCAATTCCAAACTGATGAAATTCTCTTTGCCTTCCAGCCTGAGGCCTCTCGTAACGATAGCATGGTGTAATATAAAAAAACTTTAATGGCATTGGTCCTGAATAGAGCTTATGTTCTATAAGTGCTCTTACTACTGGTGCTGTACCCTCTGGTTTTAAAGTAATACTTCTACCCGCCTTATCTTCAAAGGTATACATTTCTTTTTGAACAACATCTGTAGTTTCCCCTACTCCTCTTTCAAAAAGCTCTGTATGTTCAAATACTGGAGTTCTAATTTCTTTATAACCAAAGCTATCACACACTTTTTTAAAGGTTCGCTCTAGATATTGCCATTTATATGTTTCTGTTGCTAACACATCCTTGGTTCCCTTAGGGGCCTTTGTTAACATAATTATTCCTCCTCAATTTCAAAATATAATAATAAAAACACCTCCGTCCTTGCCAAATAATTTGACAGGGACGAGAGGTGTTATTTCCCGTGGTGCCACCCTTGTTGAATATATAAATCATATATCCCACTTTAAAACCATTAACGCTGGCTAACGTATATACTTACTGTTTTCAGCATATCTATTCCTGGATGTCTTCGCTAAATATTAGTACCGAATTCACACCAATGTCGGCTCTCTTTAACTAAGTGATTTAACTACTCATTCCATTCATTATATTTATGTATTGCTTATTATTATAGTTTATGTAAATATTTATGTCAATACTTTAAAAAATTTCCCTTTCTTTCTACCATTTCTTCAACTCGATTTATATATTCTTTTAAATCCTTAACATTGGGAACCCTCTCTATCCTATTTTCTTTTGGATAAAAGATTTTACTTGTTCCACCTGCTCCAACTGCTATAATTGTTTGTTTTTCCTCCATAATTAGAATATTATATATACATTCCTTTCCTGGCTTTGAGTATCCTACGTTCTCAAAATTACCTAGAATCTGTTTTTGTCTGTACATATAATATGGATGCATATCCATAGAGTCTGCATAGCTTTTTGTAATTAATAACATCTCCTCTAAAGTACTTTGAGTTGTAAATGAATATTCATCCAAGCTTTCCTTTAGCCTTGAAGCTCTTTTTATAGCCATAGTATGTACAGTGAGGTTTTCTGGATTAAGCTTCATTATCTCCTCCATAGTAAATCTTACATCTTCAATACTTTCTTTTGGTAGTCCTACAATTATGTCCATATTAATAGTTTCAAAGCCAATATTTTTTGCTAATTTATAAGCTTTGATAATATCCATAGAAGTATGTTTTCTACCTATAAGCGATAAAGTATTTTCGTTCATTGTTTGAGGATTTATGCTTATTCGTTTTATATCATTATCATGAAGCATAAAAAGCATATCCTCATTTATGGTATCTGGTCTTCCAGCTTCTACAGTAAATTCTCTTATGTGATCCTTATTGAAGGATTCATATATATTCTTAATAATTCTATCTAAGTTTTTTACTGGTAAAGATGTAGGTGTTCCACCACCAATATATACTGTATCTATTCTTTTATCTTGCAAAAGTGATTTTGTCTTATGTATCTCATAAATAAGCCTATCTGTATATAAATCTACAAAATCAGCGTATCTATCTATAGGATTTGACTGAAAAGAACAATACAGGCACCTTGTAGGACAGAATGGGATATTTACATATAGACTAAACTTGTTGTTGTCAACAAAGTCTGTAACTTTTTTCTCCACTAAAGCAATGTCTAATGTAAGATTTGCTTTGTCCTCATTTACCTTATATTCTTTTGTCAATATTCTTTTAATTTGGTCCTTTTCCACGTCCTTGTTCAATAGCTCATGAACTATCTTGGTAGGCCTAATACCCGTTAAAATTCCCCAAGGAGCTTTAACGGGATTAATTTTAGTTAATGCATTAAAAATAGATTGTTTGACTGCAATCCTAGCTAACTTATTTTCATTTTTTTCTTTTATATCAATTTCTCTATAATCATCAATTATATTACTGGCAATAATCTTATTTCCACTAAAAACTTCTGTATTCACAGAAAAATTGCTTATGATATTCGACAAAGTACTAACGATTAAAAGACTTTGTTCAACTAAAAAGGTTTTGTTTTCAATAAAACTTATATCTGTATTAAAATAAAATACTTTAATTAATTCATTTACTTCGTATCTAAAGTCATGTCCTTCTATATAAACATAAATCATTTTCAATCCCCTTGTAATTCATTATCATATTCCCAAAAAAGCTCAGTTAAATTAGCTTTTGGAATTCTTAACTCTTTTGATAATTCTTTATCGTTTAATCCCATTTCTCTTAGCTTGAGTAAATCAAATGTACCTATGTCCTTTAAAGAGCTGTGATTATTGTAGTCAAATTTATAATTTCTCATGCTAAAGCCTCCAAAAGTTATTTTTTATTATTCTTCCACTAATCTTTCAGAGTATTCTATAGTCTTATCTTCTTGCAAAAGGATTTGTAGCTTTTTCTAATCCCACTTTTGTTGCTGGTCCATGTCCTGGTAATATAATGATATCATCACTATAAACTAATAATTTACTATTAACCGAGTCTAAAATTGCATCATAGGAACCACCATAAAGATCAGTTCTTCCTATTGACCCTTTAAACAGGGTATCACCAGTAATTAAATAATTCTCTACTTTTAAGCTAATTCCTCCCGGTGTATGACCTGGAGTATGGATAACCTCTGTTTTTAAATTTCCTATATTTATTATATCTCCATCCTTAAGCAGTCTGTCTGGTTTAATAATTGTTTCCCCAGTAGACATAACAGCCGTCAAATTGAGCTTGGGGTCTAAAAGCATTTCCTCGTCCTTTTCATGTATATAAACAGGACAATTTACAACTTTCAAGAGATCAGGTACACCTGCTATATGATCACCATGACCATGGGTTAAAACTATTGAATTAACTTTAAAACCAAGTTCCTTTGATTTTTTAATAATTTCCTCTGCTTCCCCACCTAAATCTACTATCATGGCTTCTTTTGTATCTTCACACATTACAATATAGCAATTTGCTGCATAAATTCCCAATGGTAATCTTTCAATAAACATTAAAAACCTCCTAAAAATCCTTTTTGCTATCAATTATTATAGTGACTGGTCCATCATTAATTAAAACCACATCCATATGCTTCCCAAAAACGCCTGTTTTTACATTCACACCATATTCATCACATTTTTTAACGAACTTTAAATACATTCTATTGGCTATTTCAGCAGGTGCAGCATTCATGAAGTTGGGCCTTTTGCCTTTTTTAGTATCTCCTAATAAAGTGAACTGTGATACAACTAATAGATCACCATTAACGTCTAATAATGAAAGATTCATTTTATCATTTTCATCTTCAAAAATCCTAAGATTAATTATTTTTTCACTTAGATATCTTATATCTTCTTCTGTATCATCATGGCCTACGCCTAATAAGACTAAAAGCCCCTTATTAATCATACTCACCATTTCATCGTTCACTCTAACATTAGCTGTTGAAACTCTTTGTATTACCGCTCTCATTTAATTCTCCCTTCTAGGTTATAACTCTATATACATCTATGACTCCTTCAAGCCTTTTCATCTTTTTCATTAATTCTTTCAATTGATCTATATCTTTAATCTCTAAGATCATGTTTATAATAGCAGTTTTTTCTTTGCTTGTTCTTGCATTTAAAGATGTTACTGTAAGTTTCATTTCTGCCAATAATTGAGTTAATTCAGTTAATAAACCATATCTGTCCGTTGCCTTGATTTGTATTTCAGCTTGGTAAGATGTCTTTTTATCTGTATCCCATTCTACATCAATAAATCTCTCCTGTATATCCAGGCTCATAGCATTAGGGCAGTCACTTCTATGAACAGAAACCCCGCGACCTCTAGTGATATATCCAACAATCTCATCACCCGGAACAGGACTACAGCATTTAGAAAACCTAACTTTAATATTATCTACGCCTTTTACCGCTATTCCTTGAGTTGGCTTGTATTCTTTTCTAGGTGTTATGGTGGCTATCTGCTTATCAATAGAATCTTTTTCGTCAATTTTTTGATTATAAAATTCTCTATAGTTTTCTTTTAGTTTATTCATTACCTGAGATAAGGTAATACTACCATATCCAATTGCAGCACATAAATCTTCAACACCATTTAGGCTAACTTTCTTTGCAATAGATTTAAGCCAATCTTCTTTTAATAATTCAGTTAATTTATATCCTTGTCTTTTTGCTTCTTTCTCTAATAATTCTTTACCTTTAATAATATTTGCTTCTCTTTCTTCTTTTTTAAACCATTGCTTTATTTTTGTTTTCGCCTGACTGCTTATGACTAGTTTTAACCAATCCCTACTTGGTCCGCTGTTACTTGATGATGTTAATATTTCAATAATATTGCCGTTTTTTAACTTGTAATCTAATGGTACTATTCTCCCATCCACTTTTGCCCCAACACAATTGTTGCCTACTGCGGTATGAACCCTATAAGCAAAGTCTAGTGGTATAGAGCCTGCCGGTAGATTTATCACATCTCCTTTTGGAGTAAAAACAAAAACTTCGTCAGTAAAAAAATCTATTTTTAAAGATTCCATAAATTCCTTTGGATCTTTAAGTTCATTTTGCCACTCAAGCAACTGCCTTAGCCATGTTAGTTTTGACTCAAACCCTTCAGTTTTTGTTAAACCTTCTTTGTATTTCCAGTGAGCAGCAATACCATATTCTGCAGTTCTATGCATTTCCCATGTTCTAATTTGTATTTCAAAAGGCTCTCCTTGTGGACCAATAACTGTCGTATGCAAAGATTGATACATGTTTGGCTTTGGCATAGCAACATAATCTTTAAATCTTCCCGGTATTGGCTTCCATAGAGTATGAACAATCCCCAGTACTCCGTAACAGTCCTTTACAGAATCTACAATAACTCTTATTGCAGTTAAATCAAAAATCTGCTCAAAAGTTTTATTCTGATAAACCATCTTTTTATATATACTATAAAAGTTTTTTGGTCTCCCACTAATGTCACTATCTATTTCCACTTCGTTAAGCTTTTCTTTTAAGAGTTCAATAACATTTTTTATATATGTTTCTCTTTCACGTCTTTTTTTAGATACTTTCTCTACCAAATCATAATATCCGTCTGGATCAATATATCTTAAAGATAAATCCTCTAACTCCCACTTAATTGTTGAAATACCAAGCCTATGGGCTATTGGAGCATATATTTCCAATGTCTCCAGAGCTTTTTCTTTCTTCTTAGCATCAGACATATATTCAAGTGTTCTAATATTATGAAGTCTATCTGCTAGCTTTATAATTATAACCCTAATATCTTTTGACATAGCTACTACCATTTTTCTTAAGTTCTCAGCCTGTGTTTCCTGTTTAGTTCTGTACTTAAGTTTTTTTAGCTTAGTCACTCCGTCAACTAGATTGGCTATTTCATTACTAAATTCTTTAGCTAAGGTTTCATAAGTTACTTCAGTATCCTCAATTACATCATGCAAAAGACCTGCAGCAATTGTTGCAGTATCCATATTTAACTCTGCTAAAATCATTGATACATAAAATGGATGGATGAAAAATCTTTCGCCTGAATTTCTAAGCTGTCCACTATGAGCAGATTCAGCAAAATTATATGCCTTAATAATCAAGCTTAAGTCACCATGAGGATTGTATTCTTCAATTCTTTGAATTAAGTTCTCTAACAATTCTCTCAACCTCTCACTAAAGTCTAGTTTTACATAAAATAATATATATATTATAACAGATTCAACTGTTTCATGAAATAAATAAAAAATAAATGTATAAGCTTTTGATAAAGACAGCCCAAAATTAGGGCTGTCTCAAATTAAACAAAAATAATCTTATTCATACTTTACTAAAGAAAAAACATTGTAATTTTCAAGGGATTTTCTCCCGTTAATATCTTCTAATTCAATAAAGAACCCAACACAAACTACATTCCCACCTAATTGCTCTATCATCTTACATGTTGAAAGCGCCGTTCCTCCAGTAGCCAATAGGTCATCAATTACTGCAACTTTTTGTCCCTTTTCAATAGCGTCTTTGTGCATTTCTAGTTTGTCTGAGCCGTACTCAAGCTCATATTCAAAACTTACAGTTTCAGAAGGCAGTTTGCCCGGCTTTCTAACTGGAACAAAACCTATACCTAGTTCGTATGCAAGGGGAGCTCCTATTAAAAATCCTCTAGCCTCTGGTCCCACAATTAAATCTATGTCTTTATCTTTGAGTTGATCTGCCATTTGCTTAATACAAGCATTAAACGCTTCTTTATCTTTTAATACGGTTGTGATGTCTCTAAAATTAATCCCTTCTTTAGGAAAATCTAAAATACTTCTAATTTTACTCTTAAAATCCATTATGCTTCCTCCTCTAATATAAAAGATTAAATTTGTTTTTTAATTTTTCTATTTCTTTTGATAATTTGTAGAGCTTGGCATAAATTGAGACACTAGTTATATCAATTTTCTTCTCAGGCTTTTCTAATACTCTTATGCTTATAAAGTTATTATTTTTATCATATTCCAGCAATTCAGCATCTTTCAATATTGTGAGTATAATTATTAGCTTAAATCTATTAATTCTTATTCCTGTTCTATTCTCCAAAGCGTCTAAGTATTCTTCCGTCTCAATTCTAAGATACTCTTCTCTTCTCATAATCATGGTTTTATATATTAATCTTATATCCTCAACTCTAGGCATTATTTGATCTATCAAATATGTATTCCTATTAAAATCATTTTTTACAGTTAAGATTTGGAGATCATTATTTTTAAATACATCTATTGTTTCTATCAAATTGCTATGGGTAAGGCACATATCATAGACTATGACTTTTTCATACTTCCTTATATTTAGGTTGCATATAATTGGGTTAATGATTATTTCACATGACTTATTTCCTACTATTGTATTATAGGATATACCTATCTTTTTAATAAAATCGCGCCCCTCATATCTCATAGCATCCAATAATGTATATAAATTAAAAATATTATTAATAATTATTAAAATATTCTTTCTTTTTAATATAGAATTAATAGTATAGTTTATCCTTTCAACATCATTAAAGTACTCTACAGGCAGATTTTCTAACTTAATATCTACATCTTTTACTGGTTCAACCACTATATTCAACAGTGATTCTATATAGTCTTCAGATTTATATAGTATTTTTTTGTAAGAAATAATTATATCCTTGATTAAAAACTGGATACTTTTTTGTCCCAGATAATCATTAATATCTAGAGACACAACCAAATCTATTTGCTGACCAATATCTAAAACCTTAATATATCTTCCAAAATTGAAACCTATACACTCTATACTCTGTCCATCTTTCTCCACAGTTAATTTCAGGTGTTTTCCATCTTTTCCTACTGTTCTTATTGTTTTTATTAAAGAGCCTTTATATAAAAAATTCGAGCTAGGATTCCCTATACCTAGGGGTTCAAGTAGTTTTAATTCATAGGCCAATTCTAATGAAATGTCTACAGCATCTATCTCCGAATCTACTTTGATTTCAGGCGTAAGATCAATATCATCAAGGATATCAGCAGCAATACTACTTATTTTATTTTTAAACTCTTTGATCTTACTTTCTTCTATGGTAAGCCCTGCAGCTTGGCTATGTCCCCCAAATTTTATGAGTAATTCCTTACATTTATTCAAATTCTCATATATATTAAAGGTTGATATACTCCTTGCTGAACCTCTACCTTCTTTTCCTTCAATAGATATTAGAATACTTGGTCTGTTATATTTCTCTGTTATTCTAGAGCTAACTATACCTATAACACCATTATGCCAGTTTTCAGATGCTATTACTATAACCTTTGCTTTTTCTAAGTCAACTTCTTTATTAATAATTTCTTCTGCTTCTTTCAATATCTCTGTTTCGATGTTTTGTCTTTTAATATTTTCTTCGTTTAACATTTTAGCTAAGTCTTGGGCTTCTTCAAAATTATTAGTAACAAAGAGCTCTACTGCATGCTTGGCCATTCCTATTCTACCTGCAGCATTAATCCTAGGTCCAATAACAAAACCTATATGTCCACTTGTAACTTCTCTATTAATAAGACCAGTAACCTCTAAAATCGCTTTAATTCCTGGGTTATCACTTTGCTTAATCATTTCAAGGCCATTCTTTACTATAACTCGATTTTCTCCTGTTAATGAAACTACATCAGCTACTGTTCCTATTGCAACAATAGGTAATATATCCTCATAATCTATAGATACATTTAGTTTTGATGCTAAGGCTTGTATCAGTTTTAACGCAACTCCTACTCCAGCCAGTTTAGTAAATGGGTACTGGTTATCCATTCTATTGGGATTAATAACAGCAGTAGCATCTGGTA